>Ga0114996_10000321_pt1 | contig 67217 bp, 69 predicted proteins | sample ArcticOcean_MG_C_4_FD_87039 | JGI IMG/M metagenome (GOLD analysis project Ga0114996, IMG submission 87039) | Marine microbial communities from western Arctic Ocean - ArcticOcean_MG_CB4_134 | ecosystem: Environmental > Aquatic > Marine > Oceanic | place: Arctic Ocean: Canada Basin | collected...
AACCTGTCGAAGCTTGTTCAGGATCTTCTCAGGACTGTGACCTTTTCTTGGCATTTCTGCCTCCCTTCATGAGAGCCCAGTTTCCAACTTTCAACTGGACTCGTTTGAGGGGGGCAGGTCAATCTCTGAAATGAAATCATCAGACAGCAACTTGGTGTCAACGTACTGGATTGAAAGAGTGATTAAGGCCACGGCAAGCAGACCACCACCCACTGGATGGCGAAGTATGCCTGGAATGTATCCCCTGAACCGTTCCATAAAAGGCTTATCCTGAGGCCCTTGAAAGGCACTCGCTCTAGATTTTCATCCGCCTGAGCTAAGGCGTTTGAATATCCCGTTCTCCACGGCCGTCCGTTTAATCCGCGCGGGCAACCATCTCTTCCAACACATTCGAGTCTAAGAGGGGAACGCGGGTCAGATGTAGGTGCGTAGTTCGCGGACAGCCTGCGGGTTTACACGCATCTCTTACACGGTGGGCATTGACCGGAACCCGGTGCGATGGCTATCGTGACCATCCCGTAGAGATCAGAATCAAACGGTTCAACCCAGCAAACAAAGGCACCACATGAAGATCACCAATATCAAACTTCGCAAAGTAAGCGGGGTTATGGAGACTGAAGGCACGTTCTGGGAAGAGCGATTGGTTATGCCGCTGGACGTCTATCCTGAGTACCGCTCTGGGGGTACTCACGGCGGTGAGAATCAGATTGATGATAATCACTACCGCATAGACGCAGCATTTGTGCAGATTGAGACCGACGAAGGCGTAATTGGTATTGGTGGCCCAATTACTGACCACCACGCCTACATCATCCAGAAGTCGCTTGCGCCAATCATCATGGGCAAAGACCCAACCGCCACAGAACTGCTCTGGGATCAGATGCACCGCTCACAGGTACACGGCCGACAGGGCGAAATGATGATGGCCATCAGCGCCGTGGACTGCGCGCTCTGGGATCTCAAGGGCCGATGGCTCAATCAGCCAGCGTATCGATTGCTAGGCGGGCCTACCCGGACTTCCATACCGGCGTACTCGTCAATGCTCGGCTTCGATGTGCTGGACGCTGGCAGGGTTGCCGCACGCGCTCAGGAGTTTCAGTCGCTGGGCTACAAGGCGCAGAAGTGGTTCTTCCGCCACGGACCACAGTCCGGTGTTGAAGGTGTCAAGAAGAACGTCGAACTGGTGCGAACGTTGCGCGAAACACTGGGCGATGACAATGACATCATGTTGGATGCGTGGCAGTCATGGGACTACCAGTACGCCATACGAGTTGCCGAGGAGATCGCTGAGTTCCGGCCTCGATGGCTGGAAGAGGTAGCGATGCCTGACCGCGTGGACACGTACGCGCAGGTGCGTGCGTCCGTTCCGTTCCCTCTTTCAGGAGCAGAGCACGAGTACACACGCTGGGGCTTCAAGCGATTTATCGAAGCGGAAGCGCTGGACATCTTACAGCCTGACATTTACTGGGCTGGCGGCATCAGCGAAGTGATGAAGATCGCGGCATACGCGTCCGTCTACGATCTCAGCGTCATCCCACACGGCCACTCAACCAACGCCGGTATCCACTTCAGTGCAGCGCAGTCGCCTGCCACCACGTGGATTCAGGAATATCTGGTCAAGTGGAACGCGATCCACCAGTTCTTCCTGGCCGACCCGGTAGTGCCGGTAAACGGAGAAATCCAGGTGCCCGATCATGTGGGAATTGGAATGGATCTAGACCCCGCGAAGATTGAGACGGAAACGGAACTGAAGTTCTAGTCGCAAGCGCTCCAGGTAGCTGTGGGGCTTCCCCTCCAACGCTGCAACCGAGGCGAACGTCTCTATGCGGCGCACTACGCCGTCCACCGTGGGGCCGGGCAAGCCCGGCGGCTACCGGATCAGGGCAATCGCACCTCCTACGCGCAGGCGTAGTCGTCCACGTTCCAACGGTTGTAGGCGGGTTCCGGGTTGTCGGCCAGGCGCTGACGGGTTTCGGTCCAGAGTTGCGTCCATGTTTCGGGGTCGTGCAGCTCAGCCTCAGGGTTCTCTGCGCTTCGAGCCACGAAGCCGGGGAACGATGCTCGGCCTGTCGCCTGCCCAATTGGGTTGTAGCGAAGGTCAAAGCTCCAGCGGATATTGTCGCTCACGTTGGGCAGCGAATCATGAACCGTTCGAGCCGTGAGGAGCAAAACATCGCCCCTCTTGGTGGGCACAGGCACCATACCGTCCACGTCTAAATAGTCGTCAGGAATCTGCAGCCCACCCTTTTTGTTCTTGTTGGTGTCCGCAGTGCAGTGCGGTAATAGACCCTGGCGGTGTGATCTCGGTGCAACTCGTAGGCAACCAGCTTCCACGGGCGCGTCGAGTAGCGAGAACCATATTGTGAGCATCTTGGTGCCGTCGGCCTCTCCGCTGACCACGCCGTTATCCTGATGCGCCTGCGTCGCGCCTAGCATTGCACGGCCCGTCTTGGGATCCTTCGGGACCATCGCCTCTGGTGGCTTGATGCGGACGTGCTGCACCGGGTTGGAGTAGACCTCAGGACCAATAATCGACTCGGCAGTATCAATCAGCTTCTCGTTGGTCAGTGCGCTGAAGACCGCCGGGCCAGTCCAGAACGGGGTGTCATGCTCAATGCCTTTTTGCGGGAGAGAGAAATCGAAGAACTGAGCATGAACCTTGCCGGATTCCTGATAAATCTTGCCCAGACGCTCACCGAACGGCAAGTCCTCATAACGTGATGTGATCTGGCCATCAGCAAACAACTCGTCCGCGAGGCGGTCGAGTACACCGTCATACTCTGCGATGATGGGATCGAGGTCCTTTACGGGATCAAGGACACCTTTAACCAGAAGGTATCCCTCATCCTCAAACTGCTGGACCTGTTCTGCCGTAAGTAACCCGGCCATCTCAGAAACCTCCGTGTAGGAGCAACGCAAAACTAAATTGAGTGCATGTTATCTCCGATGTATCGCCTCGTAAACCCAGCACATCTGACCGGAGTTCGTTGTCTCGATAAGTTTTCCCGACGGGAACCGGCTATTCCGGTCTACCGCTCACTCCTATCGCTTATTCCGCAAGCAATACCCGGATGAGTTGTTCGATCTATTGCGCTCCCGTTTTGATCTCAACGGTTCAGGAAAGCTGCTTGATGTGGGCTGTGGCACGGGGCAACTGAGCATTCCTCTCAGTGGAGATTTCGAGTCTGCCCTTGGAGTAGACGTTTCGGGCGAAATGATCGATGAGGCTCAGCGCGTGGCCGCTGAGATGGAAGTTGAGAACGTGCAGTTTAAGACGCGTGGTGCTGAGAAACTTGGTGAGGTGGACGGGCCAGTGCGGCTCGCGCTGTTTGGAAGTGCACTCCACTGGATGGAAATTCCAGCGGTTCTCTCGCAGGTCCACGATATCACGGAGTCGGGCGGCGGGATTGCTGTGATCAGCCTCCGCAGCATCTGGGGAGGCGATTCCGAGTGGGAACTGGCGGTGATGGACGTGGTGCGCCAGTTCCTGGGTGATGAACGGCGCGCTGGGAGTGGGAGTTACTCTGAGCCCGGTATCGATTTCGAAGATGCCATCGCCACCGCGGGCTACTCAAATGTGGAATCAGGCGATATTGCTTGTGACTACGAGGTGGATGTCCCATGGATCATTGGACATCTGTACTCAACCTCGTACTGCAACCGGGATCTACTTGGGGATCGCGTTCGGCAGTTCGAGCGTGAACTGGATTCAACGCTGCTCAATTTGGACGCTGCGGGCAAATTCAGGTGGAAACCTAGCGTCGCCTACATTTTTGGCGACGTCTAGTCAGCTGGCGGCCGGATATCCGTGGCCCGCCTGAGTTCAGGCCAGATGAGGACTGCAATGGTTAATGCGATCAGGCCTTCAACACCGATGATCGAAACCGCGGTTGCCGCGCCAAGCCATGAAGCCAGTCCTCCAAGGTGGAGGACGCCCAGTGGCCCAGTTCCAATGCTGACAGAGAGAACCCCCATAACTCGGGATCGTAGCTCAGGTGGAGCGGAAATCATGATCAGAGTGCTCTGCATAGTGGCGAACCCGGCAATTCCCAGTCCGCCTAAGAACACCAGTGGCAACGAAAGTGCGAACCAGGGCGAAAATGAGAACGCCAGGATAGTGATTAGAAATAGGAAGGAACCGTACAGGTAGATACGCGTGTACTGAAGGATATTCGCGCGGGTTGCGATCAAGAGTGAGGCGATCAACGCCCCCAACCCCTCGGATGAGGCCAGCACCCCAATGAGAATGGCGTTGAGATGCAGATCTTCTTTGCCTATCACCGCCACCATGCTGGTGTACGGGAAGCCCCAGATGTTGACCAAGATTGTGACCACAAGGATCCCAACTATCGGGCGTCGGGATCGGATGTAGGTCAGGCCGCCCTTCATAGTCGTGAAGAAGCCAAGTCCGGTACTGGCGATCTTTGTTGGGGTGTAGCCAACGTTCAGGGCTGAGAGAAATGCCAGGAAATAGAATGCAGCGCCCACAAAGTAGACGCCCTGAAGGTCCAGAGTTGTAAATAGCACCCCGCCAAGGAACGGGCCGATCATTCTGGTGAAGTTTACCGTGGCGGCATCGACGCCCATAGCGATTCCCACGTGCTCCATTCCCACGACTTCGCCCATCATTGTTCGGCGCACCGGGAACTCGCTTGACCAGACCGTACCGCTCAGGAAAATGCCCAGCATCGCGTGCCAGACCTCAATGACGCCGGTGAGCGCCAGTACTCCCATTACCACTGAGGTGACGGTCAGGATGAACATCCCGCCAACCATCAGTTTTTTGCGGTTTATACGATCGGCAATAACGCCGGTGAACGCACCAAACAGGAACATTGGGAACATTCGGAAAAAGAGAGTCAGCGCAACCAGAAACGCGCTGTTGGTCTCTTCAAGGACGAAGACCGCGATGGCCAGCGTCTCAAGCCATCGGATGGTCCCGGACAACGACCCGGCGATCCACAAGTACTTGAAGCTTCGATTGCTGAGCAGTGTCCCTATGCCGTAGGGCTGTTCAGGCGGAGCGGCTGACGCCGGGGTTTGCCCCGAGTCGCGTGTGGGTGCGCGCTCCATGTTTAGTACGTGTGTCCGATGGTTGCTGTGATGAGTTGAATCGCTAACAGAGAGCAAAGTTAGTCCCCATTTTGAAACTCGGCAAGAGGGAGCAGACCCTCATCGCGCTCAATCTGCGCAATCCGGGATAGCCGCACCAAAGGACTATTCAGCTCAACGATGTATTATCGGCACACTCAAGAGGGTTCCCATGCCATTTCTTTTCACGAATATCCGCCCTTACCGCCTGCTCCTGCTGGGCATGTTGCTCTGGCTTTCTTCCCTCGCGGCTGTTTGCGTTACAAGTGGTGGCATCGCGGTAGTGAAATCTGACCGAGTTGAATTGGCTGACGGCGCTGATATCGAGATCGCCGGTGATGTGGCCACGGTGAACGTCTTCACGATTGATGACTCCGCTATCACGGTTGACTCTGAGCTTTTCAATGCAGAGCGGATCAACTACTTCGTATCGCCTCAGGGATCGCCATTGGCGACAAAGGTGATCATCAGCGCGCTGATTAATCCGGACCTCAGACTACGGGCGTCTACGGTGCTGAATATTGGCGTACCGGCGGACACCAACGTGACTGTCAGCACCGGTATTGGCAATATCACGTTTGATGGCGACTGGACTGGAACGATAAAAGGCGTCTCCACCAACGGAGAAGTTATCGCCACGGGATCGGCCGGGGGGTATCACCTGGAGACGGTAAACGGCGTGATTGAGGCACCAGCCGTGAACGCTCCAATATTCGCGAAGACCAGAAACGGCTCGATTACTGTCTCCGCAGACCTGCCATCTCGCGGCCACTCACAGTTCGAAACTCGCAACGGTGACGTCAATCTCACGGTCACACCGGACTCAGATCTGTTGTTCGTGGCACAGCTAACGGTGGGACGAATTGAAGCGCCTGAGTTCGCCACGGTAGACAAGAAGAATAAAGAGTTACTTGGCGTTCTGGGCGAAGGTACAGCGTCCCTGGATATCAAGATCAAGAACGGCACGCTGAGGCTGACGCTGACGCATCCTGAGCCATAATCACGAATGATCAATAGCTCCGACATTGAACACCAGTTCCGTTCCATCGTGGCGTCCAGCTTCTTCCTCCGCACCACTATGCGCCGTCGTAAGTCCGGCGGTAATCGCACTATCGAGACCACTTATGTGTGGGATGGTGACCGCCGGATGGTCATATCCGGCTACCCCGGTCCGCGTGACTGGGTAGCCAACATGGGAGCCAACAGCGACGTCACAGTCAGCACTGTAGAGGGCGATCGCTGGTTTGAGACCGCAGGAGTGGCTAGGGTTGTCCGCGATCGCAACGAGCGCGTGCCGCACCTGCTCGCGTTCATCGAGCACTGGGCGGAGCGACCGGGCTTCCCGCGTCGTCGGTTCATGTTCATCATCAACATGATCAAACTCAACCGGAAGTTGCGACTCCCGTGGTGGGGACCGTTCTACTTCGCACGCAAAGTTCTGGATCAGATGCCGTGTGTGGAGATCACGTTCACCGGCGATATCACCGAGCGCACCGGTCCGCAACCGATGTCAGAGCCGCAGACGGACAGGCCTTAGCGCTGCGGGCGCATGATCTACTGCCTGGTAGCCGCCGGGCTTGGCCTGCCCCACGCTGCAATCGACGCTGTGCGCCCATTGAGCCGAGGCGGGGCAAGCCCCGCAGCTACCGGGGTGGGGAGGCCCACCCCAACGGAGCTAGCTCATCAAATCGTCGATGATCACTTCTTTGCCGGTCCGGTGTGACTCCTCAGTCGCATCAAACACGCGCATCACCTTGCGACCATGGTTCATTGGCGTGGGCGAGTCTGTGTCACCGCGCTTCACCGCCTGCACAAAGTCATTGAACTGGACTTGCTGGGAGTCGATGTCGTCAAACGGCTGTGACTCCCACTCATTCTCTTTCTCAATCCACACGCCGATTGTAACCTTTGCGACCGTACGCTCGATGGTGCTTCGCCTGGCCGTCAGTGAAGTAGTAGTCGGTGCCGTACTCGGTGATGCCGTGCTTCCAACCCATTCGGGTGATTGTCGCCGTCTTGCCGGACTTCCAGCGGAAGAACTGATGGCCAGAGTCATCTGCGCTGAGTTCGGGGTGGGTGTAGTTGCTGGTAACTCCACTGACAGAGTAGATATCGTCGCCCATCAGCCAGATCAACCGGTCGATCAGGTGCGTGCCGTCCATCTGTCCCATTCCGCCGCCTTTGGAGCCGTCAAGCATCCAGGCCGGCCTCAAGTGGGGGTCTAGCGGCTTCACCCACATGGCGTTTGCCATCATCACTTCGCCAAGATCACCGGAGTCGATGATCTCCTTCATCTTGATGTTCTCGCCAAAGTAGCGCTAGGTGTGTGCGATCATCAACAGCTTGCCTGACGATTTGGCGACGGCGAGCATCTCGTCTGCTTTCGTAGTGTTGAGCGCCATTGGTTTCTCAAGGAAGACGTGCTTGCCGGCGTTCAGACAATCGATCGCCGCCTGATGGTGCAGCCAGTGCGGCAGTGTGCCGACCACGATGTCAATATCGTCGTTATCCAAAATGTCCTGGTAACTGGCAACGAAATCGATGTTCGGGTTTGCGACCTTCAGGTCAACGACCTGTTCTTCGCGGGGTTCCGCCACAATGCGCGGTTCTGCGCCATCGGATGCGGCGACTGTCTTGATGTAGTTACCGCCCAATCGGCCGGTGCCAAGTATTGCCACGCCTAGAGTCATTTTAATTCTCCTGTCACTTTGGATCGTTAAAACTGCTCTTTGTTAAATAAGAAACTCAACTAGGTCTCGAATGTGATCCACCACGTGATCGGGTTCTGGTGAATCGCTCGTCCAGCCTGATCTTCCTGCCTTCATCCACGCCGTTGGCATGCCAATAGATTGCGCTCCCCCGATGTCTGTGATGGGATTATCGCCTACAAACAAGGTCTGTGACGCGGGCGTTCCAGTTTCTTCGATTGCCTTTTGGAACACTGCAGGTGACGGCTTCTGATCGTCGAACTCTGACGGTATGAGTATGAATGGCGCTAGCGAATCGAGTTCAACTACTACGGTCTTCCGGCGTTGCATCTTCGATGGACCGTTCGTGAGAATCCCCCACGGAACGCCAACTTGATTGAGTTGTTTCAGTACCTCTATTGCGCCTGGGTATGGTTCAACCCCCTCCGGTAGCTGTGCCCAGAATTGATTGGCCAGCTTCTCGGCAGATTCGGGAATGTCTGGCCACTCTGCCTTCACTTTACTGAAGTAGATGGTCCGGTCCGTTTCACCACCGCTGTCCCAATCTGACATCACCTGAAGTGCCGCCTCACGCGGACGATCGTGCAGGGCAGGATGCTCTGTGTGGAAGCGCTCCAGGTAGCTTTGAAACGCGCCTGAACGGGAGATCAACGTGTCGTCCATATCGAAGATGACGGCGGCGTAGCGAGGCAATCTAGACGTCCTCCGGTGCGCCATCAAACGCGTTTACAGACGGCACGTAGCTGGAGTGTGCGCCCTCTTCGCTGAACGGCCTCTGGGCGATCACTTCTTCGTCTAGATCAATGTCCAGTCCAGGTGCTGTTGGTAGCTCAAACAAGCCGTCAGTGATCTTTAAGGGGTTCTTCTGAACCGTGTCGTGCCACGGCATGTCGCGTGCCGTCTCAAGGATCTTGAAGTTTGGAATGGCTGCACAAAGATGAACGCTGGCTGCCGTGGCAACCGGGCCGTTGGGGTTGTGCGGCGCAACAAGGATGTGCTCGGTTTCGGCCGCGGAGGCGATTCGACGCAGCTCAGAGATGCCACCGGCGTGGCAGATGTCAGGCTGAATCACGTCCACCAGCCGCCGCTCAAGCAACTCCTTGTAGCCCCAGCGGAAGTAGAGCCGCTCGCCAGTAGCGAGCTCGGTCTTGATGTTGGCGTTGCGAACCAGCGCCAGCGAGTCCAGATTTTCTGTCGGCACTGGCTCCTCGAAGAACGACACTCCAAGGTCGTCGATGGCCTCGATCTGACGGATCGCGGTGTACGGGCGCGAGCGGCCGTGGTTGTCGATCATGATCTCGACTTCAGGTCCAACTTCTTCCCGCATCTCTTTAATCTTCTCTCGGAGCGCCGCAGGAATCTCTTTCTCGTTGACCTCATTCGAGCCAACGACCCAACCACCCGTTTTGAACGCCGAGAAACCTTCGTCTACGAGATCGCGTGCGCCAGTCAAATCCTGAGCGTGTGTGTACGCACGGACGCGGTCGCGCACCTGCCCGCCAAGCAGCTTGTATACCGGCTGGTTGTAAACCTTGCCAGTGATGTCCCAGAGCGCCTAGTAGAGCGCAGAAATGGCTGAACCAATCACTGGACCACCTTTCCAGAAGCCGTGGCGGTACATCGACTGCCAGAGCCGCTCAATCTGCGTAGGATCGCGGCCCTCGATGCGGATGGCGACGGCGTGAACTGCCACTTCAACAGCCTTCTCGTGGCGCTCCAGCGTGCCCTCGCCCCAGCCGTGAACGCTCTCGTCGGTCTCAATCTTGACGAAGAGCCACTGTCGGCGACCACCCTCCATCAGGAACGTCTTCACATCTGTGATCTTCATGACTACAGCTTTCTTCCGTTAGAGCGCCGGGATTACCTGGTCTGCCCAGAGTCTTATTGATCGTTTCTCTTCTTGATATGGAAATACGGTCTGGAACTGAGTAACGCCCAGTGCCATGTACTGCTTCAGCAACTCAACGGCCTCCGGCGCCGTTCCGATAAATGCGCGGGCGCGCCGTGCACGATACTCCTCAACCGAAATGCCTTCTGCACTTGAAATCCGGGCAAGAACGTCGTCGAGATCATTCTGATCCTGACCAACCACAAAAGTCATGAAGTGCGTCTTTCGTAGGCGTCCAAAGTCGGTGCCTTCTTCGCGGCAGTACAGCTCCAGCTTCTGCAGAAGCTGGCCGTACTCTTCTGGTCCGCGAGCGCCCAGCATGTTCACCGCATCCGCGTATCGGGCCATCGCTCGCAACATGCGCGGTTTCGCACCGCCAATCATGATTGGAGGGTGGGGCGACTGCACCGGCTTCGGCGACGCCACAGCGTTATCGACGGAGTAGTACTTGCCTGTGAACGATGTTCTGGGCTGCGTCCAGAGCCCTTTGATTATCTGCATGCCTTCCAGGAACCGGTCCACACGCTCGCCGGGTGACGGGAACGGAATGCCGTACGCGTTGTACTCCACGTCCTTCCAACCCGCACCAACGCCAAACTCCAACCGGCCGTTGCTGATGCGATCGACGGATGCCGCGATCTTAGCCAGCACAGGCGGATGCCGGTACGACATGCACGTCACGAGAGAGCCGATGCGGATGTCCTTCACCTCTGCGCCGATGCCGGTGAGCAGCGACCAGCAGTCGAGGCAGTCGCGGTCGGTATCGCCCTTGCTCAGCATGAAGTGATCAGACGCCCACAGCGACGTATAGCCGTGATCCGTCAGGCTCTGTGCGAGGTCCAGAACCTCGTCATAGCTGAAGCCAAATTGAGGCTCGATTTGGAGGCCGAACTCGACCAACTTGTTGCCTTTACATGCGCTAGAAATTTTAGGGCTAACAGCGGCGGAGTCTAGCACAGGAAATGTTCTGTATTACGGTGGCAGCGCGTGGCGCATCCGTATAAAGCGCTGTGGGTTAGCACGCGGCCGCTTTAGTGCCTGTCTACTTATGATCGGCCGCAATACAGCCCTAAACTTCTAAGTATCGAAAACAGGAAAGGGCAAGACTCTCAGAGTCTGGTGGAGCGAAAGCGTTGGGCAGGAAATTATATGGCAGGCGAACTCATAGAGTTTGATTCAGGTAAGAGCTACGATGAGCCAATTAGCGGTGAGTCGGTATCCATCATGCTGGTGGACGACCAGCCCGTATTCCGTGATGTAGCACGAGCGCTTCTAGAGCGCGACGGCGATTTCGACGTGATTGCTGAAGCCGCCGATGGCACCGACGCAGTGATGATGGTCGACTCTGTCGAACCGGATGTTGTGATCATGGACATCCAGATGTCTACAATGAGTGGTATCGAAGCCACCCGCAAAATCCTGTTGGAGCACCCCGGAGCCCGGGTAGTGCTCACAAGCATGACGGCTGAGAGCGAATATCTTCGCCTCGTCCGTGAGATTGGCGCACTGGCATTTATCGCCAAGCGCAATTTAAATGCCTCGAGCCTGCGTTCAATCCTGGATAGAGGTCCTTCGAACGAACCAGTGGCTGCATAAGCCAGCTCCGAGGCAATCGCGACCCAAAAGACCCGCAGAAATGCGGGTCTTTTAGTATCTGGCATGCAGGCACTTTGAAGAGCTAATTCGGCCACGACATGCCTCCATGGGAGGTGCCGACTCGCCTCTTCGCATCATTTCCGCAGCACCCTTTTTCTACGCCCACACCACGTCCGCCGTACTGTCGCCCTGAGGAACGAAGTGACGTGAGGGTCTCTGCCGGTTGTGAGGTCGTGAGCGGCGCGTTTAAATGTGAAGGGCTATTGGTTGTCCGACCGTTTCAGGAGTTCTCAACCGGCAGAGACCCTCACGTTGGTCGCGAAGCCTCCCGCCTCAGGGTGACAGACTCTTAGCGGTGGGCCTAACGGTTGATGAAGCAATCTCGGACTAAGAACAAGGCAATCGCGCAGTATTTTGAGGCCACGCTCCATTTCCGCGCCCACACCACATCCGCCACACTGTCACCCTGAGGAACGCAGTGGCGTGAGGGTCTCTGCCGGTTGTGACGTGGCTAACGGTGGTTGATTTGTGTCAACTTCGCAATCGCTCGCCTTCACGGTCAAACAGCGCAGTCCGCCTCACCGTCGCACCCAACCGCTCGCCGAAATACTCAATCTCCACCTTAGTCCCCGGCCTCGACTCGCTCGCACGCAAGTAGCCCATCGCAATGCCAGTCCCCACGGTGTGTCCATACCCGGCACTGGTGACGTACCCGGCCACCGTATCGTTGAGCAAGATGGGTTCTTTGCCCATGACGACGCGTGACGGATCATCCAGCGTGATGGTCCGGAGTCGTCGCTTGACTCCTGACGCTTTGATCTTGACGACCGCATCACGACCGATGAAATCGCCCTTGTCCATGTCCAGGGCAAATCCAAGTCCCGCTTGAATTGGGTTGTACTCCGTGTGAATGTCTGAGCCCCAGAGGCGGTAGCCCTTTTCGAGCCGCAGCGAGTCCTGAGCCGTTGTTCCAGCGGCTACCGCGCCGTGTGGACTGGCGGCCTCCCACAGGATGTCCCAGAAGCGGGAGCCGTGCTCGGTGGGGCAGTAGAGCTCCCAGCCAAGCTCCCCCACGTAGGAGATTCGAACGGCCATCACCGGAATATTGCCGACCGTGAGGTCTGCGACAGACAGATACGGGAATCCAGCGTTGGATACGTCATCGGAAGTTATCGCCGAGAGGATAGCGCGCGATTTGGGCCCCCACAGTCCGATGCATGCAAGGTCTTCGGTGATGTCTTTGATATGCACCTGCGGCCATTCGCTAGCGTGCGATTTGATCCACGATAGATCGTAAGTACCGGTCGAACCGCCGGTCAGGACGAGGAATCGCTCTGCGTCAGTCCTGACGATGGTGAGATCACACCGGATCCCACCTGCCGGTGTCAGCATGGCCGTGTACGTGACGCTGCCTACGGGCCGGTTTATCTGGTTCGCTGCGATGTGTTGAAGAAACGCCATCGCACCATCGCCGCTGACCTCAAACTTAGCGAACGTCGACATGTCGAACAGTCCTGCGCGTTCACGCGTGCCGATATGCTCCGCGGCCGCGGCCGGTGACCATTCGACCGCCTCCCAACTCGTTCCACGCGCTGTTTCCGGTGCAGCGGACTCGTTTGTTGCATACCAGCGTGGCCGCTCCCAGCCGCCAGATTCGGCGAATCGAGCGCCCAGCGCCACTTGATGCGCGTAGAACGTACTCTGCCGGATGTTGCGTGGCTCCGTCGCCGGTTCGAGCGGGTGCACGATGTCGTAAACCTCGCGGTACTGCTGCATGGCGCGCTTGAAAACGTACGTGTTTTCCAGTGCGTGCGGCTCAAAGCGGGCGATATTACACTCGCGCATGTCCCACTCGGTCTCGCCCGATGTCATCCACTCGGCCATCGTCTTGCCAACGCCAGCAGCGTGCGTGATCCAAACTGCTACAGCGACCCACAGGCCTCGCACCTGAGCCGACGCGCCCATCACCGGCATGCCATCGGGCGTGAACGAGAAGATGCCGTTCAGCTTTGTGCGCAGGTCAACAGATCGCAGCGAAGGAAGCAGTTCACGTGCATCCTCAAGCGCCCCCTCAAAATCAGCATCAACGAACGGCCGCTCCGCCGGTGCCCTACCTTCTACTTGCCTCGATGGCAGATCGCTGGCCAGGAAGGGTTGGGGTTCGTGGCGGTAGGTTCCAATTCCGTAAGCGTCGCGTTCCTGACGGAAGTACATCGAGCGGTCTTGATGGCGAAGTACCGGGTGGCGGACCTCGGCGGTCTCGCCCTTCAATTCTTCGAGTGGCTCGGTGACGGCGTACTGGTGCTGCATCGGGATCAGCGGCACCGTGATGCCAGCCAATCGCGCCGTAGCGGGCGCCCAGATGCCGGTGGCGATTAGTATCTGCTCGGCTTCGATATCTCCAGCGCAGGTGCGTATACGTTTGGCTCGCCCGCCTTCGACGTCGATGCCTGTTATCTCGATGTTGCCGTGGAACGTAACGCCTCTTGCCGTGGCATCAGCCGCCATCGCCTCAACCGCCCGCACCGGTCTGGCGATCCCGTCAGATGGGATGTGCAGTGCCCCAAGAATCTTGTCGCACAGGAGCGGAATACGTTCGATAGTTTCGGCTGGCGACAGGAGTTCCGACTCGATGCCCCACGACCGAGCAGCACCCAGCTTGCGCTTGAGATCGGTCAGGCGCTCTTTGGTCCACGCAACCTCAAGGCTTCCGACGGGATACCACGCAGGTCCCCCGGCTGACTCAAGCCCGGAGAACAACTCCGTTGTGGACTTAGCAAACTCAGACATCGTCTTTGAGTGATTGACCTGAAACACGCCACCCGGTGCGTGAGAAGTAGACCCACCGGTCTCAAACAGCGGTCCCTGATCGATTACTACTACATCCGTGGCGCCAAGCCGAGCCAGGTAGTACGCCGTACTGGCACCCACGATTCCGGCGCCGATGATCACTATTTGAGCGCGAGTCTTCATGGCTATCTGATTCGCCTCAACGCTTTCCTAGGCCCCGTCGCCAACTGAGAAATGAGTGTTGCGGAGAATCGCGCAGAACTCGTTACCTTCAGGGTCCGCCATGATGTACCACTCGCCGATTTCTTTGACGATGTGCTCGATTATCGATGCGCCAAGGTCCTGGAGACGCTGAATACCGTCTTCACCGCTGCGAATTCGCATGACGAAGTGGAAGCGATTCTTTGCGATTTTTGCCTCGGGCACCTGCTGAAGATCCATCGTGAAGCCGTTGGGCAGTTCGATATCGTTTACGTCTATCGTCACGCCAACGACCTCAGCGATTGGTGCCGGGGCATTTGATCTATTCATGTGTGATGCCTCCCCAAAATTCGAATCCCCGAGAACAACCATATCGGAGGCCTCGGGGATTCTGATCAACTCTATTGCAGACTAGGGGACGCTGTAGGTGACATAACGCCGCAGTGACGATGCCCAGGTCCCGGAGAGCCGACACATCATCGTTGCTATCGTCCGTCCATCTCACACGCACGAACCATCCGGAGTAGAAAAGAAAGTAAAAATGCAACAAAGGACGAATCGCAGGTGTAAACCAGACCTCAATGATGATTGGCTCCGGGCCTAGTCCGGCACGCGCCCATTGACGAAATACGCCGTTACGGCCGACGCTAAGTAAACGTCCTACCAACGCACAGTCCGACGGCTGATCGGAGTGTGCGAATCAGCCGGTAGGACACCAATCACGTTAAGTAGCCGTGGAGACACCAGATCTGCACGGAGCAACGAGGCCAGGCTGTCCCGACGCATCGGGGCATTCGCAACGACTCACAATCCCAAACTTGTCCATATGCCGTGCGGCCTGGGGTAACCCTTCCCGATAAACCTCCGCGATAGCAGAGGTAAATCAGGAAAAAGAGGACCGCCGGACGAGCGCAGGGACCGGTTCCACCGGGGGATATTGAAAGCAAATCCCGATCCGGTCGACGGGTGGCAAGTAATCCATCCGGGAGCGAATCGGGCTAGTCGTTCCGATGGTGTGGCAACCAATCGGACCGTATACAGATCGCGCCGCCAGACAAAGGTCGAACGCTCGATAGGACCTGAAGTGCACCCACACGGACCACGTCCGCACGCTCGACCCGCAGCGCGGGCTCTCAGCCCGCATTACGGTGGCTAGATCCCCGAGTGCCACGCAGCGTGATCGGCAAAGATTGACGCCCACCCTTTTCGGGTTCGAGACGCCAGAGGGCGATCAACTCGAAGACGCAGGAGCGGTTCTTAGCAGTCTCGTGTGGAAAACAAAACACAACAGGCATTCGCGTGCACGCGGATGTCCCGATACGTCTGGACAGCCTGGCTTCGCGATTTATGAAACAACAACGCCTGAGGTCAGTTCAACGCGTCCATTTCTGCTTTGTCATCCGGCCCCCGCCCAAACAGCGATCGACCCCACCACAACGACAAGTACACCAGCCCGATCAGCATCGGCACCTCGATCAGCGGCCCAACTACTGTGGCGAATGCCTCACCAGAACTGATGCCGAAGACGCCTATTGCGACGGCAATGGCTAGTTCGAAGTTATTTCCGGCGGCCGTAAATGAGACCGAGGTCGTGTTCTCGTATGAGAATCCGAGTTGGCGGGTGACTATGAACGCGACCGAGAACATGATCAAGAAGTAGGACGCCAATGGTGCGGCTATGCGGGCGACATCCGCCGGAGAGTCCACGATGCGGTCGCCCTGGCTGATGAACATCACCACGATTGTGTAGAGCAGACCGACCAGCGCGATTGACCCCAATCGTGGGGCGAGAACGTTGTCGTACCAGTCAGCACCGCGCCGCCGCACCAGCACAGATCGCGTGATCGCACCTGCCAGAAGCGGCGCACCCAGGAAGAGCAGCACGTTGCGGGCGATGAGCCACATGGAGATATCAACGGCCGTTTCGGCGTCACCAAACCAGCCCGGGATCACTGTGAGGAACAGGTAGCCAAGCACGGAGTAGAAGACGATTTGGAATATGGAGTTCAGCGCCACAAGCAGCGCCGCCAGATCTTCATTGCCCTTCGCCAGCATGTTCCACACCAGCACCATCGCGATGCATCGCGCCAAACCAACCAGAATGAGGCCGTTGCGGTACTCCGGGTGGTCCGGCAGCATCCCCCATGCCAGCACGAACATGAGCGTTGGCCCCACAACCCAGTTCAACACCAGAGACGTGCCCATCAACTTTGGCTGTGCAGCGAAGCCCACCATTGAGCCATATCTCACCTTGGCAAGAATCGGATACATCATCCAGATCAGGCCAATGCCTATAGGCAGCGACACATCAGCGAATTGGAATCGCTCGATATCGGTCTTCAGCCCAGGCAAAGCCTTGCTCAGCAAAATGCCGACCACAACGGCCACGGCAATCCACACCGGCAGCATCTGGTCGATACGGGACATGCTCTGGAATGGTGAGCGCTGAGCTGTTTCTGCTTCTTGCGACTCGGAGTGGGGTGCCAGTTGGTAAATGCCTTTATTGTTTAGGGCGAATCTGCGACTGTACTGATTATCGCTGTTCTGGACCGACCGAATTCCACAATGATGCCCTATCCCGGACTGTTCAGATGCTTTGGGGCTAGAATTCGTCGACGCTATCAAACCAGAGTCGGAACCCTGAGCCAGAACGAAGGACGATACCCATGCCCGAAGATACCAACCGTAGCTGGGCGCTTGCCGCAAGGCCTGACGGCGCTCCGAAACTCACCGATTTCAAACTCGAGGAATCGTCTATTCCAAAGCCAGGGCCGGGCGAGATTCTGGTGGCTATTCGATACCACTCCCTCGACCCGTACATGCGCGGTCGAATGAACCCGCCCACCCCAGCCTCATATACAGCTCCCGTGCCGATTGGCGGTGTGATGGAGTCTGATTCCGTTGGTGAGGTAATTGAGTCGAACTCTGATCTGTTCAGCGTTGGTGACATCGCGATGGGCAAGCTTGGCTGGCGGGAGTATGGCGTCATCGATGGTCGGGACGCCCGTAAGGTCGACCCAGATGCAGCGCCGATTTCAACCTCCGTGGGAGTCCTCGGCATGCCGGGACTCACGGCGTACTTCGGCCTCTTCGACGTTGGGGAGCCCATCGCTGGAGACACTGTGGTCGTTTCAGCCGCATCGGGCGCAGTTGGGGCCGTTGTGGGCCAGCTCGCGAAGATAAACGGCTGCCGGGTTATCGGCATTGCAGGCTCGGACGAAAAAGTCAGCTACGTGGTCGACGAACTCGGATTCGACGCCGGGATCAACTACAAGACGGAAGACGTCGCTGAGCGAATGGCAGCACTCTGCCCCGACGGCATCAACGTCTACTGGGACAACGTCGGCGGCCCAATCACCGACGCAGCAGTCGATAATCTGGCCATCGGCGGCCGGGCGGTAGTCTGCGGCCAAATCGCGCTCTACAACGCCACTTCTGCGCCGCAAGGCCCACGCAATGTCCCTCGAATGCTGCTCACGCGACGGGCAAGGATGGAAGGCTTCCTGGTTTTTCAGTACGCCGACCGATATCAAGAGGGACTCGACCGGCTGGCGGGTTGGATTCGCGATGGTTCACTCAAGTACCGGGAAGATGTCGTTGATGGCATTGAGAATTCGCCATCGGCGTTTATTGGACTTCTTGAAGGTGCGAACTTCGGGAAGCTGGTGATGAAGGTTAGCTAGAGGAGAACGCGGCTGAACATCGCCGAGCCCTCGCCCTACCTACTCTAGATCTGGACGCACTGCTTGACCGGAACCGCCTGCGTGCGGCACGTTGGCAGCGGGAATCGCACCCATTTTGCCGTTGTTGTAGTCCTTGAAGGCCTGCTGGAGCTCTTCCTGACTGTTCATCACGAACGGGCCGTACCAGGCAACCGGCTCACTGATTGGCTCGCCGCCCAGTAGCACCACTTCCATATTCGGGTATCTCGACTCCTGATCGGCGTCCGCCTCTACCGTGAGGTAGTCGCCCGGGCCGAAGTTGGCCGCCTGCCCCATCTCGATGGGTAGCTGCTGGGGGCCAATTTTGCCTCTGCCAGCCAGCACGTACGCAAGTGCGTTGAAGTCCTTGCGCCATGGAAGTTCGACTCGCGCGCCGGGGCTGATGGTGGCGTGGATCATGGACATTGGCGTGTATGTGATGCCGGGGCCAGAGTTGCCATCGAACTCGCCAGCAATCACACGCAGCAGGGCGCCGCCATCATGCGAGCTAATCAAGCTGAGATTACTGGCACGAATATCCTTGTAACGGGGTTCGGTCCACTTCTTGGACTTTGGAAGGTTGACCCAGAGCTGTAGACCGTGGACTACGCCACCCTTGAGGACGATCTCTTCGGTAGGCGCCTCGATGTGCAGAATTCCGGCACCTGCCGTCATCCATTGCGTGTCGCCGTCGCTGATGAGTCCGCCGCCGCCGTGCGAGTCCTGGTGCTGGAACACGCCATCGATCATGTATGTGACGGTTTCGAAACCGCGGTGCGGGTGCCACGGCGTTCCCTTGGCCTCACCGGCCAGCCACTCCACCTCACCGAACTGGTCCAGCATGATGAACGGGTCCAGATACTCCAGGGGAATGCCGGAGAAGGCCCGTCGGACGGGAGATCCCTCGCCCTCGAAGCCCTTTGGGGCTGTGGTGATGTTGAGAACCGGTCGCGGCGATTGCTCGATGGTTGGTCGATCCACGCGCGGCAGGTCGAGAATGTTTTCGACCGTTACTGCGGGCATGTTTGATTCCTTACGGTGATACAGTTACTGAAGTATTGTTAGCAATATTAGCTACGGTAGTTACTATTGTCAAGCTCCTTACAAATAGTTAGAGACTCAAACCATGGCTAGAGATGCAAACGCCGAACTTCTGGGCGAGATATGTCCTCACTATGAGGCCGCGTTTGAAGTGCTGGGTCGACGCTGGACGGGTCTGATCATCACGGCGCTAGTGGATGGCCCGCGACGATTCTCCGAGGTTGGTGGCGCAGTGGATGGCCTCAGCGACAAGATGCTCTCGCAGCGCCTGACTGAACTTGAAGAGAGCGGCATAGTGACGCGCTCAGTCGACACGGAATCCCGGCCAGTGGCCGTTTCCTACGATCTCACTGCCAAAGGCAAGGCGCTCAAGCCAGCCTTTGAGGCCCTGCAGATGTGGGCAGAAGAGTGGATGGCGATTCCCGCGACGGTTCGCTAGGTTTGTGCATTCCGATCGCGGCGTGCACCGCCAAATGGGCAGACGTGTGACACAAGCCCCGCCAGCAGCCTAGACTTACGGCGCTCACATCTACGACGCCACATTTCACCAGACTTCCGAGGACTCTATGACCGCGTTTCCAAGCAGTAATGATCTCACCATTCAGTTTGCTCACATGGCTTATCCGTTGGAGGAAGAGTTCGCGAAGCGTGACACTGGCATCAGCAACTTCCAGACGTGGTCCAGTGAGGACACATTCGCCCGAATCCCTGAAGCAGACGTACTTCTTGTGTCGGGGTTCTGGGACAACGCATTGCTTGATGTTGCGACCAACCTGAAGTTCATTCAGTCCATCGGCGCCGGGTTCGACCAGTTCCCGCTTGACGATCTGAAGGCGCGTGGCATCAGGCTCGCGTCTGCACAGGGCGTCAACAAGAATGGCGTGAGTGAGCATGCGATGTCGCTCGTACTCGGGCTTGCTCGGAAGCTGCATGACGCTCGAGACAACCAGCGCAAGCACTTCTGGCGGCAGATGATTTCAGATATTCCAACCCGCGAGGATGAGCTCGGCGGCAAGACGATGGGCATCATCGGCATGGGCCAGATTGGCTCTCGTACCGCCGCGCTCGCAAAGGCGTTCGGTATGCGGGTGATCGCCACCAAGCGCGACACGTCCACATACGAAGGCCCGGCCGACGAGGTTATGCCGCCATCTGAGATCGGTAGGCTGTTCGCCGAGTCCGATTGGGTCGTGCTGACCTGCCCTCTCACCGATGAGACGCGAGGCATCATCGACGCTGCTGCGTTCGATGCCATGAAGCCGTCGGCCTATCTAATCAACGTGGCGCGCGGAGCCTGTGTTGATGAACCGGCGCTGCTTGATGCGCTGACCACGGGCAAGATCACCGGCGCTGGCCTGGATCATTTCATTGAAGACCCACTGCCACCAGAGTCACCAATCTGGGACCTCGATAATGCCATCATCACGCCCCACACCGGTGGCGAGACGCAGCAGTACGAGGCGAACCTTCTGAACACGCTGCTGGAGAACGTGGGCCGTCTGGAGAGTGGCCGCGACGACCTGGTAAATCAGATCGTCTAGTCATCTGCCATGTCAGACATCATGAACGTCCCGCGCTCACCGGGGACGTATATGTTGGTGCTGCATCTGCCAGAGCCACACACGTTGATGGTCGGCAAGCTGGGGCAGTTCGACTTTCCGGCTGGCTACTACCTGTACGCAGGAAGCGCACGTGGTGGCTTGAGTGGCCGGGTCTCGCGTCATCTGCGCGCCGATAAGAAGCTGCACTGGCACATCGACTACCTCAACTCCCAACAAGGTGGAGCGGAGGTGGTGGACGTATGGTGGCAGACCAGACGAGAGCGGCTGGAGTGCGAATTCGCGGACGCGGCGAAGGGACTTCCGGGCGCGTCGTTGCCTGCGCTGGGATTCGGCGCGTCGGACTGCGGCTGTGACACGCATCTAGTGCATGTCAACGAGAAGCCAAACATCACAGGTATTGAGAAGTCGGCAGGACTATCGCTTGAGAGCTAGGCCGACCAGTTTGGGTCTCGCCCGGTGAGCCCGAGTGCCCTGTCGAACGCTGATGCGTCACCTGAAACGGTGACCTCATCGCCGAACGGTTTACCTTCGCCACGTCGTTCGTCCGTACACATCTTTGTTGCAAGGTCCAAAAGCCGCTCAGCGCCTTCCGGCGTTACCTGCATCGTCTGCCCCGTGGCGACCGCAAGGTCCCAGCCGTGTAGCAACTCCTCAAACAGGACAATACCGGGCCCGAATGGTCTTTCTGCCATGGTCGCACCATCTGTCTGCCAGGCGATTACCCCATCATCAACCAATGCATTGATGACCCCTCCTGGATCATTACCAATGATGTCCTCAGGCTGGTCATCGGAATCAGATGTCTGATTCCGGGCAACCATGGCGGCGCGACCCCAGAACCCTGCCATGTGGTTCGTCAGTTCTTTGACGTTGAATTCCCCGCACGGAGTGGGGTTGCCAAGTTGCGAACTGCTGACGCCCGCAGCAACCGATTTGAGCGCGGCCGCGTTTGCCTCGATTAGTGCAATCGTATCCATGTGTTGCCTCCCGACTTCGTTCCCAGACCAAATCTGCCTACATTATGGCGCTGCAAAGCTAACGACGTTCGGCTCTACTTCGACGGCGACCAAGCGGCCAGCTCTTCGTTGAACGCGAACACCTGTGGGAGGCCGCCTGAATGGAGGAATAGCACAGTGTCGTCTTCGGTGAAGCCGCCGGAGCGGACACGGTCGATCAGCGCCGACATGGACTTGCCGGTGTAATTCGGGTCCAGGATGACGGCTTCCGTCTGCGCCACAAGGTGAATCGCCTCGAACGCGGCGTCAGTCGGTGCTGCGTATGCTCCGCCATCAAAGCCGCTGACGATCTCGACGTCGTCTGGGTCGAGGTGGACGGGTAGTTTCATCAGCTCTGCACCCTGCTTGGATCGACGGATCATGGTCTCGCGCAATTGATCCGTATCGGACGGGCTGTACTTGATCATTGACGCTTTCCAGTCTAGGTCGAGGTTCTTTGCGAGCAGTCGGAGACCCGGAAGCGAGCGGCCGGTGAGGCCCCATGCGTGGACGCTACTCACGCCCAACGCCGCAAGCTGGCTCTTGATCTCAAGCCCTGCCTCCACGAAACTAATCGTCCCCATGATCTCCGGGAACCAGTCTTTGTTGAGGATGTACGGGTTGCCGCCGTCGGCCCGCACCTGATCAGCTATATTCTCGGCGTACGCCATCGCGTCATCATCCGCCTTCACGCGATGGATCTCGCCGCCCATGAGCTTCACCAGCAGCAGGTTGCCCTGCGGCGTGCGTTCGACCTCATCTTGCGATACCAGGATGTAGCGAATGCCCGCCTTCACGCACCCGGCCGCGGCCACTCGGGCCTGGTTCGAGTGGAAGTTGTTGATGTTGATAAGGGTGTCGAAGCCTTCATCTCGAACGTGAGCCATCTCGAACTCGAAGTGCCGAGACTTGTTACCGCCGTATGCGAGGCCGGTTGTATCGTCCCGCTTCACCAAAATCCGCGGCCCACCAATCTTCTCGCGGAACGCTTTCCACTCCTCCAGTGGGGTGGGGGTATGCGACCACCGAATGCGTGGGATCTCGTCTATGTTGGCTTGAACCTGCTCGGCGGTAATAGAGGCTGACATCGTGTCTCCGTGGAGTTATTTGCCTGATGGTGACATGCCGATCACCTCAGAAAGAAGTTTGAAGAATCCCTTTTTGCGTTCAGTGTTGATGCCCCAGTTGATGGGCAGGTTCTGGAAGCCTTCAATGTAGTCGCCGAACGCAGTACTTCCACCTGCTCCGCCTCCCGGGTCGAAGTAGCCCCAGCTGGCGTACCCGCTCAGCGCGACAGTGAAGTTGTTGAGCGGCTTATCGAACTCGAAGTGATCGTCCTCGTTGTAGATGATCGGTTTCGGAGTGTACGCGGCCGATTCCCGGACATCGTTGATCCGCATGCCAACCCTGGCCGGATCGTGCATGCTGTTGCCGTGCAGCAGCACGAAGTCTGACGCCCGGATCACCTCGTCCGTTGGGGCGGTCATGTGAGCGAAGCTTGTGCCAACCAGCAGGCGCTCGCCGCCCTCGCTGATCTCCGTCACGCGTTCGATCAATTCATGTACCCGGGGCGGTGTGAGAATCTCGTGCTCGTAACGAGGGACGTTCACCTCATTGTTGATTTCGATGATGACGTTCTTGTAGCCGTTGGTGAGTACCCACTCCGTCGCGTTGTCGACTGCACGGAGTACGGCTGCCTCATCGGTAAGGCGTTCGTCTTGACCGAAGTAAAAGTAGCCCAGATTGACGACCATACCGTTGGCATCAGCGGCTTCGACAACGCGTGCTGTTCTCGCCATCCATTGCTCGCGCAGCGAACCGTCTGGCTCGAATGCACCGGAGTCCCATGGCTGCGTTCCAGTGCCCGGAAGATCTGCCCAGACTTCGTTTTCGGATGCGTTTGGGTGAGTCTTTCTGATCTGGGTCATCAGTTCATTGAGGCTGTCGTCATCGTTACGGTAGTAGCCGAGTGGACTGGCGCCCTGCAGGTTTACCGGTATGCACAGCAGGCCATGAGTGGCGTACGTGGGGAGCATGTCGATCAGCTCCTGGACGTTGCGATCAGGGTCCCACTCGCCGGTATCAGGATAGGCCCACACCTGGCGGGTCAGTGGATTCATATCGTCGAAAACGCCGTTCGCCATTCGACTGTTGAGGAGCAGACCTTCAATCTTCCAGCCGCGATAGTTGCGGCCTTTGTATGTAGGTTCGTCATTGATCAGGATCTGATCGCCATCGATCGAAACTATCGTCTGGCGATTACTCACCAGACGCGGCCTTCACAAGCTCGTCTCGGACGCGCTCTGCCACGATTGCCAACTCACCCTCCTGGATGTTGAGCGGATCGACGACCAACTGGCCATCTGGGCCGTAGTTGGCGATGTAGATACGGGGAGTTCCAGCCATCAGGCGACGATGAATTTCGTCCCGGTCCGGGCCTCGCCAGTTGGAGTCAAATGTGATTACTGCGTGCGGGATGTAGTGGTCCCGATCGTGGATCACCTTTGCGATCACACCCGGCACCTCAATGATCTGGTCGACGATCATCTGCATCATCTCGTTGTAGTGCTTTGTCTCGGCCTCTTCGTCTGTCTCCACAAACTCACCAAGTGCTGCGATCAGGCCAGCCATCTCCTCTTTGGAGACTTTCTGCGCTCGTGCAATTCCAACGTTGGGGTAGTTGTTGAGGCGGGCGTATTCCACCCACTCAGAGGTGCCCGTCAGGATGCCAGTGCTCTGCGGCCCTCGAACGCCCTTGCCGCCGCTAAAGCTCACCAGATCAGCGCCCTGCTCCAGGTATCGCCGTAGGTTTGCGCGTGGCGGAAGCATCGATGCCGCATCGCACAGTATCGGAAGGTCGTGCCTGTGGGCTATCTCCGAGAGTTGGTCCAGCGGAACCACATCGTTGCTTTTGTACGGCGACTCCAGATGGATGATCGCCGCGGTGTTCTCATCGATGGCGTCTTCCACTTCCTCCGGCGTGCAAGCGACGCCGTCGCCAACCTCTTTAAATCGTCCACCGGATGTCAGGTAGAGATGATCGTAGATAAACCGGTGATGCTTCTGAATGATCAGATCGCTCGCCATACCCTCGGTGTTTGGGAGTGCTGCGATCTTGTCCGGATCGTCGCGTGCGATGGCCGCTGCGGCCTGCACCACCAGGCCGCCTGATGCACCAGATGTGATCGTTGCGGCGGGAGCGCCAATGAGGTTTGCCACCTCTTTGCCAGCCTCAATCAGGAACTCATCGATGTTGTAGAAGCTGCTTGTGGCCTCCTGCATTGCTTCCATCGCCACCTCACGTGGGCGACTTCCGGAATGCTTAGTGTTGGGGCCACCAGCGTTAATGACAGGCTCTATATCCAGCCGATTGAGAACACTCATTGCAGGTAATACTCCGTTGGATTTGCCAGTTGAAGTGGCTCTTCATCTGGCGGCGTCTTGAATATTGCTTGAGAAAGTGCGGCTAGCCTAGCATCCACCTAATCCTGTCTCAATCACGTTCTCAGCCAATCACCGGAGTCCGAGAGTCCCCTGCTATGCTTGAAAGAACACGCGCACACGCGCCCGCAACTTCAAAAATTCATCCTCCGCTCCCAACGACGTCTCCAACTATGGCCATCGAAGAGATATCCGTACCCACGCCGATACTCGGCAGGGTTGAGACAACAACAACGCCAGAATTGCCTCCGGAAGAGTCACCAGACACTTCAGGAGCTTTGCTCATTGGCCTCGAAGGCCAGACTCTTCTGTTGAACGAAGACCATGTAGCGGTTGATGGCAGCGGCAATCACTGGCCCGGCTGGGCGCTTGTTCTGCTTACTGAAATTTCTGCAGTGAGAGTGATGTCTCAGTCGAAAGATCGTGGAGCGCTAGTCTGGGGCATTATTGGAGCAATCGCGGCTGTTGGCGTATGGCAGGTTGCAAGCAACGAAGCCGTTAGCCTGATTGGCGGGCTCGTTGTTGGCGTCATATCTCTCATCTTGCTTGGGGAATTCTTCCTCAAGCCGCCGGACCTGCGATTGGAGATCATCGTTGGCTCCAACGTTGTCGGCACTGGCATCAAGCGTGGTCAGGCGCAGGAAGCGCAGGAGTTCGCCGGTGCAATTCTGGAGACCAGAGCAAAGTTGCTTGCTCCAGTACCGTCGCCGGTACCGCCATCAGCAGAGACCTGGTCGACGCGTGTGTCTACGTTCCCGCCCCGCCAGCCTGTCTCTTAGCTAGCCGGGGTTTTCAGACGTGCTCAGGCGGCTCTTCCGAGGCGCAGAGAAGGATCGACATCGAGATCGAATCCGGATGACTCGCCATCCACCAGGTGGTGATAGGCCGCAGCCGCGATCATGGCACCGTTGTCCGTGCAGAGCACCGGAGGCGGAACGAACACCGGAAGCGTTGACTGCGAATGGAACTGCTCTCGCAGCCGCCTGTTTGCGGCCACTCCTCCGCCCACAATGATTCCGTTACATTCGTACTGTTCAGCGGCGGCGATCGTTTTTGTGACGAGCACATCTACGATCGATTCCTGAAGCTCGTGAGATAGTCCGGCAACGAGTCGCTCATCACGGCCGGAATCTGTGAGCCCAAGATCTTCCGCACGACGCAGCATCGCGGTCTTCAGGCCGCTGAAGCTGAAGTCGTGGGTCGGACGAATCCACGCTCGTGGCAGCCGCTCGAGGTCTGGATGTCGCTCAGCTACGCGTGATATTTCGGGACCACCGGGGTACGGCATGCCCATGATCCGGGCGCACTTATCGAACGCCTCGCCCGCCGCGTCATCTCGGGTGGCACCGATCAACTCGTACTGCGTGTGAGAGTGGATGACCACCAGTTCAGTGTGGCCGCCGCTTACGATGATCCCCATTAGCGGGAACTCAGGGTTGTCCCTGAGAACATCAAACTCCTCAGTCAGCCACGCAGCCTTCAGGTGTCCCTCAAGGTGGTTCACGCCGATTAGCGGGACTCCAAGCGACGCAGACAGGCCCTTCGCCGCGTTCACGCCCACGATCAGCGCTCCTGCCAGCCCTGGACCGCTAGTGACCGCAACAGCATCGATGTCAGACCACGCCAGCTCGGCGTCTTCAACGGCTTCACGAATCACTGGACTGATCGCCAGTATGTGCTGGCGGGATGCCAGTTCCGGCACGATACCGCCATGCGCCGAGTGCATCTCAGCCTGCGACGCGATCACGTTGGACAGGATTTGGGTGCTATCGACAACGACCGAAGCGGCGGTTTCGTCACATGAAGTTTCTATGCCGAGGATATTCAAAGTAGAAGCGTGCGCCTGATTGAGATTCGAGAACTAATTATTTCGCATTTGAATTGTAATCAACAGCGGAGCAGCAATCAGCCCATCCCAACGCCTCGTATCATTAGACATGCGCGTTAAGAGCAGGTTTGAAACCGGTCCTGGATTTTCGCGATGACATCCACCCGCAGCAAGTCTAAGTAATTGCGTTTCACTTCCAAACATATGGTGATCGGAATCACCGCTATCATCGTTGGACTGATGGCCATCGGCGGCGCGGCGATCTACATCGTCGTACAGCAAGACGCGCTGGATGGTCTGGACGAGTTCGTGGTCTCCGTTCCAACCGAGACGGTTAGCCAGTGGACCCAGCCACCGGTAAAGCCGACAGCCACTGCCGTTTCCGCGCCAACAGTCGAACCGGCAGATAGTACCCCGAGCGAAGTTATTCAGTATGAGTTCGATTTCGCAGGCCTCTACCCCGCTAACCAGATCAGCCCACGTTTCTGGGCCGACCCGCTGTTCGCCGGCACCGGGCCATTTGGTGGTCCAACAATTCCGGACGGCTTTGAGTTCGTGTCGAATCTCGATGCGCTCAGGGATGACAGACTCAGCGGGGAACCCAAAACGCTGTTGATCCCGTCCATTGGCCTCGTGGCTCCCGTCTCAGAACTGATGATCCTCGAGGAAGATACTGGCGCGCGATATGAGCAGCCAATTAATCTTGTTGGCCACATTCCGGAGACACCGAATCCCGGACAATTGGGCAATGGGTGGTACTTCGGGCATCTCGAGAGCCCAATTCTGGGTGAAGGCAACATCTTCAATCGACTGCCAGATGTGGTTGAGATGATCAAGAATGATCCCGTAGACGTGATAATCGAGACCGAGAATGAAGCGTTTCTATACCGGGTCACCGGGTCAAATGTGGTTCCAAAAGAAGATCTAGAGCTATACCGTAGTGACACCGCCACGGTCACACTGGTTGCTAGTTTTCCTTCACGCGTCTACTCGCACCGGCTGCTGATCACCGCCGAGTTGATCGCTGCCAAACTGCAATCGTAGCGAATCAGCACTAATTTCTAACCTGGCGACTGTTTATCGCGGCTCCAAATTGCGCGACACTATTGGTACATTGCGATATATTTCACAAGTTGTCACAGCGCGCGGCTAGTAGAAAGCTCAGGTTAGGTAATTGACTACTTCAGCCGCCCGGGCCGAGGAGAACGTCGGCCCGGAATCGCCAGAATCAGAGGCCGTTGCTCCCTGGCAAGACAGGCTCTACCTGTTTCTCCTTGGTTTTTCCGTAATTGGGATCTTGATCCAGATCACACTTGGCGGTGTGGTGAGGGTCACGGGATCAGGCGACGGTTGCCCGGACTGGCCTCAGTGTTTCGGCAGATGGATCCCACCGTGGGAGTACCACGCAATTCTGGAGTACAGCCACCGATCAACGGGCACTGTGGTCGGCATAATCATGTTGCTCGCTCTGGTCAGAACATTTCAGAAGTACCGCACGGACCGCAGCCTTCTCTACATACTAATCGCTGCCTTTGTTCTGGTGGGCATCGTGGGAATCATCGGTGGTCAGGTCGTCCTCAATGATCTCAACCCCGCCATCCGCACCGCACACCTCGCTTTAGCTGAGATGGTGCTGCTCCTGATGATCATTGCGTATGTGATTGCGGCTACCAATCCACTAACTCGCGTATTCAACGTTGCTCAGAGTCTGGAAGGTCGGCAAGTTCGCAATCTAGCGATGTGGGCAGCAATTATTGCTTTGGTAGCGCTCCTCTCGGGCGCGTATGTAGTGTGGCGCAACGCTGGTGCAGTTTGCGGTTCCTGGCCCCTCTGCGGTGGTGCGCTGATACCCGAGATCGAACTCACATTCATCCACATGGTCCACCGCGTACTGGCGGGAGTCAGCGTGCTGTTGGCTGCATACGCGGCGCACCGTGCATACCGCCTTGATGGAGCATCCAAATTGCTTCGAGGATCAGCGGTTGCTGTCGGCGTTGTGATCCTGATGCAAGTGTTTATCGGCGCGGCCAACCCGTGGACTGATTTCGAAACTTGGGCAAAGGCATCTCATCTGAGCATGGCAACCGTAATGTTCGCCGCAACATCACTTGTAGCAGTTATCATCTGGCTGGCGATTTACCGAGAAGAACGCGAAGCGCTGGCAAATTTAATTGAGTAGTCAAGCAGTAAATGATAGCTCTGGCATCATGCAGGTGGTCAGCGACCACATCGCACTTACAAAGCCGCGTGTCATCAGTCTGCTGCTCTGGACCGCGTTCGGTGGCATGGTCATCGCTGATCGTGGCATCCCTGCACTCACCATTGTTGCGGCAGTACTCATAGGCGGAGCGCTCGCATCTGGCGGTGCCAGTTCCATCAACCAGGCGCTAGAGGGCGAACTAGACGTCGCCATGCGGCGGACATCTAACCGCCCGGTCGCATCAGGCCGTGTGGGTCTTCGCCATGCCATGATTTACGGCCTGGTCCTGAACGCCATAGCCTTTGCCATGATGGTGGTTGGAGCGAACCTGCTTGCCGCATTGATCACGATGAGTGGCACTGTGATTTACGTTGTTATCTACACAATGTGGCTCAAGCGCAACACAACGCAGAACATCGTAATTGGCGGTGCCGCAGGCGCAGTGCCACCAATGGTTGGGTGGGCAGCTGTAACCGGCGATATCACGTTGCCGGCGTGGTACTTGTTCGCAATCATATTTTTCTGGACTCCGCCGCACTTCTGGGCACTAGCCATCATGATCAAGGACGACTACAAAGCGGCAGGCGTGCCGATGCTGCCGGTAATAGTTGGCTTCAACGAAACCCGCCGAGCAATCTTCCTCTACACCTGGATCCTGCTTGGACTCACGTCCTTGCTCTACGTGACTACAGACCATCTTTCGTTGCTCTACCTGGTCGGTTCGCTTGTGCTGGACGTGATCTACATAGGATTCGCCGCACGGTTATGGTGGAATACGGAACGCAAGGCTGTGGTGGAGTTGTACCTCTATTCGCTGCTGTACCTGACGTTGCTATTTGGGCTGATGATGCTGGACGCTACGTTCGATTAGAGACTTGAACGTGAGGTATTGCCTCCACTCGCCGTCCAACTCCGTCACACTGGCAACTCGCCTCTACTCCGCATAGAGTGAATGCAATATGAAATGGACAAAGGCAGTTGGATTTGGGCTGGGTGCGACCGCTGGCACCTACGTTGGGATTTCCGCGCTGATGGCGAAGGGCCTCACTAATACTGAGCGACGCCCTCTGTTGGACGATCCTGAGACGGTGGGCCTCGATTACACGCAGATTTCATTTCGAAGCGCTGGTGACAGACTGTCGCTCAGTGGATGGCTGATCAGGGCCGCCACATCAACAGATGAAGACGCTCGATGGGTGGTCGTTGTTCATGGTCACTCTGCACATCGTGCCGATCCAGAAGTTGGAGCGCTGCCACTCGCTCGCGATCTCGTGAAGGCGGGCTATTCCGTCTTCATGTTCGATATGCGAGGGTGTGGCACTTCCCGCGCCAAACCAGCCTCAGCCGGATATCACGAACAACGCGACCTCATCGGCGCGTTGCGGTATTTGGAGTCGATGGGCGTGACCGAGGATCGTATCGGCGTAGTTGGCTTCTCGCTCGGCGGTGCTGTGGCGTTGCTGACGTGTGGAACGTACGGCGGCGCAGCGGCGGTTGTGTCTGATAGCTCGTTCGCAGACCTTGAACTCCGGGTGACGCAGAGCATGTCCGGCAACCTGACGCCGCTAAAGATATTCAAGCCGGGTATGCGTGCAATGGCGAAGATTCTGTTCGGAATCGATATGCGCGCTGTAAGCCCAATGAGAGCGGTATCTGAATCCAACGTTCCGGTGCTACTGATTCACGGCGGGCAGGATGATATCGTTCCGATGATCCACTATCGGCTACTGGCACGGGCGGTGGAGTCGGGAGCTGGCGAGACGTGGCTCATAGAGGGCGCGGGGCACGCTCAGGGGTATCGCACGGCTCCAGAGCAGTACGCGGAGCGCGTACTCTCATTTCTGGACAAATGGGTTGGAGTCCCGATCGAGCGGGACCCGACCAACTCAGACGTTTAGGCTGCTGCTAGAGCGGTCTGAGCAGTCGCAGCGAGTGTTGCGAATGCACCTGGCTCACGTACTGAGAGCTCAGCGAGGACCTTTCGATCAACTTCAACCTCTGCCAGCTTCAGTCCACGGATGAACTTGCTGTAGCTCAGGTCGTGCAGGTGTGCTGCGGCGTTGATGCGAGTGATCCAGAGCCTGCGCATGTCACGCTTGCGGAGGCGTCGGTGTGCCGTGGCGTATGCCAGGCTGTGAATCAGAGACTCTTTTGCCGTGCTGAACCGGGTGCTTCGGGCTCCGCGATGTCCGCGGACAGCCTTCATTACGGACTTGTGTCGTCGGCTGCGCGTGAAGCCTGTCTTAACTCTTGACAATTTCGGGTATCTCCGTGGTCGTAGTCTCATGAGACATTGCTGCACGAGACGCTTAGGTATCTACGAGGGCAAGAACTGCTTGATCTTCTTGCTGAACGCCTTGGACACACCGATTTTTTTGTCCAGCATGCGCTTCACCCGCGCCGCTTTGTTGCGACGGAAGTGGCTCTTGGGGCCTTTGGTTCTGACGACCTTTCCGGTCCCAGTGATGTGAAATCGGCGCTTGGCGCCTTTGTGCGTTTTGATTTTAGGCATTTGATTCGTTATTTCCGGGTGATGCGCCCACTGGCAGACTTGCGCCAGGAGCTAGGACGATGCTGATTGCACGAACCTCAACAGTTGGTGCTTTTTCCAATTTTGCCTCGTTGGCTACCGCTTCCGCCACTCTTTTCAGTACTTTGACTGCAACCTCAGGATGCTGGTTCTCTCGGCCTCTCATGCGGACAAACACCCGGACTTTCGCACCGCCGGCCAGAAGTTCTCTGACTTTGCGAATCTTCGCCTGGATGTCATGCTCGCCAATTTTTGGTGAGAGACGAACCGCTCTTAGTTCAGTCTTGACCTGTGACTTACGGGCCTCCTTGGCCTTTTTTGATATTTCGAATTTGAAGCGTCCATAGTCGAGCAATTTTACTACTGGAGGAGATTGGTTTGGGCCAACCTCAACCAGATCAACACCGCGTTCTCGCGCAAGCGTAATAGCGTCCCGCGTTTCCATGACGACCGATTCGGCACCGTCATTGCCGTCACCCGAGCCAATCAAGCGCACTTCAGGTACGCGAATCAGGTGGTTGATTCTGTAGTCTTTTGCTATCCCAGAACACTCCTCAATACGTTACGTGCACGCAAACTGCGCGACAAACATTTTTACAAGTTGTAATTATAGCTACGCGCCACTCGGAGCGTCAATGAAATTTGCATGTTCCCCACGCAGAAACTTCATCTTTAGTTTTTGTTCATGGTTGCGATAACAACCCTGTGCTACGATTGGACCAGTATTCCCACACTCTGCTGGGGGTTCATTAAATGCGAACCTGAAAGCAGATTCCCGCGTCGAAAACAATGTTCGGCGCAAAAACAGTTGCCGCCGATGTCCCCCGTCGTTTAAGCCGCAACTATTCGTGATGGAGAAGCATCCCTGTGAGCAACCGTTGGATGCGCAATGGGTTTGTCTACGTACTGATCGTCCTTGGGGTGATCACCATATTCTTGGTGTTCTTCAATGACCCGCTGGGTGATTCTCAAGACATTCCGATTAGCGATGTAATTACACGTGCCAAGTCTGGCAGCCCAATTCAAATTGAAGTTACTGGAGAAGATCTGACCATAAGGGACGGAACGCAGACGTTCCGGTCTAGGAAGGAACCCAACTCAAGCCTGGTTGAGACCTTGGAGTCTTCAGGCGTCGATACTAGTCGGGTAGCAATCACCGTAAAAGGCTCCAGTGGGCTAAGTAGCTTTATTGGAATACTGTTCAATTTCTTGCCGCTGATCCTCTTCGGAGGAATCTTGATGTTCATGATGCGTCAGGCGCAGAGCAGTGGAAACCAGGCCATGGGCTTCGGTCGCAGCAAAGCCAAAATGTTTGTTGGCACCAAAGCAACGGTCACATTCTTTGACGTTGCCGGCGCACCGGAAGCCAAGCAAGAGCTGGAAGAAGTGGTTGAGTTCCTGAAGTACCCTGAGCGATTCGTCGCACTGGGTGCCAGAATTCCCGCCGGTGTTCTGCTGATCGGACCTCCCGGCACCGGTAAGACGTTGCTGGCCCGAGCCGTTGCCGGTGAAGCTGGTGTGCCGTTCTTCTCCATTTCAGGTTCGGAGTTTGTTGAGATGTTCGTCGGTGTTGGCGCATCCCGTGTCCGAGACCTGTTCGAGCAGGCGAGACGACACGCACCGTGCATCATCTTCGTCGACGAAATCGATGCCGTCGGTCGTCACCGAGGCGCTGGTCTGGGTGGTGGTCACGATGAGCGTGAGCAGACCCTCAACCAGATCCTTGTGGAGATGGATGGGTTCGAATCCGGAACCAACGTAATCGTTATTGCAGCCACCAACCGCCCAGACATCCTGGACCCGGCGCTTTTGAGGCCGGGAAGGTTCGACCGAAAAGTCATCCTTGACGCACCAGACATCCGCGGCCGCACCGCCATCCTTGAAGTGCATGCCAAGGGCAAGCCGTTCGAGGAGGGTGTGGACCTCCAGGAGATTGCCAAGCAGACCCCTGGATTCAGCGGTGCTGATCTGGCAAACCTCATCAATGAGTCGGCTATTCTTGCTGCCCGACGCAATCGGAAGACGATCTCATTTGATGAGATGGCTGAGGCGATCGACCGTGTGATTGCCGGCCCAGCCAGAAAGAGTCGCGTCATCAGCCAGCATGAGCGTGAGATTGTTGCCTTCCACGAGGGCGGTCACGCCCTGGTGGCGCAGTTGGATCCAGAAGCTGACAACGTGCACAAGATCTCCATCGTGGCTCGCGGCCAGATGGGTGGATACACGCGCTACGTGCCTGATGAAGAGCGCACGTTGCAGACCAAGGAGCAGTTCCGTTCAAACATCGCAGCAGCGATGGGTGGCAGAGCTGCCGAGCAGATCAAGTTCGACTCCATCACTACTGGAGCTTCTAACGACATCGAGAAGGCGACCGACATCGCGAAAGCAATGGTCACCCGATACGGTATGAGTGAGAGGCTTGGGCCAAGGTCGTTTGGAAAACGGCAAGAGATGGTCTTCCTTGGCAAAGATCTTGGTGGAGAGCGTGACTACAGTCTGAGGACTGAGGCGATCATCGATGAAGAGATTGATGCCGAGATCGAGATGGGCTTGCAGCAGGCTAAGAAGTCCATCAGCGAGAACATGGATGCTCTCACTCGGATCGCCGAGTACCTTCTTGAGCATGAGACCATCGAGGCCCATGAGATTGAAGCCATCGTTCAAGGCGATCCGGTTCCGCCCCGACCCACGGGGACATCGGTGACTGCCGCCCCGGTTATTGAGGACAACTCGAGTGACGAGCCAACTCCAGATGAGCCGGCCACCAGCAGGCCACCAGAGCCTGAAGGCGCCTAGTTCAACTAACGCATAAAAATAAGAGAGGCCCGGTGGTGACGCCGGGCCTCTCTTTTGTTAGCAATATCTGGCGGCTAGGCCTCTTCGGCATCCTGTTCCGCCAGCGGACGTTCTCGGTAAGATAACCCCCACCGATTCATGATGCCATGAACAGCAGGTAGGTCTAACGCTGCCAACTCCTTGAAGAACCCTGCCATCACGTGTGCATGCCGATGTTCCACATCGCAAACCCAGCTTCGATCCGCCGGAACCATGTAGAGCTGACCGTTCTGGTGCTTACACTGCACCTCCAGCCGATCACTGGTCTCCGTGGAGTGCAGAGTCAGGCCGTAGTTGGGCGTATCGGATGTGGTCATAGCGAATGAGGCCTCATGTGGTTGGTCGATGTTGGGATCGCTGCGGGATATCGTACCCGCCAGAATGCTCCGGTCAAAGTCTCATCTTGATTAAAGCGCCGTACCGTAAACGCGGTCTGGTACTACTGTGATCACTACTCGATGGTCGTCGAGCATGGCTTGATCGTATTCGGGCCAGTTGTCGTGTTCGCCGGAGATCTGGCGGTAGATGGTTCGACAGGCTTCCAGATAATCGTCGCGCGATGTGTTCTCCTGCGTGACTAATGTGGCGGTGCCTTCAAGAACCACGAATCCCCACCAGTCGTCTTTCGAAACGAGTAGCGAACAGCGGGAGTCCCGAGCGAGGTTCTTGTATTTCACCCGTTCTTCCGTGGTGGTGAAGGAGATGCCTTCTTCGGTTGGCGTGCTGACGACGATGCTCATCTGTGCTGCGCCATCAGTTCGGAACGTGGTCAACACGGCTTTGTTGCTGGCCGTGGCGAACGCTCGAACTTCGTCGCTGATCATCTCTTTGCTCCTTTTGCTGGTTCTGGTGTTGGTTCCGAACTCGGTGACCCAAGAACGAAATCGACCTCATAAATATCGTAGTGGGCCTGTTGCATTCCCATCTTCTGGTAAACGGCCTGAGCCGCAGTGTTGGATTTATCGACGTAAAGCCGAACGCCTACGATATCGTCGTCTGAGGCCGCCTGTTCGTACAGGTGCTCGTACATGGCCCGGTAGACGCCGTTCTTGCGGTGCGGTGCGTCGACGTAGACGCTCTGAATCCACCAGATGTTGCCGTTACGCCAGTCGCTCCACTCATACGTAATCATGAGGCATCCGACGACTGCACCATCGACCTCTGCAACGGTGTAAAAGCCGCGATTAGGGCTAGAGAGAACGGCTGCGACGCCTTTCGCCAGCGTTACGGGTTCCAGTGTCTTGTCTTCTGTTTCATGCGCCATCATCTGGTTGAAGTGGGCGATCTGGCTTGCATCACCGGGTGTGGCTGGGCGTATGTTCATTCGGGGCTACCCTTCGGGGGAGAGTTGTGCGTCAATGGCACCGGTCAAATAATTTCTGGAATTCTTTTTGGGAGACGAACCACATGAGTGTGCATTACGAAGACGAGACGTTCAAACTCCAGGTCTTCGTCTCAGGATTCTCCAACAACGCGTGGCTGCTCACCGATAAGGCGACTGATGAGAGCCTGATCATAGACACTCCCGACAACCCGGTAGAGCTACTGAGCGCCGCGGCTGTGACCAACGTGGTCGGCATCCTGATTACGCACAATCATGACGATCACCTTGAGGGCTTCGACGTCGTCTATGCCCAACACGCTGTCCCAGTGGGCATTGGGGCGAGCGACTTGCCTGCGATTGTGAGTCGACTGACTGCGGGAAGTATTGATGTAAAGCACGGCGCGTCTGTTTCGTTCGGCGGGAATTCACTCAAAGCGATAGCGACGCCCGGGCATACGTCAGGCTCCACTTGCTACTACATGTCTTCGAGCGCCGGTCACCTATTCTCAGGGGACACGCTTTTTCCTGGTGGACCGGGCAGATCAGGCTCACCGACCGTGTTCGGCCAGATGCTGGATGGGATATCGACGAAGCTGCTGACACTGCCCGGCGCTGCGGCTATCCACCCCGGCCATGGAGATGACTCCACAGTCTCAGCATCTTCGGCCGAGTACGAGGTGTTCGCGTCCAAAGAACACGATCCAGAACTGTTCGGGGACGTGACCTGGCTTGGTGTATAGGCCGCAGATACCAGATAGTTCTCCAGCGCGGGTAGTCCGCCCGTTTCCATTCGTGATCCGATGGGATCAACGGGACGTTTTGCTGGCACTTGGCGTGGCGCTTGCGATATTCATCGGCTCAACGCTGGTACTGATACTTCTATTCGGCGGTGACGATTCCAGCGACTTCCTCAGCGACGAAAAATTTGGAGGCGTGCCCGTCGGTTTGTGGGTCGTCGCGGTGCAGCAGCTCATCTTTGTGTTCGCAGCGTGGCGATTCTCAGTTAGCAAATACCGGATAGACGTTCGGTCGCTCGGATTTACTCGAGCGCAGGGTCGACTGCCATATCTGCTTGCGTTTGGTGGATGGACCGTCACCTTGTTTGCCATCGTCTTCTGGCAGGTGGTTATTGATTTCCTGGGCATTGATGCGCTCATGCCAGACAATAATGTTGATGAGGTCATCGGCTTCGGCGGAAATCTTTTCACCACACTGCTGGTTGTGGGGCTGTGGGGCCCAGTCGCTGAGGAGATCTTTTTTAGAGGCTTCGCGCTTGCCGGACTGCGTCGGAAATTTGGCGATCGCACAGCCCTCATACTGACTGCCGGACTGTTCGCTCTGTTCCATATTGAACCGACGATCTACGTACCCATCTTCTTTTTTGGTATCGTTCTTGGGTGGATGTACCTGAAGACCAACTCACTCTGGCCGTCTATCTTCATCCACGTAATTCACAACACAGTGATCTTGTCGATCACGATACTTGCTGAATAAGTACCTAATAGAAAAGGATCACCTTTGAATTCGGGGTCAGACGTAGTCCGGGCCGCTTTTGAGTCGGCCGGGTCTGAAGGCCGGACGGCAGTTGTGCCGTTCATCACGATTGGCCATCCCACGCTTGAAGCGTCACTGGATTGCATAGTGGCGGTTGCTGAGGCGGGAGCCGATGTAATCGAACTTGGCGTGCCGTTCAGCGATCCGCTGGCGGAAGGGCCGGTCATCCAGGCGTCCAGTTTCAAGGCGCTGGAGAACGGCGTATCAGTGAGCGACTGCATTGCGGCGGGCGCTGAGTTGCGCCGACGCGGCGTTACAGTGCCGATGGTGTTCATGGGCTACTACAACCCGATTATTTCCTACGGCTTGGAGAAGTTCTGCGAAGACGTCGCTGCGGCGGGTGTAAACGGCCTTATCGTGCCAGACCTTCCGACAGAAGAGGCCGGACCGTTGCTGGAAGTCTCTGGAAAGCACAATCTGAGCCTGATTCCGCTCGTGGCCCTCACAAGTCCTGAAGCGCGCATCAAGGCCGCTGTCGAGACCGCATCCGGGTTCGTGTACTGCGTTTCAACGCTTGGCGTCACCGGAGCGCGTAAGGAAATATCCAGTCGTGTGCGAGGACTTGTCGAGATGGTCAAGCGCCACACAAGCCTTCCAACCGGAGTAGGATTCGGCGTCTCCACTTCTGAGCATGTTGCTGAGATAGGCAAGTTTGCTGAAGGAGCGGTGATTGGTAGTGCCTTAATCAGGGTGATCGATAACGGGCCGGTAAACTCTGCTCCCGAGCGAGCGGCCGAGTTCATACGAGATGTGAGTGGCGGATCTGTGCGAAAGAAAGAGTCGGCGAGTTGACGAAAGTTAGGGGCGTGCGCGGGGCGACGACTACGGTCGACCTCTCTGCTGAAGCCATTGAAGACGCAACTCTGGAGATGGTTCGGGAATTGCTATCGGCAAACGAGATTGATGCCGATGACATTGCCGCCGTCACATTTACTACCACTCCTGACCTGGTATCTGACTTTCCAGCCCGCTCTGCTCGTGAGGGTTTGCCCGGCTGGGAGCACGTTCCGCTGATCAATACCCACGAAATGTCTGTGCCTCATGGGCAGAAAAGATGTATACGGGTGCTGGTTTTGTGGAATACTGATAAATCACAACAGGAGATTAAGCACGTGTACCTCAGAGAGGCGCACAATCTCCGCCAACGTGCGAAACCAAATTAGGCTCATGGCAACCATGTCAAAACAAGAGCAGGCGGACTGGTCGGGAACGACCGGAGTATCACGCAGCGCCGCCAACTTTGCGGTTATTGTGACTGGCACTTCTGTCCACTGGTTTACGGGGCCGGGATTTGGTTATCCGAGCTACGTTTATACGAGCTGATAGACCCGACCCCAACTTCCGGCTCATCCCAACCATCCAGTTCATCAAACCAGTCTGAGTTAACTTAATCCTATGTCTAATAACGCTCCTGCGACATCCAACCTGAACGTCAAGTCACTGGACCACCTGGACCCACCTGCGCACTACCTTGACCGAATGCCAATCACTCCAGAAATCGCAGATGTGGTCACCAATGCTCGTGAAGACATCACAAATGTTCTCCAGGGCGATGACAAGCGATTTCTGGTGGTCGTTGGGCCATGTTCCATTCATGATGAGAAGGCCGGCCTTGAGTACGCAGAGAAACTGTGTGAACTCAAGGAACGCGTCTCTGAGAACCTCCTGGTTGTCATGCGGGTTTACTTCGAGAAGCCCCGTACTACCGTTGGCTGGAAGGGTCTCATCAACGACCCCAACCTGAACGGCACATTTGATATGGCCAGCGGCCTTGATCGTGCGCGTGCGTTCCTCCTGAAGATTGGCGAGATGGGCATGCCCACTGCGTCAGAATTTCTTGATCCATTCACGCCGCAGTACCTGGCTGACCTTGTTTCATGGGGCGCAATTGGTGCTCGAACAACAGAGAGCCAGACGCACCGGCAGATGGCCAGCGGTCTGAGCATGCCAATCGGCTATAAGAACGGCACTGGTGGTTCGCTGCAGATCGCAGTAGACGCCCTTGTTGCATCGCAGTCACCACACTCGTTTCTAGGCATCGACCTGGACGGCCACGCCGCCATTGTTAACACGTCAGGCAACCCGGCAGGTCACATTATCCTGCGAGGCGGAAGCACTGGCCCCAACTTCGACGCGGAGACCGTAGCCAAGGCCAAGAACCTGCTTGATAAAGCGGGCTTGGATCCAAGCATCGTGATCGACTGCTCGCACGCGAACAGCGACAAGGACCATCGGAAGCAGGGCGGCGTTTGTCGTGAAGCGATCAACCAGAGGGTTGACGGCGATGCGGCGGTAGTAGGCATCATGCTTGAGAGCCACATCAACGAGGGCGCTCAGAAGCTTGGCGACGACCCGTCCTCACTTGAGTACGGCGTGTCCATTACGGACGCCTGCGTGGGCTGGAAGGAGACCGAAACCCTGCTCCTTGAAGCCAACAAGGCGCTTTCTGCGTCGAAGGTCGGCGCGCTGGCTTAGGGCAGAGAGTCTTGAGTCTTCAATCCATCCTCCAGGACAATTCAAACGGGCGGCCCAGCGCAGTAGCGGTGGGCACGTTTGATGGCGTTCACCTTGGTCACCAGGCGCTGCTTGGCAAGGCCGTTGAACTGGCACGCGCCTCAGCGGAACGCTCAATGCAGTCCGTCGCGATTATATTTGTACATCCGCCGCGAACCGTGCTGAAGCCTGAGTCGAACTTCCTTTTTCTCAACTCACTTGAGGATCGCATCCGACTGATCCACGAATTGGGCGTAGATATTGTGATCGTGGTGGAGTTCGATGAGTCTGTCCGCTCCGTTACTCCAGATCAGTTCGCCTCGATGCTCACCGAGACACTGCGCATGGAGCACTTCATCTCCGGGCCAGGGTCAGCCGTGGGCAAAGACCGGGGCGGTAATCCTGACGCCATGAAAACGCTGGGCAAGAAGCTCGGATTTCAGGGTCACTCAGTCCCGCCGTTTATCTATAACGAATACTCCGTGAGCAGCTCGCTCATCCGTACAGCCCTCGCCGGGGGGCGCACAGGCGAGGTCTCCGGAATGCTGGGACGCCGGTTCTCAGTAACAGGGATAGTCCAAACAGGCCACAAGCGAGGGCGAGAAATTGGATTTCCAACGGCAAATGTTGCCGTTGGAAATCCGGAGTACCCGATCGCGATTCCGGCTGATGGCATCTACGCCAGCTGGGCAATTCTGGACGATGGCACGCGCAAGATGGCGGCCACCAGCATTGGTGTTAGGCCAACTTTTGATGACGGCGAAGCTCGCACGGTAGAGGCGTATCTGCTGGACTTTGATGACGACCTGTATACCAGGGCGCTATCGTTGGAGTTCGTTCGACGGTTGCGCCCAGAAGAGAAGTTCTCAGGGGTTGAAGCCCTTGTGGAGCAGATGAATCAAGACGTAGAGAACACCAGAACAATCCTGGAACAAGACCTCCGGGCAGTCTGAGCAAACAATTCAGTCCGGCGCAAGCGAGTAACAATAATGAACGCATTTGAAGATCTGAAGTGGCGAGGCGCCATCTACGACGCAACCCCCGGTAGCGAAAGTCTCCTGGGGAACGAAAAGACTACGGTTTACTGTGGCTTTGACCCCACAGCGAAGAGCCTCCACATTGGCAACCTGGTTCCAGTGATGGGCCTGATGCGACTACAACGCCACGGCCACACTCCCATCGCACTGGTTGGCGGCGGTACGGGAATGATTGGTGACCCCAGCGGCAAAAGCGCAGAGCGACCGCTGCTCACCACGTCTGAAATCGAGGGCAACGTCTACGCTGTTCGTGAGCAACTCGGGCGATTCTTGGATTTTGAGGCAGAAACCAACCCTGCTCGTGTGGTGAACAACGCCAACTGGCTGATGGACACCAGCGCTATTGAGTTCATGCGAGACGTGGGCAAGTACTTCACGGTCAACCGCATGCTCACACGGGAGTCGGTCAAGAATCGACTCCAGCGAGAGGATGGCATCTCGTACACGGAGTTCAGCTACATGCTGCTTCAGGCGTACGACTTCCAGGTGTTGCATGATCGCTACGGCTGCAAAATGCAGATTGGTGGAAGCGACCAGTGGGGCAACCTGCTTGGCGGCGTGGACCTGATCCGGCGAACGCGTTCGGTTGAGGCTCAGGCGCTTGTGTACCCACTCATCACCACCGCAACGGGTGAGAAGTTTGGGAAGAGCGTGGGCGGCGCACCAGCGCTGGATCCGGAAGTTACCTCACCCTTCAAGCTTTACCAGTTCTTCTTGAACACGGCGGATGCCGACGTTGTTCCGTACCTGAAGCTCTTCAGTTTCCTCACAGAAGAGGAAATTGCAGAGATATCTGTGATGACGGAGGAACGTCCGAAAGAACGCGCAGGCCAGCGACGACTTGCAAGAGAAGTTACTGAGCTGGTGCACGGAGTCACGGGACTTCAGGCCGCTGAAGCTGCAAGTGAAGTTCTGTTTGGCGGAGAAGTGAGTGGTCTTACCGCCAGTGAACTGCATGATATCTTCTCTGATGTGCCATCCAGCGATATGGCTAAATCCGCGCTAGAGGGCACCGGTATGCCGTTGCCTAAGCTCCTCGCAGAAGTAGGTGTTGCAAAGTCGGCCGGGGAAGCCAGGCGGCTTACGGAGCAAGGTGGGATCTACCTCAACAACCACCGTGAGAACGATGTCAGCAGAGCCGTCACACTGGAAGATGCGATTGAAGGCAAGGTCATTGTGCTGCGACGTGGAGCGCGTGACTTCCACCTTGTAGAACTCGTGTAGGAACACCGAAGGATATTGAGGGATCGTCTGCTAGGATTTTCAGGTAATTCTGGAACTGAGTGGACGTTCGTAGAGGCAATCTTTGACCAGTATTGACGCAAAGGATGAGTCAACCAGAGCGGCAGAGGCCAATCGGGCCCTGGTGGACATTGGTCGCGTACTTAGCCTTGAGCCCCAGCTAGGGGTCGCATTCGACCGCATCGTCGCCATTATCAAAACCATCGTTCCGACTGATCGAATCGTCATCACTAGCTTCGACAGGGACGGTCGTTTGCTGGTGGACGAACACGTCTCTGGAATCGGGATTCCCGGCCGAACCCCTGAAGATATTGTTGGTCGAGGGTCTCCGTAATCCAGTCCACGCCGGAAGCTCTCGGCCAACATTTTTTTCTCACTCTCTGTATGGATCCGAGTTCAGATTGAATACTCCCAGCATCTTGATCCTTCACGGCGACCAGGCCGCGCGGGAACGATTGAACAGCCAACTTAGCGATATTGGCCACACTAACGCCACAGGCCACTCATCCGGTCGTGAGGCGCGTGAGGCGTGCAAGAACAATCCACCTGATATCTTGTTCGTATCAGCGGATCTGAGGGATATCTCAATCGTTGAGCTGATTCAGCGTTGTCGCTTGGATCACCCTGAGCTTCGGGTGGTGCTTACGTCAGGCATGGCAACAACCAGCGACAATGCGGACCCGCTCCAGAAACTTGCCGACGCAACGCTGATTAGTCCCATTGGAATGTGGGAACTGCGTCAGACAATGCGAATCCAGACAACTGCTCTGGACGCTGCCACCTCCTAACGCGTCAATCTTCAGTGGCACGGTTGTCCCTAACTCAGAATTAGACCGTCGATTCGCGCCCGCCGCGAGCGTAAACTTTGTTGATTGACGCCGCGAAAACGCCCGTCCTACTAGCGCGATCCCAAAATATGTATCGTTGGAGCCTGTAGATGTCCCTTAACTTAAGAATCCCCGGCCCTATACCCCTGCCTCCTGATGTGTTGGAAGCTACCGGTCGGCCAATGATCAACCACCGCGGCCCTGAATTCGCCGACATTCTTGATCGCATGACCCGCAATATGAAGACGATGCTAGAGACGTCTGGTGATGTCTACTTCATGACCTCCTCCGGCACCGGTGCCATGGAAACAGCGGTAGTCAACGTACTATCGGCTGCTGATGCTGTTCTCTCCGTATCCATCGGAGTATTTGGCGACCGGTTTGGCGATATTGCTGAGACGTACGGCGCAGATGTGACGCGCTACAAGATGGAACTTGGTGATGCCGCTGATCCAAAAGCGCTGAGCGACGCCCTTGCTGCAATCCCCAACTGCAAGGCCGTACTGCTTACGCACAATGACACGTCAACGGCGGTTCAAAACGATATCGCTGTTCTCTCTAAGATCATCAGGAATGAATCCAACGCCCTGATTCTTGTAGACGCTGTCTCCAGCGCCGGTGGCTCTCCACTTGCGATGGATGCATGGGGCCTGGACATGGTTGCCACCGCCTCTCAGAAGGCATGGATGGCCGGGCCTGGCATCAGCATCATCGCTGTCTCCAAGCGAGCCTGGGCTGCCTACGAGACTTCCACAATGCCCAAGTTCTACTTCGATATTGCCCAGTATGAGAAGTTCCTTCAGATTAGCCAGCCACCGTTCACTCCCGCGCTGTCCACGATCTATGGACTTGACCTTGCGCTTCAGCAGCTGGCTGATGAAGGCATCGAGAATGTGATTGCACGCCACGCAGAGAGAGCCGAACAGACTCGCAGTGGCGTATTGCGAATTGGTCTTGAGCTCTTCTGTGACGCCAGCGTGGCATCCGACACGGTGACCGCAATCAAGGTCCCAGATGGAGTCGACGCCAAAGCAATCATCACGACCATGCGGGATGAGTACAACGTGGAAATCTCCGGCGGACAGGGTCCACTTGCCGGAAAGATCTGGCGCATTGGTCACATGGGCTGGTGTGAGCCAGAGCACATTGATGAGTGCATAGACGTTCTGGAAAAGGTACTGGCGCAGACCAAGTAGGTTTGCACAGCATCATTTCGATGAATCCAATGATTGAACTAAAAAGGGCGCAGCTATCAGGCGCTCTTGTCGCGTTGATCATGCTGACAGCAGTGGCCTGTGGCTCAGATACCACAGCGCCCTCGTAAGCGGTTGCTGTAGTTGCCACCCGAACGCCTGAACCAACTCTGGATGAGCGTCTTGATGCAGTGAGCACGATGCAGCCGACGGTGAATCCTGTCGAGCCGACTCCAACCGCCACACCGCGGCCAGATGCGGAGTCGGTTGTGGGCTCAGGTGTTCCCACGCCGCCTTCCGATCCCGAAGCACAGCCTGATCCGCCCGAACTCGGCACGCCGCTGATCAATTTCACACTCCCGCAGGCGGCCAGTGAAGAAGTGATTGAGCTGGCAACGTTTGAGCCAGATAAGAACCTTGCGTTGGTCTTCTACCGGGCATTCTGGTGAACGTTCTGCCGCCGCCAGCTCGTCGATCTGGCAAACAACTATGAGGCCATCAAAGCTCAGAACGCGGAAGTGATCGCTATCAGTACCGATGACCTTCGTGGGGCTGATTACGCGGTCGATAATTTCAAGGCGAAATACCCAATCGTCTACTCGAGCGACGATCCCGCCGTTCCCAGAAGCTACGGCGTCTTCAACGTGCATGGAGACGGCCTGGCATCTGAGTCCGTCTACATCTACGACACATCGCGAACACTAGTGTGGAAGAGCGTTGGAGAGCGCTACTCCGACACGATTCCGTCCCAAGTTTTGATTGAAGCTCTTGAAGAGATCAACGCCAGAGCATCGGACATCGAGCCGCCAGAACCGAATCTCTAGCCAGCAATTCGAGCGTACAACGCTGTAGGCACGACTGGCCTTACCTTGGGAATATTCTCCTGTAAGCTACCTCTTCACGCTCCAAACGAACATGGATGACGATCGCTGCTGCATCATCGCTTCTGCTAATCGCGTCCGCTTGCGGCACTGATCAGCTGGCCCCATCGGCGGACGTTGCAACGGAGCTTCCTGTGATATCCCCGCCGACTATTACTGTGCCAGTCGACGATGTCATTTCAACCAACCAACCGGATACAACCGATTCATCACCCTCTCCATCGCAGACCGCACCTCCGGCACAGCCCCTCAACGCGATACCAACGGCCGTGTCTCTTGGCGCTGGGGTCACCGATTTCACCCTTCCAACGGGGCTCGGTGATGAGATCAATCTCACTGAGGTCGTGGGTGACAGCAACGTGCTCCTGGTCTTCTACCGGGCCTGGTGGTGAACGCATTGCCGCCAACAGCTCGTGGAGCTAACCGAGTCAATTGACAGAATCGAGGCAACCGGTACCCGTGTCCTTGCCATCAGCGTCGATGATTTACAGGGTGCCGACTACGCTGTGCAGGCGTTTGGCGCAGGCTTCCCTGTTCTGTATACGTCGGGTGCCCGGGAGATTCCTGAGGCGTACGGCGTCTGGAACCTGCATCGGGACAATCTTGCTGCCCCATCGCTGTTCCTGATTGATACGACCGGCGAACTTATCTGGCAGCACGTGGAGCCGGGGCCGTACCATCGGCTAGATACTGAGCGCATTCTGGAAGTACTGGAGCAGAATCTGAGCTGAGCCAGACTGAGCCAGAGAACCTAATGAGCGCCTACAGATCGCCTTCCAGATTCTGGATAACCAGTCCGGATGAGATCTTGGGATGGAAGTAAGTGGACTTGATAGGCAGCAACTTGCCCTGACTGATCACAGACTCCGCAAGATCTGTGCTAATCGGCCTCATGATGAACCCAAACTCGCTTTCGCCGTTTAGAGTGTCACTGATCGCCTGATCGGCCGAGTTCTTGACCCCAACCACGTGGAGTTCACGTGAAGGACCAAAGATACCTCGCAATATCTCGCGATGGAGCCGTCCATAGTCGGTGGCATCTGCAACGTCCAGGTCTGAAGAGGGGGCAGATTTCATTGTCGCGATGTGAATCTTGCCCGGCTCAAGCCCCACCATACCAAAGCTGGTTTTGTCGTCAGATTCTCGCTCCAGTCTGTGCTCCAGTGCGAGCCCTACTCTGCTTTTTGGCGGCTTCCACTCCTGCAGGTCACACGTTGCCGCGATGTGGGCGCGCAGTGACAGGACTTCGGCTTCAGTGGCACCAGTCACGTCCCGGTGATATCCACGCAGAAATAGGCCGGGATCGTCGATGGCAACCAGGGTCATCACCCTGAATTGGGACGCATCATCCTCATCATGACCAAGGTCGTCGCGCGCATAATCCCGAAATGCCTGCGCCGCCTCGTACCGATGGTGGCCATCGGCAATGTATATCTCGGAGTTGGCCAGCGCTCTCTGGAGTGCGCCCAGGATAGTCGGGTCATCTATGCACCACATGCGGATTGATGGGAGGCCGGGAGGATTCGCGACAACGTCTGGTTCTCGACGCGCCACCTGCCAGAGCAGGGTTGCCACAGGCGCATCCGGGCCATCTCTGTAGAGCGACATCAAAGGCGAAAAATTGGAGAACGTGGACTTCATCAAAGAGAGTCGGTCGTCCACCGGCCCCTGCTCGGTCAACTCATGCGGCAGAACAACCCCGGCATCGTAATCTTCGATACGGACAGCTGCGACCAGCCCGATGCGGCGATATTCAGCGCCCTCTTCGTCGAACACCTCTTCCACCACATACATGGAAGGATCTTTGTCGCGTTTCAGCACGCCAGACATCAGCCACTGCGAGCGGGTACGGGCCGAGCGCATGTAGCGCGACTCGTTATAAGCGTGCGTAGACCAGTCGTAGGCCAACTCAAGCCGGATGATGTTGTAGTCAGACCTGGAGTAGAGGTCTTCCAGTTCCTGATCGGAGAGGACGTATGTGGGACAGAGATTGGGGGATAGGTCACCCGCGACTGCAGGGTCGTATCGGACTGCTCGGAACGGACGTATGTCTGCCATTGTGTTGAGTATAAATGCGCCGTGGCTGGAGAGGGAGACATTTTTGGACGATTTGGGGTCGATCAGGCGGTCGCTGACGTGCGAATTATTCGCGATTAGCCTACTGTTTACTGCATGCCTGCCACACAAGACCTCAAAGCCCGGGCGCTGGAACTCAGAGAACAACTGAACCGGCACAATTATCTGTACTACGTTGAAGATCAGCCTGAACTGACAGATGCTGAGTACGACGTGCTGATGCAGGAACTGAGAGGTATTGAGGACGAGCACCCCGATCTGCTATCGCCAGATTCGCCCACGCAGCGCGTCGGCGCTCCCCCGGCGCCGGAGTTCACGGAAGTCACGCATCCCGTACCTCTCCTCAGCCTCAGCAATGTGTTTGATGATGATGATCTGATTGCATGGCACCGTCGCGTGTCGGAGTTTCTTGAAGTCGACGAGTTTCCCATGGTGTGCGAGGTAAAAGTTGATGGGCTAGCCATAGCGCTGACGTACGAAGACGGCATTTTGATCCGGGGTGCCACGCGTGGCGATGGCTTGACCGGTGAAGATGTCACCGCCAACATCAGGACTATCAGGTCAATTCCACTTCGATTACAAGGCTCTGACTACCCTCAGCGATTGGAAGTACGAGGCGAGATCTACTTCCCCAAGAAGGCGTTTGACACCTATAACGAAGAGCGCGTCGCTGAGGGCCTGCCCCCGTACATGAACCCTCGCAACTCGGCGTCGGGATCTCTCCGACAACTTGATTCCCGTGAAACCGCAAAGCGGCCGTTGGATGTCTGGATGTACGCAATAGGCTGGGCTGATGGCGGGCTGCTCCCTCAGAGCCACTCAGGCCGACTGGAGGCGATGTTTGATTGGGGGCTAAAGGTCAATCCATGGACGACCACCATATCTGGCCTGGACGGCGTTCGGAATGCTTATGCCAGAGCGATGGACCAGCGTGAAGGGCTGGACTATCTGATTGATGGAATGGTGATCAAGGTAGACGACGTGGGCTACCAGGATCGTCTTGGAATTGTTGGCAGAGAACCTCGCTGGGCAACCGCGTACAAGTTTCCGCCTGAGCAGGTCTCCGCAATTCTTGACGAAATTCGCGTCAGTGTAGGCCGAACGGGCGCACTCACCCCTTATGCGTACTTCGAAGAGGGCGTTCACGTTGGCGGCGTCATCGTGCATCAGGCGTCGCTTCACAATGAGCAAGATATTAATCGCAAGAAGATCGCAGCAGGGCAGCGCGTAATCGTGCAGCGGGCCGGAGACGTGATCCCGCAGGTTGTGGGACCAACACCCGGGCAAGATGAGCCTGATGAATATCGCCTGCCCGATGTCTGTCCGGTGTGTGAAGTCCCAGTGTTCCGGGATGATGATGAAGCAGTGGTCCGCTGCGTGAACGGCCAGTGCCCCGTGCAGACTCAACGCCTGATCGAGCACTTCGCGGGTCGAGGCGCGATGGACATCGAGGGACTGGGCGAAAAGATGGCGGTGCTACTGTTCAACGAGGGACTGGCGCACGATGTTGCAGACATTTACAAGCTGAGCGCAGAGGAAACCCAGAACCGCCTGAAAGAGATGGAAGGCCTTGGCGAACTGAGCGTTCAGAAACTGCTCGATGGAATAGAGGCGTCTAAGCAGCAGCCACTACCGAAGCTGCTTTTTGGCCTTGGCATTCTTCACGTGGGCTCCGAAGTGGGCGAGCTACTGGCTGATCGATTTGGCTCTCTGGAAGGGGTGATGAACGCAACAGAAGAGGAACTGATCGAGATAGAAGGCATTGGCCCGCGCATCGCTGCATCGGTACGGGACTGGTCGCAGCAAGAGGGCAACCTGGACATCATTAGCCGACTGATTGAGGGCGGCGTTGATCCAAGGCAGGAGCGTCGAGAGCCTCAGGATCTACCGTGGACGGGGCTCCGATTCGTGGTCACTGGTAAGTTGGAGTCATTCTCCCGACCAGAGGCGCAGGCACGGATCAAATCACTTGGCGGCGCAGTTTCAGGCAGCGTCTCCGGCAAGACCAGTTTTCTGGTCGTTGGAGAGGACCCTGGCTCAAAGTTCGACAAGGCGGTACGACTTGAGGTTCCCGTGTTGGATGAGAAGGCGTTCCTCACCAAGCTTGCTGAGGCTGAGTCCTCCCCCTAGCTCGCCCTCCAATGTTCGACGAGCTGCGTCCGTGACATAGGCATCTTTGAGATGGCACGACGCGGGCAGACAATGCCCACGTCCCGGCGGGTGTGCCGGGGTATAATCCCGTTTTGTCGGATTTGTTGGATTGGATTGCCAGTATGGATAGCAAGGTTTCCGTTGCATCGGGTGATTTTGGGCATGTCCAAAGCGTTTGTGCATGGCGCTCCGGCTGGCTGTATCAGGGTGAGGCGGTCATATCTGATCGCTGGTCCACAGAATTCTCAGCGCCCCTGACCGGTTCATCCTCTTTTCAGGTCGTGATATTGACCAGCGCCGACGCCATTGACGCTGCCAGCCTCCAAGATCGACGAATCGGTGTGTGGATTCCTTCCGAGCGCGTTGAACATCCAGACGTAAACCGCGCCGCTGCCGCACAGGGTATCCGCGAGCAGAGCGCTACCTATCGCACCGCCCGAAGCAGCCAGATGGATGATCTGACCAGTGCGCTTGATCGACGTTCTGCTGCGGACGATGAGCGATTCGCTGCAAACCTGAGATTCGCACTCGCAGACGCGCAGGTGGTGACCTCTGGAGTATCGGTTGAGTTGGACAGTTCCGCAGTGTTCGAGTCTGACGTTCCTCTGGATTGGATTACCGCTACGGGTGCGGCGCTTCTGAACGCGAACTACGCAAGTTTAACAACGGCAGTATTTGATCGGATCACAGAAGAAGATGTGCGCGAGAAAGTAGCGCCATGGATTACTGCCCCATCTGAATCGTCGGTAATGTCTCCCGAAGCAGTTGCGATCGGATTGAGGCCTGACGGTCAGCCAGTTGAGGATCTTATCTTCAGGATCTATGAGGGAGATTCGCTATCAGGCGATGAGGCCCACAAATTCCTAGTGCATGAACTCGGCTATCCCAATTACATTGCGGCTGCGCACCTGCTTGCTGCGGTGGCCAATTCCGGAGCAGAAATCGTCTGGCAAGACGCGTCGCCAGATTCCGCCGATGAGTTCGCGTCAGAAGTGACTTTCCTGCAGCCGCCACTCAACCGGTTCAACGTTGATGAGTTCAACATAGCGCTGCTGGAGTTTGGAAACATCAAAGAGGTCGTTGCGCAGTCAGGATCTAATTGGGACTCGGCTCTCCCCTTCATCCGCACTGTGATGCCAGACGCAATGCCGGAACGCCACACGCCTGAGGCGGTTCAAGCTGCGGAGTTTGATACCGAGCTCCAGCGGTTATCAACGCGGGCAATGATGGCAGACGCGTTAGTGACGCGGCTAGCGCAATCGCTGGAAGTTCCGTCGCCGGTAGTTGGGCTGGAGCGGTTAGGGCTGTTGGACGTGTTGAGTGCCAGCGATTGGAGACAATTTCTAGAGTTGGCCTCCGGTAAATTCGGTACTGCATCTGATTTGCGAAATCTAGTAGAGACCTACGGCAGGTTCCGTTCACTCTCGATTAACACTTCTGAGATTGAGCAGGCCTGGCGTTACCTGAGCCTTGTAGATGATGCAGAAGAGTCAGGATTTCGACAGCTTTCAATTCGGACATTGATGACCAGGTTTGATCTCCATGATCTGATCGCCAGTCCCGATATGTGGCCAGTGCTCCTTGGCGAATTTACTCGTTGGAAGTCTGGTCGCACCGAGGAGTACAGGCAGGCACATGAAGAGACGCGCTCAGATACAGTCCGCGTTACTCAACTGATCGAGCGAGGCATGGTCCTTGCCGAGGCAACCAACCGGCTCAGGACGTTGAAGGACCTCCCGTCTCAGGGGGCCGTAGAGGCGCTCGATTCCTGGGAAGTTGTGTCTGAAGCTGCGCAGGCATGCTCACTTGGCATGAACGAGGTTGATCTGGATTCACTTCCGTACTGCGTGGAGTGCAACGCTGACTTCTCTGAGCCCAACGGTGCACAGCAAGTAGATGCATCGATCAGGGCGCTGGAGATAGTTCTGAATCGGATCAATGCACACATTTCCGCCGCCGCTGTGAACGAGATTCTTGATGATGAGGAATCGCCTGAGATGTTGAAGCTTCAAACATCAACATTGATGGGGCTGCCATCGAGTCCAGAACCGCCGAATTTGTGGCGCAGTATCTGGCTCAGCGCAAGGACACCTGATCGACTAGAGGTCCGACGACTGTTCGTTACGCCCGCGGCGGCGGAAATCTCCGGTAATCTGTGGGCTCTCATTTTTTCGGAACATTCGATTTATCGGAGCGATTTGGCGCGTTGATTTGAGCTTCAAACGGATCTTCAAGCGTAAGGACAAAGGCGGCACCCGGCCTGACGGTTGGATGAAGCCAGATTTGATCGTGCTTGGTCTCGGCAATCCCGGCCCAAAGTACAAGAACACGCGCCACAACGTTGGCTGGTGGTGTCTGGAAGAGCTCGAATCGCGTTCCAACATCAAGATTGGACGTGGTCACAGGCACACTAACCTTGGCGAGGGGTACCTGTCCGGCATTCCAATCACTCTGGCCAAGCCTCAAACGTTCATGAACAAAAGCGGCGAATCTGCCGTGTATGTGGCTGACCGATATAACACCGATCCGTCCAAGCTCGTCGTAATAACCGATGACATGGCAATCGCACCCGGAAAAATCCGCATTCGTGCCCAGGGTGGCAATGGCGGGCACAATGGCCTCAAGTCCATCAATCAGCGATTGGGCACGCCGGAGTTCACTCGCATTCGCATTGGCGTTGGGCGGCCGTTCGACCGCGCCGATGAGTTGGAGTGGGTGCTGAAGTCGTTCCCTCCAGATGATCTGCAGCTTGTGAATGAGGCGATCGTCAGAGCGGCTGATGCAGTGGAGAGCATCCTCATTGACGGGTTGGACCGCGCAATGAACAAGTTCAATTGAGTCTTGGCAGACGGCCACTGATGGCCGCAATATTTGCGTTGGTGACAATGGTCGCCGCGTGCAGTTCATCGGTGGCCGAAGCGACTCCAGACGCGGGCGTCGCGACACCGAGCATCGCCGTTCCCACCGTTGAAATCACGATGGTTCCAAGTGCCACGCCAGTTCAACCAACACCAACGATGTCGAGGCCGGCCGAGCCAGTAGACCCAGTGACCACCGCTACAGCGCATCCCGCTCCGACCGTGACACCAACCGTCGCGCCAACTTCGACGCCCACTCCCATTCCACTACCACCAACATTGATCAGCAGCGTTGACGACATTCCCGAGCCACCCAGACGAGACCCTATCGACCTCACTCGCCGGCTACACCCTGATCGGTATGATGCCTATCTGCAGCGTAGTGGCGATCCCAAACCACCTGTCATTGAAGGGGAGATTCACGACTTCAGTGTGCTTCTGGACACCGGTGCCGTAACCGTCTCAGCCGTCGCCGAGCGGGTCTCTGAGCATGCCTACTGGTTCTTTGACACGCAACTTGTCCCGCTTGACACAGAAATAGATGAGGCGGTTCAAGCGTTCGAAGAGCGCATCTGGCCATCGGTAACCGGACTGTTTGGATCCATCGAAACGCCTGGGGTTGATGGTGATCCGCGTCTGGTGATTCTACATACGCAGCTTGACCCCGGTTTTGGCGGATACTTCTCTGCCGCCGATGCGTTCCCCGCAGAAGTGATGGAACTCTCCAACGAGCGAGAGATCATCTACATTGCCTCAGTTCTCAGTCCCGGGAGCAATCAGTATGCCGGGGTGCTGGCCCATGAGCTTCAGCACGCCGCCAACTTTGGGCAGGACAGGGGCGATGAGGCGTGGCTGAACGAGGGCCTGTCTGAGCTTGCCGTGGTTCGCACCGGGTACAACGCTCCCACGCAATTCGATTTTCTGCGCGAACCCGATACGCAGTTGAATTCCTGGCCAAACAGCAACAATACGGGCAGCTCGTACGGAGCCGGTCAGTTGTTCACCGAGTACGTGGTCGACCGCTTTGGGGGCGATGACGCGATTCTGGGACTGGTTCAGGCCGGTTCTGATGGACTGAACTCCATTGAAGAGTATCTGGAGTTGATGGATGCAGATATCGAGGTAGTCGATCTGTTCAGAGATTGGACGGTCGCGAACCTGGTCGACGAAGAGTCTGGTAAGTACGCCTACCCCAGTCGTGAATTGGCGCGCGTCCAGCGAAAGATTGCTATCGACACAACTTCGCGCTCAGACACTGTCAATCAGTTCGCTGCTGACTACTGGACCTTGCTTGTCTCCGATGAGCTACCAACCCGCATTACGTTCACTGGTGACGAAACCACGCGGATAATTCCGACCAGCGCCCATAGTGGTGATGCCTGCTACTGGGGCAATGCTGGGGATTCGATAGATGCGAAGCTCACGCGGGCATTCGATCTAACAGACGTCGAATCAGCAACGCTCGAATTCGCAGCCTGGTACGAGACGGAAGAGCTCTGGGACTTTGCATACGCGCTGGTTTCGAGTGACGACGGAGCGACGTGGACGCTACTCGAAGGGCCAAACACCACCGATAGGAACCCAAACGGCACAGGACTGGGCCACGGATTCACCGGAAGCAGCGGCGGCTGGAAGGATCAGAGCTTTGACCTGTCCCCGTACGCTGGCGGCGAGATTCTGGTGCGGTTCGAGCACGTGACGGACGATGCAGTCAATGTCCACGGCATATGCGTAGATGACATCGCCATCTCGGAGATCGACTACTTTGATGATGCCGAGGGCATCAGCGATTGGGAGTTCGACGGGTTCGCTCAGATTGACCCAACGATCAGGCAGGAGTGGCTGATTAGCATCGTGCGGGAGCCGTCAGACGGCGCAGTGGTGGTCGAGCGCGTCGAGGTGGAGTTGGGCGCGGCCGACTTCATCGTGTGGCCCCCTGAAGGCGATGAAGAGGTCTATCTGCTGATCAGCGCCGCGACTCGTGTATCGATTCTCCCGGCCGAGTACACGCTCAACTTTGAGATCGTTAGCTAGCCCACAAGCAACTAGCTCGAGGGCGCTTCGATTCGGTCGAAGCCCGTGTAAGGCACAAGCACGTCTGGCACTGTGATCGAGCCGTCAGAATTCAGGCCGTTCTCCATGATCGCGATAAAGATTCTCGGCACCGCAAGACCAGATCCGTTCAGCGTCGTCGGATACTTGGTTGATGCTCCGGGTGTAGGGCGATAGCGCGTGCCGTTGCGGCGAGCCTGGAAGTCGCCACAGGTGGAGATTGAGCTGACTTCTAGCCACTCCTGAACACCGGGGGACCAGACCTCAATGTCGAACGTCTTTGCCGACTGGAATCCGATGTCCCCAGTGCACAACGCAAGCGTGCGGTAGGTGAATCCCAATCGCGCGCAAAGGTCAGTTGCCTGCGACACCATATCGTTGAGCGCCGCCGGGCTATCATCTGGCTCCGTGTATCGGAACATTTCCACTTTTTCGAACTGGTGGACCCGCTTTATTCCGCGGGTGTCTCGCCCCGCGGCCGTGTCTTCTTTGCGGAATGATGGTGTGTGTGCCACATACTTCAGCGGCAGCACCCCGGCTTCAATGATCTCGCCAGCGTGCAGGGCGTTTAGCGACACTTCAGCCGTTGGAATGAGCCAGAGGTCAGATTCATCGTCCCGGTAGAGGTTGTCGGCGAACTTCGGCAGATTGCCGGAGCCACGCATTGTTTCCTCGCGGACCAGGTACGGCGGGGCGATCTCCGTATAGCCGTTCTCCCGAACGTGAACATCCAGCATCCATGATGTGAGCGCCCGCTGGAGCTGAGCGCCTGGACCTTTCAGGACGAAGAAGCGGGCGCCGGACATACGGGCACCGGCCTCAAGATCGATGATATCGAGCCGTGTTCCAGAGTCCCAGTGTGGCTCTACGCCCGGGGCAGATTCATCGGCTTCACCGACAGTTTCAACGATGATGTTGGACGACTCGTCCAGACCGATTGGAACATCGCTCAGCGGCAGGTTTGGCAGGACGATCAGCAGTTCACGCAGTGCCTCTTCGGCCTCACGAAGCTCCGTCTCTATCTCTTTGATCCGATCGCCAACTTCACGCATTTCTGCGATCTGCTCAGGTGATGGCTTCTGCTTTGCAGCACCGATGGCCTTGCTGGTCTCGTTGCGACGGCCTCGAAGCTCGTCAACGTCAACGATCAGGCTGCGGCGCTTGACGTCCAGTTCCACAATCTTGTCGATAGGAGCGTCCTCTCCGCGCGCTGCCAGTCGTTCTTTGACGTGGTCTGTATCTTCAATAATCTTTTGAATGTTGAGCATTTGTGCCTATTCTCGACCCTAATCCAGGCTTCTGAGTTGCGGAAACGCGATCACTTCTCTGATGCTTCGTTCGCCCGTGATCAGCAGTGACAGCCGGTCGATACCAAGCCCCAGTCCGCCTGTCGGCGGCATGCCGTGCTCCATCGCGACCAGGAAGTCTTCATCAAGGCGGTCCATCTCGTCATCGCCAAATGACTGGTGCAGTCTCTCCTGCTCTTCGAAGCGTTTGCGTTGTTCCACAGGGTCGTTGAGTTCCGTGAATGCATTGGCGAACTCGGTGGCGATGGCGAACGCTTCAAACCGTTCGACGACGCGGTCGTCACCGGGCTTGTGCTTGGCAAGTGGCGACATCTCAGTTGGGTAGTCGACAAGGAACGCTGGTTGGATCAGGTGTGGTTCGACTTCGGCTGAGATCACTTTGTCCAGAAGTCTTGCCCACGGAAGGCCGGGCTCAACGTGAATGCCGCGTTTTCGCATCGCACCGGAGAGAGACTCGACATCGTCCGTTTCCAGGAAGTCGATGCCGGTGCGCTTTTTGATTTCGCTGCGGAGATCAATGCGTGGCCACGGAGGCGTCAGATCAATTTCCTGCTCGTTTTCATTTTGCGCAGGAATGATCATCGAGCCAGTTACGGTCTGTGCGACCGATGAGACGAGATCTTCGACCATATGCATCACATCGTTGTAATCGGCGTACGCCTGATAGCTCTCAATAGTGGTGAACTCAGGATTATGCTCCGCGTCGATGCCTTCGTTGCGGAAGATGCGACCAATCTCGAAGACGCGGTCGATGCCGCCGACTACGAGCCGCTTGAGATGGAGTTCCGTCGCGATACGCAGGAAGAGGTCACGGTCGAGGGCGTTGTGATGCGTCTGAAATGGCTGGGCAGAAGCGCCGGCGGCCACGTTGACCATCACCGGAGTCTCAACCTCAATGAAGTCTCGCTTCTCCATGAAGCGCCTGATCGTGGACACGATGGCTGAGCGAGTTCGGACCAGCTCCATTGACCGGTCATTGGTGATCAGGTCTAGCTCGCGTTGTCGGAAGCGCTTCTCCATGTCCTGGAGACCTGCCCACTTGTCGGGCAGCCCGCGGATTGCCTTTGTCAGCATCGTGAGTGAGCGCGCCTCGATGCTTGGCTCGCCGCGCCTCGTGCGGAACACGGGGCCTTTGATGCCGACGATGTCGCCAATATCAAGATCGTCCAGGATTGCGAAATCGTCACCAAGCACATCTCGCCGAGCGTGAACCTGGATCTTGCCATCCACATCTTTGATATCCAGGAACGCTGCCTTGCCCATGCCTCGGCGCGCCATGACCCGTCCGGCGATGGTCACGCTGGAGGTCTTGGCACCTTCGCCTTGCTTAGACTCACGCGCTTCAAGGCGTGCGACGGCTTTGGTTGAGGTCACAGATGGCTTGAATCTCGCGGGGTAGGGATCAACTCCGCGCTCCCTCAGGTTGTTGGCCTTCTGGACGCGGGTTTCAAGCAGGCGCTCTTCGGCAACGCCACCGCTTTCGGTGTTCGTTTGGTCTGGTGTCTCTGGAATTGGAATCGCCCTTAATTGTTATGCGAGCGTCAATTCTATCTAGCGCGGGAGCAGGTTTGCGCAGTGAATCTCACACGTTGCTTTCGCAAGCGCGTATTGGACCCAGGTATTGGAGAGTGCGGCCTAGATGTTGAACTGAGGTTCTGCGTAGTTGGCCAGCTTCTCGAATATCTGGATTCGCCAGCGCTGAGAGTCCACAACCATCAGTCGGTTGCGCTGCGTATCAAACTTCACTCCGGTAGGCAAAGTGAACTTAATTTCGGGTTCCAGCGTGTCGACTCGTCTGCGAGCCTTGGCTACATCCGGATTGCCCTGGACGTAGCGTTTCTGCCATTTCGACATCTCAATGGCAGCTCCACCGATCTCCAGAACGTACTCGCCAGCTTCATTGAACACCTGAACGCGATCGTTGGCCCAGTCGCATACGTAGATATCACCGTCGGGATCAATTGCAACATCTGATGGGTGGTCAAAATGGCCAGAATCGCTACCTAGCGTTCCAAGTGTGCTGATGAAATTTCCAGCGGCATCGAACTTCTGCATTCGATTGTTCTTCGTATCGGCAACGTACACGTTCCCGCTGGCATCGACATTAATGCCCCACGGTGCGTTGAACTGACCATCTTCAGTGCCGTAGCTGCCCCACTCGGCAATGAACACTCCATCAGTGGTGAGCTGCTGAATGCGATGGTTCATGGTGTCGGAGACGTACATTCTGCCGTCATTGCCGAAGATTATTCCGGACGGACGATCAAACTGTCCGGGTCCGCATCCTGACTGGCCAATGTGTCTGATGAACTTGCCTTCGCTATCGAACTCATAGATGAGATTGCGGAGTTCATCCGTCACGAACACGTTCTGATTCGGCCCTACGGCCACACAAGCAACCCATCCGTCATCGAAGATACCGGGATTCGCCTCACCAAAGTAGGTGACGATCTCCTCATCACCCGGCTCCGAGCCAATCGTAATCCGCATCACGTCGCCGTGCGTACGTTCTTTCTTCGTGAGGTAGACGTCATCACCCTCACCAAAGGCGATATTCATCATGCCCGTGGTCTGTCGACCACCGACGACGTGTGTGAAGTCGTATGCCCGGCCTGCTGCCGATGTTGTTAGCGCTGGTGCCATTGGTCGTCTGTCCGCCTAATTAAGCCTAATTAAGAATAAACTCGGGCTTTTCGAAGTTGCCGCCTACTACCGGAACTGCATCGAGCCCCATCCAGTCTTCCACAAGAGTCGTGTAGACGCTGCGGAAGTCGATGCTGGGAATGAGGTCTCCCTGATCCAGGTCAGACGCCTTCGTGGATGGGTACTGGCCGTACTGGCCACCCTTCACACCCTTGCCAATGGCCAGGCAGACGCCGCCTGCGCCGTGGTCGGTCCCGGCGCCGTTGTCGTAGACCCTGCGGCCAAATTCTGAGTAGAGGAACATGATCACGTTATCGGCTTTGCCCTGCGCCTCAAGGTCGTCAAAGAAATCCTGGATTGCGGTCGAGACTTCGGACCAGAGGCGGGAGTGCGTGTTGATCTGATCGGCATGAGTGTCGAAGCCGCCGTGGTCGCAGTAGAAGACCCGGGAGCCAAGCCCCGCCATGTGGATCTGGGCGATGCCTTTTAGCTTGTCCGCGATGGTTGAGTTGGCGTATTCGATGTTCGATGAGTAGTTCGCCGGTGCTGCGGCCAGGATATCCGCTCCCTTGAGCGCGTCAATGCCTGTCTGACCAAGGAAGTCCATCACTGGGCCAGTCCCGATGGCAGGAGAGTACATTCGTCGGTAGCGACTGAGCACTCGGGAAAGCTTCTCCTCAGGCGTGAGGCCCGTCAGCATTCCGTAGCTATCGATGTTCTCCACCGTCGCTACGGGGACGTTGGCTCCCACCAGCGCTCGGAACAGCGATGGCCCCATGCTCACGGCGGTCACGACGTTCTCTGCAGCGGGGTCGATGTCACGCACAACACGCGCAAGCCAGCCCTCGGTGCCCAGTGTGTCCGGCTCGCAGGTGTGCCATATATCCATTGAGCGGAAGTGCGATCGGGGCGAGTTCTCGTAGCCCACGCCGTGAATGATCGCGACATTGCCTTCCTGATACATCTTCTGAATTGGCCCCATTGAAGGGTGCAGGCCAACCTGGTCGTCCAGGATAAGCACTTCGTCTTCGCCAACATTCACGATTGGACGATAGTCTCGATAGAGAGGGTCTGCGTAAGGGACCACCGTGTTCATATAATCATTGCCGCCGCTGAGTTGCAGCACAACGATTACCGGGTCGCTTTTCACAGTGGTCATAGTGGCTTCTCTCTCTCCTGTGTGGCGTTCTTAGGTGGTAGTACGTGATTTCTGAGAGTCGATTAGGCGAACTGATATTCCCTGAGTGAGACGATCAGTTGGAGTACTTCTGTGACTTTCGCAGCGCCGCCTTGCTGTGGCGAATCGTTACTCCAGTCGAACTTGCCGAGCGATTCCGCATGCTCAATGAGTTCCTGGCGTGATTCTGCTGGAATTTCCAGCGGCCCCATCACGTTGAGGCATGCATCCACAACGGCTTCCGGGGAGTCATCGGCTGATTTCAACCGGCCGATGATGCTTGCGACACCCGGTCGGTCGTGCTCGCTAATTAGCTCTGCTACGAAGTTCGTGCGCTTCATCAGCGTGCCGCTGTTGATCCACTCGATGCCCGAGTGCCAGCCTTCCACGCTTGGCGGATTCATCAGGTCCTGCCCCATGTATGCGATTTCATGCGACCAGCCGATCAACTGCGGCGACGGACGCTCAGTGTTGCCGACGAGCCTGAGGGTGCCGATCACCACTTCAGTCGGGTTTTTGACCTTGGAGAACAGCGCATCTTTGAAGAAATCTGAGTTGAAGATCATTCTGAGAACAGTTTCAATGTGATAGTCGTTTGCCATGAGGGCATCGGCGATGAACTGGACGGCTTCGGGGTCGTTGGGGGGCACCACAGACCATGCCGGGACTTGAGCTTCGTCTGCCACGAAGAAGCTGTAGATGTGACGGGCGATGAAGTTCGCCGTCGCAGGTTGCTCCAGGATGATGTCTATGATCTCTTCGCCGTTGAAGTTGCCGGTGCGGCCAAGAAAGGTCTTCTCGCCATCATCGTGGTCTTCAGGGCGGTAGTCGAACTCCCAGTCAAATCGGCCCATGTGAAATCTGGGTAGCTTGTGGACGATCGTCCAGCCAGTGAACGCTCGAGAGCACTCGCGGACATCAGTCTCCGTGTAGTTGCTAATTCCCATCGTGAACAGCTCAAGAAGTTCGCGACCCCAGTTCTCATTTACTGACGTAGCGTGGTTCTCGTGATTGTCCAGCCAGTAGATCATTGCGGGGCTACGGGCAATCTCCATCAGAATGGTCCTGTAGTTGCCAAGACCTTTCTCGCGGAACATATCGATCATCTTTTCGATCTCATCGTAATGATCGACTTTGGCAACGCCGGTGGCGAATAGTTGGTGGTAGAAGAGGCAGAGCTTCTCCTGCAGCGGCGCCTGTGTGTTGATCATGCGCCAGACCCAGCCAGCGTGGCCGTTTCCGCCCATGGTGCCGGCTTTCCACCAGAGTGGGTAGTAGCGAAGGAACTCGTAGTAGTCGACGGGCTCCTGAGATTCCGGGTGAAGAAGCTCTTCTACGGTCTCTTCATAACCAACCGCGACTCGCCGTTCAAGCTCATCGCGCGACGCACCGAATCCGGCGCGGCGCATCAGGTGGGCCATCAGTTCCAGGTTGGCGTCGCTCATACAGTATTCCTGACTTGTGTAGAGAGCGTCCGAGTCTACTATAGGAACTAGAACACGTAGACGAAACGTTGCTACCGCCTCGGGGCCTCAGGAGATCATAGATGCGATTGGTTCAGGTGATATTCGGTGCGCTCACCATCGCGATAATCGGATTGCTGCTGTGGCCGATCTTCAGCGCGGGCGAGCCGCAGTTGCCGATTGCTCTGGCAATATTTCTTGGCATTGGCGCGCTACTCGTGGTGATCGGACTACGAAGTAAGAGGCGTTGGTCTCGATACGCCCTCATGGGCATTATGCCGGGATTCCTAATCGGCGGCTTCGGTCTGGGTGCGCTGGTCTGGTACGGCAGCGGAACTGGGGGCACCGGCTGGGATGGCCTGCTGGCCGTTGCGGCGGGCATTCTGGGAGCGTTCGCTGGCGCGATTCTGGGGGCGGTGATTGGCGGGATTATCGGCCTGCGGAAGGATCGTTCTGAGGGCCGGACGCGCCTCAGATAGCAAATGTGCCAATCGCTAGCACGAGGCCTGTCAATCGCTAGGATGACTTGTACAATTGGCTAATGTACAATTGTTTTATGGCAATCGTAATTGATGCGTCGGTCGTTGTTGCAGTCATTACAAACGAAAACACAAAACAGGCGTTAGTTGAAGCCACATCCGGAGAGGACCTCATTGCTCCAGGGTCAATCAGGTGGGAGATAGGCAACGCTCTTTCGGCGATGGTTCGGAGAAACCGGGCCACTGACCAAGAGGCATTCAAGGCACTCCGTTTGTATCAGGAGATTCCCATTCGGGAGGTAGATGTAGACCTAGAAGGCGCGCTTGAGATCGCCGCTCGCCACCTGATGTATGCGTATGACGCATACATGTTGCGATGTTCAGTGGAGTACCGGATCCCAATCATTTCTCTGGATGCAGGGCTGAAGCGTGTTGCCGTGGCTGAAGGAATTCCGCTGGTGGAGTATTGAGATGAAGAAGTACATGTATTCGGAGGCTCGGCAGCAGTTGTCCAAATTGCTTGAAGAAGCGATGATTTACGGGGAAATTAGGATCAAGCGCCGCAATGGTGAAGAGTTCTCATTGCGGCCAGCAACTTCACCAAAATCAGCTTTGGACGTAGACGGAATCGATCTCGATCTCACAGCAGATGAGATTGTTGATTTCGTTCGTGAAGGTCGTGAGCGTGGCTAGCTCTACTTGCTCGTCCACACCTGCTCAACCGCCTCCAGACACGCATCAACCGCTAGATCATCTGAACCCGGCGCAAACAGCGACACTCTGACTTCGTAGCCGCCCTCTTCGTAGGCAGTTGTGGTGGGCAGATAGTTGTAGTGACCGTTGCCAAACCCTGAGAAAACCGTGTTGGCGGCAACTGATCGCTCTTTGACCCGCGCTCCCAACTCAGCGAACGGCTCCAGCGGCATAGTCACAAGCACGGCGCTGCCTATTCGGATGGCCTGCAAGCGCAGGGTTATGACGTCCCCAACCCGAATCTGCTCGACCATTCTGGCGACGTTCAGGTAAATGTTTGACCGCATTACTCGCGAGACGGCGGCCTGAACCTCGTTCTCAGATGCACCGGACGCGCGCACGGCTGCCAGATCTATGTCCAGTAGATCGTACTCAGCCTGTGCATCTTCCAGCGATATCACCTCTTTGGCGGGCAGATCCACATCCACCCAGGAAACCGCCAGAGTGTCGTCTGCTTCGCTGATTGGGTTGTCCTCGTAGATACCCAGATCAGCTCCAGACTTGAGGATCTGTGCCAGCCGCTCTTTGCGCTCATATGGGTCCATGTTGAGCCGCACGCGTGAGGCCTCTGCGCCCAGCTTGGCCCCGGCCTTGCGATAGACCCGCAAATCGCCGGTGAAGCCGTCTACAGGGCCCTGATTGCCGGCTGCGCCCTGAAGGAATAAACACAGACCCCCAACCGTGTGCTCAACAACATGACGCATTGGACCCGGGAAGTCTGGCGTTACGAGCTTGTTGAGATGCCCCATGATGGTTGGGTGGCAGGCGTAGTTCACCATCGTCGCCACAGGATTGCCATCGAGATCGTCCAGCCCCACAACCTCTACTGAGCGATCGACGAACCCATCCCAGTTGCGGCCTGTGAATAGCTCTCCCGATTCGTCAGCAGGTCTGCGATTTATGTTGATATCGCACTCTCCAACGCCAAACGACGGCACCGAGGGGACCTGCGCCGAAATCGCCTCTGCGACAGAGTTCGCCGCCGCTTCAGGCAGCTCAAGCAGCCACCGATCGACCAGATCCATACCCTCTGCTATCCAGCCGCCAAACACCGCAGGCCCAGAGTGGGTGTGCGAGTACGAAAGGCGAATGTTGTCCTCATCAATGCCTGTGCGTTCTGATATCACCCTCCGGATATCCGCGTCCTGAGCGCCGGTCAGAATGCCGATGTCAAAATCAACAATCGCTAAGCGGGTTTCGCCGTTGGATAGCGCCAGTGCCGTGATGTACAGCTGCATGTCATTGCCCTCAGACAGCTGATGCGTCTGCGCTCCCCAGCCTGCATGAGCAATCCCCACTGGCGGGGTTATGTCTGAACGTCCGGCGCCTGCCATCAACATTGTTGAGTTTCTCTCTGGTCAGTTTGGTCTGGTCACGTTAATCAGCACGATACAGGTTTGGAATCCGCCACGGGATTCATCAAGGCGGGCGCGGGAGACCCTCGCTCTCATCGCAAAGGCGCTCAAGAACACTGAGATCGCGGAGCGGTTGGTGGTCAATCCAAACGCGGTTCGGAACCACGTCAGCTATGTGTTGAACAAACTGGGCCTGATCAGGCCCAGCAAAGCGGCAGCTTTCACGGCGATACGAGGTACTTTCGGAGACGATCGCAGCGGGCGCTAAGTGCCCATCTTCTGTAACTCGTCAGAGGTAAGATTTCGCCACTTTCCAGGCTGAAGATCGCCGAGCACAACAGGCCCCACGCGGATTCGCTTGAGGCTCACGGCGGGGTCCCCCATCGCTTCAAACATCCGGCGCACGATTCGGTTTCGGCCATCGTGAATGGTTAGTTCAACCACGGTGCGATCGCGCGTTAGGAACAGCATGTTGGAGCCTTTGGCCAGCCCATCGGACAGTCGAATACCGCGTGACATTTGTTCCAACACGGCCTGTGGCAGCGGATCTTCAAGGTGGGCGACATACGTCTTCTCCACCTCGTAGCGTGGGTGAGCGGCTCGTTCAGCGAAATCGCCATCGTTGGTGAAGAGTAGCAGTCCCTCAGTCTCGATGTCCAGTCGCCCGACCGGAAAGACGCGAGACGGCACATCAATCATATCCATGACCGTCGGTCGCTTCTGTGGGTCGTCCAGCGTGGTCACGTAGCCCGGAGGCTTGTTGAGTGCTAGATAGAGCTTGGCCTGAGCGATGACAGGGTTGCCGTCGAGCGTGATCACATCCTGATCAGGGTCCGCTTGGTCGCCAAGAGAGGCGGTCTTTCCGTTCACCTGTACTCGCCCGTCGGAGATAAGTTGCTCAGACTTCCTTCGGGAAGCGATACCAGCGGCGGAGAATATCTTCTGCAGTCGTTCAGTCATTGTTCTTTTAAATCTATCCCACGAAGCGGCGCACTGCTACGTGTGCCCAACCTGTCATAATCACCCGAACGCCGAATTCCCGAAGTCTGAGTCACATCTGATTCCAGGAGAAGAGAAATGGTCCGAGTTGCCGTCCTTGATGACTATTGGCACGTAGCCGAAGAACTCGCGGATTGGGGATCGCTGGCAGGTGCTGATGTGGACTTCTTCTACGACACATTGCTGGACGTCGAAGCGCTGGTGGAACGACTGACTCCGTACGAAGCCATCGTTACGACGCGCGAGCGAACGCGTTTCCCGCGAGAAGTGCTGACTCGGCTACCCAATCTGAAGTTGATAGCGGGTACGGGCGGCAGGCAAGCCAACGTAGATGAGCCAGCAGCTGCCGAGTTGGGTATCACCGTCTGCATCACCGGGGGTGGGCCAAGCCGCGGCAACGCCACCGCAGAACTCGCCTGGGCACTGGTGCTGGGCGTAACGCGCCACATCACATGGGAAGATGCTCAGATGCGGCAGGGCAAGTGGCAAACCCGCGTTGCCGAAGGACTGGGCGGCAAGGCGCTTGGGATTCTGGGAATGGGCCGACTTGGCACCCGCGTGTCGCAGTTCGGTAATTTCTTTGATATGGACGTCATCGCGTGGGGACCAACACTGGACGCCGAACGCGCCGCGGCCAACAACGTTGAGCTGGTGTCACGAGATGAACTATTCACCCGCTCGGACGTGCTTTCCATTCATGTGCCATTGACCGACCTCAGCCGCGGCTGGATCACGTCGAGAGACTTCGACCTGATGAAGCCATCAGCATTCCTTGTGAACACGTCCCGAGGACCAATCGTCGTTGAGGAAGACCTCATCGCAGCGCTTCGGGAGCACAAGATCGCTGGCGCAGCTCTGGATGTCTACGACGTTGAGCCACTCCCTGCCGACCACCCGTTACTCAAGCTGGACAACGTTCTGCTGGCACCGCATCTGGGCTACTCCACCAGGGCCAGCTTGAAGAACTTCATGATTGAGTCAGTGAAGAACGTGCAAGCTTGGATGGATGGGAATCCCGTCAATGTGCTGAAGCCGTAGTCGTCGCGTCGTCGGTTCATCCGTTCTCAAAGTTCCCTGAGGAAACTCGAAGAGAACTTGCTACCCAATGTCGGCATTAGACACGCAACTTTCGCCCTTATTGCGGTGCCGCATCCCCCGGGCCTCTACATCGTACCTGCAACTGAAGATTAGGTGGCGTGGAAGTAACGACTATTCGCTATCCAACTCAATCGGATAGCCACTGGCCGCCCAATCAGGAACCCCACCGGGCGTAACCGCCCGAACTTTCCATCCGGCCTTCAGAAGCAGGCTTGCGGCGATTGCTGATCGATCACCACCGGCGCAAATTGTCCATACCTCGCGGTCCCGAGGCAGTTCTGAGAGCTCACCGCTGAAATGTCCAAGATGAAAATGGGTGCTGCGGGGAATATGCCCCACATCCCATTCATCGTGCTGATGGACATCCAGGATCACTGGCGACTCCTGTCCAACATATTCCCGGTACAAATCGTCAACTGTGAAGACCTCGTTGGATGCCACAGATTGCCCGGCCTCCACCCACGCGTCGAAGCCGCCCGCTAGATGGCCCACCACATTGTCCCAACCGATGCGGAGTAGCTGAGTCGTCGCCTCCTCGACTGCATCGGCTCGGTCCGTGGGCAGAATGAGAACCAGTGGCTTATCGAATTCAACCAACCATCCAACGTAGATCCCGAACGAGTCGTTCAGCTGGATGTTGAGTGAGCCATCTATGTGACCGGCGGCGTACAGACGCGGAACTCTGGCATCAACAATGACGGCACCTGATGAGACCGCCTGAACTACTTCATCCGTGTTCAACTTGTCAGATGGTGGCACTTGACCGAGAACCGGTGGTCCATTCGATTTATTCCTGCCATGAAGGTGTAGTACGCTGGATACTCCTGGAGTCCTGAAAGTTGTTGTGCAGCGAACGATTTCACGTTGTCAGGGCCAAACACAATGCTGCTCGTTCTTTCCGCGCCGATGGTCGATATCGTCATTCCACCTGGAGCCGATGCGGCGCAGAAGCTGCCTGCACCGTGTGTGGGCAGGATCTGGACATCGGCAGGCAGCGCACCAATACGACTGACTGTCTCGTATTGCGACGCGGTCAAGGCTGCTGTGTGCGCTTCGCCTAGCAGGTCAGTCCTGCCAGCGCTTTGCACGATGAGGCTACCGTCGCTGAAGATGGCGATGGGCCTGTCAGACTTCGCGTCCAAAACAAGATATGAGATGTGTTCCGGGGTATGCCCGGGCTTGGCCCACGCGGCGATTCGATAAGCGCCAAGTTCAAGTTCGTCACCTTCGGCAATTGCGCGGTGTGTGAACTTGTACCCGCCCGCAGAGGGGGCAACGATCTCCGCCCCCGCCGCTTTGGCAATCTCCCTGGCGCCGGAGACATAATCATTGTGGACGTGCGTCTCAAGTACATGATCCACACGAATGTTTTTACGTCTCGCAACCTCAAGAAATCGCCAGGCATCACGTTGAGGATCAACCATCACGGAGTTATCGCCGGAGACAAGCAGGTAGCTGTTATCGCCAAGTCCCGGCGTCACGAAGACTTCAAGGTCCATCACGGTCTCCTTAGTCAGTCGAACTGCAAGTCGGTTCATCGTGGGATCGATACTGGTGGAATCAGTACAATTTTATCCTAGTCGTGACAGGCGGATGGTCCAATTAGCTCACCATGCATGAGCCACTGGAAGCGGTTCAAAAGGACTATTCCTTTTAGCGTGAATGAGGTGGCAGGGCAAGCCACGGACGCCGACTACAGGAATGGTTCTCCATGGAAAAGATACTCGCATACGCATATTTGCTGGGCATCGCTGCCTTAGCAATGACTTACGGTCAGTCACATCTTCCCCAGTCAGTGCAGGCCTTCATCGGCTACCAATACATGCGAATCGAGAACCTGTTCGGCGG
>Ga0114996_10000322_pt1 | contig 66944 bp, 89 predicted proteins | sample ArcticOcean_MG_C_4_FD_87039 | JGI IMG/M metagenome (GOLD analysis project Ga0114996, IMG submission 87039) | Marine microbial communities from western Arctic Ocean - ArcticOcean_MG_CB4_134 | ecosystem: Environmental > Aquatic > Marine > Oceanic | place: Arctic Ocean: Canada Basin | collected...
AGAACCGTATCATTCAACCAACAGTAGAGGAGGTTGTAAAACAGGTAACTGCAAATTATAACGCAGAAGAACTAATCACAAAAAGACCACTAGTAAAAGCAGACATTGAAGCAGAAATCGGAGCACGTCTTGCTGATTTCAATATTCAAACAGAAATTGTATCAATTACAGATTTCCAATTCTCAATATTATTTGCACAAGCAATTGAATCTAAAGTAGAAGCAGAACAACGTGCACTACAAGCAGAAAATGACTTGAAAAGAATTGAAGTAGAGGCAAGACAGTTTGAAGCACAAGCAATTGGTATTGCACAAGCAAACATTGCTGAAGCAACAGGTGAATCAGAAGCAATTAACATAATTAACCAAGCACTTTCAACCAATCCAAACTATCTTGAATGGCTCAAGATACAGAAATGGGACGGAATACTACCACTAGTTACTGGTGGCGATGGAGCAACTCCATTCATAGAAATTCCAACAAAGAGACCTTAGTTCTATACTTTATCTCGCAAATTATCATACATTGATAAGAATTGATCAGGTTCATTTCTACGATAGTGTTTTGCTAAGCGATTAATTTCTGCATTAGATAATTTCTCGCCCTTATTTTCATTAAACTCTTTGATTATCTCAAACTGTGTTTTTTTGATGTTGTATCTTTTCAAAGTGTTATTGATTGTATTATTTGCCAAGATATCAAAAATCACATATCTATACACCAGATAACCAGATACACCTAGGATTGCGACTATTACAATTGGAATTATCCAAGCATATACCATATAGACAATTGATCAGAAGAGTATTTCATTGTTATCTGTTAGAAAGATTTGAAGCTGGTAGACTGAAATAGAATCTATTTTTCTCTCTGTTATTAGGCATAAATCAAATATGCTTTATATTTGGTAGATGTTTGTTTTGTCATATTGAGTAAATATAACGCTCCTACAATGTCTTCAGAAAAATCACTTAATTTTGTTATTCCTATAGCACTTTTGGTATTTTTTGGTGTGGTTTATGCAATGAGCCTTCGAGCAGATAATGGATTTGTTAGTTTTATTTTAATTGGAATTGCTTTAGTAACTATTGTTTACTGGACTAGAATTATTAAAAAAATGGTAGTAACAAACAAACCAAAATTCGCAACTAGAGATACTGAAACAAAAAACTGGGTATATGATCTAATTAAAGGAGATCAGGAAACTGTATTTGTTGCAGAAGTTCCAGGACCTGAAGATAAGATTATGGTTAGACTAATAGACAAAGTTCTTTACGTAAGAGGTTCACAAGGATTCTCAAAGGAAGTACCAATTGAAGGTACAATAGAAATGGAAATTGCTGATTTTAAATATAGAAATGGTGTTCTAACACTTCGTATAAAAAATCTATAAGCTTTTTGCAAGTTCTAATTTTTGTGGCAGATATTTGTCTGTAATATTTGTCAAACCATATTTTGAGAATGCTTCTAATTCTGCTTTACGTTTAATTTTTAGAAATACTTCTAATTCTTTTTTCCATATACCCTCTTGATATCTAGGATCTTTTTGTAAATCATAGCAACGTTTGATATCAGATTCTGTCATAGGTATAGTTGGTAGTTTGTATTTGTCAATATCAGTTGCCCATACACCCATCCATTTTGCATCTGGAACCGTTAGCTCTCTTAAATGTGCAGCATTAGCAGAACCAGATTTTATCACCATAGCTATATGTTCTCCATACACATCTCCATCGGTTAAAATTACAACTGGTAATCCCATTTCATCGTGTAAACGTTTTAACAAAGTTCTAGTTGAACGTGGAGCTTGACCACCAGTATTAAGAATTATAGATTTGAATTTTTTATCTACTTTTTCTTCAATAAATCTAGTAAATAATCCACCTTTTTCAATAGCAATTACAAGTTCTGCACTTGTATCCACCAACTGAGAGGATGTCAAGCTTGGACCTATTGCATAACCATCAGGATGATCAGACAAATTCATCTTTTTACCTTCATACCCAGGAATAGTATACTCTATTGTCAAGTCACCAAAAATACTACTTCTTTCTTCAGGAAAAACATAAAATTCTTCTCTAGGTTTTGTCAAAACTGCTTCTAAATCAACAATAATGTTATCTGACTCTCCCTGATCTTCAAAATCAACTTCAAAGGCTTGTGATGAATAATAAACATCTCTAAGTGTTGATGATTTTTTTTGTTGTGTTAGTTTATTTGCAAAAAATGCAAGCCAAATTAATTGAGTAAATGAACGTAATTGTGAAGTGTTTTTAGAGCTTCTTAGTGCAGTACCAGAACCAAGTATATACTGCCTAAGTTTTTTGTCATAAATGATATTACTGATTGATCTGTTTGGAATCGAAATTTTAGGGAATTGGCCATTTTCAAGATCTTCATAAACCTGTGCACCATGTTTTTTTAGAATTTCAACTAAATCTTTACTTTTATCTTTTAATGCTTTACTCTGTTTTTTCTTCAATTACAATCTCCTCCTTAATCATTTTCTGGTAACTTGGTTCTTTTTTCTTTCCTGCTAATTCTGTACAGAACTGTGCAATAAGTGGTAAGTATTTGGAATAAAGATTAGCCCGTTTTTTTGCCATTTCGGCTTGACCTTTCTTTGACATATAACTTGATAATTTTCTTGAAAGAAATTGTAAAGCTAATCTTAATTCTCTCTCAATTTCAGGACGGTCTGCAACATTTTCTTTTCCAACTGTTTTGTATGGAACTCTTGTAGAACAGATGTGCGATACAATTACCATAGATGCAGAATCACTTCTTACCTTATATCTTCCCCAATCAGTATCATTAACAACTTTTAGTACAACATCACTACCCTCATCATATAGTAATGGTATTCTGTTTGCAAATCTGAAAACTTTCAAGCCATTTGATTTTATGTTTCCACCATATGCAATTCCCATCTCAATAATAAAAGGAAATCCAGAATATGCAGAAGCAGTACGCTGAACTACTGCCATAAAATCAGGTTGAAATCTTCTTTCAATTCCTTTCTCAAGTGGAATCTCTCCAAGAGGAGCCAAACAGGTAGGATCAGGCGATCTAAATCCTTCATAAGTCTGTAATGCATCACTTAATTTTACTAATTCCTGATCAGACATGTTTCCAACTCTAGTTTCTGTTTTAAATTTTGCAAATTTACAAAATTCTGATGCAGCAGTTGGACCCACTCTTTGAAATCTTTTTGTTAAAAAGTGAATAAGAGATTCTCCTTGAACAGTATTTGCAAGTTGCTTATAGTAAGGATTTTCAGTTTCCATATCAACTGCAATTGTTTGGGAAGTACTGTAATCCCAATAAACCAATTTATTATTTCGAAGATCAACATCCTCTATTCTAATTCTTTGAAGTTTTTCAAAATCAGCTTGAAGAAATGACATTAAAGCTATCACGACACGCACTGGTCTTGTTAATGATTTCCATTTTTTATCAGCTTTTTTCATGATGTCATTATAATTAAATTTCTTTTTTGTCATACCAAGTTCTTTTCTAATTTTTTCAATCATTTTATCATCTACATTTGGTATTTGATAATGTGTATCAACTAACATTCTGCGAATTGTTTCAACATCAATTCCATATGGATGAGGCGCGATAATAGTTGGTGCAGGTGGCATTACACGAATAATTGCTTTATGATGAAATTTTTCACCTTTAGGATCATCAAAAGAAATAGTTGCATATGGTGTGATTAATGATGTTTGATAAACATAATCACGAATTTTTGTTCCTGCTTTTGCATAATCACCCTCTAAACAAATACTAACACTTAATCCTTGTTCAGAACTAGATTTTTCTTCTTTTTTTAATATCACTGGTTTATTTTTTTGTATATCTAAAATCAATTCAAAATCATAACGAGTTTTCCCATCTTCATTACTCTTTACTTTAACAGATTTATTAGTTGTAATTTGTCCATAAAGTATTGCCATGGTTGCTCCTAAACCAAACATACCACGTGCTTGTTTTAGACCAAACTTTGAACCATACAAAACAGTTCCAAATGCAAGTGGTACATGTTTTGATGGTATTCCAGGACCATTGTCCTTTACAGTTAAGATATACTGTTTAGGATCAGGTTTCTCAGGATCCACTGCTTTGATTGTCATATGTATATTTGGTAAAATTCCACTATGATCACATGCATCAAGAGAATTTTCTACAAATTCACGTACAGCTGTGTATAATGAGCGTGTAGGATTACTAAATCCTGCAAGATCACGATTACGATAAAAGAACTCACTAGGAGAGATTTGATTAAACTCCTCTTTAGAAGACATTCTGATCTTCCCACAACAAGGCTTTGTCTGCTTTTTCTTTCCTTCTAGCAGATTCTAATTTAGTATAAACTGGTCCATGCATACTTCCATTTGATAATGATGCAATGGCATCAACTGCTAGTCGTAGTTGATTTGGCTCACCAATTATAGATACAGTTCTTCCGTAAACAGTTATGGAAGTGTTTGTTAAATTTTCCATGTTTAATCTTGCTTTTCCACCTTCTCCAATAATTCTGCCTTTAATTCTTTCAATTTGTTCTGGAGATTTTCCAACAAACTCACGTAAATCAATTACATGTAACCTATTATCATCTTTAAGTAATCTAAGTGCATTTTGTGGGGAAAAACCTCTACCTATGGCAGTAACAATTTCTATTGCTTTAAAAGGTTGAACATCATCATTAATTTTTTCACTTTTAATTAATACTTCGCCATCATCACTATTAATTTCTAATTCTACAGAACATAAATTTTCTATGTTTTTTTTGGTTTTACCAAATTTACCTATTAATACACCAATTCTTTCATCAGGAATTCTAACTAATTTTTCAAAGCTCATTTTTTATCCTCTCAAAAACATCGATTGGGTTTTCAACAGTTAATCCTCGTTTTACAAAGAAATTACTTATGTTATTAATGTCTCTTTTTAAGAAATCATCTGCTTGTGGATGTTCTAAAGTAACTGCTGATCCAAGATCAAATAATTTTAAGCCATTTTTTGTCTTAAATATGTTATATTCCGAAAAATCACCATGAACCAATTTTGCTTTACTGTATAAATCAGATATAATTTCGAGACTTTGATGATAATCATTTTCAATTATATTTGATTCAAGAAGATTTTTTTCAGGTTTTCCGTTATTCCCAATAAATTCCATAACTAATACATTTTTTGAAAGGTGTATTGGTGTTACAACATTAATACCACAGTCATGACATTTAGAAATATTCATAAATTCTTTTCTGGCCCAAAGATATACTAAATTTTTTGTTCCTTTTTTTATTCTTTGAAATCTAGGATCACCTATTAGATATTTAGAACGATTTTTAAAATTTGAAGTAGTGGTTAGATAGACCTTAAGTGCAAGATTCGATTTATCTGGTGCAACAGCCCAAAACAAGACTGATTCTTTCCCAGCTTTTACCACACCATTAACATGTGAAATTATCTGTGACTTTATTAGATCATATAAAATGAAAACAGTGGTTTTATCTAAGACCTCATTTATGACTTTATTTTTCTTAAATCCATCGTTCAAAGTTCGTTTTCTATCATTTTTAGATAAATCAGAATTTATTTTAGATTCAATTTTCTTATCTATTATATCAGACATTGAAATTATTTCATACTACCAAGTAAAATTCATTTCTAAAACTAAAAGTCCTTTGGAATATGACCATTGGCTTTAAGCCAGTCAGCTTGTGGAAGAGTAAATCTCCATATTATATCTCCTCGTTCATCTGCTTTAAAATCCCAAGGAGCTATTACAACAATGTCATTATCACGAATCCAAATTCTGCGTTTGAGTTTTCCACGTATTCGTCCTCTCCGAGTTATACCATCAGCACATTTGACAAGAACTTGATCACTTCCTAATAATTTAATTACTCGACCATAGAGTTCTCCTTCTTCAGCAAGCTTAATTTCTTTTAATGCACTTTCATTGAGTACTTTACGTTTTCCCATAATCTAAAGTATAAAATTTTGTATATAATTGTGATGGTCACATTTTAATTATAATTAGAAACGGTACTCCATCAATTATTTTTACTCCTTGTTTTGTACCAATACCTAAATTTAATGAAATTGCTATTGATTCGTTTCCTACTAAATTGATGTTATTTGCTTTTTTTAAAAGTTCTTCAGCTTCTTTTTTATCAACAAGTTCATTATGATAATAATTTTTAGTAATTTTCATTACTAATTTTCCATCTGAGAGTGTTTTATCTAGTAATTCAGGATCACACATGTTTAACATCAAATTGTTATTACGAGTAACAATTTTTACGGAGTATAGCATTATGCATATTTGCCTTTAATTGTAGATTTTGCTCCACATGCTTCACAAATTAAAAATGATATTCGATTGGCTTTTTCAATTTTTGTATCTGGACTATTACATGTTGGACATTCAACATAATCTTTCAAATAAATTTTAAACAATCTAGTAAAATCATCAGGATCACGTCTACCTGCAAAAATAGCCTTATCACCAACACGTTCAGCAGGTACAGCGAATTCTTTAGAGAGATATTGTAAAATTATGTTCATATCTCTACGTAGAGCTTTTGGAAAATCACTAAAATTCCTAAGTATGGTTTTTTTACCTTCCCATGTAACTTCTACTGTAGGTAATTCAAAACGCTTATCTAATTTTACATTAGAAATATTTTTCTCAATTCGTTTTAGAAGCGATTCATAATCAGATTTTGTCATATATCATCTTCTAGAGATTTCCCCTATATGGGTTTAGATATAAAAAAAAGTGTTCTAAGGTTTACCTATTCGGAAAACATTAGTTCCACATTCTGGACATGTTCCTTTTACTGCTGGGCGTCCATTTTTTAGTTCAGTTATTTGTGGATCTTTTATTTCTCTTTTTTCTCTACATTTTACACAATATGCGGTTGTCATAATATCAATTTTACATCTTCTTATATTTAGAAAGAGTCTGTAAATAATTTTTAACTCTAGGCTAGATGGTTTTGATTTTTTTTATATGTAAAATATAGATTAATGACAAAAAAGTACAATTAATTGGAATTTTTCTTATATTTATCGATTAATAATTAGATGATTGTATTATAATAAATTAGTTTAATTTTATAGTAACAAAAAAACTACTATGTTATGGCATCAAAAAAAGGTATTATTATAACAATAATAATTTTAGTTACGATCACTGCTGCCAGTTTTATAATATGGCAAATGCCAACTAATCCACAAATGTCAGTTGTTGTTTCAGATTTTAATTCGCATATAATTGGAATAGATGAACGTTACAAAATGATTTCTAATGCTAATGATGAATCATTTGAACAAATGATAGATGGTGAAATATCACCAGACGAATATATCTCAATTGCTGAAATTTCATCATCACAAATTAATTCACAAATAATTGAACTTGTAGAGAGTAATGCCACAGATGAATGGATAGATAGTTATTTGAATAATTTAGAATCTTTAAGGAGTTATAATTCATCCATTAGAGAAACAATAGTTTTGGCTAATCTAATTAATGGTAATGCAGGAATTGATGAAAAATCGGATATACTAATAAAAATTGAACAACTGAAACAACAATCCAAGGAATATTCAAAATTGTCAATATCATCTAGACCATGAATAGAATACTAAAAATACTATACTCAATAGTTGGAAATCGTTAAATGGTAATTTTGTAATAAAATAGTCTATGCCAGTAAATAAAAAACTACAGAATGATATTGAAACCACTAGTGCCTCAAAATTACTAGTCATATGTATTGATAGGGACGATGATATTGGTAAGAAGGCTGGAATTGTATCTCCAGTAGTTGGACGAAATGCATGTCTTGAAGCCGCACAACGACTTGCACTTGAGGATCCTGAAGATGATGATTCAAATGCAATATTTGGTGCTGTAAAAACATATGAGGATTTGATCAGTAAGGGATACACAGCTGAAGTTGTTACTATTGCAGGTGATAAAAATAGAGGTGTTCAAGCAGATGAAAAAATTGTAATTCAAATAAAATCAGTTCTACAGACATTTTCTGCAAACGGTGCAGTGATTGTATCAGATGGTGATGATGATGAAATGGTAATACCAGTAATTCAAAATGTTATACCAGTAGTTTCAGTACAAAGAGTTGTAATGCAAGTTAGTAAGACAATAGAACATTCGTACGCAGTTTTTGGTAAATTTTTGAAAATGGATGTTTATGATACAAGATATTCTAAATTCTTTTTAGGTGTTCCTGGAATTCTACTTCTAATAGGTGGTATTGGTACCGTTGTAGGTTACACTGCAGAGATTTTTGCAGTATTGGTCAGTATTCTTGGCGGAGCTTTTCTTGTTAGAGCATTTGATATTGATAAGGCATGGAGTAATTGGGCAAAACCAACACCTACTGGATTCATTAGAATATTTACATTAGTTACTGGTTTAATTCTTATACTTGCTTCAGTGCCAGCAGGAATAACTACTATAGATAATTCGTTTATGTCATCTGAAATTGGATTTATTGAAGCATTATCAAATCAACATGTAGTAGGACAATTTCTTACTGGTATGTTACCATTTTTGTGGATGGGACTTGGAACAATTGCTGCTGGAATGTTAGCAAGTAATTGGCTAAACAGAAAACTAAAACATATCAGTGACGTTCTTAGAATAATTGTTTTAGCAGCTTTGTATCCAACTGTAGCTCAATTTGCAACAATTTTAACAACAAACGAAAGTTCATTCTCATTAATTCCACCATTATTAATTGGTGCAGCAATAACACTGATATCAGCCACATTACTATTCCGTAGATATAGGAAAAAAGGTGGCGGTCAGATATTAACGGAATAAAAGACGTAGCACTCCATTTATCAGGTCTTTACAGCATTTATACAAAAAGACTTGAAAGTGAAATTCTAAGAGGTGATATGCCCAATCATATAGCCATAATTTTAGATGGAAATCGACGATGGGCAAAAAGAAATCTTTCTGTTAGTGAAGAAGGACATTTTCATGGGGCAGATGCAGTAGAAAATCTTCTTGATTGGTGTGAAGAGTTTGATATCAAGATAATAACGTTGTATGTTCTATCAGCTGAGAATCTTGATAGAAAAAATGATGAATTGGAATATCTTTTTGAATTGATTGAAACAAGATTAGAAAAATTATACAATGATCCTAGAATTCATAGAAATAAGATGAGAGTGAAAGCAATAGGGACAGTAAAACTATTACCGAACTCTATTCAAGATGTATTACAAAGACTAGATAATCTAACTAAAGATTATGATAATCATTTTTTGAATATTGCTATAGCCTATGGAGGACAAAACGAACTTGTTGATGCTGTTAAAAAAATTGGAGACCAGATTGAACAAGGATCCTTAGAATCTAAAAATATTACAAAAGAAGTGATTGAATCAAATCTTTATACATCACATTTACCACAATCATCACCAGATATGATTTTAAGAACATCTGGTGAAAAAAGAATGAGTGGTTTTCTATTATGGCAAAGTGCGTATAGTGAATTAGTTTTTCTAGATATTTTTTGGCCAGAATTTAGAAAAATAGATTTGATGAGAGCCATTAGGACTTTTCAAAAAAGAAAGCGACGAACTGGGAAATAGATACATAATAAATACTAGACATTAAAAACATTTTAGATGCAAAAAGAAACATCTGCTGGTATAATTTTGTATAACGATAAACATGATGAAAGACAATTTTTACTATTAAAATATCCAGGTGGACACTGGGATTTTGTTAAAGGTAAAATGGAAAATGGTGAAGAACCAAAACAAACAGCAAATAGAGAAACACAAGAAGAAACTGGAATAACTGATTCAAAGATAATTGAAGGATTTAAAGAAGAAATATCATATACATTTTTTATTGGTAAACAGCAAATTGATAAAAAAGTGATTTTTTATCTTGGAAAAACAAATACAGATGAAATTATAATTTCACATGAACATCTTGATTTTGTTTGGTTAAACTTTGAAGATGCAATGATGAAAATAACATTTGAAAATGCTAAAAATATTTTAATAAAAGCTAATAATTTATTACAAAATTGAATCTAATGCAAGTTGTTCTGCAGTTTTTTTAGGATTTTTAGAATTTAGAATGGTTCTACCTACTATTAAAAAATTAGATCCAAGTTTTTTTGCCTTTGATGCATTTCCACCTTGAACTCCCACGCCTGGAGAATAAATATCGACTTTGTTCTTAGTTTTTTCTTTACAGAACTCTATAATTTTAGGAAAAGTTGCTCCTACAATTATCCCATCTGTTTTATTTTTTATTGCCCACTCTAAAAATAATTTATATAATGAAATTTTTTTATTTTTTTGAATTATATCAAGCTCATAAGATATTCTTGCTTCTGGTGCACTCATATGACAAAGTGAAATAATTCCTTTATTCTGTTTATGAGAATTTTCAACTAAATTTTTTAAACTTTTTGGACCCATAATTGGATTTACAATTACAGCATCAAAGTTAAGTTCCCATAAATTTTGTGTAGTAATTATATTTGTATTTCCAATATCATTGAGTTTTATGTCTGCAATACATTGTAATCCATAATCATGTGCAGTTTTATTTATTTTTGATATCTCTTTTTTTCCAAGATGTAATAAAAGATGGAAATTAATTTTTATTGCACAAATAGAATCATGAAGTGTTTTTATATTTCTAATAGTTTTTTCTTCAAGTTTTGGAGTTTTGTTATTATAATCATTTGCAAGAATAACTGAGCTTTCTTTAGCAGCGCTGTTTATACGATCACTGAATTTGGTCATAATCGACCATTGGATGTGCTTCTTTTAACTTTATAATTTTGATATATGAATAACCATGATCTCCAGTATGTTCTACAAATTCTGGTTCAGAATCTTTTGTTGTCACATATTTTAAGAACGGTTTTGTTGGCTCAGTGTTCAACGTTACATGACAAAAATAAGAAGGACCATCTTCATTAAAATTCAAAAAAACTCCTAAAAACCATCGTTCCATATGTGGAAATGCAAATAATGGAAATGGTACATCTTCAAAGCCATAACTTAGTTTAGCTAGACTGGATACATCCTCAAGTTCAATTGGATGATATTTCTCTTGAGATATTGTATCATCAGGTTTTAATGATGAAGGAAGTGATTTAATCTTAATTACAGGTGAATATAATTTGGAATTATCAACTGTGGTATTAACTAGATCTAAATGCTCTTTACCAGAATCAAATCCATAACTAAGAAAATGACCTATATTTTCAATTGGTGTATAATATATTACTGGTTTTTCCTTCAACAAATCCATCTGTACCGATAAAACTTTTCTTCCTTTGTGTTCATGCAAAAATGAAACTCTTGGCATTCGTTCTAACGCACATACTAATCTTGTAAATTCCAACGGTGAACTAAGTTGAATATAATTTGGAAGTTTTTCCATATAGATTGTTAAAAAAAACCAAATTAAAGCTTAACCCATAAAAATTATGTGCGTAGATCTATCACATCATTTATTTTTGGACCAGTTCCAATGAGTGTAACTCTCACGCCTAATTTGTCTTCTATGTTCTTGATGAATGATTTTGCATCTTCTTCTAATTCATCATATGATGTGACACTTGAACAATTTGGAAAACGTACGTCAAGTTTTGTAATAGATATTTGATTTGCACTACTTAGCATTATTGCGCGCCTAGCTAGATCAAAATCAAATTCAGCTGCACGCCTAAGACGCCCAGTAACTGTTCCAAACTCTTCCCAGCCTTTTTTTGATGTTTCTTCAGCAGTTAATTCTCCAGGCATAGGACCTGTACCTACACGTGTAAGATATGCTTTGAATACAACTATTACATCGTTTACTCTTTTTGGACCAATACCTACATCAGCACAAATTCCTGATGCAGTGACGTCTTTTGTTGTAACGAATGGATATGTGCCATGCCATAAAGATAGATGTGTTCCTTGTGTACCTTCAATTAGAACATTTTCACCTCTATCTAATGCAGAATTAATTTCAAGTGGAACATCGATTAAATATGGTTTTAGACTATCAATTTCTTTTGCCATCTTGAGAGTTCGCATAGCACGTTCTGCATTTGCAGGACCAGTGCCAGAACCAGTACTGCCTATTTTTTCTTTTAATCTTCCTTGTGAATCAGCTTCTCTATGTGATTGTTCAATTATACCACAATTATAATCCAAGAAAGATCTCCCTTCAACACCAAAGTCACTTATTTCTTTAAGTAAAACATCAGGATTTACTACCACACCTGGTCCAATCATTACTTTAGCATCTTTGTTTAAGAATCCACTTGGTAACATTCTTACTTTGTATGTTTTTTCACCATCTTTGATAGTGTGTCCAGCATTAGGACCAGCCCCACCTCTAACAACAATTACTGGTTTATCATGTAATGCAAGATATGAAATAATTTTTCCCTTTCCTTCATCACCAAAAAAACCACCTATTACTACAGTTGATACCATAACTCAAATTCAAAGTTTCGCGTATTTAATCTATCTACCAGTTAGCGTTATTATGAAGTTCTCAAAGATCTTACTGATGACAGAAGATAATTTTGCTGGAAATATCATAATTAATCTTGCAAGCTTACCTGATTTTCTTAGAACACCAATTCTCAAAAAAAGAATGATAGAATTTTTTTCAATGAATGAGTCTGATAAAATAGAAATTATCAATAATGCACTAGAAGCTGGACCTACTATTCCATTCCCAAATTTCTCAAAACTTTTCAAAACTTGGTTAGAAGTACTTTGTAGTATAAGTGAAGAAAGTAGATATGATATGTTTTCAAACTATTTCAAACAAATTGTAAAAAAACCAGAGAAAATCATTTTATTTAATTTAGATGGTATTTTTGAGATATTTGTAAATATAGAAGCTGCTAAACAGCAAATTCTGACTTCGTCAATAAGAAAGGTCTTTGAAGATTTAGATGACGAATCTAAAAGAAAAGTTATTCTGCTAACTCCTGAAATGGCTAGAAAAATTATTGGTTTTTAGATGGATCCTCTTCAGGATTTCTATTATCTTCGTTTGTATAATCAATATAATCACCCTCTGGAGTCATAATTCCAGCAAAGATCTTTTCATGTTTTTTCAAAACTTTCCTATGATCTGCAAGAGACATGTCTAAATGCATTTCATTCATAACCATTATTCTCATTTCTTTCCATTCCTCCCAACATTTGTTACAAACTGGATATTTTTCAGCTTGTGGTCCAAGTTGTTCTGAATCAGGAATATCTGCTTTGCATTTTGTACATGTTTTAGACAACAAAAATAAGTGAATAATCTTTCAATTTATTTCTTATTAGTAAAAGCAATAATAACCATATGTGGTAAAAATAATATGAAAATAAAATGCCCAAAATGTAAAGAAAATGCTGAACTAACTCCTGATTTTTCGTTTGTTACTTGTACAAAATGTGATTTTGACATGACTTATGGAGAATATGTCAAGTTTGTTGCACACCATGATTTAGCATATTCTGATATTTTGAGTGATTACTCAGGTAATACTGAAGGTGAAACTGTTGGTACACTTGATGATTGGGAAGATTAACCTGTAAGACTTAATTAATTTCAAAAAAAGAGTTTTTGCAGATTGGAATTATTTCTTGAAAGTATTTTGAATTTAATTGGATTCATAGTTGGAATAATTATAGGTATATTTTCATATGTTGGTTATAGAAATACAGGTAGTCCAGTATTATTTAGATTGACAATTGCGTTTTTTGCAATTGGAATAGGTTTTGGTATAATCTGGTCTGCATATACTGTTAATGAATTAGTTTTTGAAGAAGAAAAAATTAATCGTGGCATTCAAGCATTAGGATTAGGTATACAAACAATTGGATATTTCTTTATTGCATTTTCACATACAATAAAATCATTCTTTCCAAAATCACGTTATTTTAGATCAGTTGGAATTCTACCATTATTTTTTTTATCAACAATGAACATAGAACACATTATTAGATCATTCTCTTTTATTTTGTTAGTTTATGGTGCAATTGAAACTATTGTTTCATATATTGAGGGAAAACAAAAAGGTGCATTAGCTGTTGGTATAGGATTAGCACTTTTAGCATTTGGTGAATTTCTTGCATGGTATTCTTTGGTATTTCCTGAATCAATTCTGTATTCGGTGTCAATAGTATTAAAAATTTCAGGTCTTTTAGCATTATTTATTCCAATTTCAAAATTACCTTTGAAGAAAATTAAATTTGATGATAATCTTGATGAAGAATGATTCAAAATTTATGCCTAAAATATTAGATTTCAATAAAGTCAAAATGTTTTATGTTAATAGTTTAGAGCATGTATCATAATATGATCATATAGTTTAGTTTTATAATTTTAATATAACATGGTAAGCTATAGAACAAAAATTGAAATTGTAGGGGATATTCTTACATCTGCACATGAAAATACAACCGAACAAGATGGTGCTTCTATAATGCAAATAATTAGACATGCAAATATTCCTCATGGTAGACTTTCTAAAATTTTAAGCAATTTGGTTTCACAAGGATTACTTGAGCAAGTTAATTCTCAAAGAGCATGTAAATATAGAATTAGTGGAATAGGTAAAGATTTTCTTAATGAATATAAGAAATTTAATAAATTCACTAGTGATTTTGGTTTAACAATTTAATAATTAATTCAATAATCTAATAATTAATTGAAAATATACATGCCTATGAATAAAGTTTCATGTGACTATAATGGAATAAGAAATGCATTAGAATCAATTAGAAATGGAGGTATTGTTATTTTTCCTACAGATACAGTATACGGAATAGGATGTGATCCATATAATCAAAATGCTATAGATAAATTATATCAAATTAAGAAACGTAGTAAAACAAAAAGTTTTCCAGTTTTAGGATACTCAAAAAAAGATTTAGAAAGAATTGTTAAATTTGATGAAATAAGTTCTAAAATAGTAAAAAAATTATGGCCTGGACAATTAACACTAATACTTCCAATAAAAGATAAGAAATTAAAAAAATCAATGAATCTTACTGATAAGATTGCAGTTAGAATTCCAAATAACAAATGTATTTTATCAATTCTGAAAGAATGTAAATTACTTGTGGGAACAAGTGCCAATATATCTACAAAAGATTCTTTTGTAGAACCTAACGAATGTGCAAATTCTGTTACAGGATATGATGTATTTGTAAATGGAGGAGAAATTCAAAGTTTGGGAGAATCTACAATTATTGAAATAGTAAATAAAGAAATTAAAATTGTAAGGCAAGGAGTTATTTCTGAAGAAGAATTATTTTCTTTAGTTTGAATCTTATAATTACATGTCCAAGAAATTTAGAAGATCAGACAATTGATGAAATTGGTACGTTATTAGACCAATTTGGAGATACTAGTGCAAAAATCTCTAAAACAGAATTTTCAGGAATAATAGAAATTACTACTTCGTTAGAAATTTCTCAAGTTGTAGATAATATCAGAGAAAAAATAAGTGAAGAACCGTGGTTAATTAGATTTTGTTCTAGAATAATTCCAATACAAAAAGAATGTAAATCAAATTTAGAATCAATAAAGGAAGAAGTTGAAAGGATGATTACATGTATAGAAAAACATGAATCTTATAGAATAACCATAGAAAAAAGAAATTCACAAATAAAAAGCAAAGATATAATCTCACAAGTAGCAGGTTTAATTTCAAACAAAGTATCTTTGGAAAATCCTGATTGGGAAATTATAATTCAAGTACTTGGTAATCTTACAGGAATTAGCATTCTACCTAAAAATTCTATTTTGAGTGTAAGTAAAGAAAAACGATTAGAATCATAATATACACGCCTTTTCAGCAAGTATATCTTCTAATGCAGAATTCGAATGAATGGAATCAAGATGTTTTTTATTAATTTGAAAATATTTTTTTAAAAATACTGAATTATCTTTTCTTAAAGAAAAATTATTCGTATTTTTAATGAATTTTTTGAATAATTTTTCTAATGATGATTTGTTACCTATTGCAATTAATGTAAAATTGTTTTTAGGTTTGAGACCAACATTCTCAATTGCTTGATTAATTTGAGTAGTACCTGCAAATCTTAATAGAATATCAGTCTCTAGTTTTTTTGAGATCATATTTTTTTGTTTTTTTGCTGTCAATGATAGTAAAATTATTTTTTTTATATGTGATTTATTTAGTAAAAATTTTGTTGAAACTGCTTGAATTATTAAATCTGAAAATTCATTTCTTAAAATGTTTAGTGAATTATTATCAAAATAGTATGTTTTTTTCATTTCAAATATCTCAACATTTTTAGATAATATTTGTAGTTGCGTTCTTAACAATGAACCTCCATGAATAATTGGTATAATATTTACTACATCATTATTTTTCAATATGGTATCATAACCATTAAGTGCTGATGAATCAATATCATTTATTGCGATTAACAGATTTTTTCCATCAAAATTTGCAGTATTTTTTGGTTTAACAGTAATCAAATAATCAATCAATTGTTTTACTGTAAAATTATTTTTATTCAGCATAATCTCATCAATCTGGAATTTGATCATATTAGTATCAAATGATTTTCTTGCCCCTCCAGTAAAATTTACAGTTATCATATATTGTGAATATTTACTTCCAATAATTATTTTTTGCTTTATGATTATTCTGATTTCTCTGCATCATCAAGAATTTCTTCAGCAAGTGTTTTCTCTTGTGCTGGTTCTGCTGCTGGTTCTGCTGCTGGTTCTGCTGCTGGTTCTGCTGCTGGTTCTGCTGCTGGTTCTGCTGCTGGTTCTGATTCAGCATCAACGGTTTCAGGCTCTGGTGTAGATTCAACATCTACAATTTCAGGTTTTGTAGTTTTTTCTTTTTGATCTACATTATTTCTCTCTAAGAATTTTTTTTCATCGTCAATTAACTTCTGTTTATGTGCCTGAAATTTTTGTTCTCTAAGAAGAATTTTTGTTATATATCCTGCAATTTTGTTCTTTAAACTCTTAGAACGTACAATTGAAATTTGATTCAACATTTTCTTATTTTCAGAAAAATCTGCTCCAAAACTTTCTCGATGATCTGTTAAGATTTCTGCTGAAATACGTTTTATTCTATCCATTAAAACAAAATTTTTTATCTTTTTTATATATGTACCATTTTAAATTATGAATTAATTAAGATATTTTTGAGAATTTTGCTCTAGAATTTCTACTGTTTCTTCATAGGTTATATTCAAAATTCTTGAAGCACAAAATATTACACTAGGCAAAAACAAGATTTGAGCCGTTTTATGTTCAAAACAACGAGAAAATCTAACAGGTCCATCTGTTTCTACCAAAATTTTATCAATTTGTGTATTTGCAAGTAAAGCCTGTTTATCATTAGCATAAACAAGTAATGGTCCATATGAAACATAAATTCCTAAATCGGTTGCTTTTTTTAGCTGTTTTTTATTTCCATCAAACCAATGAAGTAAAATGTTACTTATCTTATATGATGATAAAATATCAAATACATCATCAAGTGTTTTCCTAGAATGTATAGAAACAGGCTTTTGAAATTTCTCTGCAAAATCTAACTGTTTTGAAAAAACCTGTTTTTGTATCTCCCATTCATCATCAGACTTCACATATGTTCTATCAAGACCAATTTCACCAATTCCACTAATCCTATTTTTATTCTCTTTGATCATTTCATAAACAGATGTTGGATTGTCTTGTGCCTTTTCAGGATGAATTCCAAGAAACGGTAAAATATTTTTATCTTGTTCGCTTAATTTCAATGTATTTTTACATGTATCAGAATCCATTGATACACAACAAGCTTTGATATTTTGCTTATGCATTGATTGCATAATCAATGGAATATCTGATTCATATTCAGGATCTGATAGATGTATGTGAGCATCAAATATCCAGTTCATATTTTTGCTTGAATAATGTTCCTAAATAGTCTGTACAAATCTATACAAAAGTGAGATTTTTTTACTCAAAGTGTTTTATCCTTTGATTTTCAATAATAATCATGAAGTCTTCAGAACTTGGTTTATCATCAATGTATAGAATTCTAAAAAAAGCCGGTGCTGAAAGAGTAAGTAATGAATCAGCTGAAGAACTCAGAAGAGTTATAGAAGAAATTGCTCTAGAAATTGCTAAAAATTCAGTTGAAATGTCAAAACATGCAGGAAGGAAAACCGTAAAGGCAGAAGATGTCAAACTTGCATCAAAGACATTAAAAAAAAATTGATGTAAAGAGTTTAATTCTAAATCATATGTTTTCTTAATGCGGTGACGTGGCAGAGCGGTTATGCGTGAGCCTGCAAAGCTTATCTAAAGGGGTTCGACTCCCTTCGTCACCTTTCTACTTTTATCATTCCATTCATCCATGGATGTAAAGTGCAGTAATATGGATAAACATCAGGCTCAGTGAACGTATAAGAAAATTTTTCATAAGGATCTATATGCCCACTGTCAAACAATCCATCAGGATTTTCTTGTTGACCACTAGTTACACTATGAAATGCAGAATCTTGATTTTGCCAATAAACAGTCTCACCAATTTTTGCAACATAATATGATGGCATATAACACTCAACATTAGGACCACAATCAGGGCGAGCAGACTTTACTGGCATTATAATCATATTTTCAATGTCTTCAATAATTTCAATTTGAATTGTTTCTTCTTTATTCTCCTCTTGGTTAATCTGTGAAACTACTGCAATTATGAGTACAATAATTATTCCAGGAATGACTGCAATTTTCTTATTCACGATTTGAGTTTTCTACATTTCTTTTTAATTCTTGGTCTTATTGATGCTAAATCGTAATTATTTTTTTAAATAACTACTTCCATGTCTTGAAGGTTATCACATAATCACCTTGATAATAATAAGGATAGGTAAAACAAAATAACAAAAATGCCACCTAAAGGAGCGAATCTCTTAGAATATAGTGAAGAGGGACGCGATATTCTTTCAAAATTTTCTAGTGCACCGTTAGAAGGATTTGCTACACATTCAGTTGATGGAAGTATAATTGAATTTATGAAAGATGCAAACACTACAATCGAAAAAGGTCGTGATTATCTCTTATGGCATTTGATCAACGTTGAAGAGGTTTTAGAAGACATTGCAGAAAATGCGATAATTGACGGAGGATATGATGAGGGCATAGATGCGTATTTGGTAGATCTTGAGGAAAAAAAGATTAGATTATTTCAATCAAAATATGGTTCTGCACATTCTGTAGGAGCAATTGACCAATTTGTTCAAGATGTAATACGGCTAAAAGAAAAAGAACAGTCAAAACTAAAACGAGATGAATTACAATATCTTTGGAAAATCCTTAATGATGAGAAAATGAAAGTAGACCTAGTCTACATAACTGACCAATGTGTAGATGATTATCAAAATGATAAAGTTAGAGTTATGGGCAGACAGCAGGTATATCAGACCTTATGGGAACGGATCAAAAAACCTGCTAAAGGTCAAAACACAAGTTTAAGAATTCTCAAACAACCACTTGAACATAAGAATTGTAAAGTTTGTGTAGTGTCTGCTTTTGATTTAGCAGAATTGGTAGAGAAAAATGAACATTACATTTTTGAATCAAACATAAGAAAACATTTAGGTGGAAAAGGATCTATTAATAAAAAAATATCAACCACACTAGAAGAAGATCCACATAATTTCTTTGAATGGAATAATGGTATAACCATTACAGTAGATGATGTTTCAATTAAAAATAATGAGTTATACCTAAAAGGTGCTCAAATAGTTAATGGAGCACAAACATCAAAGAGTATTCTAGATAAGAAAAAAAAGGCAAATAATGTTGATGCCGAAGTCTTAGTTACTATAATTAAAACTAAAGATGAAGAACATCAAAGAAAGATTACAAAATATAGAAATTCTCAAAATGCAGTTAAAGGTAAAGATTACGTATCATTACAAGATTATTTTATATCAATTCATCACATGTTAGCAACAAGACTTGATTATTGTTTTGAACATCAACAAGGTTTATGGCTTAATCTTTCTGCAGCTGATAAAGTAAAATTTCAAGGAAATGATATGTACAACAAATATCTTCCAGATGCAAAGGATAGATGTAGGATAAAGGATGATTCAGCTATTGCATCATTTGTATCATATTTTGTTCAGAAACCAAATGAGGTCTACGGAGGAATTGCAAAATATCTTCCAAATGGAGCAAAGTATGAGAATATCTTTAATGATGAATTAGAATGCGATTACAGATATTTTCTATTTCCACATTTGATTCGAGAATTTGCTAAGAATCAATTAGGTTATGATAGAAAAAATATTCAAAATAAAAATAAAAGATATGCACAAAGTCTTTTTGTTGCTGTAACAGCAAGAATTATTCACAAAAATATCTTAGCAAAACATGATGATTTTAAAAGTGATATTGAAGAATTAGAGAAAATAGTACAGAATTTTGGATTATGTGAAAAGATTCTAAGAGTAGCAGACAAAGTAGTTACAAAGTTTCTAGAAGATTCAGCTGTTGAAACAAAAATTGAGGAATCAAATACTGCTCATAACTTCTTTTCAAATCAAGTATATGGTAATGATATGCTAAAGATCATTGATAGAAAAATTGGTCAGGAAACAGAAGATATTACATTTATCAAGAAAATAATTTTTGGAATTTGAAATAAAGGTAACAATCCGGCCAGTGTAAAATCTTGCAGGAGGTTACATTGACCAGATTACTACCGATCTGGATAAAAGAAAGTTGTATTTAACATCATTTTTTGCACCAAATGATTTTATAATCAAATTTATGTGTGAAATTAAAATTGGCTGAAAAGTGTGCTATATGCGAAAAAGATGTTGTGCTAAAATACACAGCAATGGAAGAATGGGGTATCAAGGGTACAATTTGTAGCAAATGTTATTCAGAAAAACTCGAGAAACATTATCCTGGTAAACATGTTAGAACAAATAGAATGGAAGATTTTGAATAATTTTTATTAATTTATTCTGTTTGGTTGTATTTATGACGATTAAGGCAATTCCAAGCTAATGAATCATCTTTTACTTCCTCTTCGTTCATGAATTTAATATTAGTTACAACTTTTTTCTTTTTTAATAAATTTACTTGGAAACTTTCAAATTTTTTACAATTACATTCTTCGTATAAACAATAATTATCATTATTTTCATCGTTATGATCATCCTTTCTATGTCCACAATCACAAGGAACGTCCTTTTTTACATCATCAAAGAATTTTTTCGAATATACTGCAAATCTTAGAATTGCACTACCTTCATGACCTTTCTTGAATCTTTCATAATGTTGTGATTTTGGTAGAATTTTATAGAAGGATTTGTTGGTTGCAGGTTTTCTAGAGTCAGCACCTACAATAAACCAATAATCATCTCCTGTCTCGACAAATCTAACTTTGATCGTATGATCGTTCCACCAATTTACAGTTTCTAACCATAGATTTGATGCTTCTTTCCTTTCAGAAAACATTAGAGCAATATTCATTCTTACATCAAAATATCTATATGCCACACCTAAGAAATTGTCATCCCATTTGATCGTTATATTTTCTGACACGGCACAAAGAAGATTTAATGGATATTTATCTTATGTCAAATATAATCAAGAAATACTATTATATCACATATTCAGATGTTATTCATTATGGTATATAGAACTGGAATGCAAATAGTTGCTGACATGCTGTATATCACTGAGCAATCTGGACAAGAAGGTATCAAAACAACAAGCCTTCTAACAAAAGCAAATCTTTCACATTCTAGACTAGAAAAATTTGTAACAAATTTGACTGGTGCAGGTTTAATGAATAAAATTGAATTTGATGGAAAAAATGTATTTGTTATAACACCTAAAGGAAAACAATATCTAGAATCTTACAAAAGATTTTCTGATCTTGCAGGATCTTTTGGTTTAGATTTATAGTATTATTTTTTAAACTTTCTTCTTCTTTCACGTCTAAGTTCTTGTTGGTTTTTCCTATTTTGATAAGAATTGTATATTATAATGACAATAGCCCCACCTACAGAGATCCAGAATAAGGGATAGAATGGTTCCTGACGTATCTGCCCGTCAAGTGGTGATATGAATGCAATTGCCATAGTAACAACCATCATAGCTAAAACGATTGTAAGATATTTACCCATAATTCATCTAAATCGTTAAATCATTTATCTTTTTAACTTTAGTTACTTATGACAAAGAAACTAGAATTTATAGGATTAGCATTGATTGGAGGAATGATATATTCATTTCTAGGATTAATGTCGCAAGGTGATCCTATGGGTCAGTATATTTTTTGGTCATGTGCTGTAGGTACATTAGGAATAATTTTGTATAGAAAACAAAAACGAAAAAAAGATCAGCATGAAGAGAAATGAATATACTAGAATCTTTTAATGACAGTTTTGTGACCGGCAGATCTATAAAGGACTAAACATAGAATTTTTTGGAAGTATGACAGAAGAAGAAAACAAATGGTGGCTAGGACTTGGAGAAGAACTAGAAGAAGACATTGAAACTTTTATAGAATAAATTCCTAATTATACAAAACAATTTTTAACTAATTTTTATAAAGCCTCGAGCGAGATTCGATCTCGCGACCTAACGCTTACGAGGCGTTCGCTCTACCAGGCTGAGCTATCGAGGCACGAACGATTTGTAGTCAGAGTTTATAAAAAGCCTTTGTGACTTTGAATAGTGAAAATATCAATTTCTGGAATTAGAGGAGTTTTTGGAAATGATTTTGTGCCAAAAGATGTTTTGAGATTTTGTGAGAATTTCTCTACGTTGATTGAATCAGGAGAATGTGTTATTGGAAGAGATACTAGACCGACAGGAGAAATAATCATGAATTATGTTTCTGCTTCATTAATGCAAAGTGGTATCAAGGTATACAATCTAGGAATTGTTCCTACTCCAGTTGTATTCAAAGAAGCAAGAAAATATGGATCAGGGATAGTAATTACATCTTCTCATAATCCAATTGAATGGAATGGTTTAAAATTTATTTTAAATGGAAAAGGAATTAATGAAAAAGAATTAGAAATCATAACTAATAATCAAAATATTTCTAATTCATCTACTATAGGTAATGAAACATTCATTGAATCAGATTATATCTCAAAAGCTAGTGAAATTATTGGTAATGTAAAAAATAATCCAGATATAACAATAGACATTGGCGGAGGCGCTGCAAATAATTTTGCAAAAACATTACTTGAAAAAATTGGTTGTAAAGTAAATTCAATAAATGAAAATATAATAACTTCATCAAGAGGACCAGATCCTACAGCAGACAATCTGGATGAATTGATTAAAAATACAAAAAATATTGGATTTGCATATGATTTAGATTCTGATCGTGTAGTAATAGTAAAAGATGGAAAAAAGAAGTCTCCAGATATCACAGTTGCTCTTGGCGTAATTAAATCAATGGAACTGGGATACAAAAAATTTGTACTTAGCATAGATAGTAGTGTAGGAATTGAAAAATACATTGTAAAGAATGGAGGAAAAGTTTGGAGATCAAAAGTAGGAGAAGTAAATGTAATCAAAACAATGATGGAAAAAGAAGCTGATGCTGGTGGTGAAGGTAGTAGTGGTGGATTTATTTTGCCAGAATTTAATTTTTGTAGAGATGGTCTTTTGACATCTGGTTTAATTGCAACTATGCTTGATCAAGATTTTGATCAGAAATTAGATTTTTTTGAAGAATATAAACAAGTTAGAGAAAAAGTTTCATTTCCTATAAAATTTCATAATAAAATTATAGAACAATTAACGAAAAAATTAGAAAATAAATACGAATTAATTTTACTTGATGGAATTAAATTCAAAATAGATGAAGATAGTTGGGCATTAATTAGAAAATCAAACACGGAAGATATTATTAGAATCTCTATTGAATCAAATAATGAATCAAAAATTAATAGTATTAAGAAGGATATTACAAAATTATTAAATGAGAGTTATGAAGAAATTAAGTGAAAAACAAATTATTAGATATTTTCAAAAACAAAATTTAAAAAAATTTGTTGGTGAAGATATAGAAATTTTTAAACTTGGAAAAACAAATTGTGCAACAAGTGTAGACACACTAGTACAAAGTACTGATATACTTCCAAAAAGTGATTTTTCTGACATTGCAAGAAAAAGTATTGTATCTAGTGTTAGTGATTTTGCAGCTAAAGGTGTAATACCAAAGTTCTGTATTGTTTCATTGTCACTTCCAAAAAATATTTCAAGGAAACAAGTAAAAAAATTAGCATCTGGTTTTACTAGAGGATGCAAAGAATTCAATCTAAAACTACTAGGTGGGGATACAAATGAAGGAAAAGAACTTGTAATTCACTCAGTTTTATTTGGATTAGCAGCCAAGACTATTTCAAGAAATAGTGCAAGAATTGGAGACATAATAATAACTACAGGGCCATTTGGTTATCAGGCAGCAGCAATAGAAATTATAACTAAAAAAAGAAAAAGTAGTAAAAATTTTCTTAAAAAATCAAAGAATTTGTTTGATAGACCTATACCACGCTTAGAATTTGGGTATATGTCTAGAAATTTAATTTCTTCATCAATGGATTCCAGTGATGGTCTTTCAACATGTCTAAATGAATTATCATTACAGAGTAAGAAACAATTTGTACTGACAGACCTTCCTGTAAATTCAGATTTGATAGATTTTTCATTCAAAAATAAAATAAATTTTGAAAAATTTGTATTTAATGGAGGCGAAGAATTTGAATTGGTGTGCACAGTCTCACCACAAAATTTACCAAAAATTAAGAATATTGCCAAAAAGAAAAAAATTACTCTATATGAAATTGGATATGTACAAAAAGGTAAAAATGTTATATATGAAAAAAATGGAAAACGATTTATAATTTATGATAAAGGTTGGAAACATTTTCAAAGATAGATTTTGATGTATAACTAAAAATTAGTCTAGAATATTGCTATGAAAACGAAGTAAAACGATTACAAAACTATTGTTTTATAAAGCCAATAAATTGTGGATTTTCATTGTCTGAAACAGAAGCTATAGTAGAGTCTGAACAAGTAGAGGAAATTTCTAAAGTTGAGGATACAACAGAAAAAACTGAAATAAAAGCTGAAGAAAAAACTGAAATAAAAGCTGAAGAAAAAACTGAAATAAAAGCTGAAGAAAAAACTGAAATAAAATCACAGCCAGAAACTAAAGTTCAAGATAAATGGGGAATTGCACATATCTATAGTAGTTACAATAACACAATTATTCATATAACAGATCTTACAGGTGGTGAAACTATTTCGATTAGCTCTGGAGGTCAACATGTCAATGCAGATAGATATGAATCATCACCATTTGCAGCTATGAAAGCAGCCAACGTTGTTGTTGAAGGAGCAAAAACAAAAGGGTTTACAGGACTACATATCAGAGTACGAGCAGTTGGAGGAGTTGGTTCTAGAGTACCAGGACCTGGTGCACAAGCTGCTATTAGAGCACTAGCAAGAGGAGGATTTAGGATAGGAAAGATAGATGATGTTACACCTATTCCTCATGATACTACAAGAAGGAAAGGCGGAAAAAGAGGAAGAAGAGTTTAGATTTCTTCATCTACAAGCTTTACTCTAATTTTACATCCTCGTGACTTGAAAAAATCACTAATAAAATTTCCAAATTTTTCTTCAGGTTTATTGCCCTTTGTTTTTTTTATAATGTCAGAAAATTTTTCTGATATTCCTAGATATAGATTTGAATTAATAGCAATTGAAAAAAATGTCCAACCAAATTTTGATATCGGTTCACTAAGTGCATATCCATCAGAAAGTTTACAAAGTTTTTGAATATCATTCATTCCTTCTAAAACTAGTAATCTATCATCATCAAATTTTGTTGTACTAAATTCAAGAAGATATACCATTATTTATCATCATCACCAGAATCAGTATTTTCTGTTTGATTAACAAATTTTTCTGAAATTGACACAAATTTTCCATCTTTCTCAACATTAATCTTATTCTCCATTCTAACACGAATTCCTACAGAACGAAATAATGTTAACAATTTTCCACCATCTAATATTTCATCTATTTCACCAGATATGATTAATTCTGCTAATTTATCCACTATGATTTTTGTTTCATTTGGAAATTGTGATTCAGCGTTATTTAGAACCTCTAATCCTCTATAGCCAAGTTTCTTTATGATCTGTTCTCTTGGTGTAATTTTTTTTTCATTATTATGATTAGATTCTTTTTCTTGATTCTCTTTGTAATCCTGTACTGCAAGATTTTTTTGCATCTCAGCTAAACGTTTTGCTTTTAACATTTCTAATTCCTTGTCGTCCATATTCATCCTTTTATCACACCAATTGGTACTAACTTTGCTACTTTAGTAGCTATTCCTAGTTCATGTGAAACATTTACTACTGAATCTACATTTTTGTAAGCTTCAGGTGTCTCTTCAACTACTCCATCACGGGTAAGTGATTTTATAAAAATACCTTTATCATTAAGCGATTTTTTTACTTGTTCTTCAGTAAAGTCTCTCCTTGCTTTAGAACGTGACATCATTCTACCAGCTCCATGTGCTGTAGAACCAAAACTTTTACTCATAGAATTTTCTTTACCAAGTAAAATCCAACTTCCAGTACCCATTGAACCAGGAACTAGAACTGGTTGACCTAAATCGCGATATTTCAATGGAACCTCCTCTAGATTTGCTGGAAATGCTCTTGTTGCTCCTTTTCTGTGAACAACAACTCGTCTATTTTTACCATCTATTTTGTGATTTTCAACCTTAGCAATGTTATGTGCAACATCATATACTAACTTCATATCTAGATCGGATTCTGTCTGACCAAATACACGTTCAAATGATTTTCTTGTCCAGTGAGTAATCATTTGTCTATTACTCCATGCAAAATTTAATGCTGCAAACATTGCTGCTCTATATGATTCACCCTCTTCAGAATTATTTGGAACACATGCTAATTCTCTATCTGCCAAGTGGATATTATATTTTTCTTGAACTTGTTCAGAAATTCTTAGATAATCACTACAAACTTGATGACCAAATCCACGAGAACCACAATGAATGAGTACTGTTACACTGCCTTTTTTTATTCCCATTCTTTTTGCTGCTTCTTCATCATGAATTTCTTCAACACGTTGAACTTCAAGAAAATGATTTCCAGATCCAAGGCTTCCAAGTTGTGGTGCACCACGTTTTCGTGCTTTGTCTGAAACTTTGTTAGGATCTGCGTTTGCTATCTGACCATTTTCTTCACATACATTTGCATCATCACTTACACCATAACCATGTTCAATAGCCCAATTAACACCTTTAACCAAAACTTCATCAAGTTCTGATTGATTCAATCTCACAGCACCTTTAGAACCTACACCAGATGGTATAGATTTGAAAAGATCATTAACCAATTCACCGAGTTTTGGTCTAACTTGTTCTTCAGTGAGATTTGTTCGTAGAAGTCTAACACCACAATTTATGTCATAACCAACTCCACCAGGACTTATCATACCTTCATCTGCATCCATTGCTGCAACACCACCAACAGGAAAACCATATCCTTCATGACCATCTGGTAAAACCACTGCATGTTGTAGTATACCAGGTAAAGTTGCAACGTTAATTGCTTGTTTAATAGTTCTGTCAGTCATCATTTTCTTCATCAATACTTCATCAGCATAGATAGTTACAGGAACTTTCATGCCTAATGATGAATCAGCCTCGATTCTGTATTCCATATTACCAATTTTTTTTGGTTGTAAGTTAGTCAATTTGATATACAAAGTTGTGATACAGGCAATTTAAATCAAATTCAAAATTATTAAATAAATTAAAATGAAATGATAATATCATAATAATATGAAAAAAGCAATAGTGTTAGGTGGCTCGAGAGGAATTGGCAAAGCAATTTCAGAATCACTAAAATCATTGGAAATTGAAGTTATTAGTGCATCAAAATCTGATGTTGATACATCAAATCTAGAAAGTGTAAGAAAATTCTCACATGAACATAACAATACAGATATTCTAATACTGAATACAGGTGGTCCTCCAGTTATTGAATTTAATAAAATATCTGAAAATGATTGGAACCATTATCATAATCAGCTATTTGTTGGATTTTGCACAATGTTACAAGAAATTTCAATTAATGATAATGGATACATTTTTGTAATAACATCAAATGTTATAAAAGAACCAAATTCAAAACTGATCATCTCAAGTGCATACAGAGCCGCATTTTCTAGTGTGTTTAAAATTCTAAGTAAGGATTTTGCAAAAAGGGAAATAAGTTGTATCAATATTGCACCTGGTCCAATCAATACAGATAGAACTAAAGAATTAGTCAATAATATAGCTGAATTTGCAGATACACTTCCTATGAAGAGACTTGGAAAACCAGAAGAAATAGGCAATTTTGTAAAATCAATTATTGAGAATGATATCAAATATCTATCAGGCGTGGTGATAAATTTTGATGGTGGAAACTCAAATTTCATTTTTTAAGACATAGATTTATTTTCGTAAAAGTTTTAGAAATAACGTTGGCAATATTACCTATAGACAGTGGTCGTTATGGAACAAAAGAAATGCTTGCTATTTTTAGTGAGCAAAAAAAAATTGATTATCAGTTAGAAATTGAAGCTGCTACTGCATTATCACAGAGTGAAATAAAAATAATTTCAAGAAATATAGCAAATGATATTGCAAAAACTGCAAATTCTGGAAAAATCACAAATAAACGAATTAAACAATTAGAAGCAAAAAGTGATCATGATACTGCTGCATTAGTAGAAGCATTAGCAGAAAAATGTAAAAAAGAATCAAGACCATGGATTCATTATGGTTTAACAAGTAACGATCTAGTAGATACAAGTAATTCATTACAAATGAGAGATGCAATAAGGATTATTCAGCCAAAAATTAAAAAACTATCTTTACTTCTTGCAAAAAATGCTTTAAAATATAAAAATGTTCCAGCAGTAGGAAGAACACATGGACAACATGCTAGTATAATTTCATTTGGACTAAAATTTGCAAATTGGGCTTCTGAAATATCTACTCACTTGGAAAGATTAGATGAAATAAAAAAACGAATTCTAATATGTAAAACTCTTGGTGTAGTTGGAACTGGCTCTTTAATGGGTAAAAATGCAGTTAAAGTACAAGAAAAAGTATCACATAAACTTGGACTCTTTTCTGCAAAAGTAACCACTCAAATAGTTCCTAGAGAAAGATATGCCGAATATGTTTTTCAATTATCATTAATTGGTGCAACTTTGGAAAAAATTGCTATAGAAATTAGAAATTTGCAAAGAACCGAAATTGGAGAAGTTGCAGAACATTTCAAAAAAGGTCAAATGGGTAGTAGTGCAGTTCCTGTAAAAAGAAATCCAATTAAAAGTGAAAGAATATCTTCATTATCAAAACTTCTACGAAGTCAAATCAGTACATCTTTTGAAAATATTCCTTTATGGCATGAAAGAGATTTATCAAATTCTGCAAATGAAAGATTCATTCTTCCTATGACATCAATTCTTCTTGATGAAATGTTAGAAACTATGATCAAAATTATTACAAATCTCCAAGTTAATACAAAACGTATTAAAGAAAATCTCTACATTACAAAAGGACAGATTTTTGCTGAGTTTGTGTTAGAGGCATTAATCAAAAAAGGTATTCCGCGATTCAAAGCATACAGAGATGTACAAAGAGTGGCTTTTAGTGCACATAAAAAAGAAATTGATTATATTGATGCACTAACAAACGATAAAATTATCTCATCATCATTATCAGACAAAGAAATAAAATCAATCTTTGTTACAGAAAATCATCTTGGTGCGTCACTTATAATAATTAATAACGTCGACAAGCATGTAAAAGTAAATTCTAAGAAGTTTTTCTAAATTTCAATAGAGACTTGTGTATTTGAGTACCATATTGTAATGCTTTTTTCTGTTTATGAGCAGATATTTCAGGTACATTACAGTCTATAGCAAGTTTACGAATAACATGTTTTCGCAATAGATCATCAGAGCTATGTATTTTTTCACTGATTGGAATTTTTTTTGCGTATTCAATAAAAGAATTAGTTAAGAGCGGTTGCACTATTTTTATGTCAAATTCTGAAGTTACATTGTTTACTGCAATCATCATTTTCTTTTCGTTTTCTAATTTTGATTCCATCATCTTCATTACTTCATCTCCACTAATACTAATTGCTTCACGATACGAATTATAACCACAAAATAATTCATCTATTCCATTTGCAGTCACAACTGTTTTCAAATCATACTGTTTTGCTAATTTTGATACATAATAGAAAGCAATGGAATTTTCATTCCATGAAAGATTATCAGTATTTATTGTGTTGTGAATTTTTAGGGAAACCTCTTTGAAAGTTTCATGTGTTATTTCTAAAATATTATGTGAATAACCTAAAATTTTATTCACTTCTTTTGCAAAAATAATATCGTGTGAATCATGAAATCCTATTGTTAATAGATGAACATCATATTCCATATCATGCAAAATTTTTGCCAATAAAGTGCTGTCTACACCACCCGAAAATGCAACAGCAATTTTTGTATCATTTACTATTTTTCGTATTGAATTTTTTATTTCTGCTAATAGTTCCTCATTCATATTTTCATCAAAATATCTAATAATTTATTATTGATCATTTATTCAAGCATAGTATGACATTGTTGAAACTTACTGAAGAGCAAATTCAAACTGAAATAGAAAAACTGTCTAAATGGTCAGTAGTTAATGGTAAACTGCACAAAGATATTGAATTTTCCAGTTTTAACGAAGCTTTTGGTTTTATGACAAGAGCATCAATGGAAATTGAAAAAATGAATCATCATCCAGAGTGGTTTAATGTTTACAATAAACTTACTATTGATTTGATGACTCACGATGCAGGTGGTATTACAGAAAATGACATTAATCTTGCAAAAATTCTTGATTCATTACTTTAGAGATTTATAGACAATAATCAAACATAAAGAATGGAACCAAAAATAAATGAAAAAGCATGGGAACCAAAGCTTGAAGAACAAATTTTAAAAAATTGGAATGACACTGGACTTTATGATTTTATTTTAGAAGATGCTAATTATACAATTGATACACCACCTCCATATCCATCAGGTAGACCATGGCACATAGGTGCAGCATCACACTATTCCCAAATAGATATGATTGCAAGAACTGCAAGAATGTCTGGAAAAAATGTCTATTTTCCAATAGGAATTGATAGAAATGGTTTACCTGTTGAACTTTACACTGAAAAAAAGCACAATATAAGAATGCGTGAAACTGAAAGAGGGGAATTTCTTGAATTATGTAAAACTGCACTAGATGATTTGGAAGCAGAAATGATTCAGATAATGAAAACTCTTGGAATAAGTGGGGATTTTAAAAATTATTACAGAACAGACAGTGAAGAATATAGAAAATTTACGCAATCTACATTCATTGATCTTTGGAAAAAAGGAATAATCTATCTTGCAACAAGACCAAATAACTATGATTGGGTATCAGGAACAACAATTGCTGATGCAGAGATTGTTTATGATGAAATTCAAACTAAATTAGTTTACATGAAATTTATGATCAAAGATACATCAGATGAGATCATAATAGCAAGCACTAGACCAGAATTATTATGTGCATGTAAAACTGTTATAGTAAATCCAGATGATTCTAGATATTCAAAATTAATTGGTAAAAAATTGATTGTGCCTATAACAAATAATCAAGTTGAAATCAGAACACATCATTCAGCAAAAATGGAATTTGGTTCAGGTGCTGTAATGGTTTGTAGTTATGGTGATCAAAATGATGTAGCATTATTTAGAGAATTACAATTGGATGAAGTTGTAGCAATAGGGTTAGATGGAAGAATGACAGAATCTGCTGGTGATTATAAGGGTCTCAAACCAAAGCAAGCGAGAACAAAAATAATTGAAGATTTAGAGAATGCTGGATTTGTTGATAAAATTGAAGATATCTCTCATAGAACTCCATTATCTGAAAGAAGTAAAACTCCAATTGAGATAATCCCAATGGAAGAATACTACCTAAAACAGAAAGATTCTATTGATAAAATGAAGCAAATTGGGAGTGAAATCAAATTTTATCCTGAAATGCATCAGCAAATCCTAATGAATTGGCTTGATTCCATCTCAATTGATTGGCCGATTTCAAGACGTAGATATTATGGAACAGAAATTCCAATATGGTACTGTAAAAATTGTTCAGAACCATTTGTACCAGAACCTGGAAAATATTACCGACCATGGTTAGACAAATGTCCTGCAGATAACTGCAGAAAATGTGGAAGTGTGGAATTTGTTGGTGAAGAAAGAACATTTGATACTTGGATGGATTCAAGTGTCTCTCCGTTATTTATTACAAAATATGGCATAGATGATGAATTCTTCAAAAAAACATATCCTACAGGAATCAGACCACAAGCAAAAGATATTGTTAGAACATGGTTATACTATACACTTCTACGGTGTGAAAAATTAACTGGAGAGAAACCATGGTCTGAAGCATGGATTATGGGTTACGGATTAGATGAGAAAGGAATGAAGATGAGTAAAAGTAAGGGGAATGCATTAGATCCGTTACCAATAATTCAAAAATCAGGCGCTGATACATTTAGATTTTGGAGTGCAAGTGAAATTAATCATGGTTATGATTTTAGATGCTCTGAACAAAAAATTGAATCAACGAAAAAATTTCTAAGTAAATTATGGAATGTTTCAAGATTTCTATCTAGCTTTCCTGTAATTAATTCAGCAAATCTGACTGATGCAGATGAATGGATACTCTCTGAACTTGATAAACTAGTTTTAGAGTGTAAAGAAGGATATGCAAAGTATAATTTCTTTATTCCAGCAATTGCATTGAGAGAATTTACATGGAATATTTTTGCAGCACATTATATTGAAATGGTAAAAGCAAGAGCGTATGGAATAGGATTCAATGATGAAGAAAAAAATGCTGCAATATACACTTTACATAAAGTATTATCAACAATTTTAAAACTTTTAGCACCTATTACACCATTTATTACAGAATACTTGTGGCAAGCACTTTACTCACAAGATAGTATTCACAAAGAAAAAATTCCAGATTCAGAAGGGATGAAAGATTTAACGCATTTAACACAACAGATAATAGAATTTAATTCTAAAATCTGGAACGAGAAAAAGCAAAAAAATCTTTCACTCAAAGATTCAGTAGAAATTAATGTTCCAGAAAATTTGAAACAATTTAAAAAAGATTTAGTTGCGATGCATAACTTGGGATAACTTCCTAGTTTTTCGAGTCTGTTACCATCTGAATAAACTGCTTGTGCAAAGAAATATCTCTTGTTAATTCTGGATGGAATGCTGTTGCAATAATGTTTCCTTGTTTGACAGATACAATTTTTTCCTCGAATTTTGCTAGAATTTGAACATCTTTTCCTACTTCTGAAACAGATGGTGCACGTATGAAAACGCCATTAAATGAAGATATTCCAATAGGATCGAGAGAAATTTCTGCTTCAAACGAGTCTTTTTGTCTTCCAAAAGAATTTCTTTCTATCTTAACATCAAGTAAATTAAGTAATGGTTGTTCAACTTCACCGACAATTCTATCTTTAGAATTTTTTGAAAGTAAAATCATGCCAGCACATATACCAAATACTGGCATTCCAGATTCAATTTTTTCCTTAATTGTTTTTAGTGCACCATTAACTAATGACATCTGACCAATCATTGTGCTTTCTCCACCTGGAATAATTAGACCATCTAATTTGGAAATTTGTTCAGCAGTTTTAACTTGACTAACTGCACCATCAATGCCCAATTCACTTAATGATGCCATAACTGAAAGAAAATTCTCAGTTACATCACCCTGTATTGCCAATACACCAATGTTTAATGTCATACTGAGCCACCACGTTCTTGCATTTTCAATTCCAGATCTTTAACATCAAGGCCAAGTATTGAATGTCGTTCATCAATCATTTTTTGCGCTTCTTTTACTTTGTCAGGTTCTTCCCAGAATGTTGTTGCAAGAACAATTGCTCTAGCTCTTTCTTTTGCATCTTCTGCTTTGAAAATTCCTGACCCAACAAAAATACCATCACAACCAAGTGACATTAAATATGCTGCATCAGCTGGTGTTGCAATTCCGCCAGCTGCAAAATTTACAACTGGAAGGCGACCAATTTTTGCAGTCTCTTCAACAAGACTGTAAGAAACCTTTAGTTCTCTAGCCATTTTAACCAGATCCTGTTTATCATCAGAATCGTAAATACTCTTTATCGTACGAAGTTCATCGTTGACTTTTTTGATATGAGTAATTGCTTCTGCAACATTTCCAGTACCAGGTTCTCCTTTAGTTCTAATCATAGCTGCACCTTCTTCAACCCGCCTTAGTGCTTCTCCAAGTGATCGTGCACCATTAACAAATGGTGTTGTATAATCCCATTTCCAAATATGATGATATTCATCGGCGGGTGTTAATACTTCTGATTCATCAATCATATCTACATCGGTTTCGGCAAGTACATTTGCTTCATATACATGACCAATTCTACATTTTGCCATTACTGGTATTGTAATATTATCCATTATCTCTTGAATTATTCTAATACTTGCGGTTCTTGCTACGCCACCTGCTTTTCTTACATCCGATGGTAGTTTGTCTAAAACCATAACTGAAACTGCACCTGCTTCTTCAGCAATTAGAGCTTGTTCTACAGTGGTAACATCCATCACAACACCATTTTTTAACATATGAGCAAAACCTCGTTTTAACGTAGAGGTTCCTCTAGAAATTGAATTAAGATCATTAGATTCTTTAATTTCTCCTTTAGAATTTGGAATGTCCCCAGAAAGTGGAATCATACAACCAGTATTTTTTATTAATATTTATTCTCTTATACTGTTTAGAATATCTTCAAGTTCAATTTCTACTTGAGTAATAATAGGAGGAATTAGTTGTTCTGTAGCATTTTGTTCTGGCCAAAAAAGCTGATTTATTTTTTCATTATAGGTTATCTTTACACCAAATTTTACAAATTCATTTATTTCATCTGTTATAATAAATGAATCAAAAGGAATTGCCATAAAACCAGTTTCTTTAATCATTGCAATTAATCTCATTCGTTTTTCAGAATCAATTTTGGAGACATTTTCTGTTACAGATATTCCTTCATTTGTTAGGGTATATTGCATATCACCATTATTTTTTATTACAAGAATTTCAGTTTGTTCTGCACCAAGTCTTTCTGTAATACCAAACGAAACTTTTGTTAAATGATGTTTTGTAAATTCAATTTCAACTTGATCGTTTGGATCAATGGCGGTCTTTGGAATTTCTGGATTTGTAAGTGGAATGATTAAAAGAAGTGCAAAAATTATAGGAATTGCGCCAACAAGCAATAAAACAGGTTTTACCATTTAAGACCAAATTGACGTGTGAGTGCAATAAATCTTGGTAATAGTTAAAATTCAAGAAAGATATTTCGATTCTTGTGGGTTCGTAGCCTAGCCTGGTAGGGCGACGGTCTCCAAAACCGTCGATCATCGGTTCAAATCCGATCGGGCCCACTTATGATATTTTATTTTTTAATACATTTAATGCAGAACCAGCTTTGAACCATTCAATCTGTGATAAATTATACGAGTGTTTTAAAGAAATTTTTTCAGATGTACTGTCAGAGTGGTTTAATTCACAATCAAAAGATGATTCTGGTGAAAAATTTTCTAATCCAATAATACTAATTTTATCATCTTCATTGATTTTTTCATAATCATTTACATTTTCAAATGTTAATGCAAGAACACCTTGTTTTTTCAGATTTGTTTCATGAATTCTTGCAAATGATTTTGCAATTACAAGTACACATTGCAGAAATCTAGGAGTCATTGCAGCATGTTCACGGCTACTTCCTTCACCATAATTAGTATCTCCAACTATAACCCAATTGATATTTTGTTTTTTATATTCTCTAGCAATTTTAGCACAATTTTCTAAATTATTTGTAAACATATTTTTTGCCTTTCCAACTTCATCATTAAATGCATTAACTGCACCTAAAAGTAAATTATCACTAAGATTATCAATGTGTCCACGAAGTCTAAGCCAAGAACCAGCTGGAGAAATATGATCAGTCGTACATTTTCCTTTTGCTTTAATTAATAATGATAACTGAGTAAAATCATTGCCGTTCCATGGTTTGAATGGTTCAAGTTTTTGTAATCTATCACTATTTGGATCAATAATTACTTGTACATTGTCTGGATTCTCAGATGGTGGAACATAGACATTTTCTGCTAAAATAAATCCATTCTCAGGTACTTCAGGTGCAATTTCTGGAGGGGATAATTTGATTTTTTTTCCATCTTGAGTTTCAAGTGAATCTTCTAATGGATTAAATGACAAACTCCCACCTAATGCAAAGGCAGTAACTATTTCTGGGCTTGCAATAAAGTTCATTGTATCACGTTTCCCATCATTACGTCCAGGAAAATTACGATTAAATGATGTAACTATAGAATTTTTTTCACCATCTTTGAGTTCTGGTCTGTGCCATTGTCCAATACAAGGTCCACATGCATTTGCCAATACAGTTGCTCCAATTGATTTTAAAGTTTCAATTTGACCATCACGTTCAATTGTTAAACGAATTTGTTCAGAACCAGGAGTAACCAATAGAGGAATTTTTGCTTTTATTCCATGAGATTCAGCTTGTTTTGCTATACTAGATGATCTTGACATATCCTCATATGATGAATTTGTACAACTGCCAATCAGTGCGGCAGATATATCATCTATGTAATCATTACTAATAACATCATCAGAGAATTTTGAGATTGGTCTTGCCAAATCAGGTGTATGTGGTCCAACAATATGTGGTTCAAGTGTAGATAAATCAATTTCAATTACTTTATCGAAATACTCTTCTGGATTATTTTCTATTTCAGAATCAGCTTGTAGTAAATCATTGTATTGATTTGCAAGTTCAGAAATTTTTTCTCTGTTAGTTGATTTAAGATATACTTCCATACGTTTGTCATATGGAAAAATTGAACATGTTGCACCTATTTCAGCACCCATATTGGTTATTGTCGCTTTACCAGTACAGCTAATTGATTCTGTACCAGGCCCAAAATACTCAATAATTGAATTAGTTCCTCCCGACACTGAAAGTTCTCCTGCAACATACAAAATGACATCTTTTGGTGCAGTCCATCCACTCATTTTTCCTTTTAGATAAACACCAATCCTTTTAGGATAAAGTAATTCCCAAGGTATTCCAGCCATTGTTTCAGCTGCATCAACACCCCCAACACCAATAGCTATCATCCCCAATCCACCAGCATTAGGAGTATGTGAATCAGTACCAATCATTAAACCACCCGGAAACGCATAATTTTCTAAAACGACTTGATGAATTATTCCTGCACCTGGATTCCAGAAACCAGCACCATATTTACTGGATGCTGATTCTAAAAATTTGTAAACTTCATTATTTTCATACATTGCTAATTTAGTATCAGATTTTCCTTCGGTTCTAGCTTGTATGAGATGATCACAATGTACTGTAGTTGGTACTGCTATAGAGTCTAAACCTGCTTGCATAAATTGTAATATAACCATTTGACCTGTTACATCTTGAAGTGCTACACGATCTGGTTTTAAGAAAACATAGTTTATTTTTTCATCTAAATTTTTATCAAGAAATTCATCTTCCAAATGACCTGCAAGAATTTTTTCAGTTAAAGTAAGTGGTCTGTTAAGTGCAATTCTAAATTTTTTAACATTTTCTTCTGATTTTTTGTAAACTTTTTCGACCATTTCAGGTGTAGTTTCAATTTTTATTTTTACCAATACACTAAGATATAATTTTCAGCTTATAAACCGTAATTCATAAAACAAGACACAATTTTCGCATACAGTTATAAGACAAAAACAATAATCTGTTATGTTGATTTTATCTCTAAACTGTAATCTAAAAAAAATTCCGGTGTCACTAAAATGGTAAACAAAGGATTTCCTAGTTTTGGAATGTCACAAGCTGGTGCATTTGTTACAGCATTAAAAAATTATAATTTACCTGATTTCATACTAAAACTTGTTGCAAAAGATACTAATTCTGAACTTCTAGAAAGAGGTAGAATTGATGATAGACTTCAAAGTATGAATAGTGATGCACTTGAGTTATTGAATAGAGTTTTTGTACAATGTGAAGAAGATCCAAAAGGTAAATTTACACAGTATAGATTTTTTGCATATGTCTCTAGTATGTATCATAAATGTGAAATAGTGGTTGGTGATACTATACCTGGAAAAACAGGTAAAAATCATAAAATTCCAATTTCTGTAAAAAGTAATGGTATGTACATTGCAATTGCAACTAACAAACCCATAGGTAATGCAGTTAATAAAAATGACGTAACGAAATTTTATAATATTGCAGATGATATTAAAAAAGGTGATCATGGTACACAGTTAACAGATGCAATCTACGGTTCTTCAGTTAGTTTTAAAGGTGATGCACTAGTTGAATTAGAAAAACTTAGTAAATCAAGAAAACAAGATGCTGAAAATAAATTAGAATTTAAAACTGCAAATTTTGAAAACAGAATATACTTTGTAACAAAGTGTTAGAATTTAACTAAAAAAATATTTTTAATATAAAAAATCATATTATTTTATAAAACTTGATGTATCAATTGCCAAAAAACTTGGCTCTTCATCAGTTTTTAAAAAATTTTTGTTATATTGTTCAAAAGGTAAATCACTGAATAGATGTTGTGTCCATATATCATGAACGTCTTCAATGTAACGTTTGTATTTATTTACTCTTAACATCTCATGACAAATTTCATGTGATACGGTAATACAATTTTTCTCTGCTAAAAATAAAGTATCATTACTATTTTTCGGTTTTTGCCATAATGCCATACCAAAATTTTCAGAATGAAAACCTTCACATCCAGCGCAATCAGTCCATATTGGACGAAAATGTGTAAGATAAAAATGATAAACTTCCTCACCACGTTCTCTATGATCTCTTAGTAGAACATGAGTATCCAATTTTTGTAAAATACTTCTAGGCTGTGTTATCATTTCATCACATTTTATTTCAAAATTTTTAGAGAATTTTTCTTTAATCCAAATTTGAAAAAATTTTGCCATTTGTTTAACATATTCAAATTCAGCCTTACGTTCTTCCAGTTCTTCTTCTTTTATAACAAAAATGAAGTGTAGGAGCATCTCTTTTACAATAAAGAATTAGTTTAAGTTTGACCTTCTATTCCCATAAGGGTTAGTGTAGATCTAATTTTCTCTATTTTACGAATCTTCCATGTTATTGTTTCACGTAGTGCTTCAACTGTAGATGATTCAATCTTTGCTAGAATGTCGTAAGCCCCAAATGTTCCATGAACTTCTATAATTCCCTCTAAAGTCTTTAGTTGAGATATTATTGATTCCTCTGATCCAAGTTCACAGTTTATCAAGACATATGCTGTTGCCATGAAATGGTTATACAATCATGATATATCAATTAACCTATTTTATTCATCAATTTTGGGACATTTTTATAATATATTCCCAAATTTGTTTAGATACAGGCATTACAGATAATCTAGAAATTTTTAAAAGTTCCCAATCCTTGAGTTTTTTTTCTTTTTTTATTTGATCTAAAGTAACAGGATTTTTTAATATTTTTTTGAATTTTACATCAACTACAACAAATCGTTCATTACTTTCTTCAGGATTTGGATAAGGATCTGAGATTATATTCATAATACCAACTACTTGTCTTTCTTTACCTGTATGGTAAAAAAATGCAAGATCACCTTTTTTCATATTTCTCATATGCTTTAATGCAAGATTATTGTGAACACCATCCCATGTAGTTTTCACATCTTTTTGTAACTGCAAAATATTATAACCACGTGGACCACTTGGTTCTTGTTTGGTCAACCAATAATTTTCCATTGTATTCAAAGATGATATCATACATCTTAATTTAAAATTTTAAAAAATGTTCCCCGGTTCTGACTCACAAAAAATCATAGGAATTAGCCAATGCCTCTTTTTTGCTCTGAAACCGGGGCTGCCCATAATGTGGCATACCTGGGTGAATTAGAAATCATAGTAATCATTACGATCTCGTCATCCTAATCCGTCTGTATGCTTGCTCTCTTGGGCAAAATTTTTTCTAATTAGTCAAATATTAATCCAGATAAATTAATTTCAAAACCCACGACTGATGTCCTGATTCTGAAATTATCTAAAACTTCAGTGTGTATTTCACCTATATGACCAATTTTTTCATCGTTGATATAGATATCAGCGTTTCTTCCTTTAACAAATAATGCTTGATTATTTGAAGATGTTTTTGTTTTACAATCTATTTTGAATTGAGTTCTAAGAATAGATTGCAAAATAGATTTGATTTCAGAGAAATTTGTATCCTTATGGGCTATTATTACTGCAAGATTAATGGATTCACGTATAGGTTTTCCCTTTGAAAAAACTACCCCGGTTTCAAATAATTTTTGTGGATATGATTCATGAATATTTTTTGATAAATTTTCTAATAATCCTGATAATAATGAATCGCGGAGAATTGTATGTTCTTGACTTTTTGAATCCAAAACAGATATCATTTCAGATGAATTTCTTTTTGTTAATTCATAAAGAATTTTTTTACTTGTAAGACTAGAATTAAGTACCTCAAGTAGTCCAAGACCAACAGCAGTTTTGGCAATTATATTGGTTTTAACTGTCACATTATTCTTTTCTCCAATAGTTATTGAAGGGGATAATTTTGGTTCAAGATTTTCAATTCCATATCCTAGAGCTATTTCTTCTACTAAATCCATCTGTCCAAAAATATCAAATCTGTATCTAGGAATTGTACATTTGATTTTTTTGCCTTTAATTGTAGCATCCAACCTACATTTTTTTAGGCATGTAACTATGTTAGATAAACTCATTTCTATACCAAGTATTTCAGAAGTAAATTTTGGATCATAAACTATGGTTCTATCTTTCAACTGTGGTGTAGAATTTTTGTTTCCTGAAATCTTCAATTCTTCAAATTCAAATCCAGCCATCTGTAATGTGGATATCATAATAGAAAGTGCGTCTTCAACAGAATCTTTGTCTATACCAGTAACCTCAACTAAGAGATTTTTGGTTTTTGGTGTTACAGTAGTTAATGCGGAATTAATTATTGGAGGAAAAGAGATTATGTTTTTGTTCGAATCTAGGATTATCGGTACATTTTTAGCATTTTCTATTACCCATCCATAATTTTGACCTTGTTCAGTACTGCTTAAAATTTCATCAATTGTTTGTTCGGTAATATTGTTTAATGGAACAAATTTGTGTTCTCTTGAAGTTGTTGTGTAGGTTAAAGGAAAAGAGATTTTATCAGAATCATGCAAGCCTATAGAAGATTTCTTTCGTTTTCTTCCAATTCCATCATGTAGATCTTCTTGCATCCACATCAACTGTTGTATATCATCACTATCTAGAGTGCCATTTTTGGCAAGTATACCAGTTACATAAGGTCGAATTTTTGTCACAGAAGAATCTACTTTGATTATAGATTTCCCTTTTTTCTTAATGATAGTTTTTTGTATTCCTTTTTTTATTCCCAATAATCCCTGTAAACCAAGAGATATACCAAATTCAGTAGAATAATCAGGTCTATTTGGACTATATTCAATTCTAATTTCATCTCCATCTTCAGATTCAATGTCTAGACCAAGAAATGGTAATACATCTAGGATTTGTTTACGCGTTGTTTTTCCAGAAACTAATTTTCTGATTCGATTAATATTTAATTCAACAACTGGCAATTATGCGCTCCTCAACCAATTCAAATTGTTATTATAAAATTCTCTTACATCGTCCAGTTCATATTTTAACATTGCAATTCTTTCAATTCCACCACCCCAAGCTAGAACAGGTTTGTCTATACCAAGAGGTTTTGTTACTTCAGGTCTAAAAATTCCCATTCCAAATAATTCAATCCATTTTCCTAATTTTTCATTGTATACCATTGTTTGCAAAGATGGTTCAGTATATGGAAAGAATGTAGGCCAAAATTTAATTTTTGTAAGACCAAGTTGTTTATAAAATTCTTTTTGAATTCCCATCAAATCTCGTAGTGTTGTATTATTTCCAATTACAATTCCTTCAATTTGATTAAATTCAACAAGATGTTTGTAACTTACTTTTTCATTTCTAAAAACACGACCTAATGAAAAAATTCTTGCTTGATCAGGTTTTTGTTCAGCTAGATATCTTATTGTCGCACAAGTTGTATGTGTTCTTAGAACCATCTTCTGAGATTCTGAAAGCTTCCAATCATAATGCCAATTTTGTGAATGTGACTTTGAAACTTCTTTAATTTGGGTTGAACTTGCATGATTCTCAGATTTTACATTTTCTATGTAAAAAGTATCTTGTAATTCTCGTGCAGGATGATCTTGTGGTGTAAATAATGCATCAAAATTCCAAAAGCTTGACTGTGTTAACGCACCTTGAATTTCTGAAAAACCCAATTTAACAAAAATCTCTCGTATTTCATCAATTGTATCTTTTAGTGGATGTGTTCTTGCTGCATATACTAATGCAGTATCAGCTTCTACGTCAATAGCACCTGAATCTGAAAGTGTAGTATCAATTTGTGACGCTTTTTCTGTTAATTTAATTATCTTTATTTTCTGAGTACTTTGTATAAGATAATCTGGTCTATCGAGTAAAAATTTTAGTGCAAGTTTATTTTCAATCTGTTTTTCAGCTATAGTTCCCTCACCAATAAATAGAATTAATTTTTCTTCTGGTGTCTCTACAGGTTTTTCTTTTGATGAAATTTTTGTTCCTGAATCAGTTTTATCAATTTTTATCCAACCATTTTTTTTGGCATTTGCAATTGCAGCGTTAAAACCTACACCTGAAAGCATCGTTCTAACATCATCAAAAGTTTTAGGACTATCTTTTATCAATTCCATTAATTTTCTTTCCGGTAGACCATTCTTGAATGCGTCAATTCCATTTTTTCCAAGTGTAATTGTTACTTTTGATGATTCATTTACTTGTGCCAATTCCTTTAACCTTAACCATTCAATACCACGTCTGATCTGATCAATCGATAATTTAGTAGATTCAGAAAGCTGTTCTGGTGTTTGCTCCAATTTCTTTTGTAAAGAATTGATTATCTTTTTTTCTATTTCATGAAAAATCTGTGACAATAATAGAACGTATCAAAAAGACTTTTTAAAGATTAACCTAAGTCAATCTTAAATGTCATCAGATGAATTTGTTGTTACTCCTTGGCATGTTGAAGGTGACATAGATTATGACAAACTAATCAAACAGTTTGGAACACAGAAGATCTCAAACGAATTACTCTTAAAATTAAAAAAAATTACAGGTGAAGATCATTTCATGTTAAGAAGAGGAGTATTTTTTTCGCATAGAGATCTAAATCTAATTTTAGAAAATTATGAGAAAGGTAAAGAATTCTTTTTGTATACAGGAAGAGGACCTTCTGGGCACACACATATAGGTCATTTAGTTCCATGGGTATTTGCAAAATGGCTTCAAGATAAATTTGATGTAAATATATACTTCCAATTAACTGATGATGAAAAATTCTTTTCAAAACAGGAACTTACACTTGATCAGACAAGCGGTTTTGCTTTAGAAAATGCATTAGATTTTATGGCATTAGGATTTAATCCGAAAAAAACAAAGATAATTATCAATACAAAAAACATCAAAACACTATATCCTATTGCAGCACAAGTTGCAAAAAAAATTAATTTTTCAAATACAAAGGCTGTATTTGGATTTACAAATGAGACAAATATTGGAATGATATTTTATACATCATTACAATCTGCTCCGTGCTTCATTGAAGATAAACCTGTATTGATTCCATTAGGTGTAGACCAAGATCCACATTTTAGAATTACACGGGATATTGCTCCAAAGATTGACAAACCAAAACCAGCACTAATTCACAACATAATGATTCCATCGCTTTTAGGTCCTGGTGGAAAAATGTCTGCTTCAGATGAAAAAAGTACTATCTATACAACAGACTCACCTGAAGTAGTAAAAAAGAAAATTAACAAACATGCATTTTCTGGAGGACAAACGAATGTTGATGAACACAGAAAAATTGGTGGAAACCCAGACATTGATGTATCATATCAATATCTAAGAATCTTTTTTGAGCCAGACGATAACAAATTAAAAAAAATATATGATGATTATAAATCAGGGAAAATGTTAACAGGTGAACTAAAAGCAATTCTAATTGAAAAAATTAATGGCTTTTTATCTATACATCAAGAAAAAAGAGAAGAAGCAAGAAAAAACATCGATGACTATATGATGAAAGATTGATTAAAACAAAAATTTTTTGCCAAGATAAATATGAAGCACAAAAGCTTGCAAGTTTAATCTTTGTAAAAGAAGGAAAAGAGACATTTATCACAGAAATTTTAGATGTTTTTGATAATGAAGTGGTGATAACAATTAAAGATAAATCAGCTCACAGTATTGTACTAAAAGATAAAAATCAGGTTGAAACATTTACTGATTTTTTACAATCTATAGTTGATAAAAAACATAGAATTCTAGATACAATGACTAATGAAGATGTTATTGAAATTATTAAAGGGTGATTAGACCAAACTCTTGTTCATTTCAAGAGTCATAATTTCCTGCACTTTTAGAAAATATAGTTGTGTTGTATATGGCATTTGTTGTAAATTATTATCAATTGCTATCATTAGATACCTAACAGCTCTTTTTGAAATATCAAGATGAAATTTCATCGGTAACGTTTCATCCTGAATTACGTTAATTTTTTCTTGTAACCAAGGAGGAGCCATATCTTTAGTTTCAGAAATTATTCTTTGATACCAAAATGATAGATGACCAGGTTGTAATCCTTTTTGTAAATTAACAATATCACTACTTAATTTTCTCATAAGTTGAGAGGTAACTGACATATCAACTAATTACAAATTTTTGTTTTATTCCAATAACTCAAACATAGACAAGTTAATTGTCAATTAACATAAATTTCCTTTAAAATCAATCTCCATATTTCTAATCCTAGTAGTAGAAATACGATTACCATCTTCTGCTAAAATCATGGGTACTGAAATTATATTCAAAGATTGAAGGTTTTTTTCAATCCTAAGTTTATTCAATATATCCACTTTACTTTCTGTTTCAGTACTAACAACTATAGCTTGAATATCTCCCTCTATTACTGTAGGACCAAAATCATTATCTAATTGTATTATTTCAAACTCATAATTCATAAATTTTTTTTGAATAAGTGATGTTAGTGCCTCATGCCTTTTTTCAAATTTATTTATTAGTTTTTTTCCATTTTTTATTGCAAAATCATCTGAGGTTAATCCAATTATCACTTTTTTTGAAATTGAGAATCCTTTCTCTAACAATGCAATATGACCAATATGAATAATGTCAAATGTACCACCTAAAGCAACTGCATCGTATTTCATACATTCAGTAATATTTGTTTGAAAATAAACTAGACGGAATTAATATTTACAAGTAATATTTCACCTGGAGGAGATAATGTAACATTATCAGTATTCCACAAATAAGTTTCAATAAAGAATAATCCTTCGTTTTCTGGAATCCAAATTATACTTGGATTTTCAGGCAAGTCTTCCTGTAAAATTGAACTAGATGAACCAATAAATTCTATTAATCCAGATTCTGCATTTTTTATTTGAACATAAAATACATAATTTTCTTCAAGAGAAAATGATGTAAATTCTTGCATTAAAATTTGTGCGTTAATTTGAATAGGACTGAAAATAATAGATTCATCTTGCTTGATGTTAGTTATTGTCACATTATTTATTGTAATAATTTTATTTTGTGAAATAATTTTTTGGTTATCAATAGTTATAGGCTGAGAATGAAAATTATCAGATTCTGCTAAAATATAATAATTCACAGATTTAGAATTCAAGATATCATTAATCGAAAATATTTGTGAACCGCCAGGAATTAGAGGATTTTCAAAATTAATACTAGATAAACTAACAATTCTAGGTGGATCAAAAATATCAGTAGATATCAAATGTATTTTGATATCTGTTGCATCTTCATTTCCATTATTGGTAATAACTCCAGAAAAATTAAGAGAGTTAGTTATCTCAAGTAGATCTACTTTAATTGATAATAAAGTTGGTTTTTCAGGTGAAGAGTCAAAACCAAGTAATGTCACTCCAACTCTAGAAATTGCAGAATTTGGCATTGAAGACTTTAGCATAAATGGTGAATTTTCATGTCCAGATATTGAATTCAAAATAGTAGTACCTGTAACTCTATCAATTGGCTCATCGGATATATTATTATAAAAATTTACTAAAATTTTAACATCAGTTATAGGAAAATCATAATTATTAGTAATTTCTCCAAGAACTACAGTATATCCACTCTCATCTTTGAAACTAAATGGATGTGTATTAACAAAAAAAACTCCTTCACCTCCACCACCTGTACCTTGAACTGTTGATTTATTTGCAATTTGTCCAAAACTTTCGAATACTGGAAGTGGAATTACAATTAATAATAATAATAAAAAACCTAGTTCCCAATATTTTTTTAACATAATCTTTAGTTAATAATAACAATATGTTAACTATACTTTTTAATAAAAATTATAAAATAAGTAAAAAAGTTTGTTAGAAGATTATCTTCTTTTTCGCATTCCAGTAATTGCAATCCAGTAAACTAAACCCGGTGCCAATCCTACAATAAGTGGAACCCAAACTGCTATTGATGCTTCATAACCAGCCATGTTTGTTTTTTCCATAGTTATGATATTTAAATCCACCCCAAATATCGAAATTTGATACAGATCGTTACATTTGCATATAAAGAGAAAGTGGACTCGCTGGGATTTGAACCCAGGACCCCTCGCGTGCAAGGCGAGTATTCTACCAGTCTGAACTACAAGCCCTAAGATAATTCTAAAATAATGAGACTTTAATTGTTGTCTTTGAACAGGCAAAGAATTTATGTACTTCAGAATATTTTTTTTTATGGTACTTTTAGAATCAGAAGTTTCCCTAAAAACAGGAGATAGTGCACCTGATTTTGAACTTTTAGGAATAGATGATAAAAATCATTCATTAAATGAGTACAAAGAATTCAAAGGACTACTTGTTATTTTTATGTGTAATCATTGCCCATATGTGAAAGCAAAAATTAAAGCGATAAAAGAGATACACAAGAAATTTAGCAATCAAATTGCATTGGTTGGAATTAACAGTAATGATTCTATAAAATATCCAGACGATAGTTTTGAAAGTATGAAAGCTGTTGCCAAAGACAAACAAATTGAGTTTGATTATCTAGTTGATGAAACACAAGAAATTGCAAAGAAATATGGTGCTGTATGTACACCAGACCCATTCTTATTTGACTCTGAAAGAAAACTAGTCTTTCATGGACGAATTGATGATGCAATGAATCCTGAAGCAACAGCTACTCAAAAAGTCATGATTGAAAATATTGAAAAAATCCTTAATGGTCAAAAAATAGAAAAAGAATTTGATCCTTCAATTGGATGCTCCATCAAGTGGAAATAACAGCAAACTTAAATTGCTAAATCCAAGAAAATTTGCGGGGGCTCGTAGCTCAGCTTGGCTAGAGCGTTCGACTGATAATCGAAAGGCCATGAGTTCGAATCTCATCGGGCCCATTTTATAATCTTAAACTAGAGGTTTTCAAATTTTGTTTGTGACCATTGGATTATATCTTCTAGTTTATCAGTGAGTAAATCAGATTTGATTTTGGTCTTTCTTCCTATTTTACCTGATAAAATTAAGTGAAGATTTTTTTCAGATTTGCCTTTTATTGAACTAATTGATTCAGAAAAAAATTTTAGACCTTCCTCAGTTGAGGAAAAAACAAGAATTATCATAAGATCTTGTTTAGATTTCCAAACTTTTGTTAATAATTTTTTCAAATCAAGATCGAACAATACATCAATTGCTGAAGACATATCACCTAAGGAAAATACGTTCCAACCATCAGATCTAAATGTAGCTGAAGATGCCTCAGTGTGTAAAATACTCTGTGAATCAGATGATAATATAATCACATTTTTTTTAGATTCTTGCTCAAAATGTACTAAATTAACAATCTGAATTGATCTTGAAATAATACCGTTCATAAATTGATGTTCAGATTTTCCAATTTTTCCATCATCAAATAATGCTTGAGTTTGTACTATTGATGGAATTATTACTTCTATCATTAATTTTGTAATATTTACCTTTGAACTAATACAATTTCGAATTAAATTATAAACTGCAGATTCTGAACCATCAATTAGAAACTGCAAATATTTTTCTTGAACTTTAAAATAATCATCTGGAAATTGAAGATGTTCTGTACCCTCTTCAACTAACCACAAATTTAGATTACCAATACTTTTTTGTTTAATAATACCTTCAGCCGCAAAAACATTAAGAAATTTGGTCATTGTAACACGATTAATTCCAAGACCTGCAGAAACTTCAACTCCAGATAATCCAGTCTTCGAATCACGAAGTAAATTGATAAGACGAGTTTTTACTTCTTCATTATCATAACCACGAGCCATAATGCATTATTTTCTCACTATGGTATAAAGGATAAATCTAATTCATGATAATTTACCTCTATGCAAGTATTTTTGTTAAAAAAACATTATATAGAAGGTACTTCAAAGTACGGTAAGAGAAAGTACAATGCCAAAACCCGGATTCAAATCAATAACAATTTCTGAAACAGTTTATGAGAAATTCCATGACGTCTATGAGAAGAATAAAGACAAATTAACAATGAAAGGTGTCAATAGTTTTGCAGGATATATCACTTACATGTTGGAGGATAAAATGCAAACGGATAAGATATTTGCAAAATATGCACCAAAACTTGAATTAATATCAATTGAAGATGATCGAGTAATAATCAAAAATAATATTCAAAATAGGATAGCCGAAATAGTCTTTCAACGTGGAGAACTATACTGTCAACTTTGTGAGGCAAAAGATTGTCATTGCATTGGATATGTTTGGTCTATTCCAGAAATTTATGAAAAACTTAGTTCTAAAGGTCTAAGACATTCTAAATAGAAAGTGGAGGAGGAGGGATTTGAACCCTCGAACTCCTGAGAGACGGGATCACCCATTTTTATGATCTTAAGTCCCGCGTGTCCAAAAGCATTATTTGCTTTCTTTGGCCAGGCTTGACTACCCCTCCACTAACAGAACTAGATTTTGCGAGAAATTTAACGTTTAGTGTTACATTAATTTCAGTCAAGAATTATAAGGATTCCATTTATCCAAGTTTTCATGCTTCGATAGCTCAGTCTGGTAGAGCGTTACATTGGTAATGTAAAGGTCGTGGGTTCAGATCCCGCTCGAAGCTTTAATAATTTTTTATTAAAACTTCTTTATGTCCTGTTCTCTTTTGTGAATTGGAATTTATGGCTCTATTTGCATTGATTTCAGATACTGACCAATGTTTTTCTGAAAAGTAGTTTTTGACAATTTTTGAGTTTGAATTTGATAATAAAACATTACAGCCTTTAGAGTTTAGCTGATTTGCTAATTCAACTAATCTCTGAAGGTCATCTTCTGTGAAATCTCGATGAGTGTAACTAGTGAAGTTTGCTGTATCACTAACTGGTTGATATGGAGGATCAAAATATATCAAATCGCCTTTTTTTGTATCATCCAAAACTGCTTCAAAATCTCTACAAGATATTTTGATCTTTCTAGATTGTAGAACTCTGCTTACTGCAGTAAGATTTTCTTTATTGACAATATTTGGATTTGTGTATCTACCTAATGGTACATTGAATTGACCTTTTTTGTTTACACGATATAGTCCATTAAAACAGGTTCTGTTAAGAAATATCAGTCTAGATACTTTCTCAATTTGCTGTTTTGGCTCTTGCTTTCTTACCTCATAATAGTAGTCAGTAGAATCCTTGTGGTAGTTTTTTGAATGATTTTCTAAGGATTCGATGAGTTTTCCAAGTTTATCACGAATTGTCACATATGCCAAAATTAAATCAGAGTTGAAATCAGATACATGACAAGATAATTGTGGTTCTTTTGTGAGTAGATTAAACATTACAGCACCTCCACCTAAGAATGGCTCATGATAAGTGCCAAATTGTTTAGGAAAATTATTTTCCAATTCTTGCATTAGTTGTCTTTTGCCTCCAACCCATTTTACAAATGGTTTTGGTTGATGTACAGCAATTAGATGGTATTCTTGAGCCAAGGTTCATTACTTTCGTAATGAGGTTTTCTTTGAGCTAGTGAATCTATGATCACCAAATGTGAAGAATTAATTGATCTTTGGCAAATAGGTTAAATACAAATTTCGTTTTTGAGAAAATTGTAAGGTAAAACCTAGATAAAAATTAATAAAAGGAAAAAGAGGTTTTGGGTTTTTCTAATCCCACTTTGACCAAGCGGCCATCCATCTGTATGTCCATGTTGTTAGTTTACAACCTAAGGCTGTGAACGTAACTGATAGTACTGCTCCAGCACCTGCACCAAGTGCAACTGGGCTGTTGTAGAATTTACCTACCTGCGGCTCTATCGGTGTCATATATGGTGGTAACGTTGGTCTTGGATACTTGAATGCAGTCTCTAGCGGGTCAGCCACTGTAATCAAATTGACCATGTTGAATAGTGGTAATGACATTCCAACTAAGACTCCGCCGAACAGTATCAAGGAGTGCTTATTCTTCTTTGTCGCCCAGTAAGCCAGATCCAACAGCATTGCTGACGGAAGCCAAACTGGTGTTACGATGAAGTCGTATGGGTAACCTAATGCGAACCATGCACCTTTGGCAATCCAAGTGTAGACTGTCATAATTAGTGCATAATACGTTGCGGTTCCTGGTACTCCAGTAAATGTCAGATAATACGTTGCACCTACTGCAAGCATCAAAGTTTGAGATATTGAGAATACTACAAACGATGTCCAGGCCCAATCAGTATAGAAGATGTAGTCTCCTGCGTTAATTGTTAGCAGAGTTGAATTGACTGCGACTACTACTATGAATAAGTAATGAGTGCATCGTCTAAGCCAGACCATTAAAAATAAACCGGATATAGAGTATATAAAAATTTGGTAAATTGACGTGATCGGCTATTCGTAAAATTCAATATAAAAAGGAAAAGTCCTAAAGGACAGTTTTTGGTTAGTTACCTACGAACATTACGATTAGAATGGTACCGATGAATACTGCACCTAGTACTACACCTAATAGTGCATTGCTGCTCTTTCTTGTACCCTCTTCCATTACTTTAACACAGAAGAGATAACCAATTGATTCTACTAGTGTCAGGACGATAAATGCATAATGACCACTTGGTGTAGGATATGCCCATGGATATACAAAGTATCCTGCTGCAGTACCACCAAATGTTGCTAGCCATGCTGCAATGAATGATAGAGTAATCATTCCAGTCATATTTTCAACACGACGGCCAATCATTTTCTCGACGTCTGCAGAACCTGCTCCGCCTCCGCCTGATCCAAAGCCTTTTGGTAAAGTCATATTGAATATCTACGAGTCAGAATCTTTTTAAATCTTTCTTAATCCTTGTGCCTAAATCGATCAGTATCACTAATGGAAATAAAATAAAAAAGATACGATTTTCGTACCTGATTATGGTATGGATCTACTGTATAATTTGCCTTCTAAGGCCATCTTATACATTTCAGCAACATATGGATTCTCTCCAGGTGTTTCTGCACCTAGTTCGACGAGTCTTGCATAGACTCTAACTACATAAGCTAGAGCACCCATGAAGGCTACTACGACTCCCATGTTGAACATCCAGTGGTTTGGTACTGCGAAGATTTCTTCGACAAACCAAAAATGCCACATCTCGTTAACTCCAATTGTGAACATGGTTGCTAAATAACCAAGAATGGTCATCTTTAATCCAGTGTTCATTGAATTGTTTGGTCCTCTCAATACTGGGACTTTTCTATCATAAATTGCGACAAATCCCCATCCAAGTGGTAGTGCTACAAAGTGTGAGTATAACCACCAATGTGCTGGAGTAAATGCAGAATCTCTAATAGATGTCTGATGGAGCGAACCATCGACAAAATTGTCGACTTCAACGGATGCAGCTGTTGATCCCATTGCAATGACTACTAACCAGATTTTCTTTAGTCTCTGGATTTCGACTTCCTTTGGGAGTAATGCGGGCATCTGTGCCATAGTATCATAATGTGTTCTTACCCATATAAGCCACTAGTTCTAAAAACTATGATTTTTTTACAATTTTTTGTATTTTTAGTTCAATTTTTTATGATTTTTATTATTTTAGAAAAGATAAATTCAAATAATTTTATTTTTTTTTTTGGAAAATTCAATGATTAACATTGATGATTATCATTAGGAACAAACTAACTTAGATCGTCGTACAAGTTAAAACTTATATCATTCTTTTTTCGCCTGTAGTATAGTTAAGGTAATAGCGATGGAAAATAAAATAACTTTTGCATTTGTACTAGGAGCCGTTTTAGTGCTTGGTAGTTTTGGACCAAATATCGCAACTATGATCCAAACTGCAGAAGGACACGGTGTACAAGCACAATTGCAAAGCCGTTTCGTCAGAATAGAAGATGAAACATTTAACAGACAATCCCTACAAACCGGCGAAGTAATTACTCTAACTGGCTCACTTGTCAGTCTGGTTGATAAACCACTACGAGCATGGTCGTCAATCTTTTCAGAGTCTACCAATGCAGGTAATAGATGGGAAATGTTAGCTAGAGATCCACCTGGTAATGTTTTCAGCATTCCTGGTAACAGCGTAGTTGATTATGAATTATCAGCACGTGCTCTAGAACCTGGAGTTTACCACGTTCATACTCAACTCAACATTGAGAAGGTAGGACCTGGACTTGGACCTGGACAAACAGTTGTTGTGGAAGGAGACCCAATTCTCAAACCAATCCCATATACCAATATTGCGTATCAATCAATAATTATTGGAGTTGGTTATGTGATAACATTTGCAACACGACCATGGCAAGTAATCTAAACCCAAAACCTCTTTTTCCTTTTATTCACTAGAATACTGTAAAGTATTCACAATGAAATATTAACTTAATTAAAAATAATAAAATTAACCATTACTTAATTTTTGACTATGTTTTATTCATAAAATAATTAATTGTAGCTATTTTTATGTAAATAAATAATATGTGAAATATGGGATATAATTTCAAAATAAATTACATGGATATCAATGAAAGTTATTTCAAAGGTAAAGTTGAATTTCGTGGAGATGAATATACAATTAATTTGCAAAATGAAAGAAGAGGTAAAGTTCTCAAACTTCCCTTCGATATACCAGAAAAAAATAACAAAGTCTTAGTTAGAATGACAGGGCCAAATGTTGTTGTGGAAGATTTTTTGCCATATTGTGGAAAATCTGAATGGGTAGAAATAGATTCTGATGCAATCACATTTTATGTTGCAGATCATCAAGATCAATTTGATACATTAGAAATTATTGATGATTTATCAGATGTTTAGAAAAGACTTTATGGCCAAATAGATGAGTTTAGCCATGAATTGGCCTGGTATGGGGGATCCTACAAAACGTAAGAAAATGCTAAAATTTCTTGCAATGACTGCAATAATCGCAATTTCTGTTGGTGCTGCAAGTAGCCTAATTCAAGGTCAGCTTAGCCAAAATGATCCTCTCAAAGTTTGTATTAATGATAGGAATACTCAATTTGTTATTTCTGCAACATTGGAACTTTATGTTGATGGTAATAAAGCAGAGATTCCAGCCAATGTTGGATTTGAAGATGGATGTCAAAAATCACTTTATACTTTAACAGATGATGGAACGATCTATGCAGAATGGATGGAGGAATATCAATTTGAAATTGGTCACTTTTTGTGGTCATGGGATTTCCCAATGAGAGACATGGTACTTGATGAATCTAGAATGATAGTAAATGGTAAAGAATCACCAAATTTCATAAATGAATTACTTGTTGATGGATATCATTACAGGGGAGAATTTACATCAAAAGATTACGATTCTTCAAAAGATGCTGACTTTATGCCACCAGATCTATAGTAAAAACTGTTAAAGTCAAAATAATATAAAAGAAGGAAAGATTGAAGGTTTACCAGTATTTTCCATTATCTGGAATTAATCCGATGCCCTCGTTCTCAAAGTGTCTATCTAATTCATCAACCCATCTTTCACGATTGTCTTTGTATCCCCAACCATGAACACGTACCCAATATGCAATTAATGCAAGTAGGAAGATTGTGAACATTATGGTTCCGAATATGTATACCATAACATCGTAGAATAATGGATCATAGTTTGGACCGAGTTGTCCGGTCAGACTAGACAATATACTCAAGATTGTTCCGAATATTGGAATCATCAGTAAAACGAGCATGAGAGGTCGATATAAACATTTTTCTTGTTACCAAAAAATAATGGATCAAAGCTTACGCTAGGAATTATAATAAAATAAGAGAGAACGAGGGGGTTTTATCCTCTTCCTTGAGCAGCGTACTTGCCGCTTCTACCTCTGAAGAAGAATGCACCTGCTATACCGCCGAATATTGCTGCTGCAATTGCAGATGCGCCTAATACACCATCAGCGTCCATGTATGGAGTACCAGAACCAGCTCCTGGGTTATTAGCAGCATATTCTACCTTACGTTTTGCAAGTTCTAATGTATCTTCGAGAGACATTTTTGGATATGCTACACCACCTTCACCACTTCCACCTGCACCTCCAGAGCCCATATACTGAGCAAAGGCCGGAGTGATACCTAGTGATATAACTACCGCAAATAATGCGCCAAAGAGTATTACTTTGTTCATTTGTATCTGAAAAACTGTGGCTAGTGTTATTATTTAACTTTTATCTAATTCTTGTCAAGATACATTTAATTTCGAACCTTTTCAAGCGTGAATATGGGAAGACTTCACACTCACAACCATGGAAAATCACATTCGATTAGACCAATCGATCCAAAAAAACCAGACTGGATCACACAAAGTACAACTGAGATCGAAGAAATGATTGTAAAATATTCAAAAGAAGGAATGACCACTAGCCAAATTGGAATCAAATTACGAGATCAACATGCAATTCCACTTGTAAAGCCAATTATCAAAAAAACAATTTCTCAAGTTCTAAAAGATAACAAGTTAACACCTGAAATTCCTGAAGATCTTAATAATATTGTATTAAAAGCTGTTAATTTACAAAAGCATCTAAAAGAAAACAAAAGTGATAATAGAAATGTTAGATCTCTAGAATTAATTGAGGCAAAAGTTCACAGACTTTCAACTCATTATAAGAAAGTAGGGATACTTCCAAAAAAATGGAAGTATAAATCTGTGGTTGCACAACTAGAGTAATGAGTAAAATCCTAAAAGAAGCACTTTCAAATTTTAGTGATAGGATAGAAGATTCAATAAAAACAAAAAAGAATATTTTAGTTACAACACATATTGATTGTGACGGTCTAACTTCAGGTTCAATTATTACTAAGGCTCTAATCAGAGCAGGTGCAAAATGTACTGTTAGAACAACAAACGAATTTAATCATAGTTTAATTGAAAAAATGCAAAAAGAAACAAGAGATTTACATATTATAACAGATCTTGGTGGTGGTTTTGGAAAAGAATTAAATGAAAAACTTGGAGATAATTGGCTAATATTAGATCATCATGAAATTCCTGATGATGAAATAGATAACAACAAAATAATCAATGCATGGAAATTTGGTTTTGATGGAGGAAGTGAAATATGTGCTGGAGGAATGACGTATCTTGCTGCAGTAGAATTACAAAAAGAAAATAAAGATCTTTCAACTTTAGCTATAATTTCAGCTCTTGGAGATAGGCAAGATCAAGGTGAAAAAAAATCATTTACAGGAAAAATGTTGGAAATTGTAAAAACAGCTCAAAATTTAGGATTAGTAGAAATTGATCTAGATCTACTTTTGGTTGGTCGAGAGACTAGACCTCTTCCAGATGCACTTGCGTTTACATCACAGCCATTCATTGAAGGATTAACATGGAATAGAAGTGCGTGTCTTTCAATTTTAAATTCAGCAGGAATTAAGGTTAAAGAAGGTGCTAGATGGCGTGTTACTGCAGATTTAGATCAAGATGAAAAACGAAGTATAATTGAGAATATTACAAAATTTGCTCAAGGTAAAAATGCAACACAAATTATGAACGATATGATTGGATATACCTACACATTTCCAAGAGAAGATAAACGGAGTTTTCTGAGAGATGGTAGAGAATTTTCTACAATGTTAAACTCTTGTGGAAGAATTGGCAGATCAGGTGTTGGAATTGCAATTTGTATGGGAGATCGAAATAAAATGCTTCAAGAAGGTGAAAATATACTTGCTGAATATCGTGGTATGATTCGAAATTATATGAATGCAATATCAAATGAACGTTGGCGAATAAATAATTCTGAAAACTATGTTATGGTTAATGGGGAAGGATTGGTGCCAGAAACAATGACAGGAACTGTCACTTCATTAATTGCAGGTTCTCCAAAAAATTCTGGAAAAATAGTTATTTTAAGAACAGATGGAGAAGAAGGGACAATCAAATTCTCATCACGAAAATCATCTGATTGTAAATCTAGTGTAAATTTGAGTCAATTAATGAGAGTTGGTGCAGAAAGATTTGATGGTATTGGTGGTGGTCATAATGCTGCTGCAGGAGCTAAAATAACTAAAGACAAATTAGATGAATTTCTAGACTATATTGAAGAAAATGTCACTAAACTGTAAAGTACAAATATCAATCAATAATATTTCTGAGGAAAAAGCAAAGGCAGTGCAAAAAGCATTGGAGCCAGATAATATCAATTTTCCAAAAGATCTCTCATTAAAAGTAGAAAAAATTGATAACAAACTTGTTTTTAATTTTCAGAATAACGGTAATATGAAGAAGTTAATATCTACAGTAGATGAAGTACTTGAACATGTACACATTGCACTTGAGGTTATAAAATAATGCTTGATCCAAAAATTATCAGAGATGAGCCGGAAAAAATCAAAAAAATGCTAAAAGATAGAGCAGTTGATTTTGACTTTGATAAAATGTTAGAACTTGGTAAAAAAAGAAGAAGTTTGATGCAAGAAACTGATGAGCTGAGGCAAAAAAGAAATAAAATGTCAATTACAATTGGTCAAGCAAAAAAATCAAACGAAGATGCATCATCACTTCTCACTGATATGGGAAAAATTTCAAAGGATCTTGATAAACTTGAACAACTCCAAAAAACTGTAGAATCAGACTACACAAATCTTGCATTCTCAATACCAAATATGATTCATAAATCAGTTCCAATTGGATCTGACGAATCTGCTAATGTAGAAGTTAGGAAATGGGGAGAGACACCAAAATTTGATTTTGATGTAAAAGGTCATGAGGAAATAGCTGAAAAACTAGATATTCTCGATATTCAAAGAGCATCTAAAATTGCAGGTGCTAGATTTTATTATTTGAAAGGTGATTTAGTTAAACTGGCTAACGCAATTACTTCATTTGCATTTGAATTTTTATCTGAAAAAGGATACAAGTTGATACAGCCTCCATATATGATTAATAGAAAATCTATGGAAGGAGCTGTTATAGCCGAAGACTTTGAAGATGTAATTTACAAAATACAAGATGATGACCTTTATCTAATTGGAACCTCTGAGCATGCAATTGCGTCTATGTATTCAGATGAGATCTTAGAGGGAAAATCACTTCCAGACAGATTTGGTTCAATCAGTCCCTGTTTTAGAAAGGAAGCTGGTGCACATGGAAAAGATCAAAAAGGAATTTTTAGAGTTCACCAGTTTGAAAAATTTGAACAGTTTGTTTTTTCAAAACCTGAAGATTCTGATATGGAACAAGACAAAATGATTGGAAATTCTGAAGAGTTTTATCAGAAATTAGAGATACCACACAGAGTTGTTTTACTTTCAAGTGGAGATATGGGAAAAGTCGCTGCAAAAACATTTGACATTGAGGCTTGGATGCCTGGTCAGAATGCATATAGAGAAATTTGTTCTGTCTCAAATTGTAATGATTTCCAAGCAAGAAGGTTAAAAATAAGATTCCGTGATAAAACAAACGAAGAAACACAATATGTTCACACACTCAATGGAACATTAGTAGCGATAGAAAGAACTATGGTTGCCATAATAGAAAATTTCCAGACAAATGATGGTCATATCAAAATACCAAAAGTTCTCCAAAAATATTTTGGGAAAGATAAAATTTAGCCAGAACAGTTTATATTCAGAAAATTGAATTGAAAATAATTGGCACGAAAAGCTCGTAAAATCAAAGACAAGTGGAAAGAAAAAAAATGGGTAACTGTAATTGCACCTGATTCATTTAATGATATTGCATTAGCATATATTCCAATTACAGATGATGAAAAAACAAAAGGACGTGTATTGGAAGTTACACTACATGATATTCTAAAAGGTGATCCATCACAACATCAATATAAAATATTTTTTCAGATAGACCAAGTAGTTGGCGAAAAAGCAAAAACATTTTTTAAGAAATTTGAATATTCAAAAGAATTTTTACGTAGTCTAATCAGAAGGGGTTCATCAAAAATCAGTTTTGTCATTAATGCACAAACAAAAGATGGAAATGAATTTAGAATTAAAATTATTGCCTTAACTTATAGACAATTAAATACATCAAGACAACGCCAATTACGTTTGATTGCAAAAAATATAATTGAAAAAAGTGTGCCACAAATGGTACTAGATGAATTTGTACAAGCAACTTGTTATGGAAAAATTAATGCTGAAATTATGGCATCTGCAAAGAAAATTATCAAACTAAGACATGTAGGTTTGGAAAAAGTCAAATTAATCAAGACTGCATCTGCACAAACTATCTTATTGAAAGCAAAAACACCTCAAACTAAAAGTAATTAGTCTTTGTTTGTATGTCAAACCAAATTGAAGTTAAGATACAAGTAATTATACATGCTACAGAGGATTCTGAAAAAATATTAAAATCATTTTCTGATCTGTTCAATATTGAACAAGATAAATTTAAAATTCAAAACCTGACAGGACATTTTGAAAATCCAATTATAGTCATATCATTAACAATCAAAAAAATTCATGCTGAAGAATTTATGGCAAAGTTGTTTTCAAAAATGAATAAAAATGACAAAGATTCAATTTCTGCAAATCTAGAAGAAGAAATTACTAACAGTGAGTTAAAAATTAGAATTAGTAAGCAAAAATTGATCAGAGGTAAAATAGTTCTAGAACATGAAGATGCAATTAAAATTACAATCATAATACCTGTATATATTAAAAAAAATTCTGTGAAGATCTATCGTCAAATACTCAAAATCTAAGAATAAACTAGAAATTACTTAAAAATATTCTAGAGATAATACAAAAGGGAATGAGGAAATAGAAGCCGCTCCAGTCTGAGCGCCAAGCTCTGATGACGCCGCGACGAACCGACCCAAATTTATTTATAATTTTTTTCTGATTGTTTTAAATACGGAATAGATACAGCGTTTTTTATTGGAAACAGATTATGATGTAATTGTTGCAGGTGGTGGATTAACCGGTACAATTGTTGCACAGTCAATATCATATTATTCAAACAAAAATTTACGAATCCTTTCAATTGATAGAAATCCAGAAAACCTACCTGGAAGAAAATCATCCCCAGGTTGGACATGTGGTGATGCTTGTTCTAAAGAAGCTGTTGATTTTATGACAGAAAGAATCAAAGTTCCTTGGACAAGACCAGAAATAGAGCATGATGTTAAAGGTGTAATGGCATTCTCACCAGATAGAGAAACTGCTATACCATTTGATGGAGATGGATATATGCTAAATAGACAGAAGCTTCCAGAGATTCAAAATGACAGAACAAAAAAAATGGGTGTGAATTTTGATTTTGAAATTAATTTAACAGGATTGATCTATGATAATCAACAAGTAATAGGAGTTCAGGGAATAAACAATAAAACAAAACAACCATACAAAAAAACTGCAAAAATTGTGGTTGATGCAACTGGAGTTACCTCAATGCTAAGAAATCAACTCGAAAATTCTACAAAAATTGAGAGAAAAATTGACAGGAGAGATGTAGAGTCTACTGGTAGACATATAATGTATTTTGAATCTGGAGAAAAAGATCTAACAGAGTTTGATCCAGATTTCTGTATAATTCATCTTGATCAGGATATTGCACCTGGAGGATATGGATGGGTTTTTCCAAAAGGAGATAATAAAGTTAACATTGGACTAGGTGTTGAAAAAACAATATTAGAGAAAAGAAATCAACGACTTGGTAAAACAGATAATGTTGCTTCTTTAATGCAAGAATATCTTGAAAGAAATAAAGCAATTAAAAATCCAAAATTATCACAAGATCCTGAAGATATCAATAATAATACAGGGGTTTTTCAAGTTTCTGTAAGAAGACAGAATGATTGTCTTGTTTCAGGTGGTTACATGTTAGTGGGTGATTCTGCTTGGATGCCAAAACCAATTGATGCTGGAGGAATAGGACCAGCTCTAATTGCAGGAACAATTATTGGTAATAATGTTACACAAGCAATTGAAGCAAACGATGTTTCAGAAGCAAATCTTTGGCAGTACAATCTTGATTTTATTAAAGAATATGGTTACAAGACTGCGGGATTGGAACTCTTTAGACGACTTGTGCAAACTATGACAAATGAACAAATTAGTTATGGTATGAAACATTTTCTAGGAAGTCTTGATGTTGAGGCAATAAGTAAAGGAGAGCATCCAGACTTTACTGGTTTAGGAAAAATTGGTATGATCATTAGAGGAGCAATGAATATGACTGTTGCAAATGGATTAAAATATACATCAGGTCAAAACCAATGGTTAGTAGAACATTACAATAATTATCCTAAAGATCCTTCAGGTTTCAATGAATGGAATAAAGAATTACACAAAACTCTAGATGAATCATACACAAAAATAGCATCATTTGCAAGTTAGATCTAATCTTAAATAAAGTAAAAAATCAATCAATTATACTTGATAGAAGAACAACAATATTTAGATTGGAATAATTCTTTTTCAGTTTTGGATAAAGCACATGAGCACGATATTTTTGTAATGATTATAGGTCCAAAAGGAACAGGAAAGACTAGTCTTGTAAGAGAATATGCAAAAAGAAAATCTATGCAATTAGAATCAATTAACTTCAGTTTAAGAACCAGAGAAAGTCATCTTATAGGAACAAAAAATCTAACTGAAGGTACAATTGGATTCAACGAAGGTATTCTCGTTAAATCAATGAAAGAAGGTAGTATGTTATATCTTGATGAGATAAATGCTGCTGAAGCAGATGTTCTGTTAAGATTGGATGAGGCATTAGATGATAGAAGACAAATAGTTCTTAAAGAATCAGATGGAGAAACTATTAAAGCAAAACAATCGTGGTTTGTTATTGCAACAATCAATCCTTTAACACATGTTGGAACAAAAGAACTTCCACCACAGATTTTGAGTAGATTCCCTGTAAGATTAAGACTTGACTATCCTTCAGAAGATATAGAATTTGACATAGTAAAAAGACATGTAAAAGATGCTGATGAAGAATCTACAAAACAAGGAATCAAACTTGCAAATATATTAAGACAAGCTGCTGCAGTAGAAGAATTATATTATTCACCATCATTACGTGAATCTATTGCATATGCAAAACTTATCCATAACAAAACCAAACCGAGAGATGCTGCACAAATAGTATTCGGAAATGTATATGCACAATGGGGAAATATTGAATTGCAAAAAGTAAATGACATTATTACCTCAATGTATGAGAAATAATGTCATCTGTTTCACTTCGTAATGATACATTAATTGAAATTTCAACATTTTTGGTTAGAAGATGGTCAGAAAATGATCAAATAACAGTAGAATTTTCAACAAAGAAAACAAACGAAACAAGAAAAAAAGAAAATAGAATAATTTTGATTCCATTTTTAGATTATAATGGAGATGAATTTGGGAGATATAGACAATTCAGAACTGCCATATGGTATGAAGCAATGCGAATTAATCACTGTAGTAAAATTTTATCAAACGATCATGCCTTTGGATTTATTCTTAATACTATAGAAAAAAGAAGAATTGAACTTGAAGGAAGAAAAATCTGGCGTGGAATGGATGATGAATTAATATTTAATTATACTTGGCAGTGGATTTACAGACCATTACTGAGCAATATTTTAGGAAAAGCACGAATAGTTGAAGCGTTCTATCAGTATTTTTTATTTGATGACATCAAAGGAGAAATTCAACCAAGCCATTTTGAAAAAGTAAAGAAAGCAGTTGAATATGCAAAAACTATTCTTGATAAAGCTTTAGAAAATAACTATGGTACTGATTGGATTGAAAAAATCATACCAAAAATATTAACTATGTTAGATATTGATCCCTTAATCACAATTCCATTATCTGTTCCTTTGAAAGGTCCAGGAATGCTTGTAAATCCTGGAGATTTTGAAAAAGCAGTACAAAAAATTACAAAAAACCTTGAATCTGAACTTGGTAAAATAGATCCAAAAAATGCGATTGAGGGAAAAGAAGTTTCACAAGAATTTAGTATGATAAAAGAAGAAAATAAGAAGAATGAAAATAAAGGTTTAACGCCAGAAATAATTGGAATACAAATTCCTGATTCTACGATTGTAGACGAAACAAAAATTTATGATCAAGATTTAATCAGTAATTTAAAAAATAAATTTCGAGAATGGAAAACTGGTTGGAAAGAACAACATATGGTTGAAGGTGATGAATTTGATGTAGAATCATATCTTGATGGATATGATAATCCATTTTTCACTGATGTAAAAAAATCAATAAAATCAAGAATTGTAATATTACTTGATCATTCTTCAAGTATCACAGATCAGCAATCAGAATATAAAAAAACTACAATTGCATTATGCGAAGTTTTAGCATTCTTAAAAGTAAAATTTTCAGTTTATGCGTTTAATACTCTTAATAGACAAGTAGTATGCTGGTTGATAAAATCTGAAAATATGAAATGGAATAATTCTGCAGCAAAAAGATTAGCTCAGATCTCTGCCAATGGTGGCACACCGTTAGCAGAAGTTTATGATAGAATGTTATCAGTATTAGCATCAAAAAAACCTGATATATTTCTCACATTATCAGATGGTGAACCATCTGATCCAAATGCATTAAAAATGATTCTAAAATCATACAAAAGTTTAGGTGTAAAAATGACAGCAATTGGAGTGGGAAGAGATACATTTAGTGCAACTACAATTGCAAACAATCTCAAATATTTGGGATACGATAAAGTTTTGGCTGTTAGTAGACTTCCTGATATACCTAATAGAGTACTAAGTATACTCTCAGAGTATTAATGAAGAAAAACTGCTCTGAATGTGGGATTAATTTCTCATGTGATAATAATATTACATGTTGGTGTACAAGTTTTCCAAAACTATCTCAGGAACAGATTGATGAAAAAGACTGTCTTTGTAGACAATGTCTTTTGGTTAAATATAGAAATAAAATCTTAGGCGTATGATTTTTAAAAGATATGTATTAACATAAACTAGATTTCTTATAATGGAATTTGAGGATATTAGAGAACCAGATGCAAAAAAACCAATAATAATTGCAGCAATGCAAGATATGGGAAATGTTGGTTCTATAGTAGTAAATTTTATAAACAAAAGTTTAGGAACAGCGCAATTCAGAAATGTTAGTTCATCTAGACCTTCATTTGTTTATGATAAAGGAGGTTACATAGATATTCCAGAAGAAAAATGGGAATACCGATTTGCAAAAGATTTCATAGTGTTTGGTGGTGGACGTAGCCAACCACAAGATAATCAGGAATTAAATGATCTCTGTCAAGATGTAATTAATATTGCAAAAAAATATGATGCCAAATTTATCTATACGGTTGGAGGATATCACAGTTCACGGAAATTTGGAAAATTTCCAACAACTTATGTCACTACTACTTCACAAGATCTTCTCAAATTAGTACAAAAGTTAGGAATAGAAACTACACCAACTGAATCTGTAATTACAGGCTTTAATGGTCTTATCTTAGGATATGCAAAACTAAACCAGATTAATGGAATAGGACTGTATGGGGAATTAATAGAGCCAAGGATTCCACAATATCGTGCAGCAAAAACAATTCTAGAGACACTTGAAAAACTAACATATCAAAAATTAGGAGATTTACATGAGTTAGATATTAAAGCAGAATCTGTAGAAAATAGATTCAAATCTGATAAGTACATGGAAGATGTATAATCAAATTCTTTTAAACCAAAAAAATGTCAATTCATTGTTGATTGGCTAGATTAGGAAATATAATGAATACCTAACGTTCTAGTAAAATGAATAAACGGTTTTTCATTTATCTAGAATTGCTGGATGCCAATTAACATTTTCATCTACCTTTAATTGTCATAGAATTGTAATAACACTATGATGTTATGGGTAATAGCTGCTGCTGCAGGAATTATTATTGCATTGATATTGGTTTTCAAGTATACAAAAACTGGAAAAAATGATGTTGTAGGATTTAGCTTGAAATGTAAAATTTGTGGTGAAACTTCAAATGGACTTAAATGTCCCAAATGTTCAAATAAAAAAAATGATTGGCGATAAAAAATGATGTCTAAACCAGATTCTGAAATGGATGGAACCATTTGTAAACAATGCAATAGGCCAATTAATGATCATCTACCTGAAGAGCTTGAAGAATGCATAAGAAAGTTGGAATTTAAGCGATTAAAAGACGATAATATGAGATAAAATTATTGTATATCATAAAATAAATATGAAAATATAAATAGACAAATAATTTAGCAAGATCAATATGGAAAATGGTACCGTGAAATGGTTCAACCAAACAAAAGGCTTTGGTTTCATTGAAAGAGAAAACTCAGAAAAAGACTTGTTTGTTCACAAGACTGAAATTGAGGGAAATATCAGAGATGGAGACAAAGTGGAGTTCGAAGTAGGCGAAAGCGAAAAGGGCCCAAATGCTGTGAAAGTAAAAAGAATAGAGTAAGATAAGTAATTTTTGATTAATTTTCTTAATTCCTATTAACTACATAGTTTCTTTTTTTTTTATTTTTTGAAAAAAAACTGGGGTCTTGTAATAGAAATACTAATCTTTTGTAATTTCACAATACTTGTTTGTACCCTCAAAAAATTTAATCGAGGATACAGGAATTTTATCTTTTAGATGATCAAAAATCCAACCAGCAATATTTTCTGATGTTGGAAAATCAAAAAGTTCATTTAGATCTCTATGATCAAGTTCTTGAATTGTTTCCCAACAAAGTTTTTTCATTGCATCAAATTCAATTACCATGTTGTCTTGATATGAATCACCTTTTTTGACATCACCTTCAACCTCAACTACAATTCTAGATGTATGACCATGTGGCTTTCCACATTTAGGATGACCACGTAAAGTATGAGCAAAATCAATCTCAAACTCTACACCTAATTTAGTTTTCATATAGTTTTTAAAATATTGTCTTGTATAAACTAACATTATTACAAAATAAGAAATATAGAAAATTTTTAGAGGCATGCATTTTATATGATAAAAACATAGCAAAATTATGTCAAAGACAAAAACTATTCCAATATTTCCCCTGGATTTAGTTTTATTTCCTAATCAAGAACTACCTCTAAAAATTTTTGAACCACGTTATAAACAGATGGTAGATGATTGTATGATATCAGAAAAAGAATTTGGAGTATGCCTTAGTAATTCAAATATGTCTGTATCAAACTGGGAAGCACCATATGATATTGGAACAATTGCAAAAATAATAGACTGTAAAGATATTGATTCTACTAGTGGTCATTTACACATAAATACAAAAGGACATAGTAGATTTCGTATTATTCGAATAATACCACCTTGTTTTGAGCAGCCTGTAAACTATGATCCATTTTCTATTAATGGAATCCAAAGAATTGAAAGTGTTCATGAAGAATCTGGTGTAGATGGAAAAATGTACATTCAAGCTGAAGTTGAATTAATTAATGATATAGAAGAATCAATTTCATTAAAAGAATGGAATTACCTAGTTGATTTATGGAAAAAAAAGATATCTGCTCTAGCTAAACCACAAAATATTTCAGATTATGAATTAGATAATTTACTTGAAACATATTATCTTAATACTGAAATTCCGACATTAGACTATGTCTATTCTTTGTGTGCATTAGGTGCATCTTCTCCAAAAGAACTACAATCAATTTTAGAATCAACAACGAAAGAACAATTCTTGGAAAAATGTCAAGACTTGCTAAATTCTACTAATGATTTGTCATAAAATAAATTGAAAATTAATATTACATAGTGAATATTGAAAATCAAATGACTTTAACTAAAGATGATGCAAGAGTTTTGTTCAATGAGGGAGTTTTATCTGCAGATTCTGATATGCACAAAGATGCAATAAAAATTTTTGATAAGGTAATGGAAATTGATCTAAACGCAGAGGTACTTTGTAATAAAGGAATTTCTCTTGCAGCACTGGAAAGAAATGATGAGGCGTTGGAATGTTATGATAAGGCAATTCAAATGGATCCTAATGATGAATTTGTATTCTACAACAAAGGAGTATTGCTAACAG
>Ga0114996_10000323_pt1 | contig 66834 bp, 54 predicted proteins | sample ArcticOcean_MG_C_4_FD_87039 | JGI IMG/M metagenome (GOLD analysis project Ga0114996, IMG submission 87039) | Marine microbial communities from western Arctic Ocean - ArcticOcean_MG_CB4_134 | ecosystem: Environmental > Aquatic > Marine > Oceanic | place: Arctic Ocean: Canada Basin | collected...
AGAGTGCAGTTCTTTATATTCATGGCCTGAGGCCACTGGGACGCAACATGAACCCTTCGCCCCAGAGGCACTTCACCCATTGTTGACAGCTACCTCTATCAGCCATGGCTGTCGGGCGAAAATACCCTGTTACCTTATTATACTAACGAGGCCGAAAAATCCTAACGCTAGCTATGCTTTCCTATCTGAATGGTTTGTAACTTTGTGAGAGATTCACGCTATGCCTGAGGGTAGATTGTCGTCTTCATAGATATGCCAATTGGTGTCTGGACTTCAGATCATCCAACAGGTCTATTTATAATTCACAACTCATCCTCCCAGTATGGATGGAACCTAATGGTCAGGAGTCCCAAGGTCATCCAGCACAACCGGGGGCATTTGATCGGAGGGGATTATTTTAAATCCCCGCTCCCCCCTCTGTTTTATTAATTAATCCTAGCCTCTACGGCCCGTACAGGGCCACTAAGGGCATATAGCAGATATAGGATGGTAGCTGTAGCTACATGGGGACATGATAATCAGCTTCAGCGACATGATAGGAAGTAGATGGCAGGGTGGGCTTGACAGGGGACTGGATTAGAGGAAGCTGTAGCCTAGACAGAATTTGTGAACACCCCTGAAGCGGGGGCGTAGAAGAAGGAGAGGAACTTGACCATGTCACTACGAAAGCAAGCTAGAATCCTAGGAATCGCACCTTCTTACCTAAGCATGCTGGTCAATGGGAAGAGGAAGTGGCCTGACGATCTTAGATACAGATACGAAGAGCTTGTGAACAGTACTGTGAACACTAGCGGTGGGACAGGTGAGACAGAAAAAAAGACAAATCTAGAATTCGTACCTAAAAAAGAAAGTTGGTGGAGCTGGGGCGACTCGAACGCCCTACCTCTTCAATGCCATTGAAGCGCTCTCCCAGATGAGCTACAGCCCCACGCGGTCGGTGGCGAGGGACGCCACCACGCACATAATGGTAACAAACCGCCGTCTGTGTAAGCAAGCGGTTGGGATGCGTCGTCAAACGTACTACAATGTCCTGGCGCACATGCCGAGGAGTTGTAGATGGCGAAGAAACGAGTGCTCGTGACGGGTGCAGCGGGCTACGTTGCGAGTCGCATGCTGTCCGTCTTCCGTGAACGGTACGATCTGACGCTGCTCGACGTGAGCACAGAGCCAAGCCCCGGCAGGAATCACGCATATCTTGAGCCCGTCAAGGGAGTCCAGATCGCTGACCTTTTGGACGCCGACCGCAGCAAGTACGCCCACTATTTTGAAGGCGTCGACGTAGTCGTGCACCTCGGCTACATCCGGCAGCAGGGCGAGCCTATTGACCACTATGACAGCCAGCGTCAAAACGTTGATATGGCACACAACGTCTTCCGGACTGCATACGATGAAGGCGCCGAGCGCGTCGTAGCCGCTAGCTCCAACCACGCGGCCAACTGGTACGAGCCAAATCTTCTATATCCAAGGAAGAAGGAATCTCTCGACCCATACGACCTGCCTCTTTCGCACAACTTTTACGGATGGTCGAAGGCGACGTATGAGCATCTTGGTTTCTTGTTCGCCTGCGGTGCATTCGGACGGAAAATGGGAATGATACTCGTCCGCATCGGATCGCCCGGCGAGTTAGACGTTGGTATGTTCGCGGACAACGAAGTCGGCCTCAAGCGAAGCCTTGGCTCGTATCTGAGCCAGCGCGACCAGACCCAGCTTTTCGTGAAGGCCATTGAGGCCGAGGACATCGAAAACGAACACGGCGTCCCCTGGCATGTGGTCTACGGAATCAGCAACAATACGAGGGCCTACTGGTCCCTGGTCAACGCGAGGCGGGTGCTCGACTACCAGCCCGAAGACGATGCGGAATCGCGCTTCGCCGCCCACCTGGAAGCCGCGCAACTGAGTGCCGGGAGAACGGGAAGGCCGAAAACATAAAGGTAATGAGTTCGCCAGCGTTGATATAACGCCCCAACCATGCCGTTCGCCATCACGTTTGACGTTTTTGCAATCCGCATGACAAGAGAGCTACACAAAAATGGCTAAACGAAAAGTCCTCATAACCGGTGCCGCCGGATACGTTTCCAGCCGGATGCTTGATGACCTCCGAGCAAAGTACGACGTCGTCCTGCTGGACGCCAGCGACAAGAACCGTTTGGGTGAAACGGTAGACGGCGTTCAAATCGTCGACCTCATCGACCCGGACCGTTCGAAGTACGAGAACCACTTCGATGGTGTCGATGCGGTTATCCACCTGGCTCACAAAGGACGGGCAGGTGAGCCGATAGACCACTTCTTCGTAGAAAAACAGAATGTCGAGATGGCCTACAACATCTTTCGATGCGCCTACGACAACGGGGTTCGCAGAGTCGTCATGGCGACGTCTAACCATGCCGCGGACTGGTACGAACACAATTTGATTCACACGCGGAAGATGGACGTGGTTGAACCCTACGACTTCCCTCTATCCGACAATTTTTACGGGTGGGCCAAGTCGTCGCAGGAGGTTATGGGCTTTCTGTTCGCCAACGGATTCCCCAGCTTCGATCATCCATCGGGGCGGGAAATACTTGTCGAAGGCGTCAATGCGGGCCGTAAACTCGACGTCATTATGGTGCGTATCGGCCACCCGCGCGAGCTTGAGCCGGAGCGCTACGGAAACGACCCTGCGACTTTCAAACGCGTGCTGGGTTGCTATTGGAGTGTACCCGACCAGATCCAGTTATTTACGAAGGCCATCGAGACCAAGAACATCGATAACGAACACGGCGTACCGTTTCATATCGTGTACGGCATCAGCAACAACACGAGGGCGTTCTGGTCGCTTAGTAATGCGCGACAGGTTCTCGACTATCAGCCGGAGGATGACTCCGAGGTACGCTTCGCAGATGTCATCAACGGCTGGATTACGGGCGAAAACGTTCCGGGTGGCGTTGGAAGAGTCGGACTGCGATAGCCGAAACTCACCGCAGAGACCGCTGAGATAAGAAACTCTATTCCGTTCTCGTTTCTGCAATCTCCGTGCCCCCAGCGGTTAATTCTCAACGTCGGAGTTAGCGATTGGTCGGTAATTGGAAGCCAAAGCCAGCGGATGTCGTGGTGCGGAGACCCCGCCGCGATCAGTTGCGCCCCGTCCACATCGAGTTAACGCCCCCGCGAGAACCATCGGCGATACTCAACCCGCCTCTGATCCTGATCTACGCCTTCGTAGCCCTGATCGGCCTCGGAACCCTGTTGCTCCTTTTGCCGTTTTCGCACCACGGTGACGGCTTCGCACCGTTCGTCGACGCACTGTTCACAGCCACCTCCGCCGCAACCGTCACCGGACTGGTCACCCAGGATACCGGTACGTACTGGACGGTGCCGGGCCAGGCGGTGATCATCGCTCTTATGTTCATGGGCGGCTTAGGCATAATGACTATTGCCAGCACGCTGTTCGTCCTTGCAGGTCAACGGATTTCACTGACGCAACGGCTCGTCATGCGAGAGACAGTGGGCACGGCTGCGTTGACCGACATAGCTAGGGTGACGGTCCGCATCGTCCTTTGGGCAGTGGCGATTCAAGTAGTCGGCTTTCTAATACTTTCGATGCGGTTCGCCTTTATCTACCCACCGTGGGAGGCGGTCTGGCACGGTCTGTTCCAGGGGGTATCGGGCTTCAACAACGCCGGGTTCGTCTCATTCCCGCAAGCGCAGAGCCTACTGGAATTTCGCCATGATCGAATAGTCATCGGGACAATCAGCGTCCTGATCCTCCTCGGTAGCTTGAGCTATTGGGTTATCGACGACGTGGTAAAACGACGACGCTTCTCGAAGCTGACGCTTAACACGAAGCTGGTCCTGGTATTCACCACGATCTTATTGATCGTAGGGGCCATCGGGTTTTACCTTAGTGAACTCGGTAACGAGAAAACTTTCGGTAACCTATCCGCGACCGAGCAGGTGATCGACTCCGCGTTCCATTCGGTGAACAGGACAGCAGGGTTCTCGACGGGCGGCTTCGGCAAGACCCGGGAAGAGACCAACCTGTTCTTCACCGCGTTGATGTTTATTGGCGGGGCTTCGGCGTCGGTCGCGGGCGGGATCAAAGTGAACACCTTCGCACTCGTCGTACTCGCAATTTTGGCGTCGGTGCAAGGCCGGCAAAGAACGACGGCGTTTGGCAGACGTGTACCGCAGGTTCAGGTACAGTGGGCACTGGTTGTGATGAGTCTGGGTTTTGTCGGCACCTCCGTGGCCGCTCTATTACTTGCATTCATCGAGACCGAGTTTTCGTTCCTGGACCTGTTATTCGAGGCGGTCTCTGCATTCGGTACGGTGGGCTTCAGCACGGGTATCACTGGGGATTTGTCTACGCCTAGCCACATTCTGCTTGTCGTCACAATGTTCATCGGACGAGTCGTGCCACCGATGGCAATCGTGATCGCGCTATCTAGACCTGATCAGCCGGACGCCTACCGCTACACCAAAGAAGGGGTACTGATGGGCTAGTCGAACGCCTTTTCGATCAGCACTTCGCTTTCTCGAATCAAGTCGCGCTGCTCGGGCCAAAACACTTCGGGTATATCTTCTAACGAAGCCCATGTCATAGAGTCGTGGGAACCAGTATCAGTCGGTGTGGCCTCTACTTGTTCAGTTGTGTACAAAAAGTAATGAGTGATCTTCCAATCGGTTTTGTGGAATGTGAGCCGCTCTTTCGTCCCCAGCGGTGCAATTAGCTTCAAGTCGCTGATGCCCACTTCTTCCTCGATTTCCCGTGCAGCCGCCTGCTCGACAGTCTCGCCAGGATCTACGCCGCCCTTGGGCAAAACGTAAGCGTCGAGAATCCGTTCTTGCGCTAGAGCGATATAAATGCGGTCGCCATCTCGGCGAACGACGATTCCGCCAGCTGAAATACTGACAGGTATGCCCTCGGGGCGTTCGTACCAGCTTTCATCGATCAAGTTTTGCTCCCATTCCGCTTGTCGAACCAATGGCCGTGTCCGGTCACCGTGTACTATACTCCGATTCATTCCGCGTCCGATCTACGAGTGGACAACTACGCGAAGACTGAGGATATCATGCGACACATCCAGCCAGACGAATCTCAACAGCTTGCCTACGTCATCGGGCCCTATCAGCCGCCCATCGCGCGCGTTAAGCCCAGCGAGACATTTGAGGTATCAACACTTGATGCCTTCGGAAACCGAATCGACTCGGTCGATGCCGATCTGAAGGAGATTGTGCGACTGCCCTACGTAAACCCATGTACCGGCCCGATCTACGTCGAGGGCGCAATGCCCGGCGATACACTGGCCGTTCGCATCGAAGATATTCGCATTACTCGTGACTACGCGGTAAATTGCATAATCCCAGAGTTCGGCGGCCTCTGCGGCACTGTCTACACCCGGGTGCTGAATGACCCATTGGAACAGCGCATCCTCCTACAACCGATCACCAGTGAAGGCCTTGTGTTCGACCCGACCTTGGACATCGCTCCAATACCGGTCGAGCCGTTTTATGGCACTATCGGCACGTCACCGGCAGTCGAAGCTATCTCTACACTGTCGCCTGGGTTTCACGGTGGAAACATGGATGCGGCGGACATCTGCCCCGGTAATACGATTTACTTACCCGTGAACGTCGAAGGCGCATATCTGTTCGTGGGCGACGGTCATGCTGCTCAGGGAGACGCCGAGGTCTGTGGCGTGGCAGCAGAGGTGCCAACAACCGGCACTTTCACAATCGACGTGATTAAGGGGAACGCCCCTATAGCCACGCCGCGTGTCGAGAACGACGAGTACATCATGTCCATCGGCAGCGCGCGACCGATGGAAGACGCCGCCCGCATAGCATTCTATGACCTGATAACCTGGCTATCCGAGGACTATGGGTTCGAGCGGATCGCGGCGTACCAGCTTTGCTCTCAAGTGGCCCGTGTGCGCCTCGCAAACATGGTCGATACCCTTTACTCGGTCGTCGCGAAATTCCCGAAGCGGTATTTTTTGCGAAGCTGATTCGTTACGGTTGTTTCGGCATCACGTAGTCCACGGCGATCTCTACACCTTGCAACACGACCGTGCTCGCCAACTTAGCCGGTCGTGATAACAGTGCGACCGATATCTCGTTCGGCCCGTTGACCAGCGCACCACGATCCAATCGATACTCAATTGTTGAGTAAGTGTAACCGTAGGCCGTGTAGGTACGCTCGGCCTGCAGCAACTCCTTCCCATTGAGGCTGATGGTCATCCCGTCATGGGATGTGGACTCAGCCAGTTTCAATGTAAGTGTGGCATCGGCGCGTGAGATGTCTTCAGCAACGTATAGGCTGACCATCTTCGCCTCATCTGCACCGACCGATAGATCGACAGGCAGTGGCGCATTGTAACCCCATCCGACGCTCTGATCCTGTCGCGGAGCCATGTAGTAGCGCTTCGGCTTGTCGGCGAGCACGTCGGGATCCCCGATCTCCGTGAGTATCTGCCGCTGCTCCGGGCCAATGGGCCACGGATACCACGGAAGATACAGTGCATCGGCACCACGACTCCAGTAGGCCGCCGCCGCCGCGCGATAGTAATCGAGAGTCGCATACTCTTCCCGATTCGCACCCAATATCGACCCCAAAACCGGATACACTTTGCCACCGTTTGGCCGCGCAAGATCGGTCAACCACTCGAACGGAAAGTCTGGATCGATTGGGATGTGACCATAAACATTCGGCACAGCAAAATCGAGAAGTCCTTCCTTGAACCATGTTTCGATGTCGAAGCCCGCATCATTGTTCGCTTTGAGCGATGGGATCAGTCTGGCGCCGATCTCGATGGGCCTGCCGCGTTTTGCCCCCGCTTCATCCGCAACCTTCTTCAGATCGCGCAGGAAGCCCGTGAGGACGTGCATATTATCCGCCACCTCATCGGCCTCGAAGTAGTAAGAGCCAAAGGTCAGATCAAGCTCGAGGCCGTCGACATCGTAGCGCGTGATCGTTTCTTCTGCGATAGCAAAGCGCTCGGCGCGCACCTCGGGATATATCCAGTTGAAGCTGTTCTTGCGACCGGGATCCGAGTCGTCGCCTTTGAGTACCCACTCAGGATGATCGATCTTGAACTGCCAGTTGTGCGCGTTTTTGGCGTCAGCCGGGTCTGAGGAGTGCGTAAGACGCAGACTACCGATGAAGTCCATGCCGACTTCGTGGGCACGGTTAATCATCACGTCAAGGGGATCGAGTCCTCGGTTGATGAGGCTCATCGTGTTCTCGTAGGCGCGCCAACTCGCTACGTCCTCGATAGTGTCCAGATGTGCGGCGAACACGTCGGCGTACTTCGAGTCGTGGAACACCGTCGGGCCGACACCAAAGCCCCACACAAAGGTGTCCACGCCAGTACCGGCTACTGAGTCGATAGTCGCCGTAGCATGTTCGATACTCATCGGGGGCTCGTACACGTAATAGTGGTAGTGCCGGGCATCGTCGTAGAAGATCAGCTTGCGTTTGCTCATTTGCTGTCCTTGTTATTCATTGGCTCGTGCGTACAACCCTCACCATGAACACCTCCCCCGGGGAGAGGTTCATGGCTGGAATTTACAAAAAGTCCTCAGGCTCGGGATACTCGACTAGCACCTCGACTCCATCAAGGCGCGGAAGCTCGGTTCCAAGGTTCGATGGGCGCGAGCGGATCGCAACCGTGACCTCGTTCGCACCTGTTCGGAGCGCCCCAGCTTCCAGAGAGAAGTCGAGAACATCGTGAGTGAAGCCGCGAGTAGTCCGCCACGCGTCGGAGACGGACAATTCTTGGCCGTTCAAAGTGACGACCGCCTCATCGTGAATCGTGGAGTCACGCAAGGTCAGACGCAAAGTAGATCGTGTTGGCACCGCAAAGTCGTCTGCTACGTTAAGGCTGACAACGGTTGGGGGTGCAGTCTCGCCTACTTCGATCTTTGCCGGAAGCTGCGCGCCATACAACTGGCCCGCAGAGATTTCGTGGTCGCGTCGAACAACGTAGTGCTTTGAACCCCGCGATAGAAGTTTCGGGTCGTGTATCTTCCCCAGAAGGTCGCGTTCTTCCGCCTCATGCGGCCACTTGAACCAGGGTAGGTAGATGCCGTCGGCGCCCTTGCCCCAGTTCGATGCTGCGCCAGCCCGGTAGTGGTTCAGATTAGCGTGAACATTGCTCTCGTTACCCACCTGATCCTGGAGCGATGCATACACTTTACAGCCGTTCGCCTTGGCGGCTTCGATAAGCCATTCAATTGGGAAATCGGCGTCGATCTGGCGATCCTGATAAACCGTCGGCACGACGAAATCAACGGAGCCCTGCTTGATCCAGGCAGGCACATCCATCCCTGCAGCGCGGTTTCCTTCAAGGGTCGGTAGGACGCGAGCGCCAAGTGCGATCTTCTTCCCCTTCTTTGTAGATGCCGCATCAACGGTCGCCCGCACCTTGGCCATGTACTCCGTCAGGATGTGGGCCTTCTCCTCGGCCTCGTCGTCCTCGAAGAAGTGGGGCCAGAATGTCCAGTCGATCTCGAAGCCGTCGACATCATACTTGTTGACGGTCTCCTCGATGATGGCAAAGCGCTCGTCTCGGACCTCCGGGTGGGTCCAGTCGAAGGCGTACTTTCCCCTACCCTTCAAACACCATTCGGGGTGGTCGATTCGAAACTGCCACGCAAACATCCAGCCGACCGCGTCTTCCTGATCGGTCGGGTCTGCTGGGTGGGACTGGCGGAACGAGCCGAAGAACTCGACTCCCTTTTCATGCGCGCGGTCGATCAACACTTCGAGGGGATCAAGTCCGCGCTCGTTCAAGCTTTTGATGTTCTCGTACGCACGCCATCCGGCGACCAGTGGGAATGCTTCCAGGTGCGCTCCCCAGCGCTCGCCGACTTCCGTGTTGTGGAACATCGTCGGGCCGGCGCCAAAGCCGTATACGAGGGTATCGATGCCCGTGCCCACGATCTCATCTACCGGCTTCCAGGCGTCCTCCAAACGGAAGGGCGGATCGTAGTAATAGATATACGAGTGCCTTGCGTCGTTATAAAAGAGCAGTCGTCGTTCTGTCATGTTGTCCTCGATTTCGACTTTCTAGTCAGAATATGGTGCTCGCACAGCCCGCCCAGGTCGTACGCCTGCCTCGACTTCTTCGTCGCGGATAACGGGGACACCATTGACCACAACGTGTGTCATACCAGTAGGTGGCAGGGTTGGTTCGGCATAGGTGGCGTTGTCGATTACGGTCTCTGGATTGAAAGCAACCAGGTCTGCGTCGGCACCGACTTGAACGCGCCCTTTGTTCTTCATCGCGGGCACATGTGTCTCCAGTCGCTGGGCAGGCATGAGCGACATTTTTCGCAGCGCATCTGATAGCGATAGCAAGCCCCGCTCTCGCACAAAGTGTCCGAGCATACGCGTGTACGACCCAGCAGTCCTCGGATGCCCCTTGCCGCCCTTGATGTAGCCGTCGGTGGCGATGGACGTCAGAGGGCTGGCGACCGAAATATCGACGATATCTGCAGGGATCATGTGGAGAATGACCATGCCGTTCTCCTCACGGTACTGCCCGAAGCTGCGAGAGCTAAGGCGCTCGCCCGTGTCGGCCCATTCGAGGTCACCATAGTCGATACCGATATTCTTCTGCCAGTCACCGTCGAAGGTGGCCGAGCCGATCTCTGTCATGCCTGCGGCGTATGGATAGCACTCGGTCGTGATGTCCATACCGCGCGACTGTGCTTCCTCGATCATCTGAAACAGTTGCGGGATGGATTGCTTGCCGGTGCTCGAAACGTGAACGTGGTGGACCGATGCACCAGTGATTGCCGACGCCGCGATGATCTCTTCCATTCCCTCGATGGCCGTGACCGGGCCAACGACGCCGCTTCCGCGTTGATGCACATGACAAACAGCGCCATACTTCGCGGCGACCCGAAACGCCTCCAGAATCTCCCATCGGGAGGCAGCCGGTGTGTACGCCATTCCGAAGCCAACGGCGAGCGCGCCGCGCTTGAGACCATGCTCGATAAGCCGGATGATCTCCTTTAATTCGTTCTCGGTCGCTACTTTGTTGGCCGCGTCCGAGGTTGGGACGATTCCGCCGGGGTCAGGAATAACTTGCATACGAATCGGGATGTGGCCCACGCTGGCACCGTAGTTGACGAGCGCGATGCCTTCCCGCTCGTCGTACCACTCGTCGATATCAGCGGCGCCGATTTCGAGTTCAAGCGCGCTGGTCATACCGTCCCGAGCCTGGATGAGATAGTTCTCCTCGTCCTGGCCGTGCGAGTGCATGTCGATGAACCCAGCAGACACCACAAGACCCGTTGCGTCGATTTCGTCGTGTCCGTGAAGTTGCTCATCAGATACCGCGGCTATGCTACCATCAGTGATTCCAACGCTGCGAACGGCGTCGAGCGCGCTTTCCGGGTCGATTACCCGCCCGTTGGCTATCACCAAATCGTATGTCGTGCTATTTGCCATCTTTTGTGTAACCTTGTTCGAACTTGATTCCGATGAACGCTAGTTGTTGTTCGCCCTCAGAACCACGTTCTCCGATTCGAGGTCCCACACTTCGTGGTAGGTCGTCGGCTTCGGGCGCGCAGGCGGGTAACCAGGGGGTTGGTTGTTCGGGTCAATCAACTCTAGCCGGTCGAGACCTATCGGAGCTTCCAGCCACTCTTTTTCATAATCGGCGGCCTCAACCTCTCGGCGTAGAATAAATTCGACACGGTCGAAACGGGTGAACGCAGCATGGGCCTGAAAAACCCGCGTTACTTCGTGTCCGTCCCAGGTCGCCAGGTCGGGCAAGATGACTGGGCCAGTGCATACCTGAAACTCGTCGTCGGCCACGTTGAGGTTGATCAGATTAATCGGGTACTCGATTGAAATTGTTAGTCCGCGCTCAGCGTCTTTGTAGGTACATCGCGCGTTCAGCATGTCGTTCGCCAGCGTCGATTGCACGATGTCTCGAACTGTCGTGAGTTCTGTTGTCCCATCTAGCTCGCGGATATCGATGCTGTGCTCCTGAAAGTGTTCAGCGAGAACATAAGACTTTGCATCCTCTTCCTCATCGCTGGGTCGTAATGCGATATGCAGTCCACGTTCACGCGAAAAGGCGTAGCGGAATTCTGCGCCCGGCACCTGGAACAGGTTGCGAGAGGCAATCGTGTACTCGGACCTGCACGGCGAACTCATAAACAACTCGGTTACGTCGCCCGTAGCGTCGTTCAGGATCTCGCACTTGGAAACGAGGTTTAGCCGAACGTGATACAGCTGTCCCGCCTTGCCAACAAAGCCGCCTGGATACTTGTAGTACGGGTCCGCCGAGAAGGGAAATCCCTTCCAAGTGAACGTGGATGCAGGATAGTTGATCAAAGCCGCTGCCTCCGTGATGTTGTCTGGATGCAGATGGTAGTGGATGTCGGGGGCCGGCACAATAGCGATTCTGGGCTAGCCATCGGTGATAAGCACGGTCTCTATGTTGCCGTCGAACAACTCAATTTTCGAGACCTTGCCTTGGACCGCAAGTGCTCCAGCAAATCCCTGGCCCGGAATAAGAGGATACAGTGACCAGTCCACGTTACGTCCTAAGGAGTCGTCCGTCCGAAGTAGCGCCGCCGACGCCTCGCCAAGGGATACCTCGAAACTGTCAAGCGGTATCGACAGACCTTTGACCACGCCTTTGATATAGGCCTCTTTGCGTGTCCAGCATCGGTATAAAGCGTCCGTCTGCATATCCTCCGGCAAGGACCGGATAGCTTGGATCTCACCAGGCGCGAAGAACCGCTGCGCCACCGATTCCTGGTCGTTCAGCGGCTTCACCTGCTCGATGTCAACCCCGAGTTCGCGGTTGGTACTGAAAGCGAATAGTGCCAGTCCATGCGACTGGGACACGTTGAAGTGGGATGCCGGCCGGTTCGCTTCGTCATCCAGATAGGGCTTGCCGAATGAGTTGTAGTTAAATCGAAAGCTCGTGGGAACGGCACCTGCGTAGCGGGACAACAATAATCTCAGCAGCCCGCGCCGGGCAACGAAGCGCCTTCTGTCCTTGTCGAATCGATAACGCCCGGCTCGTTCGATCTCGTTCGAACTCAGAAAGCTTTCTAGTACCGAGAACCACGCTTCACCAACTTCATCGACCGATGCTCGCCATACATGCACTTCGTCGGCACCGAGTAAAGCATCATCGTATGGCGGTCGCCACGTGTCGACACTGGTCGAAGTCACGCCTCACCGACCCGCTGTCCCGACAATGTCACTAACGGATTCAGTGTCACTGTCCGATTCATCGGACCTGTCGCCTCTCGACAAACACTCCGCAAGCCGCGAAACTAGCACTTGCAAGTTGGGCTCACGAATCATGGTGATGTGGTTGCCGGGAACTTCGATGATTTCGACTCCCCCTTCCGCGATGCTGCCCCAACCAAGATTGTCAGCGGCGATGGACCGTCGGCGTTCCATCGCGCGGAACAGCGTGACGCGTCCCGGATAGAGGCGATTTTTGTATCCGATGCCCATTGCGAGGGCACGGTGCCTGACCCAATCGATATCCTGCAAGCGGATTGGAACCGGACGACCAATTAACTGGAACGCCTTGTATATGGAGACTCTAAAAAACTTGTCCAAAAGCAAATAGACTGGCTTTCCAACCGTGCGCCTCAAACGCCGAATGATTCCTTTATCTCCTGTAACACGCTCCTCGTTGCCAGTTTCTTCACCCCGCGGCTGACTCTCGGGCCGATGCCCTGGCCTCCAGGTGTCCATCAGCGCAACGAGAGGAACATCGTCGTCATTCTTACGAATCAACCGCGCTGTTTCCAATGCAACGACGCCCTCAAATGAGAAGCCTGCAAGCGAATATGGCCCTTCAGGCTGAGTCTCGTAGATGTCGTGGACGTACTGAGCTACGACCTCCTTCACTTGCGGGAACGGAAGCCTATCGGGGCTGAGCTGCTGACCACGGAGTACGTATATCGGCTGATCGTTGCCAAGGAGCGATGCCAACCGATAGCACATCGCAAGGCCTCCACCGACAAAAAAGAATGGCTGCTTTGACCCCTGTGGCTGGATGGGGATCAACGAAGAGGAGGCTGCTTGCCAACCTTGTCGTTTGATTACTTCCGCCAGTTCGAGAATAGTTGGCGTCTCAAACAGCGTCGCAACAGTCAAGTTCTTGTCGAACAATTGGTTGACCTGTGCCAGCAGGGACACCGCCAGCAGCGAGTGTCCGCCCAGTTCAAAAAAATTGTCGTCCAGACTTATCGCTTTCGATGGAACGTTTAACACACCTGCCCAAAGGTCTCGTAGATGCCAGTGAACTTCTTCAGTTGGCTCGACAAATGTGCCAGAGCGCTCGAACTGTGCCGCATCAGGAGTCGGCAAGGCTCGCTTATCGACCTTGCCGTTCGAATTGACGGGCAACTCGTCGAGCGGCACGAACGCGCTGGGCACCATGTAGTCTGGGACCATCTCTTGGAGGAAGCGGCGTAGGTCGGCAACGTCAGGAGTCGCCTGTTCAGGAACCACGTATGCAACCAAGCGCTCAATAGCGCCCTCGGCACCGCCTCTAGCCTCTTCCCTGTACGAGTGAGCGAGGACGACGCTGGCTCGAACAGCGGGATGTTCGTTTAGGGCGTTTTCGATCTCGCCAGGCTCGACTCGGAAGCCTCGAATCTTCACCTGATCGTCCGCGCGCCGGAGGAACTCGATCGACCCGTCCGATAGATACTTCGCGCGATCGCCCGTCCTGTACAGCTTTGCATTTAGATCGGCGCTGAACGGATTGGAAACGAATTTCTCTTGGGTTAGCTCGGGTCGGTCCCAGTATTCGAGAGCCAAGCCGTCGCCGCCGATGTATATCTCGCCGGGTAGACCGACGGGCACGGGCTGCATGTTCCGGTCGAGCACGTACACCGTTGTGTTGGCAATCGGCCTGCCAATCGGAACCGTTTTAGCATCGGCGGGAACGTGTTCGACGAGATGCCACGTGGCGTAGGTCGTGCTCTCTGTCGGGCCGTACACATGCAGCAGCCGCTCAGGGGGATTTGTGGACAACAACTGCCGCACACGCCGGGCGTCGGCCATCTCTCCTCCGAACATCAAGTGCCGCAGCGTGCCGAAGATGTCCGGCACCTCTTGAATGAGCTGGTTGAAAAACGCCGTCGTCATGAACAGCGCCGTGATACCGTCGTCGCGGAGGCGCTTCGAGAACTCTTGCGGAGACAGCACGACCTCTTGCGGGATAATGTCGAGCCGTGCCCCGTTGAGTAGTGCCCCCCATACTTCAAAAGTCACCGCGTCGAAAGTGGCGTTCGAGACCTGAGCTACACAGTCAGAGGGGCCAAGATCGATATAGTCAGTGTTGCAAACGAGCCGAGCGATCGCTCTGTGCGGTACAACGACGCCTTTGGGCTGACCCGTCGAGCCAGACGTATACATGACGTAAGCCGGGTCTTCACCGAATACCGACACATCCGGATTACTCGGTTCGAGGCGTTGTATCGAGTCGCGATCTGAGTCGATCCAGACTACGTTGGCAACCTGGTGCTGAAGCTCCTGGAAGACCTGCCGCTGGGCGATGACGACCGATATCTTTGTGTCGTGGAGCATGAAAGTAAGCCGTTCCGCCGGGTCGGTCGTGCTAAGGGGGACGTATGCCGCGCCAACTTTCAGGACAGCTATTGTTGCCACTATCAGGTCGGGACATCGTGTCATGCAGATACCGACGAGGTCGCCACGCCGAACCCCGAGGGCCTGCAGACGGTGCGCGACCTGGTTCGCACGTTCGTTCAACTCTCGATACGTCAATGACTCCCCTTCGAGCGAGACTGCGGGAGCATCAGGCGTTGATTCCACCTTCTCCTCGAAAACCCGGTGTACACCACGGTCGTTGGGATACCGTGTCGTAGTGTCATTCCAAATTTCAATAATCTGCTTGTGTTCAGACTCACGCAGTAACGGTAGCTCGTCTATTCGGTTGTCGGGACTCGCGACGATACTTTCTAGCAAGACCTCGAACTGATCGACCAGGCGCCGGGTCGTAGACGCTTCGAATACGTCGGTACTGAATTCCAAGAAACCAGTCAAGCCCGCCTGTGTATTTGTCAGCGACATTGTCAGATCAAATTTGCTCGTCCCGTTGTCTATATCGATGGGAATAGCCGTCGCGCCGGGCAAGGTTAGGCTTGCACCGGGTGTGTTCTGCAATGCGAAGACCACCTGGAACAAAGGTGTATGGCTGGTCGCTCGTTCGGGATGCAGTTCCTCAACCAGCTTCTCGAAGGGCAGCTCCTGATGCGACAGCGCACCCATCGTGTTTTCCCGCACTCTGGCAAGCAGGTCCGTAAACACTGGATTACCGGACAGGTCTGTTCGCATCACTAGAGTGTTAACGAAGAAACCGATCATCGGCTCGGTCTCCACCTGCATCCGTCCCGCGACCAGCGAGCCGACACCGATGTCGACTTCTCCAGAGTAACGGTAGAGCAAGGTCTGAAATGCTGTAAGCAAACTCGTAAAAAGGGTAGCGCCAGCCTGGACGCTCATTGCTTCAACAGAGTCGGTGAGCGTCCGTGGAATGGTAACTGAGTGATGTGCCCCTCGGTCGGAACGTGCAGCACGACGAGCGTGGTCAAGGGGAAGCTCAAGCGTCGGCGACGCCCCGTCCAGCCGTTCCTTCCAGTACCGCACTTGGGAATCCAGCTTCTCACCGGTCAGCGTTTTGAGTTGCCACTCGGCGTAGTCTGCGTACTGTACTGGCAATTCTGCCACAGTGGGAGCAGCATGAGTTACTGCGGCCTCGTACAGCGCAGAGAACTCCTTGATCAGGACCCCGCTAGACCAACCGTCGGAGGCGATATGGTGCACGACGAAAAGGAGAACATGGTCTTCCTCGCCGAGCCGAACGAGCGCGGCTTGCAGCATCAGGTCTGTCGTGAGATCGAATGGACGCCGGGACTCTGCTACCAGTATGGCGTCGAGTCTCGATTCCCTATCTGCTTCTGGGGCGGTGGACAGATCGACTACATTAAGCTCGACGGGCGTTGGTGGGTTAATAGTTTGCAGCGGCACGCCAGCATTCATGCCTATCGTGCTTCTCAAGGACTCGTGCCGTGAAACGATCTCGTCAAGCGTGGTCTGGACAACCTCGATGTCGAGCTGGCCTGTAACGCGAAATGCCTTGGAAATGTTGTAAACCGGGCTGTCTGGCTCCATCTGGTTCAGAAACCAAAGCCGCTGCTGTGCAAAGGACAGCCTAGCTGGGCCATCGCTTTTTCGCAGGGAGATAGTGAGTTCAGAACTGCGCTTGCCGACTCGCTGCTGAAGCGAGCGTTCCAGCAAGGCTCGTTTCTCGGGCGACAGGTTAGCGATCCGCTCTTTCATGTCATCCACTGGAAGTCTCCGAAGCATCATCGACTAGTCGCCGCGCCTGCTCGTCGGTCATGGCCTCCAGTTCCGCAAAAAGGGAGGCGATGTCGTCCTTGTCGGCAGCATTGGTCACCAGGTGATTCGTCACTACTACCGTCATATCCGCGATAGTCGGAGAATCGAACAATGAACCCAAAGCGACCTCCACGCCGAATCTCTTGACTACTCTAGTAACAATCCGGGTCGCCTTCAACGAGTCTCCGCCCAAATCCAAGAAATTATCGTGAACGCCTATTTGAATCAAATCAAGCACGTCAGACCATATCTTAGTAAGGTCGTCCTCGATGCCAGTGCGGGGAGCGACGAACTCCACGTCCAGATCGGGTCTCGCTTTCTCAGGTTCCGGTAGAGCCATTCTGTCCACCTTGCCGGTTGCCAACACGGGCAAACTCTCCATGGCGACGAATGACGCTGGAATCATCTGGCTCGGAAGCGCTTCGGACAACGAGCGGCGGATTTCGGTGATGTTTAGCAGGGTTTGACGCGTTGTCACGACATAGGCAACGAGCCGCTCGTCCTCTCGTCGCTTGCCTTTCATGACGACCGCCGCCGCTTGAATATTCTTGATACCCAAGAGGGCTCCCTCGATTTCAGAGAGATCCACGAGGTATCCCCGAATGTTCGTTTTCGTATCCTTCCGGCCCAAGACGACGGTGCGGCCCTTGGCATCGATCTGTCCTAAATCTCCAGTGAGATAAGTTCGGTATCGTGGATCCTCCTCGTCTGGCAGGAATCGCTGGTGAGTCAGTTCAGGCATCCTCCAGTAACCGGTCGATAGATAGCGGCTTCGGATGGCGACCTCTCCTACTTCGCCCTGAGCAACTGGCTCGCGCTGATCATCCAGCACCGCGACCTCAGTATCCTCTGTGGGATGACCGATGGGAACCCGTACACCGTCGATCTGACTTTGCTTGTTGACGAGGTACATGGAAACCGTCTCTGTCTCCATTGGTCCGTACCTGTCGATGAAGATGCAATCCGGCGAAAAATGCTTTTTGTATAAATCAACATCCGTGCTATAGATAGATTCCCCACCCACAACAATCAAACGCAGGTCTGGAAAGGCTTCGTCTCCATGTAGGACAGCTACGAACTCCCTGAAGACGGGGATCACAGAGTTGTATACAGTCACTCTGTCACGAACCAGCCAATCCGGAAAACCGATCATGCCTTGTTTCCGGATATTCCAAATATGAAGCGACGTTCCATTGAGCAGCCCTCGAAACGTGTCTCTGATTCCGCCGCCGACGCTGTATGAATAGAGCATGGACAGCCGGTCTTGAGGACATAGGCGCAATGCATTTACATATGACCTGATTGCATGGACCAGGTTGCGGTGACTTTGGACTACTCCCTTTGGTCGCCCCGTCGATCCCGATGTATAGACCAAGAAGGCCGCATCGTCGGGTGACACTGGAACCCTCCGATTCTCGTCTAGCGTTGTCGAGTCCAGATCGTCGATAGAAATAACCCCGAGTCTTCCACCGGCCAATGCGTCGGCAGCTTCAGCGTTCTTGTTGTCCGTCACAATCAGCCGAGTTTCACAGTTTTCGACGATATACTGGAGCCTCGCCAAAGGATGGTGTGTGTCCATTGGCACGAAAGTCTTCCCTGCCTTAAGAACCCCTAGCGTAGCGATGATCGCCGAAACCCCATGCTCGAACAGCAGGGCAACGGTTTCTTGCTTCGTACCGCTCTCCTTAACAACCCCGTATGCCACCCGGTTTGCCTCTACATTCAATTCCGCATAGGTCAACTCATCCGGGCCCGATTTGACCGCCAGCCGGTCTGCATGGAGGCTCACCTGCTCCTCGAAGCGGTCCACCAGCGAGTGCACCAACGCCTCTCGTGGGAACTCGGCGAAAGTGCCGGTTGGATGGAAGCACCTGGCTCGTATGGCAAGTTGGTCTTCGGGCAATGTCGAGTGGCTTATCATCTGGTGATGTGCTAGCCTTCCTCGATTTCCTGTCGTGCCTGCTCGTCGGTCATAGTCTCTAAATCAGTAAGGAGGGCAGCGATGTCGTCCTCGTCGGCACCGACCGCCTGGTACTGCGCCACTACGAGCGCCATATCCGAGATCGTCGGAGAGTCGAACAATTCTTCTAATTGTACTTCTACCTGGAACGTCGATATTACCCTCGATATGATCCGCGTCGCCTTCAACGAGTCCCCGCCAAGCTCAAGAAAGTCGTCGTTGACGCCGACCTCGTCCAAGGACAGTACATCAGCCCAAATGGCACTCAATACCTCCTCGATTGGGGTGCGAGGCTCAACTAGTGGAGTGTCTATTTGTGGCCGCTCACTGCCTGGAGGCGGAAGGGCGCGTCTATCGACCTTACCGCTCGGAAGTACCGGCAGCTTGTCGAGGACCACAAATGCTGAGGGCACCATGAAGCTTGGCAGGACAGCGGATACCGCTTGTCTGATTGCTCGTACCGATGGCCGGACGTCGTCGGCAGGAACGAGGTAGGCGACCAATCGACCGTCTCCAGACTCATCTTGGTGAAGTGCGGCAACCGCCTCCTTGACCCCGTCTTGGCCGGATAGCACAAGTTCGATTTCGTCTACTTCGACTCGGAAGCCTCTGATCTTGACCTGGAAGTCCTTCCGCCCCTTATAGACCAAACTCCCGTCTGGTTGCCAAGTGCCCATATCGCCCATTAGATACGTCCGCTCGGTCCCTCCGGTTATGTCGGGCAGGTAGCTCGCCGCCGTGCGATCGGGCTTCCGCCAATAGCCCGGAGATAGATATTGACTCCGTACCGCAATCTCGCCGACTTCGCCATTCGTGATTACGTTCCGATCCTCATCAAGGACGAATATCTGATTACCTTGAAGCGGATACCCCACAGGAATGATCCCGTTGGGTATCTTCGTCGATTGATCGACGAAATAGAAAAGTGCGCTTCCAGTCTCCGAGCTCCCAAGCCTATTGACCAGCACGCACGCCTCGGAGAAGTGGAAATTGTATGGGGCGAGATCCCTGACGTATGTGGTCTCTCCCATGAAAACGATGAGGCGAACGGTGGGCAACAACCTCTCCGGGGCTAGCGTTTCCATGAAGCGCCGGAACACCGTGGGGACGGTCATGCAAATCGTGATCTCTCGTCGGTCAACGAAATCAGCGAGCCGATCGAATCCGTCCGCCTTGACGTCGTAGGGATAAAGCGCTGCGCCCGTCAAGAGAGTCGCGAAGGTCTGGTGTGAACATGCAGTTCCACCATAGGCGAACAGTAGTAGGGATCGGTCTTCCGGAGAGGTGTGTAAGTAGTTCGTGTAGTTCTGTGTGAACTGCATCACATTACGATTGGTGTGGATAACACCCTTCGGCTGTCCAGTCGAACCAGACGTATACGTAACCCAGGCATAGTCTTCGGGTGTTGTCGAGATACCGGGATCGTCGCTGGAGACTGTGGGGGGCAGGTCGTCGATGTTAACGATATCGACTCCCTCCGCCAGTTCCCGGGCCGTTTTCAGATTCTGATCATTAGTCACAATTAGGCCAGCTTCCAAGTCCTCGACTAGATACTGGAGTCTTGCTATTGGATAAGAAGCGTCTAACGGGGAGTAGAACTTACCCGCCTTGAGCGCCCCCAACGTCGCAACGATGGCGGAGACCCCTAGCTCGAATAGGAGAGGCACCGGCTCTCGTGCTTCGCCTCGCTTTTCGATGATCGCGTGAGCGATTCGATTAGCCCGCGCGTTCAGCTCGGAGTAGGTGAGTTCCTCAGCATTAGACTTGACAGCAACTCGGTTCGGATGCTGCAGCACTTGTTCCTCAAATCGCTCGTCGAGGGATTGCTCCAGTGCCTCGGCAGGGAATTCGATGAAGTTATCCGTTGGGTGGTAACACCGCGATTGGATTGCGCGTTGGTCGTCCGGCAGGTGCGTGAGGTCGAGTGTCATGGGAGGAGGAACTCCGAGTCTGGCAATTGGCTCTTCGGCCTGATGCCTATTCTAGATTTTACAACATGACTTCGCGAACGAATACCGCGCCTCCCCTACCCGATTGGAGGCCTTAACCGTGCCGTGTCTGACAGGGCTTCGAGCGCTGCCGCCGCTTGGAGCAGCAGTCGGTCGTTCAGATGGCCCGCAGCAAGCTGTACGCCGATGGGCAGCCCTTCCGACGACATGCCGAACGGCACGGATATCGCAGGGTGTCCAGTCATCCCGAAAGTTGCCGTAATATTGGCCGCGTGGCCAGCACCTACGGCCCGACGAGAAATTTCGAGTTCTGCGCTGTCGTGCGGTGGAGCGGTAACTGGCGATGTCGGGCAAAGCAGAAGATCGTGATTGGCAAAAAAGCTCGTAACATCACGAGACAAGGCCTCATGCTTATCCATCGCAGTCATGTAGTCGGCCATCGATGGCATCGGCGAGTCGAGCAATGCTGCTATACCTGCGGACAACTCATCCTCGCGCGCCTCGATAAAGGGCTTGAAGTAGTGATTGGCTTCTACGACGAGCATGTCCATCGTAAATGCGATAGGCAGCCGGTCTGCCCAATCGAATGAGACCTCCTCCACCACACATCCGAGCGATTCAAAAGCACTGGCCGCTCGCCGAACCGTCTCTTGGATTTCGCTTATTACCGGAGCAAATGGGCCTTCGGCGAAATAGCCTACTCGCAGCGGCGGGAGAGTTGCTCCGAACCACGGCAAATCGTCGATTCCGCGACCGAGGGCGTGCGGGTCTTGTCCATCCGGGCCACTCATTACAGTTAAAGCTAGAGCAACGTCCTGCACTGACCGGGCAATCGGCCCGACGTGCATCCGTCGTGACATGATCTTCGGCCACGAGCCGGTCAACGGGATCAGCCCGTGCGTCGGCTTGAATCCTACGATATTGCAGTAGTGCGAAGGCAGTCTGTTCGAGCCGCCGAGGTCAGTCCCGATGCCTAATGGAGACAGTCCGGCGGATATCGCAGCAGCCTCGCCGCCGCTTGAGCCGCCCGACGTACGTTCGACGTTCCAGGGGTTCAGAGTCCTTCCGAACAGGTCGTTGACCGTCTCGGCCGACAACGCGAACTCCGGGCAGTTTGTTTTACCGATGACAATTGCCCCAGCGCTCTTCAATCGCTTGACAGCAGTTGCGTCCGCATCGGGTATCCGGTTGGCATACAGCATGGAACCCCTCGTGCTGCGAATGCCCTCTGTGTCGAATACGTCCTTTATCGAAACAGGTACGCCATGCAACGGGCCAAGTTCGTCGCCGTCGATCACGGCTTGCTCGGCTGCTCGTGCCTGGCCGAGAGCAGCATCATTGTGCGCGACAACGGCGTTGATCGCAGGATTTACCGCCTCGATTCGGTCGAGGTGCGCACCCATTACCTCGACTGGCGAGACTTCTTTGGTGCGAATACGTTCGGCAAGTTCGGTGGCGTCAGCGAAAAATATCTCATCGGTCATGCAATACCTCTAGAACACAGAGTATCCGCCATCGACTGGAATCGCCGTTCCCGTAATATAGTCTGACGCGCTGCTTGCTAAAAAGACTGCGACCCCCGCGAAGTCGGACGGCTCACCCCAGCGCCCGTCAGGGATTCTGGATGTTATCTGTGCGTGTCTTTCAGGGAAAGTCTCTTTGATCGGAGCAGTCATGGCCGTAGATATCCACCCTGGGAGAATCGCGTTAACCTGGATATTCTGCGCAGCCCAAGCAATTGCTAGGCTCTTCGACATCTGAACGATGCCTCCTTTGCTCGCGGCATACGGCGCGCCCCACTCAAGACCGAAGATCGAGGTCATCGACCCGATGTTGATTATCTTGCCTCCACCCTGCTCTACCATGTGTGGATAGGCCTCACGGGAACACAAGAAAGCGCCTCGCAGGTTTACGTCCTGTACGAGGTCCCAGTCCGCGGCGTCGAACTCCTCAGGACGCTTTCGAACCGTCGTCCCAGCATTGTTCACCAGAATATCGAGACGGCTGTGACCCTCAACTAGCTCCGCGACAACCGCCTTGATCGAGTCCTCATCGCTCACGTCAATCGAGAATCCTACAGCATCTGATCCGAAGGATCGAAGCTCATCGACAGCTACGTTCAATTTGTCCTCATTCCGTGCCGCTATCGCTACCGTAGCGCCTGCCTGAGTCAAACCACGGGCGATACCAAGGCCGATGCCGCCATTACCGCCTGTGACAAGGGCAACCTTGCCGGTAAGATCGAACAATTTGTTCGCCATGTTTCGTCCTCGTTAGGTACCACAAGTCTTTCCGATTGTGGAATAGTACCCCATCATCAAGTCGTCTGCTACACCAGGTCACAAAAGCATCATATGGTATGATTTGCCCTTGTTCGGCGACTGCCGTAATCACGTTCTCCTGATGTTAAAGGACCGTTTCGCTTGGTGAATCTCTCCGTCGTTCGAGACCGCTTGGAGCAGCGCGAGGAATCGCTGTCTCGCTTCGCCGCCAAGTCCAAGAACAGCACCAGAGATCGGTCGGAGAAGCCATCGGACATTCGTACTGAATTCCAGCGCGACCGTGACCGTCTCATTCATTCGAACTCCTTCCGACGCCTGAAGCACAAGACGCAGGTGTTCATCGCGCCTACAGGGGATCATTACGTTACTCGTCTGACGCACACCTTTGAGGTAGCACAGATCGCCCGTACAATCGCCCGTGCGCTCAACCTTAACGAAGACCTCACTGAGGCCATCGCTTTAGGGCATGACTTGGGGCACACACCCTTCGGCCATGTCGGCGAGAAGGAGATCGACGAACTCAATCCACAGGGATTCACCCACGCTGCTCAGAGCCTTAGAATCGTCGAAAAGCTAGAGAAAGGTGGTGAAGGACTGAACCTCACTTCCGAAGTGCGGCAGGGCATCGCCTCCCACTCCAAGCCGAGGGGTGATGTTATGGGCGGCCCGGTGCCAGAGGACCTTACGTTGGAGGGCCAGATCGTCCGCCTGTCCGACGCCATCGCCTACCTCAATCACGACCTTGCCGATGCCTTCCGCGCTGGTGTCCTCAAAGTAACCGATCTTCCTACACAAGTCCTCGAAAATCTCGGCGACCGGCACTCGACCCGAATCGACACGATGGTCAACGACATCGTAACCAGGTCCTGGGTTGCTACTGGCGAAGAGGGTTTCCACAGCTTTCCCTCGATCAGCATGAGCGACGAGGTTCGCGAGTACGTAAACGTTCTGCGAGAGTTTATGTTCGACCGAGTTTACGTCCCGGAGGACCGCAGCGGGGAGGGCCAGGCAGCGCGGGACATTGTTCGTCTCCTCTACCAGTATTTCGACGACAATCGCGATACAATACCAGTCGAGTATCCGGACGAAGAGCGGGCCGTCGTAGACTACATCGCGGGGATGACCGATCTCTATGCCATCCGCGTGGCCGAGCGCATTGAACCCGGCATCGGAAGCATCTTCATCACAGGTAGAATTAGATGACGCCGAACGACCGAGTCCTGGCCCGGCTTGTTCGTAACCAGACGAAGCTCATTCAGGAGCACCTCGAAGCCATGCAGCGCGATACTCACGGTGTCGAATATGCTCGCTGGAAAACCGAGGTTGACGACCTCTGGAAGGTTGTTTTCGAGAACGTTAACGGGCTGCAACCAGAACCGCAGGCTGCAACCCTTGAAGGTATTCGTGAACTCTGGACGATGTACGTTACTCACTATGTCGGCGATCAATAGAAAGTCAGAGCGTCAATGACTGAGCACCCGCACAATTTAGAACCGGATCTGGCCCACGCACGTCAAACTGCGCTGATGGCCCACGCAGTCGTCATTCGCCTCAAGGAGATGGGCCTGCCGGAGGATTTCGACGAAGCGCTGGGTATCGTTTCTACCGACCTAAGCGATATCTGGGCGGCCCAGAAAGTACTGTCGGCACGTCTCGATTATCTGGTAGAGCACGCAGACGACTGGGAGTCAGTCGCCGACTGCCTCGTCGATCTTAGGGCCACCATTGATCATATTTCTACGCATGTAGCTACCCTGCAAGAACCGATTGAGCAGTTGGCACAGTATGCATATGAGCAAGTCTAAGCGCTTGTACGATATCGAGAAGCCATGGCAGTAGTCGACGATATAAAAACGAGACTGGATATCGTGGATGTGGTCTCCGACCATGTCACGCTAAAGAAGGCCGGTCGCAACTTCAAAGCGCCCTGCCCTTTCCACACGGAGAAGACTCCGTCGTTCGTCGTGAACCCGGAGCGGCAGACGTGGCGGTGCTTCGGCGCCTGCGCGACCGGTGGCGACATCTTCAACTTCGTCATGCGGAAGGACGGTGTCGAGTTCGGTGAAGCTTTACGACAACTCGCCGACAAAGCAGGCGTAGAAGTCACCCAACGGCCGAGAGAGCAAGTCGACCGCGATGAGGGTCTGTTCCGGGTCAACCAGGAGGCTGCACGTTTCTACAACGAGATGCTCAAGTCCCCCGAGGGGCGGGCCGCACTCAAGTATCTTTATGACCGCGGAATCGACGACAAGGCAATCGAGCAGTTCCAGCTGGGATATAGCCCCAGGGGCCGCGACCGGCTGAAAATACACCTGTCGTCGTTAGGTGCAGACTTAGGACACGCCACCCAAGCGGGGTTACTCCGCGCTAACGATGAAGGGGAAGTACGCGACTTCTTTTTCGGACGGCTCATGGTGCCGATTCACGAGCGGCGAGGGCGCGTAGTCGGCTTCGGCGGTCGTTCGCTCGACGGCTCAAACCCTAAATACATCAACACGATTGCTACTCCTATTTTCGATAAGCAGGCGACGCTCTACGGCCTCGACAAGGCGACGACGGCCATCCGTGAGCAGGAAACCGCAGTCATCGTCGAAGGCTATATGGACGTTATCGCCGCACATCAAAGCGGCTACAAGAACGTCGTTGCATCGATGGGAACCGCACTGACGGAGCGGCAGGTCTACCTCGTTCGTTCGATGGCGAAAACAGTGGTGCTCGCTCTGGACCAGGACAGCGCGGGTCAAGAGGCGACTCTGCGAAGCCTGGAAGCGTCCTGGCGAACGATGGAGCGCCGGCAGTTCGGGCAGCGACAACAGGTGGCACTCCGCATAGCCACTTTGCCAGAAGGTCACGACCCTGACGACCTGATCCGGCAGTCGCCGGACGAGTGGGAGCGCATCGTCAAATCTGCCCTCCCTTACATGGACTTCCTCATACCTGCTCTCGTCCGGCGACACGACGTGAGCACGCCGCAGGGCAAGGCGCAGGCAGCAGAGGCACTCGTTTCGGTCATCGTCTCGATGGGCGACGCGTTCGAGCAAGACCGCTACTTCGGCAAATTGGCCGACGCGCTCGATGTTACTAGAGAAGCCCTTCAGGCCAGCATCGGCAAGCTGCGCCCAACGGGTCGAGGCCGCCCGCCTGCCCGCACCGGCTCTAATGCTATTGCATCGGGCACAAGCATATCGCCGTTCGCGACCAGTGGCAGCGAGCCGCTTGAAGAGTACATCCTTGCAATATTGTTCCGGTGGCCCGACTTGAAGGAAGTCATCGAAGCCCATACGCCTGAAGAATTCCGCAAAACGGAAAACCGGGAAGTATTTGCTCGCTGGCTCGTCTGCAATACAATCGAAGAGTTGCGAGAACATCTAGACGAAACCCTCTTCGACCATCTTTTGTATCTGATCGAAAAGGACTTGACACCCGCCGACCAGACGTCCGCCGAGACCGCCATCAAACAAGCGTTGACCCGACTTGAACGTCGACACCTACAGGACCAACAAGCTGAGATATTAGAATCGCTCAACCTTGACCCGAGCGTAGCACCGCCGAGGGACATCGAAGGGTCAATTGTGAGCGTGAATTCCAGACTGAAGCAAAGCTACCTAGTCAGTACGCGCACTAATTCGGACCACTGAAAGAGTCGAATGACGTGCCTCTTGATCCCTGAGACAAAATAATCAGGCGTTGAAGGTCTTCACATGGATATCGAACCCCGTAAAAGGCGAGACGACGACCCCGAAGACGATGTCTCCAAGAAGCTGAGAGGTTTTCTTGAGTAGATTTTTTACCTGCTCTCCATGAGCGGGAAGATCGAGTTGGAGGCATGGGGCGAGGTCAACTCGCCCCAATGTTTGTTAGGACAGTAATGCGATGAATGATTCAAACTTGTACCGCTGCGAATGGTCACTCGGAAACGACTTGATGATTGCGTACCATGACACAGAGTGGGGAGTGCCGGTGCGGGACGACACAAAGCTATTCGAGTATGTCGTACTCGACGGAGCGCAAGCGGGACTTAGTTGGAACACGATCTTACAGCGCCGCGAGGGCTACCGTCGCGCGTTCGACGATTACGATATAGAGAAGATCATTGGATACGACGACGCGAAGATCGCGTCTTTGCTCGAAGACACCGGCATCATCCGTAATCGGCTGAAGGTCAATTCGGTGGTGACCAACGCTCGATGTCTCATCGAAGTCAAGGCGGAGTTCGGCAGCTTCTCCAATTATCTTTGGAGCTTTGTGAGCGGAGAGACGATCAGGAACGCCTGGCAGTCGATGGCCGATGTTCCTGCAACGACGCAAGAATCCGATGCTATGAGCAAGGACATGAAGAAACGCGGCTTCAAGTTCGTCGGCTCAACCATCTGCTACGCTTTTATGCAGTCGGCAGGCATGGTCAACGATCACCGGGTCGATTGCTTCCGGTACAATGAGGTGTAAGGCGAACGCGTAAAACCTAATGCGTAATGTCGCACCACAGACGTGGTTTCGATATCTACCAGCCCGCAGTCATAACGTTTGACGTTTTACTCTGACCGAGGATCACATGGCAACAACAACACAAACCGAACAACACTCGACACGAACCAGCCCTGGCTCGACCAAGTCAAAGGTCGCGGTCGTCTACACCAAGCCGGAAACTGTATTCGAAGACATCGGCCGTGCCATGCATATGGCCGAGTACGAGTCGTTCCTGCCCAAGGACATCGCGACTCTACTCAAAATCAACATCTCGTGGCAGCACTACTATCCCGCTTGCTCGACGAGCCCCTGGCAGCTCGACGGGGTGATTCAGACACTCAAGAAGGACGGCTACCCAGAGATCATTCCGACACACAACGGAACCGTCGTAGTAGACCCTTACGAGGGCGCGCTGAAGAACAAGCACGAGGCCGTCGAGGCGAAGCATGGGCTTGAGAGCGTGTTTCTCGACTTCCCGCCGGTTAAGTGGATTGACTACAAGCCCAAAGCCAAGATGCTCGTCCTTGATGAAATTTACCCGGAGGGCTTTCAGATACCTGAGATGTTTATCGGCAAGAATGTCTTGCACTTGCCGACCATGAAGACCCACGTCTTCACGACGATTACCGGCGCGATGAAGAACGCTTTCGGTGGCCTGCTGAACCGCAAGCGCCACTGGACGCACTCAGTCATTCACGAGACTCTCGTCGATTTGCTAAACATTCAAAAAGAGATTCACCCTGGCATCTTTGCCGTGACCGATGGCACCTTCGCCGGCGACGGCCCCGGCCCGCGTGCGATGCGATGGCACGAGAAGAACGTCTTTCTCGCGGGTGCCGATCAGGTCGCAGTGGACGCTGTATCAGCGAAGATGATGGGATTCGACCCCATGAGCATCAAGTTCATACGTCTCGCACACGAGATGGGGGTCGGGACAGGCGACATCAACGAAATTGAGATCGTTGGCGAGGATATTTCCGAAGTCGACTGGAAGATGGGCGGCGCCGAAAACACCTTCGCGAGCAAGGGCCAGAAGATGATCTATTGGGGCCCACTTAAACCCCTGGAGAACATCCTTCTGCGCTCACCCATCGCGCCGTGGTCATTCGTCGCCTCCAACATCTACCACAACGCCTACTGGATGCGTTTCATTGGCCGCAAGCGCGTCCGTGAGGCCATGAAGACCGGCTGGGGCGAGCTTTTTCAAAAGTATTAGGCCCTCTTTGACACCACAACTCGTATCTGAGAGCATACCCCACAAATCTTCTCGTGGGGTACGCAAGAAATGCCAAAGCCAGTTAGCCATGTGGTTCGCCGTCCAGGACACAAGCCTGGTGACCCCGATATCGAGATTCCGGTCGCCGAAGACCTGGTGACCGTACCCGGCCATCCGGTACGAGAGGCTGACGTTTCGTTCTACTCGCGAGAATTTCCGCTAGAGCAGTGGCACATCGAGAAGGGTGCTGACCGCGACTGGGCGTGGACGGTGTACAGTGACGAATTCACAGACTTTCGTAAAGCGCACGACGACCACGTAAAGCCGCTGGTGGCCGAATCGAGAGAGACCGGCGACCTGGAACCTACCGGAACCCCCGACCCCAGCATCGACACTACGGAAAAAATCCGCTCGAAGGCCCGGGAGCTAGGTTTTGGTGAGGTCGGGTTCACTCGTTACGACCGGCGGTACACCTACAAGAGCAAGAAAAGCTGGGCCAAGTTCAGCAACGCTATTTGTCTAGCGTGGGAGCAGGATTACGACTCAACGCAAACGACGATCAGCATGGCGGCAGAGCATGCCCACTACGGCGCGTATGAGGTCATGGGCGAGGCAGGGCTGCGGCTTGGCGACTTCATTTGTTCTCTGGGATACGGTGCCCAAGTGCATAGCCCCAACGACGCCAGCGCGCCGTACATCCCGTTCTTTGTGAACGCCGGACTCGGCCAACTCGGTGCCAACGGACAACTTCTCATGCCGCACTTCGGATCACGTGCTCGCTTAATGATGGTTACCACCGACGCGCCCGTACATCACGACGAGCCGGTCGACTACGGCATCAACAAGTTTTGCGACGAGTGCCAAGTTTGCGTCCAGCGCTGTCCTGCCCGTGCGCTTGTCCGCGAGAAAATTTGGTGGCGTGGCGCTCTCAAGAACAAGGTCATCTACGACCGATGCCGACCACTTATGGCGAAGCTAGACGGCTGCGGTGTGTGCATTAAGGTCTGCCCCGTACAAAAATATGGCATGCAGCCCGTTATGGAGCACTACGTCGAGACAGGCGAAGTGCTCGGCAAAGGCACCGACGACCTGGAAGGTTATCCGATACCTGACGGCCGCTACTTCGGTCCCGGCGAGCTACCTCAATTCAGTCGCGAGTTTTTCGACTTCCCGCATGGAACCCGTGAGGAATTCCTGTTCGAGAAATTCAAGGAGCGGCTAAGCGAGGGCGACGACGTGTCGAGTGAAGAGTTGAGTGAGTTTGCCGAGGAGGTCCGTGGTGCGGTTGGTGAGACAAGCAAGGGATGGGGCCCGACCGATGATTAGCCCGCTGCCGATGTATCCTGACAACCTATTCGCTTCGCCGAGGTTATGAATGCAGATACTGCTGATTGGATGTGAATATGCTGGCACGACAACCGTAGCCAACGGAATCGTGGGGTGGGCCGAAGAATCGATGGGCGCCTTCCGTGGGATCCCAGACGAGTACCGCATCCACGACCATTTCAAGATCCCACACATCTCACATCTCCCTGAGTTCACCGAGGAGGAGTATCGTCAAATACTGGCGTTGAGTCCCCGCGTCAAGGAAATGGTTCAGCGGCACAACGTGTTCTATCACTTGCCGCATCAGGGTTGGGGTAACAGCGTAATCATGATTGGGCTGTACTTCGATGACAACATTTACGGCCCTCTATACTTCAACTACCTAAGCAACCTCGCCCCCGACGATCCAATCATGCAAACGAGGTCGCAGTTCGAGAACTGGTTGCTCAAGGGAGCGCCGGATATCGTGCTCGTTCATGTCAAGGCATCATCCGACGTCATACGTCAGAGGATGAGGCAAGACCCTCATCTGAACGCGGTGCTCAAGGACGATGACGTCGAGCACGTTTTGTCGAGATTCGAGGAAGAGTTCGACAGCTCGGCCATACCTCGAAAGTTGGTCTTGGATACGGGCGTCGCAACGGTTGACGATACTATTTATCAGTTTGCTGAACAAATCCGAGAGTACCTGAATGAGGACGAGCTGGCGGCCCTGGTAGCCAACAGCTAACCCAAGCGCTGCAAGGAGAAGCCCAAGCTATCTCGTTCAAATTGCACGGTCTACGACGCGGGCACGTCGTACTCTCGGTCCTTCTGGTAGACCATTAGCCGACCACGGGCATCGGTGACGATGATGCGGTCTTTGTTATCAATGGCAATGCCCATGGGCCTGCCGAACTGGGCAAGATACGGCATCACGAACTCGTTCTGCCTGAACCGTTTTATCGACTCCGGGTCGCGGGCCATGTTATATTCGCCAGCTTTCGACAACTCCAGCGCGTCACCGTGCAACGAGGTCAGCACGTCGCCGTTCGGCTCAAAAATCTGTACGCGGCGGTTGCCCCAGTCAGTGATATACACATCTCCGTCGCTATCGACCGCCACACCTGCTGGGTGGTCTAGCGACGATGCTGTTCCATCGTGAGTGCCGAATGTCATCAGATGCTTGCCGTCCGCGGTGAATTTTTGTACGCGATGGTTACCCCAGTCGGCGACGTACACCGCCCCCTCGCCATCAACCGTGATTCCCCACGGTCGGTTGAATTCGCCTTCTGTGCTCCCGGATTTTCCCCAAGCAGTGAGGAAGTCGCCGGTTTTGGAAAACTTCTGTACGCGGTTGTTCATGCTGTCGACGACGTAGAGATCGTCGTTTGCGTCAAACGCAAGGCCACTTGGCCCGCTTAGCTGTCCTTCTTCAGAGCCCTTCTCGCCCCACTTGTCGAAGAACTCCCCATCCGGGTCGTATTCGGGAAACGTCCTCACGGCATCAGGGCGAAACGCAGAGATCGTGCATTCATGCTCATCAGAGCAATACACGTCTCCGCTGTTCGACACTGCTATACCGACGGGCCAGGTGAAGCCGCCTCGGGCGAAGTCACCAATGTGATCCTCGTCCATCGTCGTCTTACCCACGCGCATGTAGATATCGTAGCTTTCGCCTTCTTTCAAATAGCCAATGCCACGGCTGATGACGAACAGAACGTCGTTGCCCGCCACCGCCACGTCCATGGGGTAAGAGAACCCACCGGTTCTGCCGAACTTGCTCTCGTTATGCTCCGCAGTGAGACGTCCCATACTGTGGCTAAAGTGCCAGGTACGGCCCGCTGCCGTAGTCGTAATCATCGCAGCTTCTCCTGTGTCGTAAATCTCCGTCTGTCACGCTTATGCCAACTCAGCACACTTCGACTCCAACCCTCGTGTACGTGAGCGTGCTAATTGGCGAAGATCGCGGGCTTCTCAAACTCTCTGGGAAGTACCTCGCGGTCGTCGAGTCCCATCCAGTCCCCGATGATTGTTGAGTAGATGCCTCGAAAGTCCATCGTCGGCGCCAGATCACCCTCGACGAGTTTGGTGGAATCCATACTCGGGTACTCTCCGAACAGTCCGCCCTGAACCTGTGGCCCGATGGCGAATGCGACGCCAGCCGCACCGTGGTCTGTTCCACCGCCGTTCTCGCGGACGCGGCGCCCGAACTCGGAGAATACAAGCATCGTGACGTTATCGGCAGCGTCGTGGGCCTTCAGGTCGTCCCAGAAGTCGGCGATTGCCGTTGAGACCTCACCCCATAACCGGGGATGGGACGTACCCTGCGCCGCATGGGTGTCGAATCCTCCATACTCGGTATACAGAATTCGTGAACCGATGTCCGAGAGATGGATCATCGCCACATCACGCAGCCGCTTTGCCACAGCATTGCTGGCGTATTCCACATCTGACTTGTAGGCCTTGGGCGCAACGCTGATTTGGTCAGCGCCGTTGAGCGCGTCCATACCAGTCTTAGCAATGTAATCAGAAACCGGGCCACGCCCATTAGCGGGAGCATACATCTTGGCAAAGCGGTCGAGCATCTGTCCCCGAAGCTCGGCCTTCTCTACCGAAGTGAGCAAACCATAAGCGTTGATGTCTGAGACCGACGCGACTGAAACGCCATCGGCCACAAGTGCTCGCGGCAACCCTTGCCCGACATTGACGGTGGTCACGGGGTTCTCGCCGTGCGGGTCGATTTGGCGTGTTGCCTTGCCGAGCCAACCTTCAGTCGCAAAAGTATCGGGGTCAGCCGTGTGCCAGATGTCCATGCAGCGAAAGTGCGAGCGATTCGAACCTTCCCACCCAACGCCGTGTAGTACGGCCATATCGCCATTGGAATACATCTCGTGCAGCGGCTTCATCGATGGATGGAGTCCAACTTCATCGTCCAGCTTTAACACGTTCTCCTCGCTCACTTTGAGGAGCGGACGGTTGTCGTAATAATGCGGGTCTGCGAAAGGCACGACAGTGTTCATATAGTCGTTTCCGCCGCTCAATTGCAATACGACCAATACCGGTTCTTTGCTCTTCGTTGTCATGGCGTGAATGTCCTTTCGTTCAACCCCAACCGTTTGTTTTTACTATGTCGGCGGCCATCAACCGAACTGGTATTCCTTCGTGCCCGCTATCAGGGCAAGCATATCGCCGACTCTTTGGGAAAATTTATCGAACTCACCGTTTGTGCCGTACATGATTGGCCCACCTAACTCCGCCTGCGCTACAAGTTCCTGGAACGTTTCATCGTCCACGGTGCCGAGACCCAACTCGTTCAGGCACCGCTCGACGAACATGGCCGCCGTTAACGAGCCTCCAATGTTGCCGATCCGCCGTACCATCGCGTCGACGCCCGGATTGGAGGTGTCTCGCAGGTGGTCGGCGACGAAGTTGACACGGTTAATCAAAGCACCGCTGTTAATCCACTCACCGCCGGTGTGCCAGCCTTCGACGCTGGGCGGGTTGAGGATATCCTGTCCCATCGTGGCCGGTCTCGTCGACAGGTTGCCCCAACTCGGATCAGGGCCTGTGAAGGAGCCGCTGAGTTTCAGCGCGCCTACTACAACCTCTGCAGGATTCTTAACTTTTTTGTACTCCGCTTCCTTGAAAAAGTCGGAAGAGAACAATGTTCTCAGTACAGGCTCCATCTCGAAGTCAGAGTCGGTGAACACTTGGCACAAGAGATCGATTGCCTCCGGGTTCTTCGGTGGCTCGGTCGGCCACTTCGGGACCTCGGGCTCGTCCTCGACGAAGAAGCTGTACAAGTGGCGCATGATGAAGCGCGCGCAAGCTGGCTGCCGAACCACGATGTCGATAATATCCTCGCCACCGAAGTTGCCGGTTCGGCCAAGAAAGGTCTTGTCGGTCTCATCATGATCCTCTGCGCGGTACTCGAACTGCCAGGGAATCTGCCCCAACTGGATGCCACGACTCTTGCCGACGAAGGTCCAGCCTGTAAAAGCGCGGGCACATTCGTACACATCTTTTTCCGTGTACTGACCGACACCGAGGGAGAACAACTCCAGCAGTTCGCGGCCCCAATTCTCGTTGGGCGCTCGCTTGTGGTTGTCCTGATTGTCGAGCCAATAGATCATGCCCGGGTCTTGTGCCAACCGGACGAGCAAGTCGCGATAGTTGCCCATACCGTGCTCTCGGAACATCGATATCTGGGTGTGCATGGCGTGGCCAGACTCGACCTTGTCGACCCCGGTCGCAAACACGTGATGCCAGAACAGCACCATCTTCTCTTGCAATGGGCGCTTCGTGTTGGTCATACGAAAGAGCCAGTTCGTACGTGCGTGCTCGCTGACGTGCATGTACTCGGCCATGGGGTGGTAGCGAAAGAACAACGCTTCATCGATATCCGGCTGAGTCTCCGGAGCTAGCAACTGCGCAAGCGTCTCTTCGTAGCCCTGGGCAACAAGGAGATCGAGTTCGTCATGCGTGGCCCCAAATCCGGCACGCCGCATGAGGTGGGCCATCAAAGCGATATCCCGATGGTCAGGCATCCTGTTCCTCCTTAACTGCTTCCGTTTGCTCACCGGTGTCGGAACTACCGAACGGGTTCAAGAAGTGATTCTACCAACATCGATTGGCGTACTCAATGGCCTTTGTGATCGACCTTCTATGAGGCTTACAATGACGAGTAGTCTCGGCTCGATTGCGTCACCGTTGCAAACAGTCGCAACGTTCATCCTGAGACTATGGTTGAGTGAACTTCCAGCAGCACATGACCGACCAGTTCATACCAACAGACCGGCTCAAAAATGTTCCCGCTCTCGTGGGAATAGTAGGGCTCGTCGTTCTGGTCCCAGTCGTGCTCGCCGGACTATTCTTCCTGTTCGATTCATTTTTCCCAACGATCCTGACCGGCCAACCCGCGCAGGTTCCGGCGGACAGTGCGACCAGTCTGCGATTGCCCATGCCTTCCCCAATGGGGGCCGTTGCATTCGGTGCTCTCGTAGTCATCGGCGCGCTGCTAACCGCTCTCTATTGGATGATGAGACGGGGCCTGCGAAGGGCGGCGGCAGCGGGGCTGGTCTTGGTGATTGGAACCATAGTCACGGTGTTGTTCGTGATTCAGAGCGGCGGTCTCGATACGGCGGTTGGACAGAATTTCTCCGTCGGAGGACCCTCAGTTCCTCAAAGCACCGTCTTGATCGTCGCTGCGGCGCTGCTGTTGTTTCTGATCGTTGCCATCGTCAAACCTCGCCTCTCTCTCCTGCTCTTGTTGCTTCTCCCATTGCTACTGCTGTTGCCAGCACTGCGGAGCCTTGACCTTTTCGAGGCTACTCCTGCATCAGCGGCTCAAGCCGTGGAGGAGGAAAAACAGGAGCAACCTGAGGAGCCTTCGCCCCCGACTCCAGACGAGGCCGAAGCCTCTGGCCCCGACGAAACCGAGGCCCCCGCAGCACCTGAAGAGAGTCCTGACAACCAGGTAGCTGAAGGAAATTCGCCGGAGCCAGCCAACTCGACAAATAGCGCGAGCGAAGCTGCGCAATCGCTGCTCGAAAACGGCCTGCCCTCTAGCCTCGACGTGGTCACGTCACCGGAGGGGGCCACGCTCTCGCCGGAAGGTGGACATGATCTCAGCGAGATACCCGTGTTCACAGTCGAAGGTGCGGAGGTGATCCGCTACCTTCGCACTTTCGTGGCCGACACCTACGACGGTCGACGTTGGTCGCGGGCCATCGACATGCCCAAAGCTACGGTAACGACGAACACTAGCTACGCACCGCCAATGCCTGCGAGCGCCTCGTCTTCTCGACGCCTGGTTACAGTCTCCCCACTCGAAGGGCGCACGATCGGTGTGGGCAACCTCCCCACTGCTCTCTACCCCGATTTGTTCCTTGCGGCAGACTCCCTTCGACTGGATGAAGAAAGCTGGATAGTCCGCACCACTTCTCCCATTCGAGGATCGTATCAAGTCCAGGCTGCCATTATTGACATTCCTCGCAGCAAAATCGCGGCGGCAAAACTGGTGACCGGCGGCTTGAGCGAGTACCTCTCGATTCCCAACTCCATCTCCAGACGGGTTCGGGTGCTAGCCCGCGAAATCGGCGGACGCCAGAAATCACCGTACGACCGGGCGATAGCCCTAATGGATTATCTCGCCGAGCACTATACATACGATTTTGGTTTTGAAAACGCGCCAGCCAATCGAGAGCCGACCGACTGGTTTCTTTTCGAGGACCTCAGGGGCGTGTGTGCCAACTTCAGCAACGCGTTCACGATCATGGCACGAGAAGTCGGCCTCCCCACTCGACCAGTCGCCGGATGGGCCGTCTCACCAATCACCGCTCAACAAACCGTTACCGCGGCCCAGGCTCACCAGTGGGTCGAGGTCTATTTCGACGAAATAGGATGGATAACTTTCGACCCAACTCCTCCAGGCGGCGCACCGAGCAGGGCGGACGCCAATGCTGCTCAGGCTGCCCTGTCATCTAACGATGAAGCGACAGTTCCTGCAGCAACAGATGGCTCTGACACAGAAAACACCCTGTCCGCCACCTCAACGGCCACGGGCAATGAAGTATCGCTCGGACTCATTCCGACCGCCGTCGAGATAACCGAGGTCGATGGTCGTGCCCGAGCAGGGCGACCTCTGATCGTTCGTGGAACTCTCATTACCAACGCTGGGCAGCCCGTGACTGGACAAGCTATCGAGATTCTTCTAAACGAGACGAAAGCGCACGGAGGGCGGCTAGTTGGCGAAGGCCAGGCGACGGAAGGTATCTTTGAGATCACCATCGTGATTCCAGAGGACATGCAGCGCGGCAGCTATCAGGCCATCGCGCATGCCATCGAGAACGAAACATACGCAGAGGCGTGGAGTGACCCGGAGATAGGGGTATTCGTCAGTCCCGAGATGGAGATGAGCGGGCCGAGCCGAGTGCCGGTTGGAACCCAGGCGGTTTTTACCGGTCTGATGAGAACGGAGTTCGGCGAACCGCTGGCCGATCAACCGGTCATCGTCTTGGTCGACGGTATCGAGGTCGACGCGACCCAGACCGATGCCGAGGGGCGATTCGCCTTCAACCATACTTTCGATCAGCCTGGACCGCACAGTGTTGGTGCAACGTTCGAGGAGAACGACTTCATCCTCGGAATCTCTGCGACGCTCGACGTGCTCGTCACCATCGCGACGGTATTAGAGATCAACGTACCTGACAATCCGCAGACCGACTCACCGATTGCGATAACCGGAACGCTGCTGACGGATCGGGGCGAGCCGGTTTCCGACAAGTTGGTGGAAATAAACGTCGACAGTGTTCTGGGAGGAGAGGTTATGTCTGCGCGGGACGGCAGCTTTGGTGCGGGAGCAGACCTGACAGGAACGGACCGAAGCTCCATTCGGATAACGGTAACATTCGACGGCGACGATCTCTACGAACCGTCCGCCGCATCTCTGGTCTTGCCGGTCGGTCAACCGTCGCAAGGCAGAGATATCGGGTGGCTGCCCTGGGCCATAGCGCCACTTCTCATCGCGGCAGCCGCGGCCGGCGGATTCGTCCTTGGGAGACGTTTTTTAACGCTTCAGCGTCTGAGCGCACAGGTGGCCGAGACTCCCGGCAGCTTATCGACGACCGCCCATACGGGGCACAGAACGGAAAATGGCACGGTTGTCCCCGACAGCCGGATCGCTCAGTCGAGCATACGTTTGAACTTGGTGAAACCCGTCGCCGACCTGCCCGCTGTTTGGGGCAGAGGCGAGGCTGTAGACATTACCATTGAGCTAACGTCAGACGACGGAGGTCCAATCGCCGAGGAAGCCGTCACCTTATCGGTGAACGAACAACCTGCGGCCAAGCTGCGGACCAACCAGGACGGAGCCGGAACCGCGAACTTCGTTCCAGACCTACCCGGTATACATCAGGCCCGCGTGCGATTCGAGGGAGACGACCGGTACTCGTCCGCTGAAGCGACCGACGAATTCCGCGTCGTCGTATTCCGCGAAGAGGTCATTGCACTGTTCAACTCGGTGGGTGCCTGGTCGTCAAAACGCATCCGCAGCTACAGCAAAGACCTCACGCCCCGTGAGCTGGAAGCAACGCTGTTAACCAGTGGTCTCGACATCGACGAGCGCTCTCTTGCGGAACTTGTGCGCCTGTTCGAGTATGCCGACTATAGCGAGCACGAGATCGCACGGCCACACTACGAGTCAATGTATCGCTCCTGCAAGGCCGTGATGGGAGACGACCTGCATTGAAGCGCGTCATGGACACTCCGGCATTCCCAATCGGCGTCTTTGTGGCGGCCATCGTCGGCGTTGTGTTGGTTCTGCCAGACGGTGGATACCTTCAGCGATATGTCGGCGTCTCGTTGCCAACACTGATTCCTTTCGTCATACTCGCCAGCGGGCTCTACCTCGCGGCTCAAGCGGTCGAGTGGTCGAAACCGGCATCACCTACCGAACAGTCGAACGGGGCTCTCCTGCGCTCGATAGCCGGGAGATTACTTCGAGGATGGTCCTACTCCGTTGGACTGTACGCCCTGCTGATCGCCACGCCGCCCGTCGCCCAGGCCCTCGCCGACAAATACGCTACGGCAGCGAATACGTCACGGCTGGATATTCTCGCCGATCTCGCTCCGTGGGCCAGTGGCACATTCGCGTTCTTCGTTCTCGTCCGCGCCGCCAGTATGGCCTCACAGACGGTTGCCCAGGTCTTCTACGTCCCTCGGTTTACGCTGATCGGCCTTGCCGGACTGTACGTGTTGATCGGTGAGCAGGGCTTCGTAACGCAAGACTTGGGAATTGACACACCGCCGTTTTGGACATTTGTGGTAGTAGCCGCGCTCACCTACCTCGCGCAACTAGCTCGTCGGCCTCGTTCGGTTCCAGGGACCTGGCTCGACGAAGAAAAAGGCGCCGCCGGACGGTTGGTCACCTGGGTCGCCATCGTTCTGCTGCTGGCGACTGCCGCGGCGGGAGTGACATGGACCGCCCTCAACTCCGCACCGTCAGTGAGTGGGCTTGCCGTCGGCGGCTTTGACGTATACGCCTCGAAACTTTATGAAATCAGACTCCTTGCAAGCGCCCTGGTTTGGGTGCTGATGATAGCGTGGTCACTCAGACCGATGACCACGAAGCCGTCTGGCGGCGAGACCTCGGCGTTCATCGAGGCCGTCGCATGGGCAAGCGGTGCCGGACTCGCATGGGCAATAGGAACATCGCTCCCACCCTCGCCATCGGGGTACTTGCTCGTGGCAACGACAGTAGCTGTCGGCCTCTTGTTCACAAGTCTATCGGCGCTGGCGCGAATAGCTATTGGCCGCGACTGGCCCGTACTTGAAGAGACTGCCAACTGGCTGGCAAGCTCGCAGTGGCGTGCGTTTGTTCTTGGCGCGTCACTGGTCGTATACGGCCTGTTCCTGAGGCCCCTGATGTACTACAGCGTCTGGTACGCCCCCATCCTGGAGTGGATCGCCGTGATATCGCTGGCGATACTAATTCTCGTGAAGACGACAAGCGCGATTCGGCGGCATGTCGAGACATCGCAGATCGTCGCCATTGCTCCCGCATGGGCGAGACACCGACAACGCATTACGACGACTTCCGATCATCATTTCGTTCGCGTCGTGGAGCTCCAACGCGAGTTCATAAACGACGGAGGATTGATCGGGATTTGGGCATACGTCGCGATGGTGCTCGTCCATAACCGGGTGGCGCTCAACGACATGGCCCACGCCCTCATGCCACTGGCCGAGCATTATCTCGACCCCCCGAACCGGCACTGGTTCTCCATCCCAAGCCGAGTCGAAATACAGGAGCGAAACCAACGCCTGCAAGTCGTCGAGGAGACGGTCAAACGGTTGGAATATGCTATCGAACACTCACCTGACAGAGCAGAGGCAGTCGATTCTGCTCGCCTCTGGGCACTCGGAAGCTCGATCTTAGGTTCTCGCGATGCCTTGCCGTTCGTCAGTGCCCTCATCTTGGCGTCCCATCAGCATGGGGCAAACGTCACGACGGCATCCATCAGATGGCTGCGGATGCTTGACGCAGGACGAATATCGGTGCGGTGGAATCTGCGCTTGTGGCAGCGCATCGGTGCAGCGAAGTCCAGGACTGAGCGTCATGAGTGGCTCCTAAACGACTCGATTACGCAGGCGATGGACTCCCCGTCCAACCGACAGGTGTACGTCGCCACATTGTCCAGGCCATTCAGAATACTCGCCGAGCCTGGCGCCAATTCAAGTGTATTAATTGAGGTCGATCCCGGCTCTCTTTTCGAGGTAAGGGCAGCCGAAGGGGAGTACCATGTGATAGTCACGAACGGTCATGAATTCGGGCACGTCCCTAAGAAACGGGCGAACTTCCAGCCAATAGACGCAAGCTATTTCGAGGGCCGCTTCGAGGAGGACTATGAAGCCATTCGAGGTCGAGGAAGCCGGAGCACTCTGCGATAAAATTATCGACGGCGTTCGAGAAGTCTTCGTGGGTAATCGTGTCCTGCTGCGAATGCTTCTCGCTGCCTGCATGGCGAACGGGCACGTGCTGTTCGAAGACTACCCCGGCCTGGGCAAGACCCTGCTGGTAAAGGTTTTTGCGCGGGTGCTCGGCTGCGACACGAAGCGTATCCAGTTCACACCCGACCTGCTGCCGGCTGACATCATCGGCACGAATGTGTGGCGGCAAGAACATGGCACGTTCGAGTTATTCCGAGGACCTATCTTCACGCAAATGCTCCTGGCCGACGAGATCAACCGCGCTCCGCCGAAGACCCAAGCCGCGCTCCTAGAGGCGATGGAAGAACGACAGGTGACTATCGAGGGCAACACTATGCCCCTCGAAGCACCGTTCTTCGTCGTCGCCACACAAAACCCTATCGAGCAGGAAGGCACCTATCCGCTGCCTGAAGCCCAATTGGACCGCTTCTACGTAAAGCTGCGCACCGGCTATCCGGCTACTGATGAGATCGAGTCGTCGATTCTCGAACGCCGCATCATGTGGCAGCAGGACGACCCGACATCTGCGGTACAGCCTGTTACCGACGCCGAGACCTTCCGGCGATTACAGCAAACCGTCGAGACCCAGATATACGTCGACCCGGCCATCCTTAACTACATCACGAAGATCGTTCGTGCCACGCGCAGCCATCCCAGAGTGGCCGTTGGGGCCAGTCCCAGGGGCGGACTTGCTTTGCTGAAGATTGCCAGAAGCATGGCGCTGATTCATGGCCGCGATTTCGTCGTTCCCGACGACGTAAAGATTGTCGTGGAAGAAACTCTGGCACACCGCATCATCTTGACGATCGAGGACACGCTCGACGGTTTCCGACCAGAAAAGGTTGTCGAAGAGGTCGTGCGTTCAATCCCCGTGCCGACCGATTTGGTTAAGCGACCCGGCTGATGGCTCTGTCGCGTACAGCATTAACGTGGATTGGCCTATTCGCAACTCTTCTTCTCGCGTCGCTTGTCCTTGGATCGTCGGCGTTGGCAATCGCAGCGGTCGTGCTCCTGACATTCCCTATGATCGGAGCAATGGCTCTGCCGCCAAGGGAGATTCGCGTCGAGCGCAGGACGGCCCGGACAACCAACTGGGTCGGCGGCAGCATAACGATCGAGCGGAACGTCACCGTGTCAAAGGGCATCGGGCCGATATTCATCCATGACGATTTGCCAAAGGAGATGCTCGTTATTGGCGGCAACAACTTTCGCGTCTTTTGGAAGTGGACCGGCGAAAAGACCTTCGATGCGTCATACACCCTGCTCGGTCCCAAGCGAGGTGTGTACCGGATCGGCAAGACTTCATGGAGAGCCGAAGACCCGCTCCGAGTGAGGCAGGATGCTCACGGTGAGGGGGCCGACGAGCTGGCAATAACAGTCGTGCCTCGCCTCGGCATAAACCGTATTGCCGAGATTCGAGCTAGGGCAGCAAACATATCTCCTAACTCCGACCGCGCGTCAATAGGTGTCGAGTCCACCGATTTCATCGAGCTTCGGGATTACAACCACGGCGACGCGGTCAGGTCGATCAACTGGAAGGCCAGCGCCCGCCGCACGGCCAGCGGCGGCCTCATCGTAAACAAGTACCAGTTGGAGGGCCGTCGCGCGGTTTGGATGTTTATCGACGGTGCTAGCTATATGGGCGTCGGCACGTCAGTGTCGAATCCTTTGGAGTACGCCGTCGAGGCCGCGTTCGGCATCGCCCACTACTATCTAACCCAGGGCTTCACCCTCGGCGCGTATGTGTTCAACAACCGCCACGCCTACCTATCGCCCGACTCGGGTAACAAGCAGCTCTACCGCCTCAAACAGACGCTCCTGGAAATCCAAACATCCGACAGAGTCGAGGGCCTACCCGCAGCCATCACCCGCTGCAAGTACCCGATTTTCCAGCTTCGTCCTGAAATTCTGATAATCACAAGGATTGATGCCCACTTCGCCAACCCGACGAGCGAGCAGGCCCACCTGGGCACCCTGACTGACGGTATCCGACGCCTCTCGGCCTCCTGGGGCAGAGGCTCGTCTCGACGTCCCATACGACTCCTCAGCGTGGATGACCAGCCGTTCGGCAGAGGGCCGGGTGGCATCGGATCGAGCACGCCAGACCTAGTGAAGTGGGAAACCCGACCGCTTGTCAAACAGATCGAGCGGGCTGGCGCGTCGGTTATCCGTTGGGATCGGTCGGAGCAGGACCTTGCGCGCCTCTTCCTGAGAAATCTGTACGCAGAGAAGGTACGCCGTTGAGAAATGTGTGGTTTCGCCCAATCGAGGCCGGCCTCTGGGTGTTGTTCGCAGTGACGGCCGTCTACACGTTCACTCAAACGATGGCAGCGAGCGGCTACTCAGTCGACGCCAGCAGATTGATGAACGCCATTCTCCCCGGCGACCTATCATACGACTTGCCCGAGCCGCTATTACTCGTGGTCGTGGTACTGGCTATCCCAATCTTCTTTTCGCGGGCGGACTCATACTTCAGCTTTTGGATTGGCGCGCTCATCGGAGTCGTCTTATTCCTGCCAGCAATCATCGCATCGAGCGACCTCTATTGGCCTGAGCTGTTCGGCATCGACCGTGTGTTCCAACCAAGCGCCTCCGACAGCACTTTGCTTATTCTGACTGTGTTGTCAGTCGAGACCTTATACGCCATCAGCCGGTTGATCTCCTTGCGGGCCCGACAAGAGGCACTGGTGAAAACCGGCGTACTCGCGGAGGAACGAACGCAAGTCGCTGCTAGTGAACTGACCATGATCGCCGTGACGGTGATGGCAAGCACGGTGTTGGCAGGTGTCGTCACTGGCATCGGAATGTTGCTGAGCAACGCCGATGGGCTGTTCGTGCAACTCCCCTGGACGGTAGTAAGCACCGGCCTGTTCGGCATCGCGGCAGTATCGGTCTTCCTGATCGTATGGGTGAGAACGTTGGTGCGGGACGACTAGGGGAAACGCACCTCATTCCATTTCGACGCCCCAACTTCTGCGCCAGTTCTCTGCCGTCCCAACCACGCTCGGGTCGACCGGCCAAGGCAAAACGCCGTTTCGCTCGGCCCACTCTCCATACTGTTTTGCGATGCTTTCGACAAGTTCAGGGTTGCGCTCAGAAAGGTCGTTAAGCTCGGTACGGTCCTCAGTCATGTTGTACAGTTCCCAATCGCCTCCGTACTCCCCGACCAGCTTCCACTCACCATCCCGAACGGCACGGTTACCCTCGTGCTCGATGATGATCGGCTTCTCGCGCGACCACGGGCCGCCTTCGATAAGCCCCATAAAGCTCTCGCCCTCTATCGGCGGAATGGGATTACCTTTCATCTCAGTCGGGTAAGCTACGCCTGCGGCTTCGAGACAGGTCGCCGTGATGTCGTGAATGTACGCCGGCTCAGTGACAATGGCGCTTCGTTCGATCTTGTCGGGCCAGTGGATAACGAACGGGGTCGAAATGCCGCCCTCGTGTGTCCAATTCTTGTACAGCCTGAACGGCGAGTTGCTGGCGTTTGCCCACTGAACGTCGTAGCTCTGGTGCGTGTCGGCGGGGCCGGGCCGAATTGCCGGATTGTTGCCGTATCGCACTGTCTTCCCATCTACTGTCGGCGTTTGGGCGTAGAGTAGCTGCTTGGCACCCGTCGGATTCTCTTTGAAGTCCGACGCGCAGCCTCCGTTGTCCGAAACGAACATCACGAGCGTGTTGTCATCGATACCCAATTCACGAATCTTCGCCATGATACGACCAACGCCCTGGTCCATTCTGTCCACCTGAGCGGCATATACGGCCATGCGGAGGTCCTCCCAGTCCTTGTGCTCCGCATTCTCCCAGGGAGAGATGTATCGAGGGCGCGACGAAATCTTCCACTTGGGGTCGAGAATGCCATTACCGAGAAGCTCTTCGTGACGACTGGTTCGTACCTCATCCCAGCCCTTGCGGTAGCTGCCCTCGTAGCGAGCAACGTCCTCCTCTGGCGCATGCAGTGGACAATGTGGAGCAGTGAAGCTCGTGTAAAGGAAAAACGGCTTGCTCATTGCTACGCTCTCGTCAATCATCTGGGCCCCGTGATCGGCGATAGCATCGGTGAAGTAGAACTCTGGAGAGTCGACCTCGACGAAATTATCGTCGAGCATTAGCCCTGGGGGGTTGAAGAACGAGCCAGCACCGCCGAGCAGTCCGAAGAAACGGTCGAACCCGCGCTGCGTCGGAACCGGATGCTCCGGATCGCCGATGGGCCAAGAGCTTGTGTCCGGATCACTGTAGTCGGAGCCAACGTGCCACTTGCCCGACATCAGCGTCCGATATCCTCCGGCACGCAGCATCTCGGCAATCGTCGCGCAGTTGTTGTTGAGATAACCCTGATAGTTGGGCGAGCCGTAGTTATCGGTCATGTGGCCGATGCCTGCCTGATGGGGGTTGAGCCCCGTCAGCAGCGCTGCCCGCGAGGGACAGCACTTGGCGGCGTTGTACATCTGGGTAAAGCGCAAGCCGTTTCCGGCAAGCGCATCTATATTTGGCGTCCGAATCTCCGAGCCGTAGCACCCGATGTCCGAGAAGCCGAGGTCATCCACGAGAATGACAACGATGTTTGGGCGATTCGCCTGCTGCTGCGTCATACGTCGAGCCTCCGTATCTTCTATCCAGTACACAAGCCACTGGAGACGATGTTCGTCAGCCAATGATGGCTGGAAGTCTACGAGGCGGCGGTATCCGCGTCAACTTGATCTTGGAGATTCATCGAGGTGCCCGAACCTTGCAAGCCAGCAACATCAGAAATGCAGCATTCCTCGGTACTGACGACGGCACACTATCAATGAACCTTGGTATTGCGGGAATAACAAGTACCAGGATCACCAAGGGGCGGTTAACGAACATGGAGCGGGACCGACTGTCGAAAGTTAAGCTCCGAAGAACGAAACTCCGTAGTAACCCATGAGCGCGATACCCATCACCTTGAGGGTTTTGCCGGGATCGATCAGGACGAGGAAGCGCCAGAGGGAGAACCGTACTGATCCGGCCCAGAATCCGGCGATATCTATAGGTAGCGGAAGCAACGCGAAGGCGAAGAGTGCCCTCCCGCCGTAGCGCTGGGAAGCCCGTTCGAAATAACCGAACACCTTACTATCGGCCATGACATGACGGCTTTTGGCACCGACAAGGTAACCAGTGGACTCGCCAAGGGTCGCCGCGATGCCGCCGATCAGCCCAATCATTATCGGGTTGTGCACCGCACCCAACGAGAAGGTGTATGCGGGTGACGGTGTCGGGATTATGATCATCGCCGCGCTGCCCATCTCGGCAAAAAAGACGCTGACGTAGGCCCAATTGCCAAGTGCGGCCAACTCGTCCTGAATGCTGAGCAGGAAAGCCGCGAACAATACGGTCAACCCCAAAGCGATGAAGGTCGGGGAAAATCGTACGAGAACTTTTGCGTATTCACTAGCCTTCGACGGCGACGCGACTGTGCCGGAGACGTTGGCGACACGCCCGACGACCGATTGAGGTAGGTTGATCGTCTGTTCGATGGTCGTCTGGAGTGTCGTCATTGGGGTCTCCGCTGGGATCTACTTCAAGTCTATGTCTGTACTGGTATGGCCGCCATCGGTGGGTTTACCGATTTACGGTCATCCGGTAAGTCGTGGCTGACACCGCCCTTTTATCGACGGGCACATCCACCGAAAGGACTACCACACCACCCCTACCACTATAGCCACGACCTATCACCGATGACAGCACCAGTCTAGTATGTGTCAAAAAGCGTTACCTGACAGTTACCCGATGGACAACCGACAGGAAGCTGACATTTTTGTCTACTGAGGGTTGGCGGGGATCAGATTGATGTGTGTATCGGGGTGGCATGGGGGCACAACCCCTACGGGAGGGTCGATTGGAGGGATCTTCCCTGTAGTGGGAGAGATTTAGAGAGGGGATCTACTCGCCGCCCTACGAAATCGGCACGACAGCCCTCTTGTGGATAGCCTTGCCAATGAGCTTGTCGCCCTCGTAGGCCTCGACCTCGTAGGTGAGCTTTACGCCGTCGACCTCCGTGAGGACAGACTTGACGACAACCTCGCTGCCGATAGCCGTTGGGGCGAGGTGCCGCATTCCGTCGACCGCGTAACCAACCGTCGTTCGGTCGGCTGGGAGAAGGTGGTCAGTAGACTTAATGCTCGACCACTCCATAAGTGCCAAAAGCGAGGGCGTCGATAGTACCTCCGCCCCCGGCTTACCCATTCGGTTAATCGTCTGGTCCATCTCAATGGTATCTTCGAGGTCGTAGCTCAGCCCGGGTTTGATGTCATCCATTGCCATGTATCTACTCCTGTTGTTTTCGTTGCGCACCGCAGTTGGTACAAAAAGCGTCTTCGAGATTCAGTTGATGCCGCATGTTGTGCAATATCTTGCATGGTCACCGGAGGCCGTAGCCCTAGCCGGTCTCGGCCTTAGTTCCCGTTCACCAAAGTAACTAAATACAGTGGCAAGTCCCATTAGTATGCCCCACGCCAACCTGCTGCCGAATACATCGACGTTTGCGGCACCCATGGCGATTCCGACGCTCCTGCGCCGAACATAGCAGCGGGCATTCCAGGGCCGCTTCATCACGCCGAGCAATCCCAATAGCCCGACCACAAACACGACGACGCCCGCACCGACCAGTGCCTGGGGGTCGTTCCCATTTTCAAACGTCGGCAAGTCTAGGTTGTACGATGAGGGCGGGACCGTCCCACACGATTGCAGGAATGCACCGCAACACCGATCAGCGCCAGTATGAGTGCTATTATCCGCAGGTCGGCTCCCTGTGGTTTAGGCACGAGGCTTCGGAGCTACGGGCCTCTTCGCACCGGCACGAGGTTACCCTTCTCGCTATCGCCAATGACCGATGCCACGGCGTACTCTTTGGAATGAGACAGCGACAGAGCAATGTCGGTAAGGCCGATGCGTTCGGCGCGAACTTGCGCGGTTCCGTGGAGCTTGATGTGAGGTGCCATGCCAGGCTGCCGAGCTACCTCAATATCGCGCCACCGCACCCCTCGTACGCCAGTGCCGAGCAGCTTCATCACAGCTTCCTTGGCCGCGAACCTGCTAGCGAGTTGGGGCGCTCGCCCCCGCGCGTACCTGATCTCGCCTTCGGTATAGATTCGTTTGAGGAACCGGTCCCCATACTGACCGTAGACCCGTTCCACGCGGTCGATCTCGATGATGTCGATGCCGGTGATTAGCATGGGGAGGAAATATGAGGAGAAAACGTAAAACGTAAAACGTAAGGCGCGTTGGTGGGCCACTGTTCCGCAGACGGAGCGGCGTTCCCCTGGTAGTCCTTACGTTTTTCGTTTGACGTTTTATGCATTTGCTCCCACTCCCGCCGCCTCAAGTATCGCCGGAATGCGCGACTCCCAGCCAATGGCCATGATGTGTGTGCCGTCGCACATGCCGCGCATTTCGCGGATCAAGCGGGCTGTGATCTGGATACTCGTGGCCGACTTGTCTTTAGCGGATTCCATCTCGTCGATGATACTTTGAGGAACGCTCACACCAGGCAACTTGTCGTTGAGGAACTGGGCCATACGCGCCGATTTGAGGACAATCATCCCAACCAGCACCGGCACGCCGAAGCCTCGTGCGGTCTCCATGAATTTCTCGAAGGACGCCGCGTCGTAGACGGCCTGGGTCTGGAAGAAAGCCGCGCCCATGCGTACCTTATCTTCCATACGAGCAAGCTCTTTTTCGACATCGTCGGAGCCGGGGTTGGCGACCGCTCCCGCGAACAGAGAGGGCGTTCCCTTTAGCTCGTTGCCATACATATCGGTACCGGAATTCATCGCCTTGACCGCCTCTAGCAGGGTCTCTGCCTTGAGGTCGAAGACCCCCTTGGCGTCAGGGTGATCGCCGCGACCGGGCGGATCGCCGCTCATACAGAGAAGATTGTTGATTCCGAGAGCCGCCGCCGCGAGAACCTCGCCTTCAAGCGCGATGCGGTTGCGGTCGCGGCCCGTGACCTGCAGGATCGGCTCGATGCCTCGGTCGAGCATCAGGTGCGCCGCCGCGATGGGCGCCATCGTCATGTTTGCGCCAGCGGAGTCGGTCATGTTGAACGCGTCGACCATGCCGCTAAGGGCCTCGGCGTGCTTGAACAAGGTGCTCAGGTCGGTGCCCTTCGGTGGGTTCAACTCCGTGGTGACAACGAACTTGCCGGACGCCAGTGCTTCTGAAATTTTTCCCACAGGGGTCTCCTTCACAGGCCGGTTCACAATAGCCATACGGACTGAGGGGCATTATAGTTGTGTGGGACATCAAATAAAAGCGAGGGCAACATGAAGGACTGGACTTGCGCACTCGAACTGAGTGACAACAGAGAGATCACCGCCGGAAGCCAAACGGCGCTGCGAGACGCCATTCGTCGTGGTGCCGACCTGCGTATATACACCGAGTTCAAGCATAACGAGCATATCGATACGAGTTCGGACAACAGCGAACTGGTGCGTGAGGTAGCCGAGTTTCGTGCGACCTATCTCATAGACGACCGCTGGGTAGCTGGCATCATGACCCTCCGCCAGCCAGTGGACTTGCCTCGCGGGTTCGGGCCGCGACCTTCGATGTCTTTCTTCATGTACAACGAGGACGGACGGCAGGCCATCGCCCGCCTACACCTCGACGGAATTCCCGCCGAAGGTACGCCTGGGCCGTCGTCCCACATGCCGGAGCACGACAGCATGTCGAAATATCGTCAAACAGATAGTTGGGACGCCAACACCAATTCTCCGAGCCATAATTTCGTGTATGACTTCGGGGTATTCCGCTACTGGGTGCGAGATACCTGGGAAGAGGTTTTTTCGCACAACGACGACGGTACCGTCGTATCAGGATCAGTCGATGATCTGGTTGACGCGTTCAAGGACGGAGCGGACGTTAAGGTCGGCATTCGCGGGCTGGGCAGCAATCTGACGAGTAACGGAGAAGAAGCTCTGGACCACGAGATGTTTATCCATACCAACTCGTGCTACTACTACACGGATCAAAAAATGTTCCGGGGCGCGACTCATCCGTTCGTTCGCGTCAAGCCGGGGGTTCCAATGGAGTATGTTAGCGGTGGGTGGGACGCCGGGTGGGCGCTTGCCCGCAGCGACGGTCACGTGGCACTGCGGCTCGTGGACCCTTACACGCTCCGATCACGAGATACCGTAGGGCGTTACGCCCTACGGTGGTTCGTGCGGTAGGTGGTGAAGAGTGAGTATGTTAGACTCGTAATACGGTCAGATTTCTGTGAGGATCATCGGAGGATCAATGCAAAATCATAGCCCTTCTGCCGTCGGCATCCAGCCAAAGATAGTCTACTCGGATGAAGCGCTCGAACAGATAGGGCTGCTCAAGGCGATCGTCGAGAAGGGCGTTGAGATCGGTGTCGGACTGGCGGACGCATACGGTGCGCCCGTTGACCGTGCGTGCGTCTACAAGTTCACTTCCATCGAAGACCCGTCATACTCCGAGATCGTGCTCGCGTTCTACAGCGCTGCGGACCGGGAGCGGCTGAGCGACTTGTTCCTCATCGTTGCACAAGGAGTTGGGGAGTGGGCCCATGAGCAGCAGGACGAGGCAGTGCGAGCGCTAACGGAATTGGTTTCGACAGACGTGCTCCCGCTTGAGTTCTGGCCCGATGTTTGATCCGGACGAGTTCTGGCAGTTCGCGGTCGATTTGCTGGATGGCGACGACCCGAATGAATGCGAAGCCAGAGTAGCAGCGGGGCGTGCGTACTACGCTTTCTTCCTTACGCTTAGAAGCAGTCTGGAACGCCAGCTTCCAGGGACGTTCAGGGGAGGCGCGGGTGATCACAGCCAAGCGGTGCGACTTCTCAGAGAACGAAACAGACATCCGCTCGCTGCAACTCTAAGAGGGCTTTACAGACTTCGAGAATTGACCGACTACGACCTTGAGTCTGAAACCAGTCCAGCCAGAATTTCATACGAAATCACGCGAGCCCAAAGTCAGTACCAAAACGCGAAGGTGTTCTGATCCATGAGCGCAAAAATCATCGACGGCACGAAGATTGCGGCGGATATTCGGGGCGAGGTAGCGGCGGACGTCAGTAAGTTCAAGGCAGAGCATGGCATCATTCCGCATCTAGCGGTTATCCTCGTTGGCGAGGACCCTGCATCCAAAGTCTACGTGCGCTACAAGCACAAGGGTGCGGCTGAGGCGGGCATGATCTCCAGCGACGTGACGATGGCTTCCTCGACGACGCAGGACGAGTTGCTAGCGGAGGTACTTCGGCTGGGCCAGGACGACGGCGTACACGGCATTCTCGTGCAAGTGCCTCTGCCCGACCACCTCGATCAGTATCCCGCAATCGAGGCCATCAACCCGTTAAAGGACGTAGACGCGCTGCACCCCTTTAACGTGGGGCTGCTGTCGCAAGGACGCCAACGGTTCATGTCCGCGACGCCGTCCGGTATTCAGGAAATGCTGGTCCGCGAGGGGTACGACCCGGCGGGTAAACACGTCGTGGTCGTGGGCAGAAGCGAGATCGTTGGAAAGCCCATCGCGGCCATTCTCATGCAAAAGCAAGCGGGTGCCAACGCTACAGTCACAATTTGCCACTCCCGTACCGCTGACATGCCTTCGATTACGCGGCAGGCGGACATCCTCGTCGCGGCCATCGGGCAGCCGAGGTACATCACCGCCGACATGGTGAAGGACGGTGTAGTCGTCATTGATGTCGGCGTTAACCGCATCGAGGCGCCGGAACGCAAGCGCGGATATCGGCTGGTAGGCGACGTGGACTTCGACTCGGTCGTCGAAAAGGCAGCGGCCATCACGCCTGTACCAGGTGGCGTCGGGCCGATGACGATTGCAATGCTGCTAAAGAACACCTTGAAGGCAGCGCGGTTGGCGGTCGGAGACGAATAGCTCGCCGGATGTCAGCCTTCACGAGCGCCGTCGCCCTTCGATAAGCTCAGGCCGAACGTGATCCCCAGGAAATCCGTTCGGGTCCTTCCGAGGAAGGATCGAAGCCCATGTGTGCCAGCTACAATAGCTCTGGACAGCCGACTTGGTACCCCATTGACGGGCGGTTTCGCCGTTGCTAGCATGGGCCGGAGGTGACGAGATGAGCGATAGCATTCTGCCAACTGACTTCGATGGGCTAGACCGGCTTATCAGCGGTTGTACGCTCTGTACCCTGAGCGAGAAACGTACGACTACGGTACCCGGCAACGGGTCGTGGACGGCGGATGTGATGTTCATCGGTGAAGGGCCCGGCTACTACGAGGACCAGCAGGGACTGCCGTTCGTCGGGCGAGCCGGGAAACTTCTCAACGAGATGCTTGAGTCCATTGGCATGAAGCGTGAGGACGTATTTGTCACTAACATGATCAAATGCCGCCCACCGAACAACCGCGACCCTTTGCCTATAGAGATCAATTCGTGCAGGCCGTATCTCGACAGGCAAATCGAGATGGTAGCGCCCAAGATCATCGTGACGCTCGGCAGGTACTCGACAGGGAAATTCATACCAGACGTACCGATCAGCAAGCTGCGCGGGAAGCCCAGTCCGTGGAATGGCATCACGGTCTACCCGATGTACCACCCCGCTGCGGCACTACGTAACTCGAACCTCCGCGCTGCTTTAGAACGCGACTTTCAGAGGCTGCCGGAATTGTTGGAGGCAGAGTCTCCGACTGCGCCGGTTCAAGCTGCGCCGCAGCAACCGCAAGTCCAGCAGCTTGGTTTCATGGATGCTCCCTTAGCTGCGGCGGAGCCTCAAACCGTCGAACCGCCTATCGCTGAAACACAGGAAGACAGCCCGAAGGAACCGAAACAACTCGGCTTGTTTTGAAGAGGATTTTGGGTTTCAGGTGACGGATTTCAGAAAAAGTCCCAATGAGACTCGCGGTCCAGCTGTGCCAAGCGAATCGTCGACACCGACACCTGATACCCGAAACCGTCGACCAACACCTGATCTCGGAAACCCTTACCTGATACGACACGCCCCTAGTACAATGTATTCAGCAACTCACAAGCATGAATAGGAAATAACACATACATGTACGACACTCCACTACGAGTGATTCCGCTGGGCGGCCTGGGCGAGATCGGCAAGAACATGATGGTCCTCGAGTACGGGGACGAGGCCGTAGTAATCGACGCCGGTGTAATGTTCCCCGAAGAGAATATGCCGGGCATCGACTTTGTCATTCCCGACATTACTTACCTGGTCGAGAACATCGACAAGGTCAAAGCGATTCTCATCACGCATGGGCACGAGGACCATATCGGCGCGTTGCCGCACATCATCGGCGACTTGGACGTGCCGATCTACGCATCGCGGCTGACGCACGGGCTGATCACGGTCAAGTTGCGGGAGCATGGCCGGCTCACCGATGCACGGCTAAACGTGATCGAACCTCACGAGCCTTTCTCCATCGGCAAGTTCGGCATCGAGTTCTTTCGCGTGTGTCACTCGATACCAGACGCCATGGGCATCGCCATCAAGACGCCGCTGGGTACCGTTATTCACACGGGCGACTTCAAGATCGACCACACCCCGACGGATGGCAAGGCTACCGACTTCGCGGCTCTCGCACAGATCGCCGAGGAAGGTGTGCTGTTGCTGTGTGCCGACTCCACCTATGCTGAGGTCGAAGGCTATACGCTTTCGGAACAGGTAGTCGGCGAGGTACTGGACCAGGAGATCGGCAAGGCCGAGGGGCGCGTGATGGTCGCCACATTCGCCTCGCTCATCTCACGAGTACAGCAAGTTGTCGACGCTGCCGTCAAGTACGACCGTAAAGTCACAGTCGTTGGGCGCAGTATGGTCAACAACGTAAAGATGGCGACGAACATGGGCTATCTTCGAGTTCCGCCCAAGACTATCATTTCGATGAACGAGGCCAGCAAGCTGCCGCTCGATAAGGTCGTTATCGTGGCGACGGGCGCGCAAGGCGAACCCACGTCGGCCCTCGTCCGTGTGTCCAACGGTGAACACCAGGATATCGAGATCGAACCGGGCGATACCGTCATCATCTCCGCGTCGCCGATTCCTGGCAACGAGACCGTCGTTTCCCGCACCATCGACAACCTTCTCCGGCAGGGGGCGAAGGTGCTGCACAGCCGTATCGCGATGGTACACGTGCATGGTCACGCGAGCCGCGAAGAGCTCAAGATGATGCTCAGCCTCGTCAAGCCAAAATTCTTCGTGCCTGTCCACGGCGAGTACCGTCATCTAGTGGCGCACGCCAATCTGGCCGTGTCGATGGGCGTCTCTGCGGAGAACGCGTTCGTCCTTGAGGATGGCAACGTACTCGCGCTGCAGGAAGACTACGGCGAGATCGTCGACGATGTGCCCGCTGGACACGTGTACATCGACGGCCACCGTATGTGGGGTGACACGAGCCGCATACTGGACGAACGCCGACGGCTTGCCCGCGAGGGTGTTGTCGTCTTCACGATCATGATCGACAAGGACAGCGGTGAGTTTCTCAACCACCCGATCATCAAGTCCTCCGGTTTCGTCGATACGAATAGTGCCGATGGACTGCTCGAACACGCCTCGGAGATCGTGCTCGATACCCTCGACGAGTTGAAGGGCCAAGACCACGATCACTCCAAGATCGAGAATGAGATTAAGCGCGCCGTATCAAAGTACCTCTACGACGAGACTCGCATGCGCCCAACCATTTTGGTTCAAACGGAAGAGGTGTAAGGGTGGGTGTCAGGTGTCGAATGCCAGGTGTCGGATGTCAGGCGTTAGGCACAGCGTGTTGGGGCTCTTGCTCTTCCCCGAGACCCGAGAGCCGAAACCCGAAACCCACTGAGTCCGGCTTCACGCTCATCGAACTGGTGGTCGTCATTGCTATTCTGGGGATTCTAGTGGCGATAGCGGTGCCGGTAATCTCGGGGTTCCTGGGCAGCTCGAAAGAGCAGGCGTACAACGCCGATCAGAAACTGCTCCAGGTCGCAGTCGACGCTTACTATAGCCGCCCGAACAACGAGCGGCTGCTGGGAAAACGGCAGTATCCGATCGCGGGGAAAGTCAGAGGCGGCACAGCGTTCGCGATCCCGGAGGGAGGCGTCATTTCGCCAATCATATTCCGAGGGACGACCTCGACCAACCCTCTTGGTGGGATTCAGGGCGGGTTCCCGGAATGGCACGAGGGACGGAACCAGGCCGCCGATGGTATTCGGAATCAGCCCGAGTCGGAGCAACTATTTCATGAAAACACGACTGTAGTCGATGACGATCATTGGAAAAGTGATCTCGTGATCCGAGAAACAGTAGCGTATGTCATCGACAGCCGCGACTATTTCATCGACTTCTGCGAGTTGGTGAGGGCAGGATTCCTCGACGATATCCCCAGGTCAGCATCGCCCGATCACAACTGTGACCCTCTCGGCGCTGGCACCGGCAGCTACACCTGGTATATCGATTTCGCAGGCAAGGTCCGCAGCCTATATTACTTTTACCCCGCCTCGACCTCCGAAGAAGACCGAGGGTATCAGGACGTATTCCCGTAAGAGCGGTGGTGGGTGTTAGCCGTTCATGTCAGCGAGAACAATACGCGAAGTTTCGCGTCGATTTCATCGACTAGATCCGAGGGCAATTCACCCAAGTCCCTTCGGACTATCGATGCAGATACCGTCATCAACCGATGGAGCCTCACTGTGGAGGTGACCCTCAGCCCGGTTTTGAGAAAAAGGGGATGGGTTTCAGGGATTACGATATCCGATTGAACTGGATTCCCTGGCGCCTGGCTCGTTATGAACGCGAGAACTAGATGTCGATGTGGCCCAATGGGGCCGGTTAAGCAAACGGCGGGACGCACTTTGGAAGAGGACAGATCGTCGAAGGGAAACGAGACAAGCAAGATATTACCCTTCATCGTTGAAGGGTTTCCCGTCTTTGAGCGAATAGATGTCCTCGACAGGGTCGGCCAGAAAATCGAAGGCCGAATTACTGGCTGCCGATGAGAACCATTCCGTCTCGTCGATATCCCCATCATCGGGCTGCCAAACGATGACACGGACCCGACCGCCGCTTAAATCGGCCAATGTCTCGTCTAGCCGCAGCACTCCATCGGAGTCGACGATGCCGGAAGTCTCGATAGCCCAAACGTGAGTCTTCATTGTGATTTCATCATAGGCGAACGGCGCGGATCATACAACGGGACCGCAAGTCATCCGGTAACGTATTTCAATGATCCACTACTGATTCTACGGCCCTCCCGAATTCCCAACACCTGGCACCCAACACCTAGAACCCCTCTTCATCACCTCCCAGACACTAGAAAAGTTCGGGAAATAGGTTAGAATAATGATTGGTGGGGTGTCTGATCGTTACTCGTTGCTCGACATCCAACACCCTCCTCAGGTGGTGCGACTATGGCTAGAGACGCTAGCAACGTGAACATGACCGCTATACTGCTGCGGGGAACCATGTCCTCGTGGTATGCCCGGATTGCGCTGCTGGCCCTGCTGGCGGCGCTCATAGGGGCAGCTTTCTGGTATGGCGAGTCCCTATCGGCGACCTACTTCTCTGTCAAAGACAGCATCGTATCGAGACTTGGTCTCGGCGTCGTCCTAGTCGCAGTATGGTTCGGGATACTAGGCTGGGCGCTAGTGGCACGTCGGCCCTGGTTCTTGCACTATCAGCTATGGGCCGGCTCCCTGTTCTTGATGGCGTTCCTGCTCGGTGTTCTATCCTTCTTCGAGCCTTTCGAGGGAGCGCTCGCCGCATTCACGCTGGAAGGCGAGGTCAGCCTCGGCGGAACCATCGGGTACGCTATTACCGGCGACGTGATCTGGTTCGCAGCCTTTAAGCTGCTGACAATCTTCATCGTTGGCGCATTCGTGGCTTCGCCGCGCCTATCGATGGACATATCCACCATTCTTGGCAAACTAATGGTAGCGACGTATATCTTCGGCATGGTGTCTACTGGCTGGATAGGTCGTAGGCTCGGCCGTATGTATAAGGTCGACAAGTCCACAGAAGTCGAGACCGACGCAGGTTCAGATGAGTTACCGGCGGGCCGTTGGAGCGAGAACCTGCGACGGACGATGCAGTCCGACGAGTATCGGGAACGAGTATCGGCGACAGGACTCGGAGCTCGAGATTCTGGGATAGGTGCCAGGTCGGAACTTCGAGGCGTGCGGGAAGACGCGGCCCTCACAACCGACTTGGCTACCGACACCCGAAACCTAGATCCTTCGTGGACTCAGGACAAGCCTGATACCCAAGACCTAACACCTAGTATCCAAAGCCCCAATCCTTCATCCCCAGGTCTCGTACGCTGGAACAACCCGAAGTCCGAAACCGACGATGAGGACGGCTCCGGCCGTAAGGTCAACAAGCTCTGGGACGGCAAGAATGAAGGACCACCGACCGGCCCCGAAGCAGAGCCGCCTGACGGCGACAAGGACGAAAAACCAAGTCGGGTTATGTCGATGGTACACGCTGTACTCGACGGTATGCCTGCCTCCTCGTGGGCCAGGCCGTCGCTGAACATGTTCGTGGACGCGAACGAGGGCGGCATCACTCAAGAAGAGATGGCCGAGACCGCCCACACCATCAAAGAGACTCTGGGCCACTACGGCGTCGAGGTCGAGGTCGAGGAGACAAAGCCGGGACCGACTGTAACGATGTACGGCCTGGTACCAGGCTGGATTCGCAAAGATAAACAGGTCAACGTAACCGACTCCGACGGCAAGTCCAAGCTCGACGACAACGGCAAACAGATCAAGACGCGCGTTGAGACCAAGACGAGGGTAAGAGTCGACACTATCACGGCCAGGGAGAAGGATTTGTCCCTCGCCCTCAAAACACCAAGCATACGTATCGAGACCCCGGTAATGGGCAAATCGCTCGTCGGTATCGAAGTGCCGAACCCCAATCCCGCCCTCGTTACACTACGGAACGTTATGCAGGACGGGGAGTTCCAACGGCTCCGGCAGAAGGCCAAGCTCCCCGTCGCCATCGGCAAAGGCGGCAGCGGCGAGACCGTCATTATCGATCTTGCTAAGATGCCGCACCTGCTCGTCGCGGGCTCGACCGGCAGCGGCAAGAGCGTCTTCATCAACACGATCATCTCGGCCCTGATCATAGAAAAAGACCCATCAGAACTGCGCTTGTTGCTTATTGACCCCAAGCGCGTTGAACTGACTCCATACAACGGCATCCCCCACTTGCTCACGCCGGTCGTCGTCGACACCGACCAGGTAGTAAGTCTCCTGCGGGGCCTCATCCGCGAGATGATGGACCGCTATCGCCGAATGGAGGAGCTTGGCGTCCGCAACATCGACAGCTACAACACGAAGTCTCCGGACCGGATGCCTTATCTGGTGATCGCCGTCGACGAGCTAGCCGACCTGATGATGACGGCCTCGGTCGATGTCGAGCAGGCGCTGTGTCGCCTGGCCCAACTAGGACGAGCGACGGGAATACACCTGGTCGTCGCAACTCAGCGGCCCTCGGTGGACGTGCTGACCGGTCTCATTAAAGCAAACTTCCCAAGCCGAGTGAGCTTCGCCGTTACATCTCAGATCGACTCGCGTACGATCCTCGACACATCCGGCGCTGAAAAGTTGCTGGGCAAGGGCGACATGCTCTACCAGAGTGTCGATATGTCTCGACCAGAGCGCGTCCAGGGTGTGTTCATCTCCGACCCGGAGATCGAGAACCTGGTCGAATTCTGGCAGACGACTCCTCGCGGGCCAATGGCCGAGGTCGATCTCGAACCCGTCGGTGGCCTAGACTCTGACGCCGGCGATGACGACGATGATGCGTCACACGACCGCGACGATATGATGGATAAGGCCATCGAACTCGCAATGCGTCAGAAAAAAGTCTCGACCTCGCTGCTCCAGCGCCGCCTACGCATCGGCTACCCGCGCGCGGCACGCCTTATGGACCAGATGGAAGACGAGGGCATCGTCGGCCCCAGCGACGGCTCCAAGTCCCGCGATGTTATAATTGGTTCGTTGTAGTTCGGCGCTTTCATAGCTCGTTGGGGGACTTTAGGCTTCAGTTCCACCCTCGAACGACTCCACCGAGAATCGGTCTGCGTTCACGGTCCGCTCTGAATTTGTTGTACTAGCGAGTCAATATAACACTTCGTCGGGCTAACGGCTGGGGCATGTCACGAATGAACTTCGTCGCAATAGATGTTGAAACGGCAAACGCCGAAATGGCATCGATATGCCAGATCGGGCTCGTCAAATATACGAACGGCACGCCCGTGAATGAGTGGGTAACTTACGTTGACCCCGAAGATTTCTTCGATGGAATCAACGTATCGATTCACGGAATTGATGAAACAACGGTTCAGGGAGCACCTACCTATCCAGAGTTGTTTGACACCCTACGTTCGTACTTGCAGGACAACGTCGTGGTGTGTCACACACATTTCGATAGGGTAGCTACGCATCAAGCTTGTCAGCGTTATGGCATTTCCATGCCTGAAACCACTTGGCTCGATTCGGCGCGCGTGGCGCGCCGCACGTGGGCTGAGTTCTCTTCGAGAGGCTACGGGCTATACAACGTGTGCAAGTTCCTCGGGTATGAATTCAAGCATCACGATGCCCTGGAAGATGCAAAAGCAGCCGGGCACATACTTTGCGCCGCCGTGCAACAAAGCGGACTCGAACTAGAGGCGTGGTTAAAGCGAGTGCGACAGCCCATCGACCCTTCTGCTGTCGGTTCTCGAGCGGCTCTGAAGCGCGAGGGAAATCCGGAGGGCGAGTTCTTTGGCGAGGTGCTGGTCTTTACTGGGTCCCTTGACATTCCTCGGCGAGAAGCCGCTGATCTCGCGGCATCCATCGGCTGTACCGTCGCCCCTGGCGTTACAAAGAACACAACTATGCTCGTGGTTGGTGACCAAGACGTTCAGAAACTGGTGGGGAAAGGAAAGAGTTCGAAGCATCGCAAAGCTGAGCAACTTATTACTCAAGGCGTGGGGATACGTATTCTCAAGGAGAGCGACTTCAAGGAACTAGTCCGAGTTTCCCGAGAATACGCGTAACTGCGCGTTGCACTGAGACACTTGCCCGTGATTCCGACGCCCAGCATCGTGTAACCTAAAACACACTATGGTACGAAACATCTCGGACATGCTTAGCTCAGTCGTCAGGCGCACTGACGGTGCTGAAGAAGTCGTCGAGCGCGAGTCCTGCCTGGTGTGCGACTCGTCGCTTGTCGACTCCGAGTTGTACGAGCGCTACAACGTTTGCCCGCGATGCCGCTTCCATTACAGCGTACCCGCGAGGGAGCGCATCGAGGGGTTGGCCGACCCTGGCTCATTCAAAGAGATCAATCGCACCGTCACGTCACTCGACCCGTTGTCTTTTTCGTCGCGTACGTCGTACAAAAATAGCGTCTTTCGTGACCAGAAGCGTACCGGACTGACCGAGGCGGCGGTCACGGGCACCTGCACCATTGGCGGCACAACTGCGGTGTTGATCGTCCTTGACTTCGGGTTCATGGGCGGCACCATGGGATGCGTTGTCGGAGAGAAAGTCGCGCTGGCTTTCGAGTACGCGGCGCGCCGCAAGCAGCCCGTCGTGGCAGTCGTCACCAGCGGGGGCGTTCGCATCCAAGAGGGCATTTTGTCCTTGATGCAGATGGCGAAGACAGCAATGGCGGCAAATCGTCTTGCAGAAACTGGACTGCCCTTCATCTCAATTCTCGCAAACCCCTCGACCGGCCACGCATTCGCCAGTTTTGCCAACCTTGCCGACATCATCATCGCCGAGCCCGGAGCTATCGTGGGCCTAGCGTCGATGCGGGCCATCAAGGACTCTGCCGGTGATCAAAGCTCGGTCGACGTGCACACCGCAGAGGCCCATCTGCAGCATGGCATGATCGACGCCGTGGTCGACCGTACTCGGTCAAAGGACACATTAGCGGCCCTGCTCGACATGCTCATGTCCAAGTACCAACTGACGCGGCGCGAGAAGCGGGAAAAGCCGGTGTACCCCGAACCAACAAGCTCCCTTGTTGCCTGGGAGGCCGTCAAGCTCGCGCGGCACCCCGACCGCCCATCGAGTCTCGACTACATGAGCCAGATGGTGACCAACTTCGTCGAGCTTCACGGCGACCGCGTGTTCGGCGACGATGGCTCAATCATATGGGGGCTGGGGCAGATTGGCGGACAAACGACTGTCGTCATCGGACAGGAAGGCGGCAACAGCCGCGACGACGTTGACCGGCACGGCGGGCGCACCTCCCCGGAGGGATTTCGTGAGGTACAACGCGCCGTCCGTCTTGCGGGGAAATTCGACCTGCCTATCGTCACCCTCATCGATACACCTGGCCCAAATATCGGCATCGAATCGGAGCAGCGCGGTCTCGGCAGCGCCATAGCCAAGACGATGGCAGAAGTAGCAGGCGCACAGGTGCCGTCGATTGCCGTCATCATCGGCGAAGGCGGCAGCGAGGGCGCACTTCCGTTGGCAATTGTCGATCGGGTGTTGATGCTTGAAAACGCCATCTATTCCGTGATCTCACCAGAGGATGCGGCTGCCTTAATCTATCAAGACTCGGCCCGCGCGGAAGAAGCGGCAGAAGCTCTGCGTCTGACCGCCCGTGACTGTTATGACCTTGGCATCGTCGATGTGGTCGTTCAGGAGCCCCCCGGAGGTGCTCACACTAACCCACAGGAGGCGGCACGGCACCTCCGGCGTATACTCCTTCAGGAGCTAACGGAGCTTCAGGCCGGTTCGAGGAAGAAGCTAATGCAGTCCCGCTATAAAAAATTCCGCAACATGGGTGAGTACAGTTCGCACTTTCGGACGGCGATCACCCGCGAGGTCAACGGCCTCCGGGGAATTGTTTCAACCCGCGTACGGCGGATCAGGCGGAGTTCCGACAACGAGTCGGACAACGACGTTGCGGACGGATTTTCGAGTCCGAATGGGAATCATGAGGGCGCCTAAAGGCGGCTCATCGTTGGCATCCGCCGGCATTCTTGGTTTGACACGAGACTCCAGTAGCCTCTAGCATCGAAGTAGGAAGTTCACACCCCGTTCCACTTCGAGAGGGAGCACGATTGACCCTCCCCCGAACATGCCCCAAGCGAAGCCTGGCGTGGCGCCTAATAAGGAAGAACATCGCATGATGGACGAACAAAGATGGCAGAAGGCCGTCGAGCAGACATTCGTGGTCAGGTTTCCAAAACAGCACCTGGCTACGTTCGGCGCGACCAACATCAAATACTACGTCGTGACCGAGCCTGCGTTCCAAGAGGAGATGCCGGAGTTGGACGAAGGGGTCCTGCGAACAGGCAAAGTCTTGGCAGAGCGCCCGACTATAGTCACGCCTAACTACATGGCCAATCTCGAAGGATTCAGTTCCGAAGCCTACGAGTTCTTCGACGACCTGGCGCGGCAAGAGGGTGCTAACAGCCCCGGCATCATGTACCAGTACAAGAACAAGCCGGAGAACACCGAAACTGTCGGCGGGATTCCCACGGAGATCGCGCACCGGATCAGCAAGGACCTGAACGAGCGCCAAGAGGAGATGTCGGTCGTAATGGTCGGCGTTAACGAGTTGTGGGACGTGGCCTTGTTGAAGTTCATCTACGAGTTCACAGCTTCGTCAGTGGCGGGCAACTTGCAGGAGTTCAACACACGCGGCCTGCTCAACCCAGAACGGAACTTCGGCGGAGCGCCTTCAGCGGCAACCCAGCAGATCGACAGCCTCTTCCGCGAAGTCGAGCGCGGTAACCGAGGGGGCATAGACCATCTCAAGCAGGAGCTTGACCGCTGGGGACTCTTCGACTTCTACCAGGACCGATTCCTCAACCTGTTCCAGCAGTAATCGTTACTCCAACTCCAACTTCACTTCCGGCGCGATGAACGCGTGGTCCTTGGCGTAGACCTGAAGGCGACCACAGGCGTCTGCTACGATAACACGGTCCTGGTCATCGATCTCGATGCCCGTCGGACGCTGGAAACGGCCCATCCCTGTGTAGTCCTTGACTTGCCGGTACGCCTTGATCGTCCCCGGATCACGTCGGATGATGTACTCGCCCGCCTTAGAGAGCGTCGTCGCGTCGCCGTAGAAAGTCGCTAGCGCGTCGCCGTTGGGCTCGTAGACCTGGACGCGCTTGTTCCCCCAGTCGGTCACGTACACGTCGCCCTCACTGTCCACCGCCACGTTTGCAGGATGGTTCAGTTCACCACCATATGACGTGCCGAAGGTCATGATGTATTCGCCATCTGCCGAGAATTTTTGTATACGGTCATTGCCCCAGTCGGCGATGTAGACATCTCCAGCCTTGTCGATAGTAATTCCCCAGGGCCGGTCGAACTGTCCTTCGCCGGCGCCTTGGCTCCCAAAACCTGAGATGAACTTCCCGTCTTTGGTGAACGTTTGGACGCGATGGTTCCTGCTTTCTACCACGTGGACGTTATCCGCGGCATCGAACTGGAGGCCAATGGGGCCGTCGATCTGACCTGGCTCGGAGCCGGTCTCTCCCCAGGCAGCAATAAATTCGCCCGGAGTGTCGGTACTTAGATAAGGCACCATGCCATCTGGGTCGTATTTGTGAACGACATTGTCGTACTCATCGGAAGCGTAGACCCAGCCCTCGCTGTCGATGGCAATGCCGCCGGGCCACGTGAAATCCCGCCGCGCAAAGTCACCGAGATGGTGTTCCTCGAACGTCGTCTTGCCAATACGCCCGTTGTCACGCTGATCCATCTGATTGCTCATCTGATAGCCCTTGTTGAGAACGAACAGAATCTCGCCGGGAGCGATGACAAGGTCGGTCGGATAGCGGAAACCGCCGGTGTTGCCGTTATGCTCGTTGGTCGGACGTCCAAGAGAGCGGTCGAAGTGCCACGTGCGGCCAGCAGCGGAGGTGGTAATCATATATACAAATCACTCCAGTTCAAGTTTGACTTCCGGGGCGACAAAAGCGTGGTCCTTGGCATATACCTGGAGGCGGCCACAGGCGTCCGCGACGATGACCCGATCCTCATCGTCAATCTCGATACCTGTTGGGCGCTGAAAGCGGCCCATCTGTGTGTAGTCATTAGCCTGCCGGTACGCCTTGATGGTGCCGGGGTCGCGACGGATTATGTATTCTCCGGCTTTGGAGAGCGTCGTCGCGTCACCGTAGAAGGCGGCCAGCACGTCGGCATTCGGTTCATAAATCTGGACGCGTTTGTTCCCCCAATCAGTCACATATACGTCACCCTCGCTGTCGACAGCGACGTTGGCTGGATGGTTCAGTTCGCCGCCGAATTCCTCGCCGAAGGTCATAAGGTACTCGCCATCTGCCGAGAATTTTTGTATACGGTCATTGCCCCAGTCGGCGATGTAGACATCTCCTGCCTTGTCAATGGTGATTCCCCAAGGCCGGTCGAACTGACCCGTGTCAGCGCCCAACCCGCCAAAACCAAACAGGAACTTCCCGTCTCTGGTGAACTTCTGGACGCGGTGATTCCGACTCTCGACCAGGTAGATATTGTCCTGCGCGTCGAACTCAATTCCAGTCGGGCCGTCCAGTTGGCCCAGATCTGAGCCGGTGTGTCCCCAGGTGGCAACCGCCTCACCATCCAGGTCGAATGTTGGATACGGTTTGGTCGCCTCGGGGTCGAACTTGCGGATGACGTTGTCTTGCTCGTCGGAGACGTAGACCCACCCCTCGGAGTCGACGGCGATGCCAGCGGGCCAGGTGAACTCGCGGCGGGCGAAGTCACCCAGGTGGTGCTCATCGAAGGTGGTCTTACCGACACGACCGTTATCGCGGTAGCCGACCTGGCCGCCGCCGAACTGGTTACCCCTACTCAAGGTGAAGATGATGCCATCGGACGCAAGTGCAAGGTCGGTCGGATAGCGGAACCCGCCGGTCGTGCCATTGTGTTCGTTGGTTGGCCGACCGAGCGAGCGGTCGAAGTGCCAGGTACGCCCAGCGGCAGTAGTGGTTATCATGAGACTCCAAAAACGTAAAACGACAAACGTAAATTCGGAGCAACACGGGGGCAGCTATGAATTATTACGTTTGACGCTTTACGTTTTCCGTTCTACCTCTGAATGAAAGCTGGCTTCTCAAAAGTTCCGTTGACGATGGGCACAGCGTCGAGGCCGAACCAGTCTTCCAAAATAGTAGTGTAGACACCACGGAAGTCCTGGTCTGTGGCAAGGTCACCCTCGCGCAGGTCATCGGCCTTCATCGAGGGATACTTGTTGTGCTGGCCGCCCACGACCTTTGGGCCGATAGCGAATGAGACGCCGCCTGCGCCGTGGTCGGTGCCGGTACCGTTCTCCTTGACGCGCCTGCCAAACTCGGTGAAGACGAACATGATCACGTTGTCGTCGGCATCGTGCTCCTTGAGGTCGTCCCAGAAGTCGGTGACCGCAGACGCGACCTCGCCGAGCAGCCTGGGATGGTTGTTGCCCTGACTGGCGTGAGTATCGTAGCCGCCGTGCTCGGTATAGAAGATACGGGTGCCAAGGTCGGCGGTATGGATTGCCGAAACGTCCTTGAGTTTTTTGCCCAGCGCGGTGTTGGCGTACTCGACGTTGGACTGGTACGTCTGCGGCGCTGCTTTGAGCATGTCAGCGCCCTTGAGCGCGTCGAGGCCGGTCTGCGCCAGGTAGTCCATGACCGGACCAGAGCCCACAGCGGGCGAGTACATGTTGGCAAAGCGCTGCAGCATCTTGTCGCGCTGCTGCTTCTCTTCGATGCCGGTGAGCAATCCGTATGTCGAAAGCTCGGCGACCGATGCCACCGACGCGCCCGGAGCGACGAGCGCCCTCGGAAGCCCCTGCCCGATGTTCACCGCCGTCACGGGGTTATCGCCTTCTGGGTCGAGGTCGCGGATAGCCCGACCAAGCCAGCCCTCAGTACCGACCTTATGCGGCTCGGAGGTGTGCCAGATGTCCATCGCCCGAAAGTGAGAGCGTGTGGACTCAGGAAAGCCGACACCGTGGATGATGGCCATCTCGTCCCGGTCGTAGATGTCCTTGAGTGTGCCCATCGCCGGGTGGAAGCCGACCTCATCGTCGATCTTTATAACCTGCTCCTCAGGGATGCCAAGGTTCTTTCGGTTGTCGTAGTACAGCGGGTCGCCATACGGGACGACCGTATTCATATAGTCGTTGCCGCCCGTGAGTTGGAGGACTACGAGGACTGGTTGCTTACCGTTGCCATTAGTACCCATGTATTTCTCCTTTCCATCGACAACGTATCTTATCAAACGGACGTGCAGGCCGCTATCAGTGCATGAATAAACCCTAGTGCCATTCAATTATCTGAGAGAAGTATTGAACTTTGGGCATGGACACGAGAAAAGCAGGCAAAAATTTGATGAGGGCGTTCGAGTCGCTCCCTGATCCTCGGTCTCGCCGTGGCCGCCGTCATCCCCTTGGCGCAATGCTCGCTCTGTCCGTGTGTGCCATGCTCTCAGGTGCCAGAAGTTTGTATGCCATCGCTCAGTGGGGACGATTCCAAGACCTGGAGACCGTCCGAGCCCTGGGGGTCACGCGAGACAAGACTCCAGCGGTGTCTAGTCTGCATGAGCTATTCAAGAGGCTGGACCTCGGGGCCTTCGAGGAGCAGTGGCCGGGGTACACGGGGAGGAGTTATCGGGAGTGCAGCTGCTAGCAGCATACGCTCATGGCCTGGACATGGTTCTGGGTTAAGCGGGGGTGAGGGAGAAGGAAAGCGAGTTGAAGGCAGCGAATAACCTCGTTGAAAATCTACCAATCACAGGCAACGTGATCACAGGAGACGCTCTGTACTGCGAGCGGGGCTTATGCAAGCAACTATGTTGAAAGTCAAGTGGTAGAGTGTTGTTCTGAGCTATGCGAGACAAAAGAGTCGTCCCACATCTTGCGATGCCGCAGCATGCTGTTGAGGATCACCAACAGCTTGCGCATCGAGGCCGTCAAGGCAACTTTCTTGGGCTTGCCCTTGGCAAGCAGTCGTTCGTAGAACTCTCGGATTGCGGGGTTCCATCTGCTCGCGCTCAAGGCCGCCATGTACAGCGCTGCTCGTACCTTGGCCCGACCTCCCCAGACCGTCCGCTTACCCCGAAAGGACCCGCTGTCCCGGTTGAACGGCGCAACTCCCACCAGTGCAGAGATGGCCTTATTGTCCACCGTTCCCAGTTCAGGCAGACCTGCCAGAAGGGTCATCGAGACCACCTTGCCCACGCCCTGCACACTCTGGAGGATATCCGACTTTTCCTGCCAGATCGGACTCTGCTTTATCGCGTCCGTCAGGTCATCATCGATCTTGTCCAACTGTCGCTCCAGCGATCTAATGCTTGTTCGAATGCTGCCTCGCACGACCTTGTCGGCAGTATTCAGTCGGTTCTTCTCAGCCGTGATCATCTCGACCAACTGGCCCCTGCGGGCCAGGAGGGCAGACAGTTCTCGACTCTGTTGGTCAGGTACAGCTTGTGGCTCAACCTTGATCGCTTCAGCGAAGTGAGCGATAACTCTAGCATCGATCGAGTCGGTCTTGGCCAACGCTGCGGTAGCCTTGGCGAAGTCTCTGACCTGTCGGGGGTTGAGCCTTGCCACCGGCACACCAGTAGCGGCCAACTCGGCCATCAATGGTGTCTCGATACCTCCTGTGGCTTCCACTGCAACGACAGTAGGCCCGTACTCGCTGAGTGTTCGCACCAGCTTGCCAATCTGAGGATGAGTGTTGGATACTCTCCACTGATGGCCGGTTGGTCGTACTGGAGTTGACCCGGTTTGGTGGACACCTTGAGACTTGGGGGTATCACCCGAGGAAAGGAAGTTCACATGCCGAAGACGAAAGCACCATATCCGCCCGAATTCAAG
>Ga0114996_10000326_pt1 | contig 66613 bp, 48 predicted proteins | sample ArcticOcean_MG_C_4_FD_87039 | JGI IMG/M metagenome (GOLD analysis project Ga0114996, IMG submission 87039) | Marine microbial communities from western Arctic Ocean - ArcticOcean_MG_CB4_134 | ecosystem: Environmental > Aquatic > Marine > Oceanic | place: Arctic Ocean: Canada Basin | collected...
ATCCCATGTTGTTGGGGTCACCGATCCCCTCGGAGCCACGCTCAGGCACGGAGGGACAGATGAAAATACGTTCCGCTCCCTCGCCCGTGCCCCACACGGTATTCCACCATCCGGTGCCTGAGGCAAGCTCCACTCCCAGTTGCACACAAATCTTGGCATACCAGGTGGCCTCGACACTGTCAATAGCGATTGCGGGCAAATGATATAGCGTCCCGTCATATGAGGCAGGGAGGAAATGATCGTTATCCTCGGCGTAGAAAAACGTCGACAGACCGATCTGCTTGAGGTTGTTCATACATATGACGTTCTTGGCCGTCTCCTTGGCCTGTGCCAGCGCCGGCAGCAGCATTGACGCGAGGATGGCGATAATGGCAATCACGACCAACAGTTCGATGAGCGTAAAGCTCCTCGAGCTTGAGATGTTACGATAACGGTTCATTCATCTCTTCCTCCACTTGTCGGCAGTGAGTTCGTCGGGCAATCGTGCCCTTATTCAAGAACCTCGCTGCGCTCGGTCGCCGTCCTCCTGCGGAGGACGGAAAGAAGACGGACTGGCGGCGAGAATAGCCCTTGTTATTCAAAAATAATACCCGCGGGAGCCACAGGTTGCAACTTGTATAGCATTTTGTTTTCCGCTGCCGTCTGTCGGAGCGCTTGCCGGCCGCCGGTACCGGCCGCGGTAATAACCGCGTTACGCCCTCCTGATGCCCTGTATTGAAGTCCAATGACAAGTCGTGGTAACACTCAACACTCAATTCTCAATGTTCAAGTCAAATACGCTTACTTGATAAATGAACGTTGAGTGTTTGCCACCTCTTGATCCCTGAAGGGCTTACTGACCCACAAGAATCGGTAAAGATCCTTAATCGTTATCTGGTCATCCGTCGTAAGGTCACAGGGCTATGGCACCAATGGCCGGCCCTGCCGGTATATTTCCAGCTGGCGTTTCCATTGCTGAGCCGGCCCCGTCCGACCCGCCGCGACGGCCAGTTCGATGGCCTTTTCCTGCCACTCCACCGCCTTCTTGAAATCACCCGTGGCGGCATACGCGGCCGCCAGCGTATCCAGATGGGGAGCGGTCTCGAAGCCTGTCATGGAACAGGCCTGTTGCGCCAGCTTCAGCGCCTTTGCCGGGTTGCGGAGGGCCGCGTTCGACGACGTGGACGCGATCCACGACAGGTTGTTCATGATCTCCGCCTGGTCGGGTAGAATCTCCAGCGATTTCCTGTACAGCTCGACGGCTCGGGCGTGACGGTTCTGCTTCTGAAGAAGCGACCCCAACCGGCTTAGACCATCGGTGTTGCGGGGATCGACTTTCAGGACTCCCTCGTAATAGGCTTCGGCCTCGTCGAAATTGTGCTGCGCGTTCAGGATGTCCCCGGCGACGATGAGCGCGGTGATGCAATTCGGGTCGTTCTTCAGCGCGATTTTTGCATGTTCCATGGCGGGTTCGAGCTTGCCCTGAGCTGTCAGGACGACAGCGAGCTGGGCATGGGAATTGGTGTCTTGAGGGTCTAATTCCAGCGCCCGCTCGAAGTCGATCACCGCATCGTCCAACCGTCCCTGGGCGACCGCCACTTCGCCCAGCTTCCCGTACACGATCTGGTAGTCGGGCCGTTGCGCCTGCAGCGCCTCCAATTGCGTCCGTGCCGCGTCGTATTCCCCCGCCCGTATCAGCGCGGTGGCCTTCAGATAATCCTCATGAAAGCCGATCACGTCCTTCGGATCATCGCGTCCCGGGTCGAACTCCAGTCGCGGCTCCATCGTGCCGCCCACATAACCCAGAGACGCCAGGCGCGCCCGGTCTTGGGCGCTCAGGCCGAGGCCGGCATCGCCACCCACCAGCAGGCTGTCCTTGAGGATGCGGCGCAGCCGGTCCTGAAGGTCACGGGCGAGACGGCTCTTCTCCAGCACCAGGTTCACCGACTCACCCGGATCTTCGATGATGTCGTACAATTCGGCGCGCGTGGTCTGGATGAACTTGTATCGCCGCTCGACAACGGCACGCAGCGGATTTGCGCCCAGCGTTGTCGGCGTGAAGCTCTCGCAGTAGAGGGCCCGGTCGGACAGAGCCGCGCCGCCTTCCTCGAACGCCGCCGACAGATCCACGCCCTGCACGTTGGCGGGTCGCTTGAGGCCGAGCAGCCCGCAGACGGTGGGAACGATATCGATCAAACCGGCCGGCTCCGCTACCCGCACCGGCGCGGTCCCGCCCGGTAATCTGAAGATGAGGGGAACCCGTATTGCCGACTGATAGATGAAGAACTGGTGTGTCTCTTCGCCGTGCTCGCCGAGCATCTCGCCGTGATCGCTGGTGACGATGACCAGCGTGGATTCATCCAGCCCCAACGCCTTCAACCGGTCTAAGAACCGGCCGATGAGCTCGTCGGTATAGGCGATCTCGCCGGCGTAGGGGTTGTCGGCGTAGCGGGAGGCGTAGGGTTCGGGCGGCTCGTACTCTTCATGCGGATCGTAGTAGTGCAGGAACAGGAAGAACTTCGAATCCTTGTTCCGGTCGAGCCAGTCGACGGCGATACGGGTGGTCTCGCCGCCCCCCCGTTCGGCGTGCAGGGCAGCGTCGGATGACTTATTCCCGGCCGTCTCGAACTCGTCGTGGTAGGTGTCGAATCCCTGGTCCAGGCCGAACTGGGAGTCCAGCACGAACGTGCTTACGACGGCGCCCGTCGCGAACCCGTTCGCGCTCAGGATCTCGGCGAGTGTCAGGTTCGCGGGGCTGAGGCGGAAAGTACCGTTGGCCTGGACGCCGTGCGTCGGCGGGATCGTACCGGTCATCATGGAACTGTGCGCCGGCAGCGTGAGGGGCACGGGCGAGATGACGTTCTCGAAAAGGATCCCTTCCCGGGCGACCTTGTCGATATTCGGCGTGAGCGGCCGGTCCGGGTTGTAGCAGCCCAGATAATCTGCCCGGCATGTATCGATGCTGATGATCACGACGTTCCGGATGGGCGGGCGCGTCGCGCCCGGCGGGCGGAGGAACCACACCGCCGCTCCGGCAATCGCCAGGACGAGAACCAGGAGAGGCACGATCCATTTTCGGCGGGTGCGGCCACTCATCGCAATCGGCATATCCTGTTGCGGGGCTCAGGGCGGGCGTTTTTCCCCTGAGCACAGTTTAACTTCCCAAACGGCTGCCGGTCGATCATTCGAGTTCCACCATGTACTCGATCTTCGCCGCCGCGCGAAGGCGCTGGAGGTAGGCCTCCCGCTTGGTGCTGAGCCGGGCGGCCTGCAACCGGCCGCGGACGATGGCGTTGATCTCGGCCGCGCTCACTGTCCGGCCATCGGCGGCGAGCGCCTGATACCACTGGAACTCCGAAGCGGCCTCGCGGAGGCTCACCATATCGTCCGCGGCCTGCAGCCGGTCGCGGACGATGGCGGCGATCTCGTCCGCGCTCACTGTCCGGCCATCGGCGAGCGCCTGATACCACTGGAACTCCGAAGCGGCCTCGCGGAGGCTCACCATATCGTCCGACTTGCCCAGTCCGTGCCGTGAGTAGAGGAGTTCGGCCACGGCGGCGGCGGCGGCGGGCACCTGGGCCTTCCTCCCCTCGCTCCTCATACGAAGTGCTTTCTGGACCTTCGGTATCTTGTCGACGCCATTCTCGATCGCCGCCGCGGCGATGATGCGAGCGCTCAGCGCACGGAAGAGGACGGGCCGGATCGCCTCGCCCGCCGCGAGCGCGGCGAGGCGTTTCCGGCCAAGGGCCTTCGCCATCATGACCTTGCCCCCGGGTCCTTCCAGCACGGCCTTCGAGAGAAGCGCCTCGACGGCGGCGGCATCCTTCTCGATCGCCGCGGACTGCACACCCTGGCGGTCCGCCTCCCGGGCAATGATTATCTCCCGGATCGATGAGGCGAACGCCGCGTCGCCCTCCTCTGACCAGGCGTCGGCGGCCGCCTCGATCATCTCCCGGGAAATCGCCTCGCCGTTGACGGTGGGGCCGGCCTTCACAAGGAGCGCCTTGCGCCATTCGGCTTTGGCCGTTTCAAATCGTTTCCGGGATGCCATTGCGCTGGCGGCCGGCCTCCGGGCCTTCTCGGGCAACGGTGCGAGCTTTTCCGCGTTCGCCGCGAGGGCTGCGTCGATATCCGCCTCCGTCAGCAGCTCGGGGTCCATCTCCTTACGCAGATCTTCATTGTGGTAAGCGTAGGCATCGGCCAGGTAGCTCGCGTTGCTCAGGGGCAAGGGCTGGTCCGCGCGGACCGGGGGCCTGCCGAGGCCCTCCTTCGCCGCCTGCTGGGCAATCAGTTCGCGGTCGATCGCCTCGTTGATCGCCGGGGTGACGCGCAGCGCCGGAGGCAGCACGCCAACGCCGGCTATCTCTCCGAGTCTGGTGCGCGGCACGATGTCCTTTTTCAGAATCGGTTTCCCGTTGACCTTCGCCACGACTTCGGGAAGGGCATCCAGCGAGGTCACGCCGGCGGCACGCGCCGTTCCGGCGCATAGAATTCCGCATATCGCCGCGACCGCAATCATCGCCATCGACCGTGTCTTTTTTCTCTGGTGCATGGGTGTTCCTCTCTATTATAGGGGGGTGCATTCTGCCGCCCCTGTTCGTAAGTGTCCAACGGCGCGGAGCGCTCGAGGATAGTAAACTGCTTCCGTAAGGTGTGAACATTAAGGTATTTGCAATCATGGGCAAAGGCAAATAAAAACGGGCAATTCCTGTAACGCGCCAGCGCGGGGCATACACGGGAAAAGGGGTGCCGGTGTCACTGGAACCGTCCTCGTAGCGGTGCTGTGTCTTGCCGGGTCAGTCGCCTTTGTGACGGAGGCGCGCGCGGCGACGAAGACGATCAAGCGTGGCGACACGCGGCGGATATATATGCGGGCGGAGCTCTTCGCCGAAGCGCAGAATCCAAGCTGCGACCTGGCCGATGGCGGTACGCCGTTGTGTGTTCCCGGCGCGGATCGCCTCTACGGCTATCCGCTGCAGGATCTGAGCCATTATCTCCAGAAGATGACCGGTGCTCGTTTTCCGTTCGCAGAACTGAAGGCGGAGGCTCGCAACGCGGTTGCCGTCCGGTGATGTGTACGGCTGTTCACAGTAGATGTTGATGCTCGTCAGTGCGCTGCTCGTTAGATAGGTGATATCAGCGCGCCGCTCTCACTGTCGTGGCGGTGATCACATGCTTCCCCGGCACATTGGGTCGGCATGGGGATTCCTATTCCTTATATATTTTCTGATACATCATACAACGGTGCCAAGTATCTGCCTGCAGACTGTTTTTGTCAAACCGAACCGTGACGGTAGTGGGCTGTGTTCCCACACAAAAAAAAACACGGAGTCCGGAGACTCCGTGTTTTTTTCAAGATCAACGTGTCAAACGGTTTTACTCACTGAGTTTGGCGTCGATGGCAGCCTGGATCCCGGCGCTGATATCGCAGTCCGGTTCGCAGATATTGGCGCTGATCAGGAGATTATCGACAATGATCTGGGAGGTGGCCTGCAGCTCCGGAATATTGGTTGGCAGGCTCTCGCCCAAAATTTCGCAAGCCAAAGCGACAGCGGCATCGGTGACATCAGCGCATGGTGTGCACGGCGCATCGGCACCAGCGGCACCAGCGGCACCAGCGGCACCAGCGGCACCAGCGGCACCAGCGGCAACAGCGGCGCCATCAGCACCAGCAGCGCCATCAGCACCATCAGCACCGTCAGCGCCATCAGCACCACCACCTCCACCACCGCCGGTGGCGCTGATCCCCTGGGCCTCAATGAGGACCGTCGACGTTGCGCCGTTGGCCGTGATGGTGAGCAGCTGGACTCGCGGCGAAACATTCATGTTCGCGTCCACGGAGAGGAGGACGGACTGACCGCTATCAAAACAGTAGGTTCCGCAATCACCGCCCGAAGTCCCCATCTCGATGACGGAATCCGGTTCTGCGTCGAGCACAAAGTTGCTGGCGAATCCATCGTCACCTATATTGTAATAATTCGTCCCGTTGATCGTGGCGTAGTTACTAGCGAAAACGTACCGAAACACAAAAGCGCCCGGCATATTGGTACGGGTCCAAGCCCATTTCATGTACAAGTTTGTGTAGTCCTCGTGGCCGCCCGCCATATTGCTACCGTCCATCGCATAGTAGTTGTTGGTCGGTCGAACCGGCGGGAAGGGAATCTTCGTCATACGCGTGTCGTCCAGGTTCGTAAGTGTGACCTCGACTTGTCCGGCGGACGCGATGCCGGCAATGCCGAGCATTGCCACGATGACCACGAGTCCCATGAGTTTTGCTGCTAATGACTTCATTTTCTTCTCTCCTCTTTTTGTGGGGGGTTAAAATTCCCCGATTGATTTCCGAAATTCCGCGCCCTGCTTTGCTATGAACGATAGGCCGACAAACATTCCTACGACAAAGGGTTTGCGGCAAGCTTGTTTCATGGTATAGGAAATTTTCCGATCAATTGCAACCCCCCCCCTCGAAAAATTCGCATTTCAGGGCTAAAGCGCGTGATCTATAACAACACAACTAACTTATCTTAAGTGAATTACACGAATTAACCGTGGCGCCATTTTTTTTCGGACGATCGCTAACGGAGCCTGACACAGCGACCAACTACGGCGAAATACAGCAGCACCTTCGCCGTGTCATGGCGGAATTTCGCCGAAAATGGCGGCTCACTGTGTGCATTCCGGTTTCGAATTCCAGCCGTGTGCAGAGCGAGCAATGAGATATCTCATCGAGCCGTCAATGACGTTTTGAGTTTTTTGTTCAGTCTCTTGATTTTTCTCGCAACACGCCCTAAATATAGGGCTGTCAAGCTTTAGTCCCGAACTCCTTCCAGCAGACTGACCCAAATCCCTCGAAGACAAATTATGCGAACCGAACTCACTCCGGATCAGATTGAATCGTACCGCGATAACGGCTTCCTGATTTACCCCGATCTGCTGACCGCAGAACAAGCTGACGAACTCAGGGCTGGCGTCCTCGATGCGATATCGATGATGGGTAAACGGAAGATCTCCGACGGTCTCGAGACAGGGGAAACAGAGGGTTTCGGCATCGACCCGATCGAAGGAGAAGGTTTCTACGACAAGGTGTTCATACAGCGCCTGAATCTGTCGCGACTCAACGACACGGTCAAGCGATACATGCACGCCACTGAGCTCGGGCAAATGGTTGCAAAGTTGGCCGGCGTCGACGGCATCCGGATCGCGCAGGATCAGGCGCTGATCAAGGAACCGTTTGCAAATGCGACCGCATTTCATCTGGATGACCCGCTATGGCACTTTCACTCACGCGACGCCATATCGATCTGGATCGCACTGGATGACGTAACTACTCAGAACGGCTGTATGTATTTCTTGCCGGGGACCCACAAGTCGGCACAATTCGACCGGAACGCCGAGTTCGGCCCCCAGATGGGCGCACTCCTGGAGGTTTACCCGGAATGGCGGGGGATCGAGCCGGTCCCCGTCGAATTGAAGACCGGCGACTGCAGCTTTCACAACGGTATGCTCGCGCATGGCGCAAATGCCAACATGACCTGTGGACGGCGGACGGCCATGACCGTCGCATTCATGCCCGACGGCTGCACCTTTAACGGCATACAAAACATCCTGCCCAACGACTATTTCACTTCGCTTGCTCCCGGTGATCTGCTGAACAATGACGATGTGACCCCGTTGGTCTATTCGAGCTGAGAGGTGTGACGGCGTGAAAGGCGAACATCCCCGCGATGCTTCCCTGCAATCATTTTAACCCCTGCAACCCCTGTCACCGAAATCTACGGTTCCAGACGTAGTTATGAGTGATCAGACTCTACAGTGACAGCTCGCTTTCCAATTGTCCCAGGCCGGCGTCGATGATGGCGATCATCTCGTCTACGTCATTTCGCGTGATGATAAACGGTGGCGAGAGTTGCAGGCTGTCGCCGGTCACCCCATCTATCGACCCGCCCGAGGTGACGACGGATAATCCTCTTTCCAGCAAGATGTCTCTCAGCCGTTTGCCGATCTTCTCAGACACCTCAAACGGTTCTTTGGTCTGCTTGTCCTTTACCAGCTCGAATCCGAGTATGAGACCCATGCCGCGGACATCGCCGATCATCGGATGCTTATCCAGCTCGCGGGCGCGCCGCAACAGATAGTCGCCGATCTCAGTTACGTGGTCGAGAAGGTTTTCCTCCTCGATGATGTCAAGCACCTCGAGCCCGACTCGCGCCGAGATCGGATAGTTGACGTAGGTGTGGATGTGTACGGGGACCTCTCCGGATTCCGCGAAGCAGTCGTAGATCGCGTCCTGGAAGACGACGCCGCCCAGTGGGCTGTAGCCGCCGCTGGCGCCCTTGCCGAAGACGGCGAGGTCCGGTTCGACGCCCCAGTGCTCCATCGCGAAATACTTCCCGGTGCGCCCAAAGCCGGTGACAACTTCGTCGGCGATGAAGAGCACATCGTATTTGTCGCAGATTTCACGGATGAGGGGGAAGTAATCCGGCGGCGGCACCCCCGCAGCGATGCCCGATTGCACGACCGGCTCGGCGATGAATGCGGAGACGTTCTCCGGTCCGGCATACAGAATTGCCCGCTCCAGCTCACGGGCACAAGTCAGATTACAGGTGCCCTCGCAGCCGGCATAGTTGCAACGATAAGGATGACAAGGCTCGATATGCGGAAACCCGGCTAGTAGCGGCGCCGAAAGTTTTCGCATGATGGCGGAACCGGAGACCGACATCGCACCCAGTGTCGTGCCGTGGTAACCGCGCCAGCGGGAAATTACCAGGTGTTTAGACCCGTTACCGCGTTGCACATGATAGTGGCGGGCGATTTTGGTTGCGGTCTCGACCGCCTCTGAACCGCCGCAGACAAAGTAGACGTTGTTCAGGTCACCCGGGGCGACGGCGGCGATGCGCTCGGCCAGGTCAAGTGCTGGCTGGTTGAGATAGTACGCCGAGAAGGCAAAAGCCAGTGTCTCCGCCTGCTCTGCCATCGCCGCCGCGATACGCTTGCGACCGTGTCCCAGAGTGACATTGTAGGCCCCGGCGGCAGCGTCGATGTAGCGATTGCCGGCGTCATCGTAGAGGTAAATCCCTTCGCCCCGTACGATCAGGGGAAAGTCTCGCGTCATGTCATAGAACAAAGCGTCTTTGGTGGCAGGCGTGGTGCTCATAGTCGGGTCCCTGTTCGGTTTCCTGGTGTGTCCTGAATTTCGCATTGGATCGCCGACACGCAAACGTCTGGCCGAAATTTAACTGAGCCTTCAGCACTACCATGCTTGAACGGCAATTAATTATGCTGACGCGGTTCCGCCGAGGCGCTGTACGCCAACAACGCATCGTTGTCCACCAGTACCAGCACCCAGTCGTCCATGGTCGGCTTGGGCGGCACCAGCCACAGGCCGTCGGCGTCGGCTTCCACCGGGCCCAGCTCCACGACCTTGCCGCCGCCCGTGTGGTATGACTGCACGTCCTCGCCGGTACGCGGATTGAAGAAATAAGCCCGATAGGCGGCGTCCGGTTCGATCGTGATCTTCGACGTTCGGGGCTCCCAGAGCGCGCACTGGACGCCCGCAAATATCTCGTCCATGCACGATGCCGCGAGGTAAAACACGGCCACGACCCCTGGTATGCCGGTAGCGAACGCGGAGATACGGTCGAGCTTCTCGAGCTCGGGCTCCGGTCGCGGCTCAAACAGCCACCACGGAAAACGCTCGAAAAAGCGCCGTCCAACGCCCATCTGCATAGAACCCGGATAGTGCATGACATCCTGCCAGAACCCGTCACCCCAACTGCAGGTGCTGCCGCGGAATGGTTCGTGGCGGGAACTCATGCACCACATACCCTGGGCGCCGTAGGAATGCCCGGCGGATCCAGACGTGAGGCTGGTCCAGAACAGGAACCGTTGGATCTCCTCACGGCTCCCGCCCATGATACCTTCGTAACACACTTCCGAATTCAGCACCGGCAGGCGCGGCTGCTTGCCGGTGCTGACATTGACTTGCTCGACACTGTGTTTCAACGATCGGTAACCGTCGTGGCCGGTCTGCAGCATGTCCAGGTCGAGTAGCGATTCATCTGTGATCATGGCGCGCGAATCCGGCGGTCTACAGGGCGGGTGTATGGTGATCATATTGTGAAACGGATCGAGCTCACGCACGTACGCGGTGACTTCGGTCCACGCCTTCTCCAGCATCACCCGATGCGCCTCGTACCCTTCCGTCCCGGCAAGGCTGTAGGTGGGCATGTTCGATTCCCCGGCCAGGCACCAGACTACCGGGTAGGCCGCGTATCGTGCCACGAGATTTCGCCAGTGTTTTCTGACGTTCTCAACCCCCATGTACGGCAGGTAGTACCCCCACATCCCGACAATGCACGGCATCAGTCCGTGTTCGATCAGATAGGTGATTCGGCCATCAGCCAGATCGTAGAACCCGGGGTTGATGCGTCGCCACTCCTGCTCCCACGGCCATCCCGAATCGCCGGCCTGCTGCGGATGCCAGGCAGCATCCGCGGCGTCGAAATCCGGCAGGGGGCCAACTACGACCTGGATCACGTTGAATCCTTTGTGCGCTCGATCCTCCGTCAGCGTCGTGAATCCCTCGGGCCAGTCCAACCGCGAGGTGAGCGCCATCCACCAGGTGTCCGCCAGCCACAGGAACGGCGTGCCATCCTGGTGCTCGAATGTCCGCCTGCTCTCAGCGACTCGAAGACGGCCGTGTTCGAAAAGCGGGCTGGTGTAATCGCCCGCCGCAATCTCGAGGTCGCCGGTCTGATCGTGCAGACCTTGATCATCCTCGTTCGTGCACACCGAACGATAGACGTAACGTCCCGGAGCCGGCGCCGCGAAGCGCACGCGGAAGACGTTCCCGCCCGCCCAGAACGCCGGCACGGTCCACGTCTGGCCGTCGGGCCCCGAGAACACAACATCCAACTCGATGTCGTTGAAGATGTCCGGGTACGAACAGCTCGCGGTCAATCCGAACTCAACCGGTACGTTTGTCAGGCCTTGTAACATGGCTCTCCTTTTCGGAGTGAACTATAGGGTCTGAACACTCAGAAGCTACATCCTAGGCAAACCCTAACGCTAAAAAAAGAACCACGGTTCAACTCTTGTTACGCCTATGACGCGAGACTGCGTGCGGATGCCTTGACGCATAGCCCTGTCGCGTTGTATTGTCTCCGGCCGGGGGATCAATTTCTCATGGGCCAGGAGATTAAGACCTCACAAATCACCAAGGACGGGACTGTATATGATTAAGCTGACAAGCCACTTCGAGTGCGGCAACGGCAAGAACATCCAGCAGATCGCGGGGAACCATTTTCGCATGGAAGTCGACGGCGATCTGCTCGAGGGCTACTGCGTCTACTTCTGCTTCGACGTCGTCAATGAGGCCGATGCCACCACCGTCACCATAGAGCTTCATGAGGATCCGAAGTTCGGAGCGCCCACCGGCTTCTCTCTCTGTTTCCCGACCACCATATGGATCAGACCCACTGGGCTTGACCATTACCGACCGCTGCCGGACCAGCCCGCGCTGAACGACGGGCACATCGTCATGAAGGTGCCCGTGGCGGCACATCAAAGCGTGCGCGTCGCCCTGACCTACGTGGCGCCGTACAGCGAGATCTCAGAGCTGTTGCGGCAAATGGCACAGACCCGGTCCGATCGTTGCTCAGCCTTCGTCCTCGGGCGTTCCAGTGAGCAGCGAGAGATTCACGGTCTGCGCGTCGGCACGCCCGGCTGCCCAAAGGTGCTTGTTGTCGCCGGGCAGCATCCGCACGAGCATGCGGGGGTCTGGGGCGTCTTCGGAATCGCGGACTTCCTCTCTTCGCTGATCCCGGAAGCCGCCGCCCTCAGGGAACGGCTCGATATCCAGATCGTGCCCATCGTCAACCCGGACGGCAACGTGCTGGGCAGAAACGCCTTCAACGCCGAGGGTCTGGAAATGTACTGTGCCTTCGGCGACAACCCCGCTGCGCCGGAACCCGAAGCGGTGGAGAACCGGATTCTCTGGGACTGGGCCGTTTCAGAGAATCCGGTCCTATGGATGAACTTCCACGCTTACACCGGCTGGAAGGCAAACAGCGAATTCCCCTACGACGGCTGGTACGAGGTGGCGGACAGAAGCGCCTTTGCGGATGACCCGAAGCGACTGCTCTACGACGCGCTGTGCGACACGGTGCGACTGCAGACGGATGCGCTTTCGACCCACGCGCAGCCCGGTATTCATCCCGAATCCAGCCTGTGCCACCAACTGGCGAAACGGCACCAGGTGCCCACTGTCTTCTACGAACTCAACAACGGAACAGCAGGAAGGCATGCCGCGACCCAACGCGCTCTGAGAGTGTTTCGCATGACCGCTCAGACGATTCTCCACGACGTTTCGTAATTGTCGAGCGAGTGGTTGCCGAATCCGTCTCAGAGAAAGTAATGCTCGTCCCGCGTCGCAGCAATCGGCCGCGGCTCCAGCCGAAACGACGGATTACCAGTCGCCGATGCGGGCGTCCCGGTTACGTATCTTTTGTCGGATGACATTGTTCACCTCCCGTGAGCCATCGGCAAATCAACTCAGTCGCTCCCTTCATTCCTCGCCCTTCGGCGCATACATGAACAGGCGCGACATGAATCCGCCGGCCGCCTGCGCGGCATTACGGCCGGTGCCGACACGGATTGCGACGACGTTCGCTTGACCCGGTACGACGGCGTCGGTGACGTCAAACTCCATCTGGGCAGGCCGGATGTACGCCTCGCTGTAAGGACGGTGTCCGACATACTTGCCGTTGACCCAGCCCCACCCCTCGGTTTCGAGGATGGCCGCGTAGAGCATGATCTTCCGGCCCGCGAACGCCGCCGGTACGTCGACCTTGAAGCGGTACCAGATATATCCCATGTAGGGATATCCCACTTCGTCCATATACCCCTGGGCGTAGAACGGTTTCGTCGTCAGCAGCGTCTTCCAGTCGCCGTCATCGGCGTCGGCATCGGACCACCCCGAAAAACGGCCCTCGTCTCGCGGGTCGATTCGGAACTTCGTTTCCGTCGGCAGCAGTGCGACGAGATCCCCGGTCTCGCCCGATATCTTCTTCGCCAGTGACTCGTAATATTCCTGGCGTTGCGTCAACCCCCAGTAATAGACGCCGGACTCGATGGTTTCCTCATCGGGCAGGCAGTAGAAGATGTTGATGGCGCTGAGTTCCTTTCGCACATCAAACATCCGCTGCGCCTGCGCGGCCGCGGCGGCAAAGTCGGCATTGAACTCGGCCGCGCGCATGTCGAGGTAACGTTTCAGGTGGGCAAGGATAAGCCGGTCCGCCTTCACGTGCACTTTGGTGCGTGCCGTGTCCGCCTTGCGCTCCGCCTCCGTGACGGCCTTCTCCAGTTTATTTATTAGTGCGGGCGTGTAAATGCTCGGCATGAATCGGTCCTCGTGCCCAAGCATTGGCGTCTCTTCCATCGCCTCTTCGAGCGCGTCCCAGTAGGCGCGCGCCGGGCGTGCGGCCTTGCCGTACCACTTTTCGAAGTAGTCGTCGAGGAGCGCGTCCACGTCGGCACTGGCATTCCACTCGAGCTTGGAACGCACATATCGCGTCGTGATCCCGCACTCGGCCCAGACGTTGCGGGTCTCGGCCAGGAAGCCCATAACGCCCCACTCCTTCATGAGCGGGATGTCGCGCGCCACTTTGCGGACCCGCGGCACCGGCGTCAGCGCCGTGACGAGGTTCGTATAGTTGTAGTCGTAGACCCAGACGTTCTTGGAGCGGCTCGCAAACTCCTTCAGCATCTGCCCCTGTCGGATCGTCTGCCAGCTCCTCGGATTGTCGTAGGCGTGGTAGGTATCGCTCCATATCGCGGCGAACATGATCACCATATGGTCGTTGAGCTCCAAATCCTCCGGCGGCGTGTTGCGGTTGAAGTAGCCGTTGGTGGCGATGTAGTGATCGGGGAACTCCTCGCGGACCTTGACGGTGACACGATTGACAAACCGGAACCACTCCTCGCTCACGCTCTCCTCGGTCGGTATCCCCTCCCGGCCGACGACGTCCGTAAAGCCGATATGAAACTTCATCGTCTCAGGATCGAAGTCGACCGAACGCGCGTCGCCGAGGGCGAACCCGTAGGAGTTCGTCTGCGGGTTATCGCGGAACTTCTTCTTGATGATCTCGGCCGCAACCTTGACCGCCCCCGGGTGACTCAAGCTCGGCATGTCGACATTGCGCGTGCCGTCCTGATTCATCGCGAAATACTCGGGATGTTCTTCGAACAGCGATTTGTCTACGACCTGGTCCACCGTACCGTCGGAGGGTGCCTGAAACAGGTCGTACGCGATACCCATCTTGTTTCTAAGCTTCCACCGCGCCTCCTGCTCCCTGATCTCGGCCGGCATGTGAGCCGTCCACAGGCGCATGACGAAGTCCGGCGTCTCCCGCACCTCGATATCGTCGAATCGGATCGAAGTCGTTGTCGGCACGACCTCGCCGTATTCGCCGGGCATGAACCAGCGAACACCGAGACGTTCCAGGAAGTCGTACACGGCATACTCCGTGCCGTGGTAAAGCCCCTCGTCGTTACCGGCCAGGACGAGCCTGTCGCCGTCGCTGTCGATGATGAAGCCCTCTTCACGGCGTGCGTGTGTCCAGCCCGAGGGGATTTTAACGCCTGCCGCCTCCGTCAGACGACTCCTGCCGACCAGGATGACCGGGCCTTTCGTCGTCTCGCCGTCTGTCACCAGCGGTAGTCTGGCACCGGACATCTTTTCGATGTAGCCCTGCAGGTCGGTCGCGGCGGTTCGCACTTTGTCGCCGGCGTCGGCCGCAACGACGATGGTGGCAGCGGGTTTCCCTTTCTTGACGACCTCCAATCCGAAACCCGTTGTCCCGGAAAGCGCCAATGCCAGACAAGTCAGCCTGATCCATTTCGATTTACACATGCACTCCATTCTAACTCCTCGGTGTAGAATTCAATAAAATCATTTCCGGGCGCGCGACCGTCGCTTGCTGGCCAGCAGCGATTGCACGTCCCGTCGCAGAACGCTTTCCGCCGTTGCCTGAAAGGGTCGCCGCCCGTACGCAATGTACGCCCACGTTTCGTATCCGCCATCCCGCATCGCTTCACGTGTCGGCAGATATCCTACCAGGCCGTCCGCGTAACCGAGCACGTAGGTGAAGGCGTAAGGCGAGGCCTGTTTCACTATTAGGCCTGTCTCTGCAAATACCTCGGCCGGGATCGCCACCAGCGCCAGCGGGCCAATCGTCAACACCCGCGTTGTCAGTTTAGCAGACTCGGCCATCGCGCCCCGTCGCCGGCGCTTCAACATAGCCCGGGCCCACGCCAGCCACATGACACCGACCGCGCCCGCTGCGTCGTTCGCCTGTGTCCCCGCCGTTTCAACCTGCCGACACTCCTCCCGCTTGATGATCGCCAGCAGTGCCCGTTCCGAAAGCCGCTGATAAGGCAGCTCCACAACCCGGCTTTTCATGGACACCACCGGGTCCTGAAAAGTTTCGATGCCGGGGCTGATCTTGACAGCCGCAGCAGCGACCTCCCCCCCCAGTCGCTTCACATCGGTGAATGTCCCGCCCTGTACGATTGGATTGATATTCCCGCAAGCACCGTTCGTGAACAACGTCACGCCGCCGAACGCTTCCTCCATCGCCCGTTGAACGACGCCGGGGTAATCGGCGGAAATTTTCAGGTTCCGGGATCCCAGCACCACACCATGACAGGCGTAGTTCACCAGGTGCGCCAACACGCGGCCGTCCGGGCGGGTGATGCGCACCACACCGACCTCCCGGTCCACAACGCCATCAGGGTTCGGCTGCAGGTCGAAAGATCCCGCCACCGTCTTACGGTTTACGTTCACACTCGCGCTCGTCCGGGCGCATCCGATCGTCGCGGGTTGAAGCATTGCGATCGCCGCTTCGGCCGACTCCACGATACGTTGCTTCAGCGTTTCGATGTACAGCGGATCCGGTGTCTCCACGGCGATGCCAACGGGAAAGACGTCGGTTGCCGGACCGGAATGCGTGTGTGAGGAGACGATGATAACGCGGGTGGACGGAATACCGGTCCGCTCCCGAATTCGTCGTCGAATGTCCCGTCCGATTGCCGCGCCAAGCCCGATCAGATCGGTCGTGATCAACAGACAGGTTTTGCCGTTCTGTCGCAGCACCAACGTCTTCGCATACAGCTCGTCATGAACCCCGGTGGCCGGTCCTTTGCGACCCGCATAACCGGAAAGATCCGTCCCTACCGGCGGCGTAACTGTAACGGCGGCGACACCAGCTTCGAGTTGAGTGCTCGTGGTCATGATTAGGGCTAATACAAGTGAGGTGTCAGTTGTCGATTGGCGAGTGATCAGTTTTCAGTTCCCGACACTTAACACTGAACACTGATCACACTTGTTTCGGGACCAGGCTACCGCAATTCCGCGCGGCGCTCGTAGACCTTGCACATAGCGTCCACGATGTCCTGCATGTCCGCGCGTTCGCCAAGCAACATCGCCTGGAGCAACCAGCACGCGTCACGGCAAACTTCTTCGCACACGGGAAAACCGGCTCGATCATAGGGCAGCTCCGACCGAGCGTTTCGCCAGCCGGTGTACGGACCGAATGCCCGATTCGCGAACAACTGTTGATCGTAGAGTCCCATCGGATAGCCGGCCATCGCCGGGATGCCCTCGGCCTCGAGTGCCGCCAGGAACCGTTCTCGCGGCACACCGTCCCACGCCGCTGCATCAAAACGGAATTGATAGAGGTGATACGCGTGCCGGGTTTCACCGTGCCCGCGGGTATGCGGCCGGATACCGGGATGATCGGCCAGCTGCGCGTTCAGAAAGAGACCGTTTTCGTCGCGCCGGATGGTCTGCTCTTCGAGGCGAGTCAATTGCGCCAGGAGCAGCGCGCCCTGCAGCTCGCTTAGCCGGGAATTGCCGCCGATCAGGTGATGCTCGTACCACTCGCCGTCGGGCAGACGTCCGCAGTTGTGAAAAGAGCGGCAGCGTTCGGCGAGGTCGGTATCGTTGGACAGCAGGATGCCGCCCTCGCCCGCGGTCAGGTTCTTGGTTGACTGGAACGAAAAACTGCCGCAATCGCACAGGGCGCCCACCTTGCGATCCTTGTACATTGCGCCATGCGCCTGGGCCGCATCCTCGATCACCACCAGGTTGTGGCGTTTTGCGATCGCCAGGATAGTGTCGAGATCCGCCGGCTGGCCGCCGAAATGGACCGGGATGATGGCCCGTGTGCGCGGGGTAATCGCCGCTTCGATCTTCGAAGCATCGAGGTTGCAGGTGTCGGGCTCTATGTCCACGAAGATCGGCGTGCCGTTGGCTTCGATCACAGCCGTCGCTGTCGCCAGAAACGTGTAGGGCGGCACGATCACCTCGTCGCCGGCCTCCAGGCCCGTGGCAAGCAGCGCGATCCGCAGGGACACGCTGCCGTTGACCACGGCGATCGCGTGGTGTGCCTCCTGGTAGCGGGCGAATTCCTGCTCAAACATTTCAACTCGCGTGCCGTCGAGACGACCCCATTTTCCGCTGCGAATCACCCCGACGACAGCGGCCTCCTCTTCTTGCCCGAACACCGGCCACTGGGGAAAAGCCGCTGTCCGAACCGGCGGGCCGCCATGAATTGCCAACTCCTGTGCCATCAGATCATCTCCGGTAAATCGCTTCGATCAGGTGTCGTCCCTCGGACAAATAGATCATTGTAATGACACCGATACCTGTACCGTCGATGCTAACGGACTCGAGATCATTTGGCGGCAGCGCGATTCGCAAATCGTCTCGTACCGCGCCACAGGAGGCGACGAAAGACAGCGCACTACCGTTCCAGCACACATCGCTGATGATGCAGGTCTCGCGGTCGATCCAGAAGCGGCACCATTGGGTGAACGACCAGATCGGCATACCGTGGCGCGCCACGGCGTCGAGCAGCGCCGCGTCGGCGTCGCGCGAAAACTTCGGCCGGTTGCCGGGATGGACGTCGACGCCGAACGGCGTGCGATACCGTTCGCAGGCGTCGCGGCAGGTGCGTTCCGCCATGACACCGAACGCCTCGGCGGTGAACCGGTAACTGTAGTCGGCATCGTCATAGAAAAGCACGTTATCGGTATAGTGGGTGTGCTGCTGGTAGACGTCGATCAGTGAGCCGTCGGTTCGCGCGAAGCGCATGGGCATGGCCGCACCGAAGTCGCTGTACGGCGCATAGCGCCGGCCGCGCCGGTAGTCCCCGCTAAAGTAGCTGGCCTCCATGCGCAGTCCGCAACGTTCCAGAGTTTCGACGTGCTGCATGTAGCCGACCCAGTCGTTGCAGTGATTGCGCACGGTCAACGGTTCGATGCCTGAGATTTCCTTGAACAGGTCGATTTGTGATTCGAGACGCGCCAGCCGTTCGGCATTGGGCTTGCCGTCAACCGGCAGCAGATTCGGGTGCGGCGCAACGTCATGGTGGCGCGCATAGCGGCGGATGTCCTCGGCCGTGGATTGGGTCTCGTCGGGAATGATGTACAGGTCCATGCGCCCACCGCGCGCACTGATCATCCGCATCTGATCGTCATTGTCGGCGACCGGCGAGTTGTCTTCGTCGCCGCTGTAGAGCAGCAGGCTTGGCGCGTCGCCGGGAAGGTGATGCACGAGCGGGACCGGGTGGCCGGCGCTGCGCTCGATCAATTCCACCAGCGACCGCGCCAGCAGATCGGCGTATGGACACCACACGGCGTCGCCCATCTCGACATCGCATGCCATATGCGACGGGCGCTCGCAAGAGTCACTCGGCGGGATCATCCCTTCACGCGCCTCGTCGCCCTGGCGCAGCATTCGCACACAGCGCGCCAGGTCGAAGGTAATGACGATGAGGCGCCCGTCGCCGACTGGTGTGTCGACGATGCCCGGCGAGTCGGAACCGTAGCGCAAGCGATCACAGAGGTATGCCAGAGGCGGCGGCGCACCATCCAATTCATAGCGACCGGCGGCGCCGACAATCGGGATCATTTCTCCGGTCAGGCCGCGGGGTATGAAGCCGCAGAAACGCAAATGCGCGGGTAGTTCACGGACGCCGTCGTGTTTCAAGCCCGCGAGCTTCGCTACCGACGGATCCGGCATCATGACAATGACGATGGCACCGGCACGCGCCCGCGCTTCGACCTCGGCGGCGTCGACCGTCGCTCCCGCCGGCAGGAGCCAGACATCGCGCGCCACGTCGTGCAGCCCCCAGGTGTGCAGGATCTCGGCCAGATAATCGCCGGACGGATGAATTTCGATACTCATTGGGTCGCGGTCCTGTCGTTCGGGATGTTCTCGTATCCCCAAAATAGATCACAAATCTGCGGCTGCCACCTGCTGCCGCAATCAGAACAACTGAGCATCTCCCCGCGACCGTCAGAGCCGACACCGTCCGCGGCTGGTCGTGCGGGTCGTTCTGTCGTTGCAGCGGACAGTGACCGGGAACCGGGCCAGCGCTGAAAAGGCGAGCTCGGTCTTACCGCCCTCGTTCGTTGTGCGGATCGTGAGCCGGCCCCACGGGGTGTGGACATCCTGTGCCGGCGGCCAGTGTTTGGGCGCGCCGATGGGTTCGATAACGATCCCTTTGCCGGCCAGTCGTGCGCCGAGCATGAGCGCATCGTGATAGGCAGCCTCGATCGGAAACAGCGCGACCCTGGCATGCGCCCCCCATTCATCCGTCGCTTCGTCGGCATGCCGATAAGCCAGCGCCATGCCCGCTCGCTGCAACCTCGCCGCTTCCGGCCAGAGTCGCTGCATGGCCGGGTAGATCCGGCCTGCCTGCATCGCCCAGGTACTGTTGAATGACTCGGGCCAGTCCGGTCGGCCCTGTCCGGCATTGGACGGAAACAGCTCCACATCGTTGCGGATAAAGTGCGGGTGCATCTTTTTCAGCATCGCATACAGATCATCCAACGTCTCTGACTCGCCCGCTTCATCCTCCGCTTCCGCCATTTCCAGGCACGCAGTCATGCAGACGCCGGTCATGTACAGCGACGACAGGTAGCTTGGATGCGGTCCCCCACCCATCTGTACGCCGACCTGGCCGCGTGTCTCCAGGAGCGTCTGCAACATCCGCAGCAGTTCACGCCCGCGTTCGCGTCCGTGGTCGGCACCAAGGAATCGTCGCATCAGCGCCCAGTCCCCGGCAGGGAACATGTCGCGGCCGATCACAGCGCGTGGCCAGTTGGAACGGAACCACATCCAGTATGCATCGGCGGTGTTCTCGGCGGTGTCGCGCAGGTACGGGTCGCCGGTTTCGAGGTAGCCATACAGGATGTCTCTGAATTTCGTGTAGGCACAGGTCTTCCACGGCCATCCACCAAGCCACTGGTGGATTGTGAAATCGGTGTGGTCGACGGCGAGATCCGCCCAATAATCGCAATGCGCCAGTGCATCAGTATAGGTGCCGTCACAGCCCGTCCGATACGCGGTCAACAACAGGCTGGTGCCGGTGTACCCGTCATTCCCGGTGCTCCAGGCGGTGCTGTCCCCGGGCTTCGACGCCGAGCCGGCGTCGAAGCGGCCGCGCCGAATGGCCTTGCGCAACTGCGTCGCGCAGTCATCTCCGACCGCGGTAAATCGGCCGTCGACGGGCAGCAGCGGCGGTGCCCAAGGCTCGCCGCATACCCCATACCACCAAGCCGGCACGCGATATCGCGCGATGACCGCCGGCGCAGCGCCCAGAGCAAAGTTGAAACGAACCGTACGCGCCATGCCGGGATCCCAGTAGTCGGGCGGGCCATTCGGCTTCTGGGAATTGAACACGCGATGGAACGGAAACCAGTCGGCCCGGTCGGCTCCTGGCGAGCCTGGAATACGTCCGCGGCCGACGTGTAAGCGGCCCGGATACGTCTCGCTGCAAAACTGCCCGGCATCGGCCAGGTTGAGTGACAGCGGTCCCAGCGTATGCTGCAGCCCGTCCGCCGGCAGGGACATATCACCGCGGCCGAAGCCGGATCCGGCGAAACGGATGAAGGGCAGGCCGCGAAAATCGTAGCCGCGGATGTGCAGCTTGGCGTTGACAAAATGGCAAGCGGCACGGACGACGCCATTAGCGAAGAGGATCAGAAAAAGATCGACCTGCAGGTAGGTGTCGCCATTGTAGACGATGCCGCCGACACGGATCGCTTCGGCTGCGGGGTTGGCCCACAGCCGGTCGAGCTGGACGTTCTGCCACACGTGTCGGCCACCATCCGGTCCCGTCGCGCCGACGGTGATGCTGATTTGCTTGCCGCCGTACGCAAGGTCCAGTGTGCCCTCGGCGATGACACAGTTCTCCGGTGGGACACCCCGCATCTCGTCGATATTTGTGTAAGCGGCTTCAATGTAGTCGAGCTTCTCACGGGTAATCCGCGTCGCCACCTTCCAGGGCGAACGCTTGCGGCTGTCAGCGGCGGGTTGCACCGTGACACCAAGCTCATCGGGTACACCACCTTTGTCAGTCAGCGCGACGAGCACGCGGCGCGGCGCGCCGTCGCGCTCGCGCCAGGCGAGCGGCTGACCGGCGCTGCGAGGATGATTGACGGTGAGTGTACGGGCGTATTCGGGTGGCAACGGCAGCGAGAACAGCCCGGTCTGAGCCCCGTCGTCAACAGTTCGTTCCAGCCGCAAGCGGTCGAGGTGTTCCTTTAGCATAGTGCACACTATGTGACGGGTCGGTTGATGTCAAACCGCGCGTGCACTCAAGTATATTTTGTCTCGCCGCCTTTGATTGTGAATGGCCTGTGTTATAAACTGCCAGTTGACGATTTTCGCAACATCAAACGCCTGTCACTCCGGAAAACAACTACTCATGACACTACGCGCAACCCTGGTTGATGCCCACAGCAGCCGCACCATGCTGCCGCCGCCGCCGGTGGCAAAACCCATCCGTCTCGGCGTCGTCGGCCTCGGCTCGCGCGCCATTCATAATGTCATCGGCAAGACCATCGCTTACGAGGACTACGAGCTGGCGGCGGTCTGCGAGATCCGTGAGCAAGTGCTCGAGTCGGCAATAGCGACAATCAAAAAAGAGCACGAAATCGAAGTTCCCGGCTACACAGATCTGGACCAGATGCTGGCAGCGTGCGAGCTCGACGCGGTGTGCATCACCGTTGATCCGGATAAACAGATCCCGCTGGCCTGCCGGGCCATGGAAGCGGGATGTCACGTGATGGTCGAGGTGCCCACCGCATACACGATCGAGCAGTGCTGGCAGGCGGTGGTGACAACCGAACGCACCGGCAAGGTGTTCATGCTCATGGAACAGCTCCGGTTCGCCGGCTACATCCGGGCGTGGCGCCGGATCGTCGATACCGGGGTGATCGGCAAACCGCTGTTCGCCGAGGGTGAGTATTTCGGCTACAAGCCGGCGGCGTTTTTCCAGGATGATGCGGGTCGTTATTACACGCCGGAACAGGCGAAAGAGATGCCCGGCGCCCAAGCTGCCTGGCGGCAGAGTTGTCCGACAATCGGCTATCTGCCACATGAGATGTCGCCCATGCTGTACGTCTTGGACGATCGTGTGAAACGGGTCGTCGGCATGTCCAATCGGCCGGAGAGTTATCGGCTCGAGGGCGTCATGCGTGCCGATGTCCAGGTCGCCCTGATGCATACCGAGAAAGACGTCGTCATGCGCATGGCCGTCGGTCATTCATCGGCGACCATGCCGCGGCCGGGCGGTGGCAGCGGCAGCTCCCACTGGCATCATGTAAAGGGTTCCGAGGGTATCATCGAGTCCGGTCGGACGCACGCGGAAAAACCGAAACTATGGGTGGATGGCTGGCAGTTACAGCAGCCCATCGAGCTGACCTGCGACATGTTCCCGACCGATGCGCCGCCGGAAGCCGAAGGCAGTGGCCATGGCGGTCTGGATTACTTCGTGTTCGCCCAGTTCGCCGACGCCGTGCTGCGCGGCGTGCCGCCGGAGCTGGATGTCTACCGCTCGGTCGAGACCGCCGCTCCGGCGATCCTGGCGGCGCAGTCCATCGCCGAAGACAATCGCACGCTCGACGTGCCGGATTTCCGGCCCAATGCCCAGCGTCAGTCCGGCGAGATGCCGGCCGGTACGTAAGCGCGACGGCCCGACCATCCGTGCATGACGTCGGATTCAGCGGCGTCGACATTGGCCATCCCGGTGCTCAACGCTTCCTGGATTTGCGTTTCGGTAGGGAAGCGCTTACCCTCCGCATATCTCGCCAGTGAACCGGCAAGCTCGGTGGAGACGTTGGTCGGCGCCGGACGGAGCTCTATGCAGCCACGCTCGCGGTTCAACGTTACCTCGAGCGGATCGCCTGGTGCGATGCCGAACTCCCGGCGGACAGCAGCCGGAATGACCACCTGTCCCTTGTTGAAAATCTTCATAACTACAAGCAATCTCAGCGGGAAGGTACGCCGATCGGCCAATGACAGCATTGCCGGGTTGGAACACGATCACCCGGCGATATGCGGGGTGATTCATAATGCGGACAAAGAAGTTCCAGGTTCACGGCTTGCTTTCGCCGACGGCCTGACGCAGTTCGGTAATTGCGCTCTTCAGCGCGTCGCGCAGAATCCACGCGTCACCGGAATAAGCGATGAAGTCGAATCCCGCATCCACCAGTGCCTTCCCTTCAGCAACTGAGGATGCGATGCGACCGAGGGCGAGTTGGTTATCGCGGCATGCCACGACGACGCGATCGATAGCGTCGGTAAATACCGGATTGTCGAACTGCCCCGGAATACCGAGTGACGCACTCAGATCGTAATGTCCGACCCATAATCCATCGACGCCCGCCATCCCCGCGATCCGATCGATGTCTTCGATTGCGGCCGCCGTTTCGACTTTGGCGAAAAAGACAGTGCGTGCGTTCGTTGCAGCTAGCATGTCGTCCACGGGCCCCGGCGTGTAGCGGTCGTGTCCCACCTGCACCGACACCGCACGTCGTCCCTCCGGCGGAAACTTCGCATGGCTGACCATCTCCCGCACTTCGTCGGCGGTCTCGACCATCGGCGGCATGACTCCCGCGGCGCCAAGATCCAGGGTCCTGCTGATAAAATGGTTGTCCTTGCCCTGCAGGCCGACAATCGCTGGCAGTCGGGCCGCCTCCAGGTAGCGCAGCAGCGGTTTGACCGACTCCAGTCCGAGGCCGCTGTGTTCGAGGTCGATGACCACAAAATCGCAGCCCGCGGCCGCCAGGATGTAGCCGATGCCGGGCGTGGTGAACTCAAGCAGGAAGGTCCCGTACTTTGGGTCCCGCGTGCGCGTCAATGCTTTCAGACCCATTGGATTCATTGTTTTACCTGCTGATTTTACTGATGCGCTGCCAGGCAGTTAACAGGCTATCGCGTAACAGAATGGTTTCCGTAATGTTGTCGACTTCATTGCACCGCTCCCAGTCTAACCAGACGAACTCAACTTCTACATCTCCGCGGTAACCCACGTCCCGCAATACCTTCAGCACGCGCGCATCGTCGATCGTGTTGTGTTTCACTGATGCCTGAATGAATCCTTTGCGGGCGCCGCCGACACAACCCGAACACCACCAACCAACGGGTATGCTTCGTCATCTGCCATCAACCGCGTTGTCCCGTCTGATGTGACCACGTGGATCGATTCTCCCGACCCGATGCCCACCAGGTCACGCAGCTCGCGGCCCGTCGTCTCGGCCTGATCCGAGTACCAGACGCCGCCATTGTAGTCGCGGGCGTCGACCTTGTTGCGATTTTCCGGTGTCACCGAACGCAGCGTCTCCTCGCTTTCGTGCCAAAGCGCGACCTCGATTGCCACACGCTGGTACGCCTCGCGATCGTCTTTCGCGGCCTGAAGTGCCTCATGCAGCAGGGGCCGAACCGTCGCAATGACATCATCGCCGAAAACGGATTCGGCCGGCGGCAGGTCCCAGATCGAACCCTCCAGGCGGGTCTGTGTCATCGCCTGATCAAGAGCTTTGAAATAGTTAAACATCACTTCGCCGGACGGGCCGTAGAGCGTATCGCAGGCGTTGCGCAGCACTTGTTGTGGATCCGCGTCCGGATTCCACATGCCCTGAGCGACCACGTAATACAACGGCCAGCGGCGCGGGTAGCCGCTGCCATCCTCGTAGGCGGGCTGAGATTCGTAGGTGATCCACTGAACTCCGTGGCGGCGCCAGTAACGCAGATTGCGATAGGCCGTATCGATGGATATCCATGGCAGGCGCCGCCAGGGCTGGCTCCAGGTTCCGGGGATATACCATTCGTAGATAGCCATCTTCGCGCCCGTGGCCACCCACGCTTCAAAGTTCCTGCGCCATCCCGCGTTGGTCTCGCTGCGGGCATCCTCAAGGGCGTGCGCGTGGTCGCCCTGGTTCACAACCATAACCATGACGTTGGCTTCGGCTTTGGCGCCTTTCGGCGGCGCCGCGAAGGTGTACCAATAGGCCAGAAAGCACACCATCTTTTCGGGATGTGACCGCGACAGTTCGCGAGCGACGGCGTTCGCATAGGTCAAGGTTCGGCTGCCGGGATTCGTCCCCAACTCACGACATTGATCACACTCGCAAAAACCGCCGAAATCGTTAGCGGACAGGCTGAAGGTCAGGAAGTCGGGGTTCTCGACGAACCACGCCCGGGCCTTTTCAACGGTGATGCGTTGGACGTCCGGGTTGGACAGGCAAATCTGGCGGTCCTGTCGTCGTTGGCCGTCAATCAGCGGGAAGTATTCGGGATGGTCCGCAAAGTATGTATCCGGCGGGATGATCTTCCAGTAGTTGTGACTGGCGTGCACGGGGGTCCCGTCCAGCCGCCAGGCGGCCTTTGCCTCGGGAAAGTCATTCCACACCGAGCGCAGGACAAACGCCGGCGACTCGCTCCGTTCCAACGGGGCAACGGCCAGCGTTTTCGCTTCGGGAATCACATGATAGAGGGGATCGGGAGCGAACCAACCGCAGCCGAGCTGCTGCAGCAGATCGCAGGTGGCGTAACCCGCGTCGCCGGTCAGCGTGACCTTGTGGTCGTCGATGCGAATGCCGTAGTCCTGCAGGCTGTTGTCCGTCCCGGTGAAGTCGATGATCGCGCCGCGCCACTGGCGGGAATCATCGCGCATCGGAAGCGTCGCGCCGGTCATTCGACGCAGCGTGGATTGCAGGAATCGGGCATGCCTGACAACGGCGTCGGGCGCATCAGCCGAAAGGATGATGCTCGCGACCGGCAGTCCTTTGCTGACCAGGATGAGATGCTCTTCTTCGCTGCGCATCGGCATCAACACACCCGGGGTGCTTCCGTTACGAACTGTTGCTGAGTTGTCCTTAAGTCTTTGATATATTATGGTTTATCGAGCAATTTTGCAAGCAACACGATGAAGGCTTCGATGTCCAATTCGATCAAAAACCGAGCATGCCTCAATTCCGAATGTTCGCTATACGGTAAGAAGGATAGCGGCAGTATCGTCCGCCGTGGTTTCATCTACAAGAAACGAGGCAGAACACGACGGTATCGTTGTGACGTCTGCCAGTCAACAGTAGCCGCCACCAAAGTCACCCCATACTACCGGCTTCAACACAGCCGGAATGCCTTCGACCGTTCGGCACGGATGCGAATCCGGCCGAAAGACAATAAAAATCCACTCTAAACAAATTCGTTACAACGGTTTACGGCGATCGCAAGGCCAGCTCATCAGGAGAATCCCTGTCCCTCCGCAGTCCAAGAGCCCCGGTTTGCGCCGGGGCTTTTGCTTTTTACCACCGCTCCTACACGCCGTGGAAAGCCCGCGCCGGCATTGCTGCCTGATGGAGCCTTCAGACCAACGCTTCCACGGACTCGCAAATCACCTCTGCGGCCTCCATTGCCGCATCCGGATCGATCGACAGGGGCGGCACAAACTTAATAAAACCGCGGCCAGTGACAAACATCAGTACACCACGTCGCACAGCTTCACATGCCACCGCATCCGCCAGTTTAACATCGGGCGCCCGCGTGTCTGCCTGCATGAAATGCAGCGAGAGGAACAGCCCGCGACCGTGGGCCGACAGGATGCGCTCCGGATAGGCTGCCTGCAGCGCCTGCAAACGTGCCAATACCAGACCGCCGGTTGTCGAGCTTGCCGCCAGCAGTTCCTCCTGCTCGATCACGTCGAGCGCGGCGAGTGCCGCTGCAACACCCACCGGATTGCCGCCGTGCGTGCTGGACATTTCTCCGGGATTCGGCAGGTCAAGAACGTCCCCACGTCCGACAACAGCAGAGACCGGCAAGCTAGAGGTCAATCCCTTGCCAAGGGTGATCAGGTCCGGGAGGATATCGCAGTGTTCGAATCCGAACCAGCGGCCGGTGCGTCCCATGCCGCACTGCACCTCGTCGAAACAGAGAAGGATGTCGTGGGCGTCGCACCAGGCCCGCAGCGCCTTTGCAAAGCCTACCGGTATCGGCAAGGTCGCCCAGCCCGGCAGTGCTTCACCGATGAATCCGGCGATTGACTCGGGGCGTATCCCATTGGCTTCTAGTTTTGTTACGCATTGCTCGAAAGCCTTCTCACCCGTCGGGTCGTCGGCTGCGTCGTCCCAGGGCCAGCGCGGTCCGTAGGGAAACGGAATCTGATAAAAGGGCAGGGCGCAGTCGTCTAGCCATTGCGCCGAGCCCATTGCCAGATTCGCACCGAGGGTGCGGCCGTGATAGCCGTCAGCAAAACTGAGGATGCCGACCTTGTCGGGGTTGATCGTTTGGCCGTGCCGCCGCATCAGCATCATGGCGGCTTCTGTTGCTTCGGTTCCGGCGCTAAAAAGGATTGCCTTGGAATCGCTCACCGGCGACAATTCTGCCAGTCGCTGCAGCAGTTCCAGACGTCGCTCCTGTGGGAAGGCGTAGGTCCCTATAAGCTTGCCATCGGCTGCGTCACGTATAGCGGCGCAGACTTTCGGATGGGCATGCCCGGTATTGGCCAGCACGATGCCACTGGTCAGGTCGATCCACTGATTGCCGAAGCGGTCGCGAACCAGAAAACCCTCGGCTTCGTCCCACAGGACTGGCGGCATACCCGCCATCGAACGCGCCTCAACGGCACGTAATTGTTCGATGACTGATATCGATTCCGGCACCGGGATAGGTGTCTGAATACGGCGCCAGGCGGTTTGCACCGGCTCGGTTGGTACGGGTGTCAGAGTGGCAGGATCAAATGCCATAGAAGTCTCTCCTCAAAACTATTGCTTGCAACGGGCGGCGGTGACTACTTCGGCGCTTTTTAGTGCCTCGGAAACAGTGCAGTGAATTGGCTTGTCCTCGACGACCGCTTCGAGAAACTCACAATTCTCATCGCGAAACATGTCATCGCGGTCGGTCTTCAATTGTTCATGGGCCCAATTGCCCGTTTCCTGGCGCCAGGTGGAAACGGTACAGGTGTTCCATTCAGCGAATTCGACCATGACAACTCCGTCGGTACCGATCAACTCGATCTGACGCCGTCGCGGGCGCTGGAAAAAATCGAGATGGACGCTGGCGCAACAGCGATCCTCAAAGTCGATCAGCACTTCGACGACATCGGGGGCTTCCATGCCAATATCGCTGTAAGATCCGAATACGCTTTCGACACGACGTACCGGTTGACCGGCATACCAGATCGCCAGATCGATGTCGTGGGTCAGGTCGAAGGCGCCGCCACTGATGCCAGTTGGCGTCCATACTTGGCGGAAGTCCGGACGAATGTCGGGCATGTGTTCGCCCATCAGCGCCCGCACCGAGACGAGCCGTCCGATGGTGTTGGCATCGAGCAGTTCCTTGGCGTGACGCAGTCCCTTGTGGTAGCGGAAACAGAGGCCCACCATCATCTTGAGTCCGGACTCGGCAATCAGGCGCTCGAGCGCTGGGACCTCTTCGGTGGTCTCGCATAGCGGCTTTTCGCTGAACACGTGACAGCCGGCATGAAGCGCTTCGATTGCCATGGGGATGTGCAGTCGCGGAGGGGTCAGGATCCAGACGCAATCGGGCTGTGCCTCGAGGCCGGTGGCGAACGATTCGACGGGCTCTATGGTTGGCACCTCTGCCTGCAGGCTCTGCAGTTGCTGCGAATTCGGATCGCAGGCCCGCAGATCTGTAAGTCCCAACTCTGTCAGGAGACGGGCGTGTCGTTTGCCAATGCTGCCGCAACCGGCAATCAGGACGCTGAGATTTTGGTAGGATTGTTGCATCAGTTACTATAGATGTATAGCAACGGATTCAGAAAAAGCAATGGAAACGCAAACAGGCAGACTCCCTTCATCTATTTATCCGTTACTTTTCCTGAGTCCGTCGCGGAATCTCGGCGTCCGATTGATTCTTTAATAGTTGCGGCTACAGCGCCGATAAGATCTTCCAACGCGCCGGGTGCCAGCATTGTCACCTCTTCCGGGTACAGCCCGAGACCGTATTTCTCGCGAGGCAGGGCGTATGCGGCTAAAGAGCCCAGGCACAACGGCGAGACGAGAACGACGTTCTCCGAAAACTGCGACTGTAGGGATGTCTGAATTAGGGTGTACGGTTCACCCGGTACAGTCACCCAAATTGCATCGCCACAAAGAAAGACAGTGTAGTGCCACTTGTGGTGCGTATTCGTTGGCGCATCGGCGATACGAGCCAACCAACGCCGGCAGCGCTCGGCGTGAGCCCTGCAGTCGCGGACTTCCTGCTTGCGGTCGGCAGCATTTGCGGCCTCCGTCTTCCGGTTCCAATCGTCGAGTTTTGCCTGAATGCCGGCGGTGTCAGGGAGAACGTTATTTTCCAGCTCGACGCTGTCGCGAACGACGGTGAACCTTCCGGCTTGGCGCGAATGGCTATCGTCCATGGGCTTGTAGCCCCATGAACCCAAGGTGGCGCCGGAGATGACCGGCCCAAGATAGTTGAAATCCTGTTGCGGCGGGCCGAGCGATTCGAGTGCGCTAAGCGCGGCGTATGCGAGCTGCCGCCCATTGCGGTCCGCAATTTCCGTGTCGCCGACGTATCCGTGGCGCGGACCGGTCTCGCCGCAGGGGCCGAGAAGGAAAATTGTCGGTGTCGCGGTCACCTGGGTAACGGTCTCCCGGGTGGCACCGACATAATCGGGGCTAATCAACGTGTTATCCCATGCCAAAGTGATCGGGTGACAACCATAGAATACGAATGTGTGGGTTTGCTGGCCCGTGCTATCGGTGACACGACCGACGGTTACCTCAAGCTGCGATTCTTCGTCGGGATTGAACCCGGTGACCTGAATCCCGCGTTCTGCATCCCAGCAATCACGATTGGCTCCCATTGCACATCGTGCAGTTGCATAGCTGATCGTGCTCGATTGCACAGCGGCGATAGCTTCGGCGGCGGCGGCGGTGAGTTTCACTGCGACCTCATCAAGATATCCAGGGATCAGGTCGCCGCCGGGAAGTTCGTGGCGATCGGGCAGAAATACACCACCCGCGTGCGTATGTGAATAGGTGATTTCGATGTCTTCGATGGCAGTATCTGCGCACGCCGCAACTGCCGTCTGCAACGCCCTGTGATCGGATGCCAGAAGCATCACCATATCCAACTGGAGACGAATCATGCGGGCGGCACCGTCACATGCTTCAAAGACCATCACGTCCCCGAGCAGCGGGCGGTGCACGCCGGTAGCGCGGTCGTGGCTTGCGGCGCCCCACATGCGATGATAGATGCCGACCGGCGGCGTGATGTCGACCGAGGCATGACCAAATCGGAGAAGGGACGTGGGGGTCTGCTGGATGGTTTCTTTCATCGGTAAAAATCAATCCATCGAATGGAAAGGGTTTTCGGCTTGTCGTTTAACAGGACCGTGGGAAGCGTCACTTCAAAGTATCCCGCTATGAGCGGGATTTTGGGCTGGCCCGCAGTTTTTGTATTCTTGATCTGAACCGGCATCCAGAACGGTGACTCCTTGTCAACCGACTGTCTGCGTTCTCCGGGGGTGTGGACAACTTCGCATAATTGTCTGTGCGGTTCGTAGCTGAGGATTGAAATGTCGATCGTCGCCGTGCCATTGCCGATGTGCAGTGATTCGAGACCGCGCAGGTGCAGTCGCAGGACGAGAGTCGTTGGCCACTGGTCATTGGCTGCCGAGAGTTTCATGCGGCCAATGCCAATCGCACTGCGTACGTCGACGATCGTTCGGCCGACCTTTTCCTCCACTGCAATAACTTCGCCACGCACATCGGCGGTGGGGTGCACGATCACCGGGGTTGCCAGAATTATATTGCTGCTCGCGATCAGCAATGAAAGTACGGCAGCAAAGTTTCGTGCAAGCATGTGTGTCCAGTCTCATGTTGTCACGCTTCAGAATTGTCGCCGCTGGACAGAGCGGCGACCCGAACTACCTTCAGGGATCTCAAAACACACAAAGAAGGTACCACATGTATAATCAGCGCGCCTTGCGTCTCAAAGAAAAACTGCGAAACGGCGAACCGATTGTCGGCATCTGGATCGATCTGGAATCAGCCGTGGCTGCTGGCCTAATCGCCGGCTGTGGATTCGACTGGGTGTTGATCGATAACGAGCACGCAGTGTTTGATCGGGGCGGCTTGCACCAGATTGCGATGGCGTTCAGGGGGACAGATACCGTACCCTTTGTCCGCGTGCCTTGGAATGATATGGTGATGATCAAGCAAATGCTGGACATGGGTTTCGAGGGCATCGTTACACCACAGACCAATACGGTGGAAGGCGTTCAGAAAGCCGTCGCTGCCTGTCGCTATCCGCCGGATGGCTGCCGCGGCTTCGGCAATACTTACGCGACGAACTACGGCCGAGATCTTGACGAGTACTCCCGGCTCGCCAACGACCTGATCTTCTGCGTCGTGCAGGTCGAGAGCATTCACTCCGCCGACGAAATTGAAGAAATGATCAGTGTCCCCGGTCTCGACGGCCTGATCTACGGACCCAACGACATGTCCGGGACGACCTCGCGATTCCGCGACATGGCCAATCCCGAGTTGATCGACGCGATTGACCGGATCGAGTCGGCGGCAATTGCTGCAGGCATTCCGGTAGGTGCTGGTCTGAATACCAAGTCGATGGCGGAGCAGGTCGCTTCCGGCGCTCAACTCATCCTCGAAGGGTCGGTGCTCGATTTGATCCGGCAAGGCGCCGACGACATCGTGAACACATTTCGCGAGATTCCGACCAATTAAACAGTGGTCGCGGTGCCTTTGGCATTCAGGAAGGAACGCCGTCCTATTGCGAGAACGCCGACGGCTGCTCCAGGCACTGGCACAGGGACTCGAGGAACCTGCCGCCGTCGGCGCCGTCAATGACCCGATGGTCGATGGTCAAACTCACCGTCACCATGTGACGCGGCACAATGGTATCGTTGACTACTGCCGGTTCGCGATTGATCCGGCCGATGCCGAGAATGGCGCACTGCGGCAGATTGAGGATCGGTGAGAACGCATCGACAGGATACAGGCCGAGGTTGCTCACCGTAAAAGTCCCACCTTGCATGTTGTCGAGCTTCAACTTGCCCTCGCGTGCGGTTGCTGCCAGCGACCGCAGTTCCTGATCGATCTGCGCAATGGACTTGGTATTCGCCTGGCGGATCACGGGTACCAGCAGGCCGTTGTCGGTGTCGACGGCGACGGACATGTGTACGTCGCCGTGGATCACAATGGCATCGTTCTGCCACTCGGCGTTAAGGATCGGATGCCGTTCGATTGCCAGGCATGCCAGATGAATGAACATGGCAGTCGGGCTCGGCGCCTGTTTGCCCTCGCTCTTCATTGTTTCGCGTGCCGTTACCAGATTGGTTGCGTCGAGCTTTGCACTCAACGTCACGGGCGCCGCTTCGGTAACGCCGGCAACCATGCGCCTGGCAATGGTGCGGCGGGTAGCGGAGATCGGGATGCGTGACGCACTCGACGATGACGACGCCGGCGCGAAGTCCGCAGCATTGCGAACGTCGCATTCGCGGATGCGCCCGCCCTTGCCGGTGCCAGTTAAAATCGTCGGATCGATAGCCAACTCGCTGGCGACTCGGGCAGCGCGCGGGCTGATCAAAACAGTCTCGCCCTTATTTGCGGTCGGCGCTATTTGCGGAGTGGGCTCTGGTGCGGTTGCGGCAGCACGAACGTCGTCGATGCTGATGCGTCCGCCCTTGCCCGTGGCCGCGACGGCGGTCAACTCGACACCGAGTTCGTGCGCTAACCGCCGGACTGCTGGGGTGGTCGAGGGGGTTGCAGAGGTCACAGCCGGGGCGGCAGTTGTCGCCGGGGGCGTCGGAGCTTCGGAAGCGTCCGTCTCCCAGGTCGGCGGTTCGCCGTCTTTCGTGACACAGCCGAGAACCTGGCCAACCTTAACGGTGCCGCCGGGGTCCGGGGCATCGGGAGCGATGCGCAGGATGCCGGTGTCGAAACCTTCGACTTCCTGGGTGGCCTTGTCGCTCTCGAGCTCGTAAAGGGATTCGCCTTCCTCGACGTGGTCGCCATCGCTCTTCAGCCACTGGGTGAAAATACCTTCTTCCATCGTCCAGCCGAGGCGGGGCACTGTAATTTCAACTGCCATAATGAGGAAGGTTTCGGGTTTGAAGGTTCAGGGAAGCGTTCGGAGCGGCTATTCTGCTATGAGATCCCGGATTGCTGCGGCGATCTCGTCAGTGTTCGGCACGACGGCAGCTTCCAGAGTTGGACTGTAGGGCGTTGGCGAATGGGCGCCGTTGAGCCGTTTGATTGGCGCGTCAAGATCGTTGAAGCCTTGATCAATCACCTGTGCTGCAATCTCTCCGCCAACACCGCAGGGTGCAAAGGTCTCGTCAACGATGAGCAGACGGCCGGTCTTCGCCACCGATGCCAGAATGGTTGCTGTATCAAGTGGGGAGATCGTGCGTGGATCGATCAATTCCACACTGACACCTTCAGCTTCCAGGCTTGCAGCGGCTTCGCCGGAGAGCTGAACCATGCGGGCAATCGCGACAACCGTCACATCCGTGCCTTCACGCACGATCGCTGCCTTGCCGAAAGGTATCTCGTAGTCTTCTTCGGGCACCGGAGATTTCGACGAAAGCAGTTCCTTGTGCTCGAGGAAGATCACCGGGTCATTGCAGCGCAGAGCGTGCGTAAACAACCCCTTGGCATCGTATGCATTCGACGGCACGACGACGCGCAGGCCCGGAAAGTTGGCATACATCGGATAGTACGCACCCGAATGGTGAGTGGCCGCTGAGTGACCGATGCCGAAACAGCCGCGCAACAGAATCGGCACTGGCAGTGCGCCGCTGGTCATGTACTGCATTTTGGCGATCTGATTGATGATCTCGCCGACGGCATCGAGGATGAAGTCGCCGAACATAAAATCGATGACCGGTCTCGTGCCGGTCATCGCGGCACCGGTCGTGAGTCCGACGAAGCCGCGTTCGCAGATCGGCGTGTCGCAGAGACGAACAGGCCCGTACTTGTCGTAGAGTCCGGTGGTCGTGGCGAAGTTTCCGCCGCGTTCACCGATGCCTTCGCCCATTACGAAGATGGTCGGGTTGATTGCCATCTCGAAGGTCAGGGCTTCGAGCGTCGCCTGCATGTAGGAAAGTTCGCGATCGGTCGTATTCGGCCCCGGTTCAATTACGGTGCGGTCGTCATCGGCATAAACATGCAGCGAGGCGGTGCTGGGGTCGGGGTATTCGCTGGCCTCGGCAAATTCGCGTGCCGCGATCGTGGCCTCGGCAATTTCTTCGTCGATAGCGTCGAGCTCGTCAGGCGCAGCGCAACCGTCGTCGATGAGATAGTCGCGAAGGGCTTTGATCGGGCAGCGTTGCTTCCAGGCAGCTACATCTTCACGCGTGCGATAGGTGAAGTCGACCATGCCCTCGGCGTGCGCCCGTGTCCGATAGGTCTTGCACTCGAGCAGGGTGGCACCGCCGCCGGAGCGGGCCAGTTGTACAGCTTCTTTCGTGGCAGCGTGGACTGCGAATACATCATTGCCGTCGACAACGACACCAGGCAGACCGTAGGCTGCCGCGCGTGCGGCGATGTTCGGGTTGCCGCCGGAGTCGGTGATCGCGACCTCAGTTGCGAACTGGTTATTTTCGCAGACAAAGACGACGGGCAGTTTGAAGATGCTTGCCAGGTTCAAGCCTTCGTGGAAGGCACCGTTGTTCGAACCGCCGTCGCCGAAAAAAGCGACAGCAACATTGTCGGACGCTAACACTTTGAAACTGTACGCCGCGCCCAGGGCCTGCAAGATGCATGGGCCGACAATGCCGCTGGTTCCCATAAGGCCAACATCAGGTGCGAACAGGTGCATGCTGCCGCCGCGACCGCCGGAGACGCCATCGGCGCGGCCGAACAACTCGGCGATGACTTCACGCGCAGGGACGCCTTTGGCCAACGCATGGCCGTGGCCGCGATGGGTGCTGAAGACCACGTCGTCATTGCTGAGGTGGGCGCAGACGCCGGCAGCGATGGCTTCCTCGCCGACATAAGTGTGGCAGGCACCGTGGATGAGGCCTTTTTGAAACGAGCGTGCCAGTTCCAACTCGCATTTTCGGATCACCAGCATCGTTCGGAAAAGCGACAAAAGCTCATCCTTCGATAATCCTGCAGTGGATTCAGTGGCAGTAAGCATGGTGTGTATACGAGGTTCGGGGTTAGCTGCGCAGATCGAACCGATACAATGCCGTCTCAATAGTTAATCGGCAAGAAAAACAGAAGAATTTGGAATCGGAAATGGATATCTATTTTTCAATTTTCCGTAGTGCTTTTTTTTCAGCACCGCTGAAACCACATAAACATCAAGTGTTGTGTGAATCAATCGCCTACAGCGCCGCTTCAAGGACGGCCTGGCAATCATCCAGTTCCAATGTCCGCGGATTGCACGGGGTCGAGTGATCGGCCAAAGCTGCCTCGGCGATGCCTTCGAAATGTGCCGTGGTGAGGCCCAACTCGCTGAGCCTGGCAGGCAGGCCAAGCGTGGTGTTCAATTCGGCAAACGCATTGGCGACAGCACCGGCGCCGGCGCCGGTTCCCATGACTTGGCCCATGGCGTCCATCTTCCCGGGGCAGGCCGAAGCGTTGAAACGGATCACGTGCGGCAGGAAAATAGAGTTTAGCACGCCATGGTGCAGTCGTGGTTCTTTCAAGGCGCCGAGCGGATGGCTGAGGCTATGGATCAGGCCGAGGCCCTTCTGGAAGGCGAGGGCACCCTGAGTTGAGGCCATCATCATCTCACTGCGATACACGATGTCGTTTGGTGTCTTTACTGCCGCCGACAGATTTTTCCAGGCGCGACCGAGACCGTCTAGTGCAATGGCGTCGGCCACCGGATTAAACTTGGGACTGCAGAACGTTTCGACACAGTGCGAGATGGCGTCGATACCTGTGGCGGCGGTCAGGAGCGCCGGCATGCCGAGCGTGAGTTCCGGATCGCAGACCGCCGCGGTCGGAATCAAATGTTTGCTGATCAACCCAAGCTTGGCGCCGGATGCCACCGTGATCAATGCCGCGCGTCCGACTTCGCTGCCGGTGCCGGCAGTCGTCGGTACCGCAAACAGCGGCGGCATCGCATCTGTGATCAGCTCCAGTCCGCCACGGATAAGCGCATATTGTTCGAGTGGCTCAGGGTGGTTGGCGAGCAGGGCGATGCCTTTGGCGCAATCGATCGGAGAGCCGCCACCCAGCGCTATGATTCCGTCGCAGTCGTTTTCACGGTAAGCGGCGAGGCCGGCCAACACGCTTTCTTCGGTGGGATTAGTCGGGATGTCTGCGAACATCGCAGCCGGCTCGCACGGCACACGCCCATGCATGCCGAGGTCGACGAGTCCCTGGTCGGTAACGAGCAACGGCCGCGCGACATTGTGGGCCTCGCATAGGTTGCGAAGTTCGTAAATGACGCCCGGGCCAAAATAGATGTCGGTGAGGTAACTGATCGTCGGGGGCATTGGAGCATCCAAAGGTATGGTTGTGTGAGTGACTAACTATAAAGTCGTGCGGATCGCTGGTTCTGCCACTTCCCGTTGCGTCGAAATACTGCGCAAAACGTTCCGCAACACGATTTTCTAAGGCTTCGAAGCATATGGGGTGACCGCACGGTCGCTGTAAGAAAACGCTTTTTTCCCCTGGCCCCTTTTTTTTGTAAGAGAACTTTTACCCGGATTCATTCAGATATCGAATTCGTCTTTCAATATCTGTGTTCACTGAATGATACGGCCGCGTCAGGTTGCCGGAATCGAAAACCGTCTGTCGAATATGCTCAACGTCGTCGGCGCCAACCGCGCTGGTAAAAATCGGCAACAGATACTCGATGCCGGTCTCTGAGGGTTTCATCAGTTCGCTATCGTAGAATGACCGGTGCATCCTGCGGGGGTGAATGTGCCCCCATCGGTCGACAAAGGCGCTGCCCGGACAGCTGTCCAGATAAAATCCCTGGAGCCGGTTCCATTGCAGCAGTGATACCGCTCCGCTCTGGCCATCGGCCAACATGCCGACCGCCTGGCCGCCAAGTCCGGCCGCGTGGTGCCGGTCAAAGCGCACCGGACGCCCGCCGCGCTGGGTGTGGCCGACTTTCCGGGTGAAGACGGCTGACCCCGGTCGCGCACCGCGCCGCACCTGGTTGAAGTATTCTTCGCCGATCCGCTCCAGCAGCAGGTGTTTCAAGGCCTCTGCCGCACCGGTCAGGACGGCGTTGCCGGCGGGGTCGGTTGAGGCATGTTCGCTGCCCAGGTCGTTGCCGTTTTCGTTGACAATGCCTTCGCCGCAGACAATCACGACATTTTTCTGGATGTCGTAGATTTTCATCACCCGCGCTGCCAACCGATCGAGCTCGACGCCGGCCTCTGGCACCAGCACGATGTCCGGCTGACCGTAGGCTGCCCCCAGGGCAATGTATCCTGAATGTCGTCCCATCACTTCGATGATGGCAATGCGCCGATGACTCTCGGCCGTGGTGCGCACCCGTTGTATGCCATGGGCCGCCTCGAACACCGCGGTGGCATAGCCGGGCGTGCAGTAGTTGATCATTTGCTCCATATCGAAAGCACCGCTGTCGGGACGCTGGATGTAACGGGACTCGCCGTCCTGGGTGACTTCACGGTCCCAGTTTTCGACTTCTTCGGCGTAGTTGAGGCCGAGATCGTTGTCGATGGTCTTTGGTGCGAGCACGGTGGGAACGAACTGGGCCAGCGGCTGCAATCCATTCATCGTGCCGTCGCCGCCAATGCAGATGAGTCCGTCCAGTTCGAGTTGCTGCAGGCGGTTGCCGATGGCGTCGATCTGGTCTTTACGCTTCGGATCCACGTATGTGCGTGACGAGCCGATAACCGTACCCCCACGCGTCGGTTCCAGTTCCGGAATCACCTGGAACAGAGGATTGAGGTGCACGTGCGGCACGGCCTCGTTCATGAGACTGCCGAAACCACGCATCAGCCCGTACACCTCGATACGCATCTCATTGGCGCGCGTGATTGCGCCATAGAGCGTCGCGTTGAGGGCGGGGGTGTCGCCTCCTGCGGTAAGGATGCCGATTCGCTTCATCTATGGAAAAGTCTCAGCTTTCAGGTTTGCTGGTTTCAGGCGGATTGATCGGCACCTGCCGTTTGTCGAAGCACATATTCCCTGACACCTGACACCGCAAACCGCCTATACGCAAGTGCCGGACTGGTACGAAAACTGCTTCTCATAGGCTTGTCGCCTTTCCATACTTTCTGCAGGAGACGGGAATTTTCGGCTGCCACGTTCCGGTTGCAATCGCATCAGGGCGCGGTAGATTTAGTAACTGCTTGATCTAATGGTAGTTACGTTCTTTTGATCGGTGGGTCAAGGCCGCATCTGCCTCGTCTGCTGCCGTAGCCGACGGGGTGCAGGTGCCGGGACCTGTTCGTGTAGCCCCCGAAGGGATCCGGGATGACATGAGTGCGATTGCGATCACTGCGACATTTACTGCCGAACCGGTTGGCAAAATCCTCGACTTCTGGTTAACCGAGCTGGATATCTCTGGCACCGTCGCGTTTGCGCGGTATAACCAGGTCTTTCAAGAGTTGCTCGATGATTCCGGCCTGCTTGCCTCAAACCGTGGGGGAATCAACGTCGTGCTTTTACGCCTGAGGGGTTCTTCGCCACCGACTTTCCTCTTGCCAAAACGTTTCAGTACCCGACAGTCCTGGCAATGGCCAAATTCCTGGACGACGCGCGACGGGATCAGCCGCAATTACGGGACGCTCGAGAACGCGCCCGATGCCAGCGCGAAGTGCTGGCACAACAGCGCCGACGCCGGCGCCCGTGCAGCCGCAAATGAGTGATCAAAACGACAACCTCGATGCCCTCAAAAATACCCCAACGCCGGAGTCACTCTCGGAGTTCATCGATGCAGCGCTGCCGCCCGACGCTTTTGCGCCGGAACCTGAGGCGCCCGAACAAAAAACTGCTGCCCCGGTTGCTGCTGGCAAGCCTGACAAGCAGCCGGACGAACCTGCTTCCAAAAAAACAAAACGATTTGGGCCGTGGAAGCCGGTCGACAAGTCGACGACCGGACTGGACGACGTCCAGGAGCCGGCGTTGAGTTCGTTGGTCGATTCGTACACCGCAAAAACGTCGAAGTCGAAGGAATTGACCGCCAGGCACCGGGGACAGCTCGCCGACCCGCGCGCCGTCGCCGGCTTCAAGTCGGTATGGAAGGAGATGGTCTACCCCATCGTCATCGATCGCTCGAAGGGCTCGCGCCTGTGGGACATCGACGGTAACGAGTATGTCGACATGAACATGGACTTCGGCTCGGTATACTTCGGGCATTTGCCCGAGTGGATCACGCAGGCGCTCACCGAGCAGCTGGCCCGCGGCGTCGGGATCGGCCCGCAGTCCTCGTACGTGGGACAGGTGGCGGCGGACATCTGTGAACTGTTGAAGATGGAGCGAGCGGCATTCTGCAATAGCGGTTCGGAGGCGGTGATGGCTGCCATGCGCCTGGCGCGAACGGTAAGCGGCCGCGACAAGGTCGTGATGTTCGACAATGATTGCCACGGCATTATGGACGAAGTGCTGGTGCGGCCGATGAACCGTGCCGGCAACATCCGCACACTGCCTGTTGTACCGGGGATTCCGCAGGCCTCCGTAGAAAACATCATTGTCCTCGACTACGGCGACATGAATTCAATCGAGATCATGAAACAGCATGCCACCGACATCGCTGCGGTGATAGTCGAGCCTGTCCAGGCTCGACATCCCGACCTGCAACCGCACGACTTTCTGAAGGCGTTGCGCCAGTGGACGACGGCGGCCGACGTCGCACTGGTCTTCGATGAGGTGATCACCGGGTTTCGTCTGCATCCGCGCGGCGCGCAGGAATTCTACGGCATCGATTCAGACATGGGCACATACGGCAAGATCATCGGCGGCGGCATGCCGATCGGTCTGTTGGCGGGCAAGTCGAAGTATCTCGATGCACTGGATGGCGGCAGCTGGCAGTACGGTGACGAGTCGGCACCGGAAGTAGGTGTGACTTATTTCGCCGGCACCTTCGTGCGCCACCCGTTGGCGATAGCTGCGGCCAGGGCGGTCGTAAGGCACCTGAACGAGCACGGGCCGGAGCTGCAACAGGCCTGCATGGAGCGCGGCGATTATTTCGCACAGGAAGTCAACGATTATGTCAAGTTGCGCGGCGCGCCGTTGCAGCTCGAGCATTGCGGTTCGATGTCGTACCTGAATTTCCTCGAAGAAGACCAGTACTCGGCACTCTACTTCTACCATCTCCGGCAGAAGTTGGTACACATCTGGGAGCACTGCGCGATTTTCGTGACGCCAGCGCACGCCGACGAGGATATCGAGTTTTGCATCGATGCATTCAAGGACAGCATCGACGACATGCAGTCCGGGAATTTTCTTGCCGGTGGTACTCCGGGGAAAGCCAAACGCCAGACACTGACTTCTGCACAAATAGAATTGTGGCTGGCAACCCAGATCAGTGACAACAGTTCCCGGGCGTTCAACGAGAATCTGGTTCTCAAGCTCACGGGTACGCTCAATGTCGAGGCCGTGACTTCTGCAGTCCAGCAGATAGTGGCGCGCCACGAGGCGTTACGTTCGACCTTTGCCGACGACGGCTCGTATCAGGAAATTCAACGGGTGTTGGAGATCGACGTGCCATTCACCAACCTCACGTCCGTGCCTGTCGATGAACGCCAGAGGCAACTGGCGGAGTCGATACAGTCGGTTGTCGATATGCCGTTCGACATTGTCGAAGGCCCATTGCTCCGGATCCATCTCTTCCAGGTTGCGGACCAGGAGTTCCGCCTTCTGTTGTCGGTACATCATCTGATCTGTGACGGCTGGTCATCGGGCGTGCTGGTAGAGGAACTCGCGGCATTTTACTCCGCGGAGTGCCAAGGCGTGCGTACGCAGTTCGAGCCGGCAATGCAGATCAGCGATTTTTGCCGATGGCAGGCATCACAGACCGGCACCGAAGCTGCGGCCGCGACCGAGAAGTTCTGGACTGATTGCTATGCCGACGTGCCGGAACCTTTGGAACTGCCGACCCGTGGGGCGCGGCCGCCGATCCAAACGTTCAGAGGACGGACCCTGCACATGCCGATAGATGATGCAATCTACAAGGACATCAAGAAGGTCGGTGCGGAAAACGGCTGCACACTCTCGACGACGCTGCTGACGGTGTACAAGATCCTGCTGGCGCGATTGTCCGGACAGAACGATATCGTCGTCGGGATCTCGCTGGCTGGCCAGGGACTGGTCGATGGCAACCGACTTGTTGGTCATTGCGTCAACATGCTGCCGATACGCAGTCACGTCGACGGCGGTAAGTCGTTCAGTGAGTTGGTCCAGGCCGAGAACCGTGCAATGCTCGATACGTACGAGTACCAGAACTACACCTTGGGCCAGTTGCTGGCGAAGCTGACGCTGTCGAGAGACCCGAGCCGTACACCGCTGGTGTCTGCCGAGTTCACTCTGGACCCGAAGCTCAGTGACCTCGAGTTTTACGGGCTCGAAACCGAGGTGTTGCCCGATCCGAATCTGTATTACAACAAGGACATCTTTTTCAATTTTGAAGCAACGCGAAAGTCGTTGTCGCTGTTGTGCGAGTACAACAACGATCTCTTCGATGCGGAAACGATCCACCACTGGATGAATTGTTTCCAGGCATTGCTGGTTTCGATCATTGCCGCGCCGGAGGCCACGGTCGCCTCGCTGCCGATGCTCGATGACACGTCCCAACGGGTGGTTGAAGCCTGGAACAACACTGCCGGAGCGTATCCCGAAATCCCGGTGATCTCGCAGATCGAAGCGACGGCAAAGCGACGACCTGATGGAAAAGCCGTCGCTTCGGCTTATGACAGTTGCACGTACAGCGAGTTGATCGAACGGTCGGGACAGATCGCCAATCGTCTTGCCGAGGCAGGGGCGACGCCTGACAGCATCGTTGGCATCTGCATGGAGCGCTCGGTCGATGCCGTTGTTGCGTTGCTTGGCGTCTGGCAGATCGGTGCGGCTTACCTGCCGCTCGACCCGATGTTCCCGCCGGCACGGCTGGCCTTCATGCTTGATGACGCTCGCGTTTCTGCGATTTTGACCGATACCCCGTCGCGCGAGGTCCTGCCCGATGAGATCCCGGGCGATGCCGATACGATTCTGGTGGATCGCGAGATTGCCGTGCTCGCAGCCTTGCCGACAACACCGCCGACCTGCCATATCGATGTCGATGCGCTGGCCTATCTGATCTACACGTCCGGTAGTACCGGCAAGCCGAAGGGGGTTGAAATTTCCCATCGGGCGCTGAGCAATTTTCTGGCGTCTATGCAGCAGACGCCGGGCATTGCTGAAGAGGATGTGTTGCTGGCGGTGACGACACTATCCTTCGACATTTCGGCGTTGGAGAATTTTCTGCCGTTGGTCAGCGGTGCAACGCTGGTCATTGCCGATCAGGCCACTGTCGTCGATGGTGAAGCGCTGGTGCAGACAATTGATGAGTTCAATGTCACAATGATGCAGGCGACCCCAACGACCTGGCAGTTGATGATGGCGTATGGCTGGGAAGGACACCCGTCGCTGAAAATCCTTTGCGGCGGCGAGGCAATGACGCAGGAACTCGCTGGACAGCTTGTCAAGCGGGGAGCGTCTGTATGGAATATGTACGGACCGACCGAAACAACGATCTGGTCAACAGTTCATCAGATCACCGACGGCAATGAGCCGGTATCAATCGGCAAGCCGATCTGCAACACACAGTGCCACGTGCTCGATGCACAAATGCAACCGGTCGCGGTAGGTGCCCACGGCGAGTTGTTCATCGGCGGTGAAGGCCTGGCCCGCGGCTACCATGGCCGACCGGAATTGACCGCCGACCGCTTCGTCGCGGACCCGTTTTCAACGGTCGCTGGTGGGCGCTTGTATCGGACCGGCGATCGTGTGCAGTATCGCGACGACGGCTGCCTTATGTTCCTCGGGCGTCTCGATGACCAGATCAAGTTGCGCGGGTTCCGCATCGAAATTGGCGAGATCGATTCATTGCTGCGGGCGCATGATGCTGTTGACGATGCCGTGACAATCGTCCGCGAGGATACTCCCGGTGATCAACGACTGGTTGGCTACGTCATCTCTACGATGGCCGACGTGCAGCACGAACTGCGCAAATACCTGCAGATGTCCCTGCCGAATTACATGGTGCCTGCAGCGATTGTCGCACTCGATGAGTTCCCGTTGACAGCGAACGGAAAGCTGGATCGCAAGGCGTTGCCGGCACCGGTAATGGCGATGACGACTGCCGCCGAGCGAACGGAAGATTTTGAAATCCCTCTTACCGAGAGGGAACGGTCGGTGGCGGAAATATGGGCCACTGTCCTCGGTATCGAGGCGATCGGACCGGATGACAATTTTTTCGATCTCGGCGGGAATTCGCTGCAGGCAGTCCAGATTATCGGCCGGATGAAAGCCGACATGGGCGTGCGTGTGCGACCGACGGATCTAATGTATCAAACACTCCGCCAACTGGCCGCCAGTTGTGGTGGTGAGCCAAGGGAAGAGGGAGCCTACTGCATCGGGCGGGTTGCTCAAGACGATACGCCGCACCCTGGTGCGTGACTGAATGACGCTGGGATTTCTTCGGCTGAGCCAAGCTTGCGAGACCGCCGCAGGCAACGCCGGCGATGTCAATTAAGACACCACAGAGAGCTGTTGATGCCTCTCGAGCCATTGTTTTTTAAATCCGGTGAGCGGTCTCTGTTCGGCATTTTCGAGCCGGCGCAGAGGCCTTGCAAATGCGTGGCGGTCATCTGCAACGCCTTCGAGCCAGAGCACGTCGGCTGCCATCGCGCCCTGAAGAAGCTCGGGGAACGGCTGACTCGGCTGGGTATCGATGTGTTCCGTTTCGATTTTGCGGGCATGGGCGATTCGTCCGGAGATTTTGGCAGGATGGACATGACCCAGTGGCAAACAGACGTCAATGCTGCTGTCGATCTGGCGCGCCGTCGGTTTCGGTGCAGGAAGGTTGTCCTGCTCGGTGTCCGGATGGGGGCGACGATGGCGGCGCTGACCTGTGCGTCCCGCGGTGATATTCACGCCGCTGTCCTGTGGGAACCAGTGCTGGACGGCGCGACGTTTGTCGATGACCAGAGGACGGTTCACAACACCCCGACGCCTGACGGAATTTTGCTGCCACCGATCAAGACCGATACCGACGGGATTACGGAAATCGTCGGCCTGCGGTTCACTGACCCGCTGCTGGCGGCATTCGCCGAGACGTCTCTGGCGGATCTCGTGTGGCCGCCGCACACAAAGGTTCAGGTCGTCACAAATATGGCCGATGCCTCGTCACCCAGGGTCGCAGAGCTGCTGGCGGCGCAGGACATTGATTTCGAGCACATCCACGTCAAGTCCCCTCTGGTCTGGATCGATCACGAGCAGGTGCCGGGGGCGGTGCTTCAGGCGATCAGCGAATGGGTGCAAAAACAACTATGAACGCCGCAACAACCACCTATAATGAACAGCCATGCCTGATCGGCCCGGAGCAATCGCTGATCGGTGTGCTGACTATGCCGGAGACTGTGAACAAGCCGGCAGTGATTCTGCTCAATGCGGGCATGCTTCACCGTGTTGGCCCGAATCGCTGCTATGTCAAGTGGGCGCGGTGGCTCGCCGAGCTGGGGTATCCGGTGTTGCGCTTCGATTCGTCGGGCCTTGGTGACAGTTCGATCAGTCAATCCACTGCGGATTACGATGAGCGCATACATGAAGAAACGGCCTGGGCGATGGCGGCGGTGACAAAGGCCTGCGGCAGCGATCGATTCATCCTCGGGGGCCTCTGCCTCGGTGCGGTCAACGCGTTGCTGGCAGCATCACACGAACCGCAGGTGTGCGGTGTGGTCATGCAGAATCCGCAATTCCTCGACGAGGACGAACTGACATCCTATGTCGAGGCCCGGAACTGGCGCTACTGGCGCCGGGTGCTGTTTACCCCGGAGCGATGGAAGCAGTTTTTTTTCGGACAGGCGGACTACAAGATGATCCTTTCGCGGCTGCGCGGTTTTTTCATCCGCAAGGATGCGGTGAACGATATTGCCGACGACATTGTCGCGCGCTTCAGCGTGCTGATCGAGCGCGGGACGTCTATTCTCCTGGTCAACAGCGCACTCGATGTCAGTCGTGATTATCTCGATGTCATGATGCGTGACCGGGCAGCAGAGTTTCAGGCCACGGGCCGGATGACCATCGAGGAGATCACCGACTGCGATCATCTCTTCACGACGTCCGACAGTCAGAAACTCTTCCTCGATATGTTCATTCGCTGGTCCGATGCATGCAGGACGGAGAGTTGATATGGCCGTGACGGAAGCATTCAATCAACCGGGTTCTGGTGGCAAGAAAGATGTAGCAATCATCTACCCGACCCGCAATCGGCCGGACATGCTGATGCAGTCGTTGACGGCATTGCTGAAAAACACAGTGCTGCCAGCCGAAATTGTCGTGGTCGACCAGAGCGATGATGATGCTACGAAGGTTGCGCTCGAACAGTTCGCCAACCCGTTGGTGCGCCATGTCCCTTCGGACCTGCGCGGCTTGTCGCATTCGCGGAACACGGGAATCGAAGCCTCCACGGGCGAGCTGATCGGCTTCATAGATGACGACTGCATCCCGGCCCCAAGCTGGGTCGCAGCGGCCGTGAAGGCAGCTGGAGAGTTCCCGCAATCTCAAATCCTCATTGGCGAGGTTTATGACGATATCAACGACATCAGCGACGTGGCGCTCTCAGGAATGACCCCGAAAGTCATCACGCTGCACGGACGCAACGATCCGTGGATCGTCGGACCGACAGGCGGCAACTCGTTCTTTCGCCGCGAGGTGTTCGAAACTATCGGGTTCTTTGATCCGGTGCTGGGGCAGGGTGCCGAGTTTCCCGGTGCCGAAGACGCCGACATGGTGTACCGTGTGCTGAAGTACGGGCTCAAAGTGACGTATACAGATGCTATTGGCATCCACCATCTCGACTGGCGCAACGACGAGGCGAACATCAACAACACATACAACTACGGACTGGGTGTGGGGGCGATGTTCGCAAAACACGCAGCTGCGGGTGACATGTACCCGAAACGCTACATCTTTGCCCGCCGTTTTATGATAAAATTTCTGATGGTTCCGTGTTACCTGTTGCTCCGAAAGCGGGTGGCATACCGCCGCAGCGTCAACTGGCTGCGGGGCATCCGAGAGGGCTTCTCCGGCTGGGAAAAGATGAATGGGCTGTGATGGGGGAGTGAGGAGTGAGTTCGATAAAGAGCGTGAGCCACAATCCGACCAATTCAGCCAACCTGCCTGAAACCTGAACCCTGAACCCTGAAACCTTTCTCTTGCTCAAGAACAGGATAATTCGCAACATCTTCAGCAACTACGTCGGCTTCGTTTTGACGATGCTGGTGATGTTGTATATGGTGCCGTTCCTGGTGGGCGAGCTCGGCATGGCGACCTATGGTGCGTGGATATTGGTCAATGTTTTCTTTGCGTACTTCGCACTGATCGAGCTCGGACTGATGCCGGCGGTTATCCGCCACGTCTCGCAGGCACTGGCGCTCGAGGATCGAGACAAAGTCGAGAGGACGGCCGGTTCGGCATGCGCCGTTCTCATGCGCCTGTCACTGATCTCGGTACCGATCCTGATCGTCATCATTTGCCTGGCGGGCTGGGCGGTTGATCTGGATGGTTTCGATCGGCGCAGTTTCGTCACTGCAACGGTCTTGATGGGGTTCGTAGCAGTCATCGATTTCTTTCGACGTTTGCAGATTGCCGTACTCGAGGGGCATTCCCGATTCGATTTGCTCAAAGCTATCGAGGTAGGCAGAACCTTCGCAGGTGCCGCCGCAACCATCATTGCCGTGAGAGCCGGCCACGGTCTTCTCGCGCTGGTCGTCATCCGCATGGCAGAGACGGTGGTTGAGATCGCTGCGCTGAATTTTTTCATCCGCCGAGATTGCGGTGTTCGCGTCAACCCGCGACTCGCTGATCCGGAGATTCGTCGAAAACTGAAGGATTACTCGAAATTCGCTTTCCTCGTTGATCTCGCTGTCAACGTTTCACATCGCATCGACGGGCTGGTGATAGCTTTGATGATGGCGACGCCCTTCCGTTGGATCGGCTATTACGATGTCGGCGCAAAAATTGCCGGTGTGCTCGAGAAGATGACCGACCCTCTGATCGACACGATTTTCCCCCTGGCATCCCAGCTCGACACCAATCGTGAACCTGAAGCCATGCGCCAGCTGCTGATGACGGGAACGCGTGTTTCCGTCATGATAATCACACCGTTCCTGATCATGCTCAGTGTCTATGGCGGGGATGCGATCGGCTGGTGGTTCATGATCATCCCCAATGGCAAGGTGCCCGCGGATATAATCGAGATGAGCCTGCCGATTCTCCATATCTTTCTGGGGGTAGTTTTCATGGCAGTATTCGATGCCACTGCATCGAGGGTACTCCTTGGTACCGGCAAGGTGAAGTTTGACGCAACCATATCCCTCGGGGCGGCGATTCTGAACCTGACGCTCAGCCTGATTCTGGTCTGGCCGCTCGGCATCATTGGCGTGGCGCTGGGAACGCTGATCCCGGCAACGATCTGTAATCTGTTCATCTCCGTACCGTATACCTGCCGTCTCTGTGGTCTGCCGGTGCATCGGCTCTACATCGCGGTTTTTGTGCCGTTCTTGGCGCTGGCTGCCTTGTCATACGGTGTCATGGCGCTGACCTCGCTGATCACTGACAATCGGGTGATCACCTTCATAATCGACGGGACTGTCGTTTCGTTGATCTGCGGGGCGATGCTGCTGCGACTGCTCAAACAAGCCGCTGTGGTTGCCAGGGAATTGGACGGCGGATAAGTTGTCAGCCGAGGATCCAGTAAAAGTCACTCGCCAAATCAATATGATTGAGAGGGGCGGATGCAGCTGCTGCGAGGCAATGCCGGCCCGTTGGTAAAAAATGCTCGAAAAAAAACTCGCAGCCACGCAAACCGTGGCTGAGGTTTCGTCCCAGAGGAAATCGGCAATGACGATCGCCGTGCTGATTGCGACATGCAATCGCGCCGACATGCTGCGTACTTGCATCGAACTGTTGCTGGCCAACGACCGGCAACCGGATGAGATCGTTGTTGCCGACCAGAGTGACGACGATAGCACGCGCGAGATGATCGAGCGGGTCGATGCCGGACAAACGATGATCAAGTACGACCGCTTGCCGCGCAAAGGCAAATCAAACGCCCTCAACCACGCCATTCAAAGGACCGAATGCGACTTGATCGCCCTCACCGATGATGATGTGTTGCCGCCGGCCGACTGGCTGGCAACGATGACGTCTGTCGTACAGGCGCATGAAGAGGTGGGGGCATTCTGTGGACGTGTGCTGGCTGAAGAGGGCACGAACCCGGATGATTATCTGAACCTGGTGCTCGACACTAAACCGTTTATTTTCGATAAGACGATCAACCCAATCAGTCCATCCTTTGTCGGTGCGGACGTGGCGATTCGGCGACAGACTTTGATCGATGTCGGTTGTTACAATGAGGAGTTCGGACCGGGCAGCCGATTGCGTAGCAATGAGGACGGAGAGCTGGCGTATAGACTGATCCGTGCCGGCGTGCAAATCCGGCACTCGCCGGAGATGCTCGTCTACCATTCCGGCTGGCGTTGCAAGGCAGACAACATCGAACTCCTGTTTGACTATGCTTTCGGAATCGGTGCGTTGGCGGGCTACTATCGGCGCCTGGGTGACTGGCCCCCGTCGTGGTACCTGATGCGTAAGCTGTTCTATCGCGTGCGTCAATGGCTGTACGGCTTTTTCTTTTTTAAGCCCAAGTGGCGCGCCGATGCAATCTTGCACCTGCGTGCCTTCATCGCCGGGTATCGCGAAGGACGACGTGAGCCCGGATGAAGCTGGACTGTAACTTCCATTGCCACGATGAACGATTGCGCCGGTGGATTCGCCAACTGGCACCCGACGAAATCCAGCGGCTTCTGAAGCCGCTGGGGAGAGTGCAGATGGCCACTAAAAAAATCGATTTCCTTTGTGTCACTGCCGGTGTTCTGCAAGAACAACATCCTGCATCTGCAGAAGCGAAGCTGACATGAGTTGTCAAATCTCAGTCGTCATTCCCACGTTCAACCGCTGCACGCTGTTGCGCCAGTGTCTCGACAGCCTGGAACGGCAGACGCTCGATGACTCGGCGTTTGAAGTCATCGTCGTTGTCGATGGTTCCACCGATGGTACCGAAGTGTTCCTCAAGGATTATCAGCCGGAGTACCCCTTCCGCTATCTGGTCCAGGAGAACAAGGGACTGTCGGCCGCCCGCAACGCCGGGAACCAGATTGCGGAAGGCAACATCATTGTGTGCCTGGACAACGACATGATCGCGGCGCCCGAGCTGGTAGCGGCGCACCTGCATATCCATGGTGAGAGTCCCGGCAGCCTGGTCCAGGGGAACCTGAAGATCCATCCCAGCGTCAATCGCTCCCGCTACTTGCGTTATGAGGAGCGTCTTATGGAAGAATTGTTCCATAAAAAGGCCGCGTCCACCGAACTTTCCGCCGATGATGTGTCTGGCGGGAACATCTCGATAGCCCGTGATGTACTCGCCAAAGCCGGTGGCTTCAACGAGGAGCTCCGTCGAATGCGCAATACCGATGGCGAGCTCGCATACCGCCTGCAACAGCTCGACGTACCCGTCCGCTACTGTTCGCCAGCTTTGGCATATCAGACACACATAAAGGACTTCGAAGAGACGCTCGAGGCCTCGATGCTCTACGGACGAGCCTATGTGCATACGTCGCGGCAATTTCCGGAATCGATCTGGGAGTACTCGCCGCTGATCAACGATCGTTGCTCGACACTGCGCAACCTGGCACGTCGCTGCTATATCCGCCCCCGCAGCGAATGGGGCTGTGGCATGTTCGAGCGTCTTCTGTGCATTGCGCGTTTTTTCTCCGAACTGTTCGGGCTGCAGTCGATCGCTGCAGCCTTTTATCGGCTGCACATCGACTACAGCTTTTGGCGTGGGGTGCATGCAGAAGCCGGTAGCGATTTCGCACGTTTTATCCCGCGCGGCGTTTCTATCCTCTGCTATCACAACGTCTCGGAGACACGCATCCACGCCTTTCGCCTTTACATCCTGAGTCCGGAGAAGTTCGCCGGACAAATGCGCTGGCTGTGCAGTCACGGTTACCAAGCAGTTTCCATGGACCAGGTCCATGCGTACCTGACGCGTGGCGAACCACTGCCGGAGAAGCCTGTGATGATCACCTTCGACGATGCCTACGAGGATCTGACGGCGCACGCCACCCCCCTCCTGGCGGAGTTGGGTCTACATCACGTCCATTTCATCAATTCCGGCAAACTCGGCCGCACATCCGACTGGGTGGACAACGCGCCGAAACTGCCGATCATGAGTATCGAAGCAGCAGGGAACCTGCAGGAGAGGTTTGGTGAAGTGGTCGATCTTCAGGCACATGGCAAAGACCATTTGTCCTTCGAAGACATTGATCGTGACGCGACCCTGACGCAAGTCGAACACTGTTTCGAGGAATTGACGCCGCTGAACAATCGACCGATCAACTATCTGGCTTATCCGTACGGCGAGTATCGCGAGGAGACGCCGGATCTGATGCGACAACTCGGCATTCGCTGTTCCTTTACGGTCGATCAGGGGCTGTGCCGGCCGGGACAGGACCTGCAGTTGCTGCCGCGCGTCGAGGTATTTGGACACGATTTTCCGATCGACTTCCGCCTGAAAGTGAAGTACGGTTGGAGCCCGATCGCAACAGCGAGAGCCTGGCTCAAGCGGAAGTACAAAAAGGCGGTGCGCGTGTTCTTTCGAATGTTCGGCGTACATATCGACAACGAATGAGATCCGGAAGCGTGTTGTGTCGCCTCGGAAGCTGAGCCTGGAAACACAAATTGCGGGTAAGAAGGTTGAAATGAATGTGAATCCGAAACTGGATGCCTCGGTGGTGATCGCTTCGTATAACAGCGGTGACGTGCTGCTGTGGTGTCTGGAGAAGCTGTCGGACCAGTCGCATCCATATGAGCAGTTTGAGGTTGTTGTGGTGCTCGACGGTTCTACCGACGGCTCCAAAACAGCGCTGGATAAATTGTCGACACCGTTCACCCTCAAGGTTATCGAACAGGAGAATAGGGGAAAACCCGCAGCTATCAATCGCGCCGTTCTTTCCGCCGTTGGCAAGTACCTGGTTTTCATCGACGCCGACATCCTTGTCAATCGCCAGTTTGTCGCCAATCATCTGGCCTGGCACGACCGCGGCGACGTGGTCACCGGTCCGATTCCCCTGGCGGAAGCTGAGAGTCCGACCAGTTTTCTCACCGACGGTGTCAAGGAATGGGCCGATGAGCATTTCGCAGAGATGTCGAACCTGGCCGGTCCGATTACTGCGACCCAGATGTACGGCGGCAACTTTTCGGTGCTGCTGGAGGATTACAAACGGGTCGGCGGCTACCGCGAGAAGTTGACCCGATCCGACGACTACAATCTAGGCAAGAAGTTCATCGATGCCGGACTGAAAATCGTTTTCTGCCCGGACGCCATCGGCGCGCAGGTCTATGACAAAACAATTCCCGGGTGGTGTCGCGACTTCTATGTCGACGGTCGGTGCAACACGCTGATGGTTCAGCAGTTCCCCGAGATAAAGGGCGGCGTCAGGCTGGGGCATTACTACCCTGCATCAGTGACCAAGCGCATCCTGCGGCGCCTGATCATCTATCGCACGCCGCTCGGCGATCTGATCGTGGGAGTGGCACAGTTCGTTCTCGAACGAATGCGACGGATGGGTTCACGCTCTAAATTCCTGGCTGCCTGTAACGGCGTCATTGGCGATGCCCTCTACTTCCGTGGAGTCTACGAAGTGCTGGGCGATCGCCAGACGTTTCTCGACTTCGTAGCCGAAGATCCCGATGGAGCAGATTCTGAATAGCAGCGCTTCGAAGTGGATGGCGACAGAGAATGCTCAGCAGATCACAAGCAGTCAACTCGATGGTACACGAACTAACCTTCATTTATTCACCTGCAAGCAACCGGGTCGGGAACGGAAAAAATGCGGTATATTAGCACATGTATACGATGATTCATGACCGTGTAGAGGCAGCTGTCCGCGGTGAGAATCCCTGTGTTATCTGCCGTATGTCCTCGGGCTGGGCTGTGTTGGGCGATCACCAGTTCCTGCCGGGATACTCCCTATTGCTGGCGGACCCTGTTGACGATGATCTCAATGACCTACCTCACGAGGATCGACGGCAGTTTCTCATGGATATGGCGGCGTTGGGCGATGCGGTGCTGGCGATTACCGACGCGTACCGAATCAATTATTCTATCCCTGGCAATAAATATCCCGCGTTGCATGCGCATTTGCATCCCCGTTATGAATGGGAGCCGGCGGCTATGAAATCGGAATCTGTCTGGGCATACTCGTCGGAAGAGCACGCCAGTCGACCGTTCGACAAGGAACGGGACGAACCCTTGATGAGCGCCATGCGACAATATCTGGCACAGCGTGGTTCGAGCACACCAACACTGATCTGGAATTGACCGGATGAACTGTGCTGCGCTGCGCCGAGTCTCGCAGTTATGTTCCGTTTCTCGACCGCCTGTGTCACCGTTCGCGACGACAACGGCTATACCGTATTAATGACACGAGAACTGGAAGCTGTTGATTGGCGGGGCATCCGTCGTGAGTATTTTTTTGACCGGTCGCAGAATTGCCGCTGGTCGCCCGCGTCTACGACATTGATCTCGCCGACAGGGTGATGAATGCCCGCTGCCACACATTGGCGGCGATGGACCGTCTCGACTCTCTTCCGGCCCCGATCGGATTGCATTCGACAATGCCGTAGTCAATTGGATGCATGGCACCCAGTCGGTCGATGACCGACTCGATTGCAGTTTCACTGCGAGCTTGATACCATTGCGCAACATCAATCAAAAGCAGGGCACAGCGAAACCCTTCCTCGCCGCTGCGCAGCGCGTGTTAGCAGCGGCCGAGGCCAAGCGGAATACGAATATCATGGGGCATTTATCGTCAGCCTGTTAGCGGAAGGAGAGGCGGCCGTAGAGATGATAATTGCTGATCATACAGGGGCAGTACAACAGGGGGTTGAGCAGTTTCCTGCGGCACAATCATGGGTATCGGCACAATTGTTGACACGCTATTGGATGCGCGCAGCGATTATCAACGCGGTGAACTCAGACCGGTACCCGGGGCTTATTTCTATTGCCGGTTGGTTCTGCCTGTCATCCGGCGTGGTCCGAGACTGATTAATGGTTTTTCCGCAGCGCCGCTTACTTTTTCGATATTGCTTATCGTACCTTGACTGCAGTTCGGAACCGCTCCCGCCGTGTGATGCCTGATGACACCGCCGCATCTTTGATGCTCATATCGCGACACACGGCGTCGAGATTGCCATGGACTGGCCAAAGGAATCAAAGAGAGAGTGGGATCAGAGAGTGTTGCGCTGGACTTTTTATCGCACCGGAGACATTGCCACCGCATCGACTCGACAAGACCCTGCCCACAAGAGTGCCACTGGGCCCTATGGATAGGAATCTTCCGTATCGAAGTCGAGGCCAATATCGATCGACCCGGCGGAATGCGTGATGGCGCCGACACTGATGTAATCAAGGCCAAGGCCGGCCATTGACCGCATCCGATCCAGTGTGATGCCGCCGCTCGCTTCGAGCATTGCCTGGAGGTTGATCTCGTTGCGCAGCGCCACGGCCACGGCTATTTCCTCGTTGGTCATGTTGTCGAGCAATATGAAGTCGGCCATCGCGTCCAGCGCTACCCGGACTTGATCCAGTGTATCGGCTTCGACTTCAATCTTGAGTCCGGGATAAAGTTCGCGGCAGTTGGCCACAGCCCGCGCAATGCCGCCTGGGGCGCCGAGGTCGGCGACCTGGCAGTGATTGTCCTTGATCATGATCATGTCGAACAAGCCGAACCGGTGATTCTCTCCACCACCTGCAGTGACAGCGCATTTCTCGAGCGCCCGCAGGCCGGGCGTGGTTTTTCGCGTGTCCAGCAGTCGCGTCGGCGAATCAGCCAAGGCATCGACAAAGGCCGCCGTGGCGGTAGCAATGCCGCTGAGGCGCTGAATGAAGTTCAGGGCGGTCCGTTCACCAGTGAGCAGGGCCCGGGCCGGGCCGGACAGGACCGCCAGGGTGGCGCCGGCATGGCAGCGGGCACCGTCACTTACTACGATTTCGATCACGACTCGTGGATCGAGCTCCGTAAAAACCCTCTCGGCGACCTGCATGCCGGCCACCACGCAATCTTCGCGTGTCGCAATGTTGCCAGTTGTCTCCAGATCCTCGGGAATTAGCGCCAGCGTCGTGGCATCACCGCCGCCAACGTCCTCCGCCAGTGCCGATCGCGCCAGGCTGCGCAGAACATGTGAAGGGAGACGATGTTTGTTAATCATTTTCCTGTTCCGTTGTCATATTGGTACCGCAGTGATGTAATATCGATACGAGCAGAAGGATTACTAGCGATTGCACCAGCACGATAATTGTCGGAGCCGTCGGCAGCCAGATCAGCAGGATGGCGCCGAGTCCCAGCGCCAACGCTAGTAAATGGACCAGCCACACCGCGGTCGGTTGGTCGAAGCCCATGCGAATAAATCGATGGGAAATATGATTGTGGTCGCCATAATAAATCGGCTTCCCGGCACGCAGGCGGATAGCGATGACGGCAAATGTATCGAAAATCGGCAGCGCCAGGATGAACGCTGGAATCAGCCAGGCCGCCACCGTGCTGGTGCTGTCACTGCGGTGGAAGATCGTCAGCGTCGCCAGGGCCGACAACAGGAAGCCGAGAAAATGGCTGCCCGCGTCACCCATGAAAATGCTGGCCGGATACCTGTTGTAAACGTAGAAGCCCAATGCAGTGCCGGCGGTGACAGCGCCGAGACTGGCAACGTAATATTGCTGCTGCAGTGCGGCTGTCAGGCCGAACAGGCAACTGGCGATCACAGCCAGGCCGGAGGCGAGTCCATCCATGTTGTCGAAGAAGTTGAAGGCGTTGATGATAAAAACGAACCACAGCACTGTCAGCAGCCACGATACCATCGGATACGTCGCAAACATGCTGACCCGCAATTCAGGCGCCAGGGCGACGATACCACAGACAACGATCTGGCAGGCGAGCTTCCGGAAGGGGCCGAGTTGATGTCGATCATCGATGATGCCCATGATACAGAGGAACACTGCGCCGCCGGCAAGGGTCGCGAGGCGGCTGAAGACATTGGGGATGCCCTGCATCTGCTGCACCAATTCAGCATCGAGGTGTTCGACGGCCAGGTACGCCAGCGCCAGTCCCCCAAAAAGTGTAATCAACCAGCCCAGCATCATCGCCAGGCCGCCGAGCAGCGGAGTGCTTTCCGGGTGCTGCTTGTGATGTTCGCCGAGCGGGCAATCGAGAAAACCCGAGCGAAACGCCCAACGCCGGCAAAGCGGCGTCAGTATCATCGTCACACCGACGGCCGTGAGTAAGATGCAAATATATATAACCCACCAATTCATAGTTGAACTTCGTTTGCAGTTAGGGTTTTGGTTGACGCGTTGTGACGGATATGCCCTGCGACTTCTCCCCGGACAACGACTCCGAAAATGCCTGCAGCGTGAGGCAGGCACGAGTGGAATCTCATTGCAAAGGTGCAAAATACTTCTATTGTAGTGATTTGGCTAACCTGATCCTGCTCACTTTTGTGCTGCCAGAGACTCAGGAATCCTATTACATTTGCATGCAGTGCGGCTATGTCTACGGCCAGGGGTCGACGATTTGCCGCAAGATGTGATGCGCGAAACCGCTTTTGAAATAGCTTGATGACGACTGGCTGTGCCCGGAGTGTCACGTTGGCAAATCCGAGTTCGCGGCACTCAGACGGCACCAGCGGTTGTTAATCCCTGATTCGCAATTCCCAATCCGATGACAGAGCCTGACCAATGCCGGATCCCGTGAGAATTCGTAAAGTGGATATGAACAATGACGAGGATACCATCGTAGCGTTGGAAACCAGTGAAATTCTTGCCAAACACATCAAAGTGACGGCCGAGGAGTTCGGGAGCACGATTCTCAATCGCCAGGCTGCCAGCGAGAAATACAGGGTCGGTCAGGAGATCGCCCGTGGTGGAATGGGGGCAATTCTGCGCGCTGAGGACTGTGACCTGCAGCGGACGACGGTCCTCAAAGCAATCCTGCCGAAGAGCAAATCGGACCCGAGCCTGTTCGATAGTTTTATCGCCGAAGCCCGCCTGACCGCCGGCCTCGAGCATCCCAACATCATCCCGGTTCATGAGCTTGGGGTCTTGACCGACGATACCCCGTTTTTCTCGATGAAAATGGTCCGCGGCGATTCTCTGGGACAGGTGCTGCAACGCCTTTCGTCCGGCGACCAGATGTACCTTGACACCTACAACCTGTACACCCTGCTAACTATTTTTCGCAAGGTCTGCGACGCTATCGCCTTCGCTCATGCCAAGGGCATCATTCACCGTGATATAAAGCCGGACAATATCATGGTGGCGCATTTCGGTGAAGTGCTGGTGATGGACTGGGGCCTGGCACGTGTCACCCGTGCCAGCGGGGAGGGCGGCGCCGAGTCACCCAGTCTGTTCAGCAACGGGGACCGCGACCAGACGCAGTTCGGCATCATCAAGGGAACCCCGTCGTATATGCCGCCGGAACTTGCCAAGGGCTTGGTCGATGAGGTTGATCACCGCAGCGATATTTTTCTGCTCGGTTCGACGCTTTATGCCATCGCTACGCTCGAATCGCCGTACAGCGGTGACGATGTCTACGAGACTCTATCCAATGCGGAGTCCGGAAATTTTGTCGACCCCGCGATCCAGGCTCCGGAGCGCGAGATCCCGCAGGAACTCTGCAACATCATTTCTAAAGCAATGGCTTACGAGCGTGACGACCGGTACCAAAGCGTCGAGGAATTTGCCACTGCAATCGACGATCTGCTGGCCGGCCACACCGCCTCTGTGCGTCGGTCATTTGCTGCCGGAGAAATAATCATGCGCGAAGGCGAGCAGGGAACCGAAGCGTACATGATCGCGAGCGGTGAAGTGGAAGTGTTCAAAGAAATGCGCGGCCAATCCGTAGGGCTCATGCGCCTTGTGGAAGGCGATACCGTCGGGGAGATGGCGGCAATTTCACCAGCACCGCGGTCGGCTTCCGTCCGGGCCATTACGGATACGGAAGTTTTCGTGATTACCAAACCGCTCATTCAGCGCGGCCTCGACAAACTGCCGCCATGGATGGACAAGATCGTGACGGCCTTGTCCGACAGACTCCGGACGGCGAACGCCAGCGTCCACCCGCTGATGCAAGGCGACTGCAGCTATCATGTACTGAATCAGTTGCGATTGCTCTATGCCAATTGTGGGACGCCGACGGTCGATACGCTCAGCGAGAAGCGAACGCTGGCGCTGAATACCGAAAACACCATCGCCGAGATCAGTACGATGCTATGCATTTCGCGTGATCCAGTCATTCGCGTTTTCGCCTGGCTGCTCAAGGCTGGCGTCCTTAAACCGCTTGGCAGCGATCGATGTTTCGTGCCTAATTTTCAGCTGCTCACCGACTTCACAGAGTATTGCAGAAAGCAAACCGGAACGCCTACACACTTTCCCGCAAACAAACACGCCACCACACTTTTCGCAACCGACGCGGAGTTGGTTGTCCGCCATGTTGTTCCGGGGGTTTCTGTGCCCGACGAGGAAATGAAAACGATCGTTCAGTACACGCCACAGAAAATCATGGGTTGCGAATCTGAGGAAGGCATCACTGATTGCTTCGAAAAGTTGTACGACGAGTTGACCATGCCGGCCGGCCGGTGAAGAGATGCTTTTCATGCGTCACCGAGTGCGCAAATGACAGTCTGATAAATTTGACCGCGGCACCACCTTTCTTTCTCACAATTAAAAACTGACATTTGTAATTCCCACAATGAACAAATTTTACATAACGACCCCGATCTATTACGTCAACGACAAGCCGCATATCGGCCATGCCTACACGACCATCCTCGGCGATGTCCTGGCACGGTATCATCGACTGCTTGGTGACGACACGTTTTTTCTGACCGGTACCGATGAGCACGGGCAGAAGGTCGACGACGCTGCCAGCGAAAAAGGCGTCACGGCGCAGGAGCATGCGGACAACACGGTAGTGCCCTTCCTCGAATTGTGGCGCCGCCTGAACATCACCAACGACGACTTCATACGCACCACGGAAGACCGGCACAAGACGATCGTGCAGAAAATCCTGCAGGACCTGTACGATCGCGACGAGATCTATAAGGCCGATTACAAAGGTTCATACTGCACGCCGTGCGAGCGTTTTTTCACGGAGAAAGACCTGGTCGATGACAAGTGCCCGGAGTGCGGACGCGCCGTCGACAACCTGGTCGAGTCCAACTATTTCTTCCGCATGGGAAAGTATCAGGACTGGCTTGTCGAATACATCACCAGCAATCCCGATTTCATTCAGCCGCATTTCCGCGCCAACGAGACTCTTGGATTCCTGCGCAAACCGCTTGGGGACCTGTGCATTTCCCGGCCGAAATCGCGGCTGACCTGGGGGATTGACCTGCCGTTTGACAACGACTACGTGTGCTACGTCTGGTTCGACGCGCTGGTCAACTACATCAGCGCCGTCGGTTATGGCAACGACGACGAGCGTTGCAAGCACTGGTGGCCGGTCGACTACCATTTGATCGGCAAAGATATCTTGACGACGCATACGGTGTACTGGCCGACCATGCTGAAAGCCATCGGGTTGCCGCTGCCGCGAACTGTTTTTGCGCATGGCTGGTGGCTTGTCGGCAAGGACAAGATGGGTAAGTCTGTCGGGAACGCAGTTGACCCGATCGCTATGTGCGACCAATTCGGAGTCGATGCATTCCGCTATTTCGTCATGGCAGAGATGGTCCTCGGCAAGGACTCGACATTTTCCGATATTGGTTTCATCGAACGTTACAACAATGATTTGGCGGACGCGCTGGGAAACATGTTCAATCGTGTTGTGAAATTGATCCAACGTAACGCCGGCGGGGTTATCCCGGAGCCAGGCATGCTGGAAGAAACGGACACTGCGCTGCAGGCGACGGCACTTGCGGGAGTGGACACCATGGCGGCATGCGTCAGCGATATGACGATGGACCGTGGTCTCGAAGCAGTCATGGGGGTGGTGGTTTCCTGCAACCGCTATTTCGAGCAGACGACGCCATGGTTCCTGGCGCGCGACAACAATACCGAACGTCTCGGTACGGTGCTGTACACCGCAGCCGAAGCTTTACAGATTGTCAGCGGCCTGCTTTATCCTGTGATGCCGGAAAAGATGACCGAACTGCGCCGCGGCCTCGGCCTGCCAGACGATCAGATAGTGCCCAATGTTGCCCAGTTGCGTGTTTGGGGAAATTTGTGCCCGGGCACCAGGACACAGCAGATCAAGGCTCTATTTCCACGCATCGACATTAAGGCGTATCAGCAGGAGACTGCAACGGACGACCAGGCAGTTGGGGAGGTGGTGGAGGTGGCGGAGAACGTTATCGAGTTCGACGACGTTGCCAAGGTAAAATTGAAGACCGCGCGCATTACGGCAGCGGAACCGGTCGAAGGTGCAGATCGTGTGCTACGGCTCGAAGTGGAACTCGGCAAGGAGACCCGACAGATCATTGCGGGGATCGCAAAATTCTATGAACCGGAAGCACTCATCGGAAAGATGATCGTTGTCGTGAGTAACTTGGAGCCGCGCACCATTCGTGGTTTGGAATCCAATGGCATGTTGCTGGCCGCGAAGAAGAAGAAGAAGCTGACTCTGGTAACTCTCGACGACGACGACTTCCCCAGTGGCGCTGAAGTGAATTGACTGCCACGACCCGGTCTATTTGTGATTGACGGGGTATAGGGATGTTTTCATGGACGGCCAGCCGAACCGTCCGTTCTACAGAAGACAGAATGCGTAACGCAGAAACTTCCAGCACGCTTCGAGCTACAGGTCCTTGCCGACAAGTGCCAGCATGACGGTCTGTCGCCGGGCTTTGCCATACGCCGCCCATTTTTGGTCCATCGTTTCGAGCAGGCGTTCGCGCTCATCTTGCCAGTCCCGTCGCCACTTCTTCAGATTACGGGAATCGAGCCGCTCGATGATTCCCTGTCTGCAGTCCGCATTCTTCTTTGGCCGGCGGCAGTGGGCGCAGTCATCCGGGTCTTCGATAACCAGCCATTCGCCGTCGAGCGTACTGTGGACCCTGGCATCCAATTCAGTGCTCTCGAGCAACTCAAGACAGGCCTGATGGAAGTGGATTTCGTCAAAGAGCCGGTCGGCACCGGATTGGGCTCGCGCCATTGCCCGGGCATGCCGTACGCGACGGTTTACAGCCGATTCGAGATTCCGCAACCTGATCCGTGAACCCCCTTCTGTTTCAACCCATTTGGGTGACGACGGCAAGATTTGGGCCTGAATCGATTCGCCCTTGTTCAATATCCGGGTCTGCTGGCCCTCACGTCCCTCCGCCGTGCTGCGCTGAACGACATGGAACTCTTGAAAGCGGCACGCTTTAGGGTCCCGGGCATACGCCTGAACTGCAGCCGCGAGATGTCGCCGATGCTCGCGCTTGCCGGCCAGTCCACGAATGGCATCGCCGATCTCCTTGTCCAACTTTTTCAGTGCCTGGAGGTTGTCATCGATGTCATCGATCACTGTGGACAACTCCCGGCGCATACGTCGGCTACCCTTGCGGAAAGTCCGCGGCGGCATCGCTTTGACTGTCGCCGGCCCTTCCCGCGCAGGTCCAATCTGTTGCATGACGATCCATTTTGCCTGATCCAGGGTGAGTGTGTAAGATTTTTCGTAGAGTTCGAGAACGTTGGCGCGGGTCTGATCACGTTGCTTTACGCTCGCATCGATTTCGTTTGCCAGATCTTCCTGCTCCACGAAACCTCTTTCGCTAACCAGATCCTCTGGCCACAAAGCACTAAGCGGCACCTTGGCCGTTGCATTCAGCCAGGAAACTTCGACGTTGTCTCGATCAAGCCGCCGGCCGCTGACAACGTCCCCGAAGACAAGGCGGTATCGGGTGGTTTCGTCAGCCAGGTCCAGAGTCGCCTTTGCCACCACAAACAACTCGTCCGCCATGGCCAGGGGTAAGGCAATGATCAGTGACAGCATCAGTCGGCGTAAGGTTCTCATTGCTTTGTCCCCTTCAGCATGGCCATGACAATGGTCTGCAGGTCGTCGAGTTTTTTCTGGCTGCTGTCGAGAGCATCCTGTCGATCCAGGATGCGTTGCCGGGCATCGCCGACTTGATCGGTGATTGCGGCAAGGTCCATCGCGAGCCGGGACATGACCTTGTCCCTGTCGTGGGATGTGAGGATTTCACCCACACCGTAGACAATGTCCCTGGCGTGCTCGCCGACCTGGTTCACGACAAAACCGTGAGGCTTCTCACGCTCTGCGAAATCGATCAGTGCCGTTTGCTGATTAAGTTGCTTGAGTTCCGTCTCGAGACGCGTCAGCGTCAGTTGTTGCCAGTTGAATTCACAACGATCGCTGGCGATACGCTTGACCAGTTTCAGCAACACACTTTCGATATTCTGCAGGCGGCTGATGCGGCAGCGGACGATCCTGCGCCCGTGCTGGACGCTGACCCAGGAATCGTCGGCCGAGTTGGTCTGGGCGAGCAACAGAGTACCCGCCGCGATTTCACCAACGATTCGGTCATCGACATACGTGCGGATTGTCCCGGTGGTTCTGAAGATCTGTGACAGTACATCATCGCCGGTTTCTGAAAAGTGCCCGAGCCGGGTGCGCAAAAACTCGAGTCGCCAGGTTTCGATGGCGTGCTGTTGCCGCAATTGGCTGCACTTTTCCTCAAGGTGCAGGAGACGTGTATTGAGTTCCTCGTTCTCCTCCTCGAGTTCCTTGACCATTCGGCGGAGTTTCTTGGAATCGCCCTTCCGTTGGATGGTGTATGTGACATTCAGCCGGTCCTGGCGAAACGGAATGCGACGGCGTTTCTCCGCCTCCAGCTGGCTGATTCGGACATTCTCCACGTGACCCCCGAAACCGTCGATTTTCTGTCGATCAACGACATCCGCAGGGCCCTCGAAGCTGCCCTGGATTGTTCGGGTTTCGACGAATGGAATCCGAAACTTGATAAAGCGGTCGAAACGGAGCTTGCCACGAGCTAATCTGCGGCGAAGCAATGCGGCGTTGGTGCGGGTTCGCTCGGCCGACAGGCGTTCGATCCCGACTTCATGGTCGGCGATGCGGCGGCTTGCGGCCAGTTCCCTCGCATGCAATGTCTCGAAATCCCGGCGGCGTGCCAGATATTTCTGGTTGTTGAAGGATATGACCAACCAGTCGGGCTGGGATCGACTGGGACCACCTTGCAGGAGCGTGCCGCGCCGCAACTGGCGCACGACCCGGTCATTTCGGAGCAGATCGACGGAGGCAGCTGTGACAAGGTAGGTCTCAGGTGTGACGGCCAGTACAGTGCCCGCGATGAGGAACAGAAGTACAGCAATTCGCATGGTGCGCCCGATCAATAGTGGTAGCCGTTCGCATACTATGGTGCAATTCATCAGGTATGGCTATTTGTGCCAGATATTCGACTGTAGACAGGTAATATTGTCAGCATGCTCACCTTGATGATCCGATCTATCGTAGTTGCTGCAGCTGTGCTGCACGGTTCGTGTGCGCGCCCGCCAACGGAAGACGCCTCTGCGGAAACGCGACGGGGCACGGAACTGCGCCGGCGTTTACACGCGGAGACATCGTCGATGCAGCATTTGGACTACCGCCAGGTCCGGGAAGCGTTGAAACACACAGATGAGGACCCAGCGAATCCGGACAATGTCATTCTGTTCTACAGCGGCTGGTCCGCACCCAAGTCGAGGTTCGGCGGTCATCCAGATCAGTGGAATCGTGAACATGTCTGGGCGAAAGGCCGTGGCCGCTTCGGCACCAAACCGGGCGCCGGCACCGATCTGCATCATATTCGTGCCACGGATGTCAGTGTCAATGCGCGTCGTGGTCACCTCGACTTCGATGACGGCGGCCAGCCATACACCGATCCCAACGGCCGGACTGCGTGCCGCGTCGATGCCGACAGCTGGTCGCCGCGACCCGCTGTACGCGGTGATGTCGCACGCATGTTGTTCTATATGGCAATTCGTTACGAGGGGGGCGGTCGGGAATTGGATCTGAAGTTGGTCGACAAGATCAATCCGAAAGTCCTGCGGGCGGAACACGGCAAGTTGTCGACGCTCCTGCGCTGGCACGCCGAGGATCCACCGGATGACGCAGAGCGCAGGCGTCACGAACGGATTCATGAACGCCAAGGCAATCGCAATCCGTTCATCGACCATCCGGAATTCGCCGTGCAGATCTGGAATGAAGAAAAGTAACGGAACGGTACACGGCAACACTGCCGCGCCGGCGATGCGGGTGCTTTCATGTGAATTCGATCGGCACCCTGGGACTGTAGTCGAAAGAAACGAGTAAAGTTCACCGGGTTTGCCGCCTGAATCGCTTGGCTGTTGGAACATATCTAGTATCTTGTCAGCTTGAAAAGCCAGCTTTTTGTCGTCATCCAGTGGGCCTGGTCATACCGTACCCGTTACCGCGGCGTGCGGCTGACCGTCAACAAGGAGCTGCGATCGGCCCGGACAACGAAAACCAACCCTGAACTGTAGAGTCATATGAGTTCTCATCTATCCGTTGCCCAGGTCGGGCTTGTTCACTTCATGGCGTTCCCATCTGCCCAGAAAGGGGAGGGCGACATTGTCGGCAGTATCGAAAAGATCGCCGCCGACGAGTTTTTCAATTTTCTCGAAATCACCACGATTCCACAGCAGGACCGTGCCGCCGTCAAGGCGATTGCGGAATCCGCACATCTGCAGCTTGGCTACGGTGCGCATCCACTGATTCTCGGTGGCAAACTCAACCTCAACGCCACGGACGACGCGGTGCGCGGTGCAGCGCTGGAGCGGTTGAAGGCCAGCATCGACGAAGCTGTCGAGCTCGGGGCGGTGGCCTGGACTTTTCTCTCCGGACCCTATGGTGACGCTGCAACCGAGGCCGAAGCGCTCGATGCCTTGGTAGCGGCGACCGTGGAACTTTGTCAGTACGCTGGCGAACGTGGCCTGGCAGTGACCTGTGAGCAGTTCGATCGGGATATCGAGAAAAAGTGCCTGATCGGCCCCGCGGCAATCACCCGGACCCTGGCAGATCGAGTCAGTGGGCAGGTGGACAACTTCGGTATTTGCCTCGACCTGAGTCATCTGCCAATCCTGGGCGAGACAGCAGCAGAGACCGTGCCGCTGCTGGGCGAGCACTTCAATCACGCCCACGCCGGCAACGCCTTCCTCAAGGACAAGGCCGATCCGATGTACGGCGATCAACATCCGTATTTCGGATATCCCGGCGGCGAGAATGATGTGCCCGAGCTGGCGGACTACATTTCGGTGCTCTTGCGTACAGGATATTTCGACCGTGCCAGTGCTACCCGACTGCCAGTGTTCTCGTTCGAGGTGAAGCCCGGCCCGAATCACAACATCGATCTCGTGCTGGCCAATACGAAACGGGTATTTCTCGAAGCCTGGGCTAAGGTGTTCAAGTAACACTCCCGCCTTCGGGTCCCGATTGCCAAGATCGATCAGGAACTGAGATCACAACATCTGCAATACAGTACCCCTCCACCCGGAGCTTCTTATGCCTGAGAGTCACAACGTTCTGAAACAATTCGATCTTAGTGGGCGCACGGCGCTGATTACCGGCGGTACGGGATGGCTGGGCACGGCGTTTTCAGCTGCCCTGGCGGAAGCCGGTGCTTCTGTTGTTATTGCCAGTCGCGACCGCGACCGTGCGCGTGCCGCTGCCGCAAAGCTGCCGGGTGATGCGACTCACTATGGTGTCGAGCTCGACCAGATGAACGGCGACAGTGTCGTTGCGGGGTTTGCCGAAGCAGTAGAAGTCGCCGGGCAGGTCGACATCCTGATCAATAACGGCCTCGACCCGTGTCCGAAAGATCTCAAGGATGTCACCTTCGATGAGTTTGCCAGACACCAGCACAACAATGCGGGATACTTCGTGCTGGCTCGTGAACTACGCAATCATGCCGTGGAACGCGGTGGCGGCGGGGCGGTAGTCAATATCGGTTCGATGTATGGCCAGGTTGCTTCGTATCCGGACGCTTACGAGGGTGTGAGCATTGCCAGTCCGGTCGCCTATCATTCACTCAAGGGCGGCACGATTCACATGACCCGTCACATGGCAGCGTACTGGGCAGAGGACAGTGTGCGCGTCAACTGCCTGAGCCCGGGACCTTTTCCCGGGGATGCCGTCAAAGCTGAGATGGTGCAGCGACTGTCCACAAAATTGCCGATGAAACGTATGGGCAAACCGCACGAACTAAAGGGTGCTTTGCTGCTGTTGGTCAGTGACGCCGGCAGTTATATAACCGGTCAGAACATTACCGTTGATGGCGGCTGGACGGCTTGGTAGGACAGCGATCCTGATCCCGATCACTTCCAGTCCAAAGCCGTTCCCGGTTTTGCTGCTTGACAATCTCCTACTGCGCGGCACCTCGCTCCTGGTCGGCACTCGCCACTCCAAGGAGCCGATTAATTAGAACTTGTCGCCGGTTGCTTTTAACCGCTGGCATAAATCTCGACATCATCAACTTTCCAGATGTGAGGTTGATAGCCCGCACCAGAGAGCGAGACGTAGGCGCCGTCGCTGACGGATTCGGGAGTCGAATTGAAATAGCCACTAATGTCAACGGTATCCATGAGCTTTCCGTCCAGCGTCCAGGACACGGTATTGCCATCATCGGTAAGGTAAAGTCCGTAACGTCGCCCCAATGGGTTAACAGCCTGGTCCGGGGAGTAATGTCTTGCTGCGAGTACAAAGCAGGCACCTCCGACATACTGCCCTTTCCCTATGAATTCTTCGAGTGAATCCAGCCGCACGTCCCATCCCGGATATTTCCCGTAATCCTCGGGAAGGATAGAGCGGCAGAGGTAATAGACGAGCCCCCATTTGCTCATCCAGTCAAAATGGATTTGCACACCTCTCCTTCTGCTGGGACACTTTCCTGACGCCCGGTAGCCGCTCATCAAGTCAGGGTCGACAGGTTCAGCATCGATGCTTTCCGGATCCCCCTCAAAGTCCGGCACGATGGGCCCATGGTAGTTGGAAATCGTCAGGCACATTCCGGTGATATAGCGACCCGAGAG
>Ga0114996_10000327_pt1 | contig 66493 bp, 74 predicted proteins | sample ArcticOcean_MG_C_4_FD_87039 | JGI IMG/M metagenome (GOLD analysis project Ga0114996, IMG submission 87039) | Marine microbial communities from western Arctic Ocean - ArcticOcean_MG_CB4_134 | ecosystem: Environmental > Aquatic > Marine > Oceanic | place: Arctic Ocean: Canada Basin | collected...
AGGATGATAAGAAAACAGTAAATAAAAAAGTAAGAGCGGCTAAGAAGCTGATTAGAAAAGGCAAAAACGTACGCGGTCATGCTAGTGTTAGAGCCACAGTCCAAGATGAAGTAGGGAGACAGCACAGATATGATTCTAGTAATCCCGTAGTTAAGAAATTAGGTTCTTCTCGCTTAGTTCAGAGGAAATACAAGCAAGAAAGAAAATCCTTAGCAAAAGCCCAAGTAGGAAAACGAGTCCATAAGGATTGGGTGGGAAAGCCTAAGTTTGACAAACCTGAAATTCATACTAAGAAAACCGCAAAGAGTGCAGTAAAGAAAATAAGAAAAAGCTATATAGATGACGCTAAAAAGACAACAAAAGTGGGTAAGGCAAGCGCAAAAGTCACTAGAAAATCAATGAGATAATGCCTAAAAGCCGACTTAGAAAAAATAGAAAGGTGAAAGCCAGAAGTAATGCGGAGAAGAGTATGAATGCTCCCCCAGGACTTTCCTATGGATTAACCTATGGCAAAGATATGAATAGTCATATTGGAGGAACCCGAACACAATTAGCACAACGACAAAGACAAAAAAAGTAATAATCATGGACAAACAAGGATACAACTCAAGACTTGATGATTCCCTAGGTGCAAAGCACAGAGGCAAACACAAGCAAAGTTTAAAAAGTCGCAGAAACGAAAGTAAAGCGATGTCGAAAAAAGATGATGGTCATGCCTATGGTGGTGATCAAGGTATGAAGTACCACGGAGCTGGAGATCATATCCGGGCGTTAATACGGAAGTAGATTACTAGAATGGAATATTGGCAGGTCTGCCATTCTTCAATTTAGGATTTGTTTCTCGGTACTCTTTATTCATAGCGATAAGAGCATCTCTATGCACTTTATTGCTATAGGAAGATGCTTTAGCATAGAACATAGGATTGTTAGGCTTTTGATCTGATGTCTCGGTTCCGAGCATCTTATCATATATCGAGGCTATAACCTTTTTCCCTTTATATGACATATCGTATAATGCCTTTTCCCTTTTTTGTTTATTCGGTTTCCTCCAGACTCTGATCCATCCCTCCTTTAGGAGTTTCTTAAAACGATTGGTATCCCAGGCATAAATGCGAGTAAAGAAATCAAAATCCGTTTTTGAGAACAAGCCCTCGGAGTAAATGAAAAACAATAAGTCCAGATCGCTAGATGTTAACTTATACTTCGCCTTGGCCCAATATCTTATTACCTTATAAAATTTCATAAAATTCTGGGGTACTTCGGTGCGACTATAGAGTCTAATTGTTTTCTTTTGGAACTTCATCTAAAACAAAAATACAGAAAATAATACTATATTTGTTAAATGAAAGGTCTTGGCGATAGCATAGAGAAATTCACTAAAGCTACGGGCATCCATCAAATTGTAGATAAAGTTAGTGATGGCGATTGTGGATGTGCCAAGAGAAAAGAGAAATTAAACAATATGTTTCCATATACAAACAAAAACAAAATAACATATCATGGCGTATCAAAAACTCCAAACGTATCGGGCGTTACCAGTAATATATAGTGACACGATCAACATACCAAACATAATGACATTAATATCTGGTGGTGCTAACGATACCATTACTGCAAGTAAATTGGAAGATACTACTGCCAATTTTATAACTGACAATGTAAAAAAAGGAGATATAGTAATGAACACTACCACCAACACCATTGCGGTAGTTACCGAACGTGATAGTGCAACCGTACTCTCATTAAGTGCCGATATCTTTTTAGCCCAACCCAACAATTATTCCATCTTCCCTGACAACAATCAAGGATGTGTTTTATATATTGGTGGAGCAGGAAACATCAATGTCCTTACTGCTGGGCATGATGAACTAGTCTTTACAGGAGTATTGGCAGGAACGTATTTCCCGGTTCAAGTATTAAAGGTTCTAACCACTAACACAACGGTAGCCGCTAATACAATCAATGCATTGTGGTAAATGAGTGTTGGAATAGCCATATCAATTGGAATAGGTTTATCTACGGATGCTCCTGCCATTGTGCCACTTGATCCCGATGCCGATGCTTTCATTATAGCTGCCGGAATCACGGATCCCACAGAGATAAGTGCAATAAATACTTTAGTTGAAGATTTGAAAGCAGCCGGATTATGGACATTACTCCAAGCCATCTATCCCATAGTGGGAGGAACTGCCGCTACTCACAAATTCAATTTAAAAAATCCCCTTGATACTGATGGAGCCTTTAGGCTTACATTTGCCTTGGGGTGGACACATGGGACCACAGGCATGACTCCTAATGGAACATCATCTTTTGCCAATACCCATTTTGATCCTAATAGCGATTTAGTTAGTTATACTTCGGGTACAATGGGATTTTATTCTAGAACCGCCAACGCTACAGATGGGGTAGATTTGGGAGCCACCACGACTGTTGGCAATATATATATACGCCCTGCTAGTGCTACACTAACATTTCTTTATGGTAGACCACCTACTAATGCAATCGGAGTTGTTATTCCTACCGATGGCTTTATTGCCAATGTTCGAGGAACTAGTACAGTGTGGAATGGATATCGTAATGGGCTTAATGTAGGAGCGAATCCTGCTGCTATGGTCCTCGCACCTGTCTCTGATGCTTTGTATTTAGGAGCAAGGAATAATGGGGGAGCAGCAGATTTATTTAGTGATAGGGAATTGGCATTTGGGGTTTTAGGGTCTCGCCTTAATGTCACTCAGAATCTTAACTTATATACAGCTATTCAAGCTTACCAAACAACTCTTGGTAGAGCAGTATGAGAAATGTATTTAGAGAAACTAATACATAAACTAAAGATGGCTCCTTGTTTTGGGCGTGACGATAAAAAAAACGTAGCGATAAATATTAAGATATGCGAGATGCAAATCAAAATACGAGACAAAGATGAGGCTACTAAAAGAAAATCTTAAAGCTTGTATGCGAGTATTTTTAAATACTTCAAGGCAATACATTAGCAGATTGGAATCTCTTAACCAAAAAAAAAAAATGACTAGCAAATACACTTGGATACTAGACCCAGGTCATGGAGGAATGATAGATGGAGAATACCAAACAAAGGGTAAGCGTAGTCCAGACTTCTTGTGGGGTCAATATTTTGAGGGAGTTGGGAACCGAGAGATAGTAAAAAAATTATTAGCGAAATGTAAAGAGGCAGGAATCTTGGCAATTGATGTCGTAGATACTGAAGAAGATATGCCCTTGAGTGAGCGAGTGGAGAAAGCGAACATTCTTCATCGCCTCCACAAGAATTGCATTTATGTATCTATACATAGCGATGCCTTTAATAAGGAGTCGGCTAATGGATATTCGGTATACACCTCTCCAGGAGAGACTTTAAGCGATCCCATTGCCGAGATATTTATAGAGTCTATGACAAATGAGTTTATGGATCACACATTACGCATGGATAAGAGTGATGGAGATAGGGACAAGGAGGCACAATTTTATGTCCTACGAAATACTAGCTGTCCGGCAATCTTAATAGAAAACTTTTTTATGACTAATATGCGAGAGTGCCGATTACTTCTTGAAGAGGAGTTTCAAGATAGGATTGTCAACTGTCATATGAAAAGCATAAAGCAGATAGAACAATAATTTTTCATATCTTTGTGTAAAAGATGGATTATTTCGCAGAGGTAAGTGCCTATATGATTTTTATTTTCATCTTGTTTGCGTTATGGCACTATTGTGAAAATGAACAAAATAAATAATTATGTTTAAAAAACTATTTGTCGAAGCAATACCAAGTGTGGCACAAGCCATTGCCGGAGTATTAAAAGACCATAAAGGAAAAGTATCTTCCAAGAGAGTATTTAGTGTACTGGGAGGAGGATCATTAATAACTATAGGATTAACGATTATCGATACAGGCATTGAATCCCAAAACGATAAAGTCCTATATGTGGGACTGGGGCTAGTGACTCTAGGCGTAATAGCCGGACACATTGCCTCATTTAGCATTAAAGAAATATCTACAAGTGGAGATCAACCAAAATCACAATAATGGCAAAGATAAGTACATATCCCACAATTAGTCCTCCATTAGGAACGGATCTATTAATTGGGACCGATGTTGCAAGTGCGAACGCAACTAAAAATTTTCTTATTTCCGATATTATAGGATTAGTACCTACATATGCTCTTACCATTAAGGATGAGGGAGTTAATGTATCTACTAATTGTACTTCTATCGATATAGTGGGAAATAAAATTACTGCTACGGCAGTAGGAGCAGCGGCTACCATTACGGCATTGGGGCCAACCATTACCGATGAGGGAGGAGCAGTAACTACAGATTGCGTATCTATAAATTGGACGGGGCCAAATACTAGAGCCACGGCAGTAGGCAACGCAGTAACTGTTACCAATGAGGGCTATACTGACTTGAGGCTTACGACTGCTATAAACAAAATACAGATTCTATCAATAGGAAGTGGTGGTCCGGCAATTGAAATAGTACCAGCTCCGGGGCCAAATTTGGCTATTGCAGTAACTGGGATATTTATCGAAGTATTTGGTACAGTAATATATGGAGGCACTACTACGGGATTAGATTATTTTACGGGAGGAAGCGTACCCATTCTCCAAACCTTACAACTCTTTAATTCTACCGTACCTAAAATGTTTTATAACACCACACATCTTCAACCCGGAGCAGCATCAACTTCTATTTTAGAAAATACTGCCGTTACCATAGTAGCCGGGAGTGGAGGAACGATCACCGATCCGGGTGGGGCAGATGTAAATTTAAAAATCACAGCACTTTATCAAGTAATAGATGTATAATTTTTAATAAATCAAATCAAATCAAATGGAAACTCCTACAATGGAAACCGAGGACTTAAAAGAATTAAGGACTCTTAACGAAGAATTCGTTAAAACAAGAATGAGATTAAGCGATGTAATAGTTACCCTTTCTCGTCTTGAGAAAGATAAGGTTGCTCTTATTACCGATATCGAAAATAAAGCCGCTAGTTTAAGTCAGATACAGGCAGGACTTGAAGCTAAGTATGGCAAAAAGAATGTCAACTTAGAGACAGGAGTCTTAACGGAAGTATAATGTATATACGTAAAGTTGCCATTGGGCCAGACTATAAGTCTGGGGCGATGCATTATGTTCACGGCAATACTATTCAAAAAGGATCTTCTTATGTTATCCATGCCATTCAACGCCTCGACAATGGTAATATAAAAATATGGATAAGCAAAGGTAAAGAAGTGGTATTGTGGAAAGAGTTCAATGCCAATATGCCCTATTCTATAGAATATAATATATCTTTTACCTAATGCAGTCTCCTTATAATTTTATTATAAAACCTAAAGGAGGAAGAAGATATAATAATATTAACGAAGATGGCTTAGTGATAAGCACCTCCCAGGAAGACCATACGGTTACTAATCGCTATGGAATAGTGGAGGCTATCCCTATGGGATACCAAGGAGGCATAAAACGAGGAGACATTCTGTTGGTTCATCATAATGTATTTAGAAAATATTATGATATGAAAGGACGAGAACGCTCTGGCCCCTCCTATGTTAAGGATGATATATATGTAGTATACTGGGATCAGTTCTTTTTATATAAAAGTGATGGTCAATGGAAAGCCCACAACCCGTATTGTTTCATTCGCCCTTTACCCAATACCGCTTTAAATTACGCTAATTTTAATGTTGAAGAGCCAAAGGAATTATTTCTTATTGGAGAAATTGCGTATATTAATGACCAGTTAATTTCTCTGGGATTGAAAGTGGGAGATAAAATATCCTTTGCCCCAGAAAGCGAGTACGCTTTTGAAATTGAGGGAGAGAAATTGTATCGAATGTTTACAAGAAATATATGCCTAAAGTTATAGATATAAACGACTTAAAGATTAAAATTATTGAAGCCGGAGAATTAGCTGTCCGGCAATTGATAAAAGTTGCTCGTGAAGAAATAATAAAGCCAGATCCCGAAGATGAACTGGCAGCTGACAGATTGAAGAATGCCGCTGCCACGAAGAAACTGGCAGTATTCGATGCCTTTGAGATTCTTCAGCGTATCCAAGATGAGAGAGCGATATTAGAGGGAGATCCCTCTGCATACGAAAAAACCCTTGCTCAAGGATTTGCTGAACGAAGATCACAATAATGGATAAAGGGCTATATACTATAATACCAACTCTTACTTCTGCTTTCCCCATCCCTAACACGGTTGTTAAAAACAAAAATCGTTTAAAGGCATGGAAGTATGGATATAATGAGAAATATGATATTGTCATTATCTCCAGAGATGGAACCTTGGGAGATATCTACGAGATAAATGGCTTTAGGATAGGACTACCGATGCCCCCAAAATCTTTACCTAAAGGTGAGGGTCGATGGGTACGCAAAGAATATCCCAAAGATTTATCCCGGATTCGGACTATATTTGACTGGAACAAAAGGGATAATATCTTTAAAAGCAAATGGATAGATTATATCGAAAGAGAATATGAGAAAAGGGAAAAAGGATACTGGCTATATAATAATAAGGAGCCTACCTTTATTAGTGGCACTCACTATATGTATCTCCAATGGACAAAGATAGATGTAGGTCATCCGGAGTTCCGTGAGGCAAACAGAATATTTTATCTCTTTTGGGAGGGATGTGTAGCTGATTTTAGATGTTATGGGATGTGTTATCTCAAAAACAGACGGTCGGGATTTTCTTTTATGAGTTCTGCAGCTGGAGTACATACTGCTACCATTACTCGTGATGCGAGAATAGGCATTCTTTCAAAAACGGGAGCCGATGCCAAAAAGATGTTTACAGATAAGGTGGTTCCAATATCTAATCATTACCCATTCTTTTTTAAACCCATCCAGGATGGGATGGATAAACCGAAAACAGAACTAGCCTTTCGTGTGCCTGCCTCCAAGATTACTCGAAAGAATATGTTTGAAACGGAAGATATGGCAATTGATGGTCTGGATACCGTTATCGATTGGAAAAATACTTCTGATAATAGCTATGATGGAGAGAAACTATTGAGGCTCATCCATGATGAGTCGGGGAAATGGGATCGACCAGAGAACATATTAAATAACTGGAGGGTAACAAAAACGTGTTTAAGATTAGGCAGTAGGATAGTAGGTAAATGTTTGATGGGATCAACCTCTAATGCCTTGGATAAAGGAGGGGAGAATTTCAAAAAACTATTCGAGGACTCTAGTCCCGATACAAGGAATGCCAATGGACAGACAAAGTCTGGACTCTATTCCTTATTTATTCCTATGGAGTGGAACTTCGAGGGCTTTATGGATAGGTACGGATGGCCCGTACTGACTACCCCAGAAGAGAAAGTCGAATCTATAGATGGGGGATTCATTTCTCAAGGAGTAGTAGATTACTGGAATAATGAAGTTGACTCTTTGAAACATGATGCCGATGCTTTAAATGAGTTTTATCGGCAGTTCCCACGTACCCAGGCTCATGCCTTTAGAGACGAAAGCAAGAATTCTTTATTTAATCTAACGAAGTTATATCAACAGATAGATTATAATGGCGATTTAATTCCCGCTCACGTTCTCACACGAGGGACATTCCATTGGAAAAATGGAGAAAAAGATAGTGAAGTAATATGGAGTCCTGATAGAAGAGGAAGATTTTTGGTGTCATGGATACCCCCTCTTCATCTTCGCAACAATGTATTAGAAAAAAGGAATGGCAAATATGCAGGCAATGATCATTTAGGAGTGTTTGGATGTGACCCCTATGACATTTCTGGCGTGGTAGTAGGGGGAGGATCAAAAGGTTCTCTTCACGGACTGACCACATTTCATATGGATGATGCTCCTACCAATCACTTTTTTTTAGAATATATCGCCCGTCCCCAAACGGCAGAGATATTCTTTGAGGAAGTTTTAATGGCGTGTGTCTTTTATGGGATGCCAATTTTAATAGAGAACAATAAACCTCGCCTCCTTTATCACTTTAAAAATAGGGGATATAGGGGATTTTCAATGAACCGACCGGACAAGCCTAATGCCAAGCTATCCAAAACGGAGAGAGAACTGGGAGGAATACCCAATACTTCTGAAGATATAAAGCAATGCCATGCCGCAGCAATAGAATCCTATATAGAAAAATATGTGGGGTATGATAGCGAGGGGACATATAGAGAGAGTGATGAGATGGGAGATATGTTTTTTACTCGTACATTAATGGACTGGGCGAGATTTGATATTACTAGGAGAACGAAGTATGATGCCGCCATCAGCTCCGGACTCGCCATAATGGCAAATCAAAGACATATTTATAGCCCCATTAAGAAAGAATCAAAAATAAGCGTTAAATTTGCAAGATACACCAATAAAGGATCAATAAGCCAAATTATAAAATAATGAAATATTCACCAATTATTATTAGCCCCTTATCCTTTCCTGGACAACTAGCCTCTGATAGTGAAAAAGCCTCACCCGACTTTGGGTTACGCATAGGACAAGCTATACAGTTTGAATGGTTCCGGAGAGATGGCAACACCTGTCAATTTTATAATCAATGGCTCGAATTCCATAGACGGAAACTTTATGCTAGAGGGGAGCAGTCGGTTGCTAAATATAAAACGGAATTTGCCGTTGATGGCGATATGTCCTACTTGAATTTAGACTGGACACCTGTCCCCATCATTCCCAAATATGTAGACATTGTAGTTAATGGCATGAATGATAGACTCTTTACCGTCAAAGCCGAGGCAGTAGATGCTATGGCATCGGAGCGAAAGTCGGCATATCAGAATATGATTGAGGGAGATATGATAGCTAAAGACTTTTTATTGCAAACAGAAAAAGATTTTGGGGTCAATGCCTTTAATGTCCAAGCCGATAAGTTGCCCGAATCGGATCAAGAACTGGCTCTTTATATGCAAATGAATTACAAACCGGGAATAGAAATAGCCGAAGAGGAGGGTATACAAACCCTTTTAAAGGAGAATCATTATGATGATATTAGGCGTAGAGTAGATTATGACCTCATGGTGTTGGGAGTGGGAATGCTTAAACATTCATTTTTGCCTAATAGTGGAGTACAAATAGATTATGTAGATCCGGCAAATGTAGTATATAGCTATACCGAGTCTCCAACTTTTGAAGATTGCTTTTATTTTGGTGAGGTAAAACGTATCCCCGTTTCAGAACTTATCAAGATAAATCCAGAAATAACTGATGATGAGTTAAAAGATATAGTACAACTAGGGTCTGCGTGGTTCGATTATTATGGGATATTACGCCCCTATAGAGACAGTATGTTTGAAAAAGATGTGGTTACCCTACTCTATTATAATTATAAGACCACAAAACATATGGTCTATAAGAAAAAATTTCTAGAGAATGGGGGTGAAAGAACATTGCGTAAAGATGAAAACTTCAATCCCGAAACTGATGATCAAGATAGATTTATAAAGCAAGAGCGTAGAATTGATGTCTGGTACGAGGGCATAATGGTATTAGGTAGTAATTATCTTTTAAAATGGGAGTTAGCAAAAAACATGGTCCGTCCACAATCGGCATCGCAGTTTGCATTGCCCAATTATGTGGCTGTGGCCCCCAGAACATATAAAGGAGTCATTGAATCACTAGTGAGGAGGATGATACCTTTTGCCGACCTAATTCAAATGACCCACCTCAAATTGCAACAGGTATTGCAAAGAGTGGTTCCCGATGGAGTATTCATTGATGCCGATGGCTTAAATGAAGTAGACCTTGGGACTGGGGCAGCCTATACTCCGGAAGATGCTTTGAGATTGTATTTCCAAACTGGTAGTGTGATAGGAAGAAGTTTTACCCAGGATGGGGAATATAACCACGCTAAAATTCCCATACAAGAACTTAATGCTAATAGCGGTCAAGCAAAAATCAAGAGTCTAGTAGAGAGTTATAATCACTATCTTAATATGATAAGAGATGTAACGGGACTTAATGAAGCTCGAGATGCATCTACTCCTGATCCTAACTCATTAGTAGGTCTTCAGAAATTAGCGGCACTTAATTCTAATACGGCTACTAGACATATTCTGGAGGGTAGCTTATTTATTACGAAGAGATTAGCCGAAGCTTTATCCATTAGAATGGCAGACATATTAGAGTACTCCGACTTTAGGGAGGAATTCGCCAATCAAATAGGAAAGTATAATATTAATCTTCTCGAAGATGTAAATAAATTATACTTACATGACTTCGGAATATTTATTGAAGTAAGTCCGGATGAGGAGGAGAAAGCCCAATTAGAATCCAATATTCAAATGGCACTCCAGAAAGATAGCATTAATCTCGAAGATGCCATTGATATTAGGTTACTTTCAAATTTGAAGTTAGCCAATGAATTGCTTAAAGTAAAAAGAAAAGAAAAACAAAAACAAGACCAAGAGGCTGAAGAAAAGAAAATGCAGATGCAGTCACAAATAAATATGCAGTCACAACAGGCAGCGGCCCAAACGGAGATGCAAAAAATAGAAATGCACACCCAGTCGAAGATAAAGATTGAACAAGCCGAGGCGGCATTCGAAATAGAAAAGCTTACCGCAGAGAAGAACCTCAAGCAGGAACTTATGCAAACAGAATTTAAGATGCAGATGCAGTTGAAAAGACAAGAGGGAGACAATTTGCAGAATCGAGAAACGGAAAGGGAGAAAGCTAAAGATCAGCGGGTATCTCAACAAAATACCCAGCAATCACATCTAATTGACCAACGCCAACAACGGGGGCCGACTATGGATTTTGAGTCAAATGAAGACACACTAGATGGCTTTGATATGGCTCAATTTGACCCAGGTTAGGAAAAAGTAAAAAAAATTTACTAACTTTGTTAGGTGGATACTAAATACTAAAATTAAATCTAATCTAATATGGCAGAGTTTCAAGTTAAGTCTCTTGACGATACCGACACAAAGTCAGCACAAGAAATTGAGGCTAATCTTTTAAAGGAAAAAGATGAGTCTCTCCCGGCTACCGAAACCACGAACGTGGAAAAGACGGAGCCAATTTCTAAAGACCAAAATGTCACTACTGAACCAACCACAGATGAAGCACCCCTTAAAAAAGAGGAACTTGATCTTAATGAAAATAGCGTTCTTTCATATATTAATGATAAATACGATAGAGAAGTTAACTCTATTGATGAACTCTTAAATACTGAAGATAAGGATGCCGACCTCCCAGAGGATGTCGCAGCTTTTATGAAGTATAGAAAAGAAACGGGACGAGGGATAAATGATTATGCTCAGTTGAGTGTTAATTATGATGACTTTGACCCGGACAATCTTTTAGCCGAGTACTGGAAACAAACTAAACCTCATCTTGATGAAGAGGATATTAAGTTTGAGATGGATTCAAATTATGGATATGATCCAGATTATGATGACGAGAGAGAGGGTAAAAAACGTACGATAGCTAAAAAACAGGAACTTTCTAAAGCGAAAGAGTATTTCGAGAATCTGAAAAAAGAATACCTAGTACCAGTAGAGTCTGCCGGGGCAGGTCTTTCGGAAGATGATCAGAAAAGCTATGATGCTTTTAAAAAGTCAGCCAAAGAGTCCAAATCTCAACAAGAACATACTCAAAAGAGGCAAGAGTATTTCGCAACAAAAACAAATGAATTGTTTTCTGAAGACTTCAAAGGTTTTGAGTTTTCCATAGGAGATGATAAAAATGTTGTTTATAAACCTGGTAACGGGGAACAAATGCGAAATTCACAAGCTAATTTAGAGAAGTTTGTTAACAAGCACATCAATAAAGATGGATTTGTAAATGATGTTGGGGAATATCATCGCTCATTAGCGGTAGCTTTAAATCCAGAGGGATTTGCAAAGTTCTTTTATGAGCAGGGCAAAGCAGATACTATAGACAATGTAACTAAAGAAACAAAGAACATTGATATGGGATCAGTTCGATCTGCTCCAGAGAGTGTAAATACTGGAGGCTTTAAGGTAACCAATATGAGTAATGAGAAATTGGGTTCCAGGCTAATAATACGATCAAATAAAAATAATTAAAAATTGAAAACAAAAAATTAAAATATTATGGCAGCAGGTGTACAAGCGGTACCGGGTTTTGAATTAACCCCGTCCGCATCGAAAACTACTTTGCCTACTAATTATATAACCAATTTCAACTTCTTGAATCAGTACTTACCTGATACATATGAAAAGGAATTTGAAAGATATGGTAATAGAACGGTAGCATCGTTTTTAAGAATGGTGGGAGCAGAACTACCCACAAATTCAGATATGGTTAAATGGGCAGAACAAGGCAGATTACATACCAAGTATGTAGGAGCAGAAACGGCAATAGCAGCAGGTCCAGCAGCAGGGCCAGTCGTGTGGCTTACTGGTCCAGGAGCAGGAGGAACAAATCCTATATGTAACTTCAGAATTGGTCAAACAGTTTTTCTTTCTGAAGATGGTGGAGCAAATTCCAATAAAGGTATTATTACTACTGTAGGTGTAGGAACAACTGATGAGTTTACCGTAGCTTACTACGAGGCAAATCAGACCATTCCGGCAGCAACTAGTTGTAGTGTCTTCGTTTATGGCTCTGAATTCAGAAAAGGAGATGGAGGGATGATAGACTCTCTAGATTCTGAAGATATCTTCTTGGATAACAAACCGATCATCATCAAAGAAAACTATACTGTAGCAGGTTCTGATATGGCACAGATTGGATGGGTAGAAATTACCTCTGAAAATGGAGCCACAGGATACTTATGGTATTTGAAATCTGAACATGATACTCGTTTGAGATTCGATGACTATCTTGAGATGTCAATGATTGAGGGTGTTCCGGCACAAACAGGTTCTGGAGCAGCAGCGTTCTTAGTGTCTTCAGCATATCCCGTTGGTTCTACACTCCCACAGAGTGCAGGTACTCAAGGATTGTTTGATGCTATAAATGCTAGAGGTAACGTATTTGGAGGTGGTAACCCAACTTCATTAGCCGACTTCGATGCTATTATCCAAAGACTTGATAAGCAGGGAGCCATTCAGGAAAATGTGATCTTCTTAAACAGACAATTCGGATTCGATGTCGATGATATGTTAGCGGCCCAAAACTCCTACGGAGCTGGAGGCACTTCATATGGTCTTTTTGACAACGATGAAGATATGGCTTTAAACCTTGGTTTCCACGGATTTAAAAGAGGATATGAATTTTATAAAACTGACTGGAAGTATCTTAACGATGCAACTTTAAGAGGTGATACCGATGGTGGTGGAATTAATGGGGTATTAGTCCCAGCAGGTTCTACTAGCGTTTATGATCAGATTCTTGGAAAGAATGCTAAAAGACCTTTCTTACACGTTAGGTATCGAGCATCTGAAACTGAGGATAGGAGATATAAATCTTGGATTACAGGTTCTGCAGGAGGAGCGCAGACTAGCACCATTGATGAAATGAATGTTAGTTTCCTTTCTGAAAGATGTCTTTGTACTCTGGGAGCGAATAACTTCTTCTTATTCCAGAATGCAGGAGGAATTTAAGTTTAGTGTGTGATAAGTAGATGGGAGGGGTTAAACCCTCCTATCTTTTAATTTAATCAAATCAAATCTAATTATGTTACAGAATTCAACTACAACAAAATCTAAAGATAGGATCTATCGGTTAATAACCGATGCTACTCCTATATGTTATATGTTACCAACGAGGCATACTCATAGACAAGCCTTATTGCATTATGACGGCACTACCAATCGTGCATTACGATTTGCTACAAATCAAAAATCCTTTTTTGAAGATGAACAAGATGGCAATGCCATTTTAGAACCTATCATTTTTGAAGATGGCTCTTTGATAGTTCGCAAAGGCGATATTATCCGGCAAAAGTTTTTGACCATACATCCTCTTAATGGGGTAGTATTCGAGGAAGTTAATACGGAGCGTGATGCCCAGGCAGAACTGGAAGATATGAATATTGTTCTTGATGCCCAAGTAATGGCGAAAGAGATGTCTATTGATGTGTTAGAGGCAATAGGTCGAGTGATGTTAGGTCTTCATGTCGATAAAATGTCTTCAGCTGAAATACGCAGAGATGTATTATTATATGCAGAACGAAATCCAGAGGACTTTATGGAGATTGCCAATGATCCTAAATTGAAGTTAGATAATACGGCAGCTTTATTATTCCAAAAAGGATGGCTCAGAACACGTAATAAGAATCGTGATGTCTTTTTTAATATCGATGGCAATAAGCGTAGGATGTTTACCGTGCCGTTAAATGAGCATTGGGTAAAGGCAACAGTTGCGTATTTTAAAACCAATGAGGGCATTGAGGCATATGAATTGCTTTCAAAGTTATTAGAAGAAGATAAATAGTTGTATATTTATGCAAGTTTTAAAATTTATAAAAAAAATATAAAAAAATGGCAGATTTTTTATCAATAGGAATGAACACTACCTTAGAGAGTGGTGCAGCAACTTCTACAGTAGCCTCTGAACTTAATGACACGGCAGCAACATTTGTTACTAATGGTGTTAATGTTGGTGATATTGTATATAATACCACCGATGATACTTCGGCAACAATAACTGTGGTAGATAGCGAAACGGTACTTACCTTATCAGCTAATATCATGGCTAACACCGAAACATATGTGGTAGTATCAGCAACATTAGAAACGGAATATTTGATTTCTTCGAAACCAATTTTCGCAAATCAAGCCTCTACTACTTCATGTGTGATTAGCTATGCATCACCTGCTTTGAATACTTGTACTATCACCCATTCAGCAGGTGATTTACAACAAGCTATCCAAACTGCAATGAAATTAGCGGCCTCTCATAGTTCAGCACCTGATTCGGCAACTGATGTTGTCAAACCATCAGGAATGTCTTTGGCAATAATTGCTTTCTCCTAATCGAGATGTAAGATATAATAAGGGTGTTTTGTTAAGAACTCTCTTTAAGTTATCTTTGTCATATGAACAAGTATATCTCCATATTTGTTACTGCCGCTACTAGCTATACTCAGTATATCATTGGTAGCAAAGTGAGTCTTGTCCAACAGGATAGTGTCACTAGCACAACGATCTATTTCACTAATGCCCATTCCTATGTGGATTCTGCAAGTGCAGATGTTACCACAGGAAAAGTAGTCATTACCCACGCTGATGATAGTACTGCTAATTATCCTCTTAAAGATGCGATAATGACGGCAGTATTAATAGTCAATGCCGAGGGGTTTGATGATAGTAGCCAGATGGTGGATATGCCTACTATTGCGGGAGTGCCAATAACGGTGACGGCAATAGTATTCTCGTAAATAGGGAGTTTTGTAAACGAGACTCTTTTTTTTTATTATCTTTGTGTAAACGATGCCTCTATGATAAACGAAGTGAGAAACACGGTAATGGCTACCCTTAATAAAGATAACAATGGGTATATTACGCCAGAAGAATTCAATCTTTTCGCTCGTCAAGCTCAATTAGAAGTGTTTGAAGAATACTTTTATGACTTCAATGCATGGACAAATAAACAAAACAAAAGGCTATCTAATAGTGGATATACTGATATCCCTAAACAACTAGAAGAAGTTATAGATACTTTTTCTCGTACCTCGCCTGCTCTAGCAGGAGTAGCGAATTTATTTACCTTACCGACAGACTGGTATTACATAAATGTGGTTCTCTATCAAGGGATTACCCCAGTAGAGCGAGTACATCATAATAAAGAGCAGTATCTATTAGCCTCTAACCTAACGGCTCCCAATCTTTCCTATCCAGGTTATACTATGAATGGGGCCACTACAACTCAACCAGGAAATAGCATTACGGTATATCCGGCAACGATTTTGAATCCCGACATTACGATAAAGTATGTAAGATATCCCCTCGATCCGAAGTGGACATTTAATGTGGTAGGAGGTTCACCCATCTTTAATATCGCTGCTGGGGATTATCAAGACTTTGAGATGCCGTACTCCGATCAGACTACATTAGTATATAAGATATTACAACTCGCCGGGGTGAATATTAGAGAACCAGAAGTAGTACAGTTTGGAACTCAAGAAGAACTCATTGAAAATCAAGAAGAAAGCTAATGGCATATATATCAGCATATCAATATTATACGGCAGGGACAACACCTCCCAGTAGCACTAATTGGGGGTCTTACCAATATGTTGGGCTTACCGATATTGTCAACAATTTTATGTTAATGTATGTCGGTGATGACAAACTAATAAACAATTTAAATAGATACAATGTTCTCTTCCACGCCAAGCGTGGCATTCAAGAAGTAAATTATGATGCCCTACGGAGCATCCGAGTATTAGAATTAGATGTCTGTGATGATCTGAAGTTTATTCTTCCTCCAGACTATGTTAATTATGTTAGAATATCCGTAGAAAAGAATGGGGTTTTATATCCATTACATGAGAACACGAAAATAAATTTCTCCACAGCATATCTTCAAGATAATAAATGTCAGGTGATGTTTGATCAGCACGGAAATGTATTGGAACCAGAACAATCAGAATTAGATAAAGCTCGACAAGCAGGTTTGGGACAAACGCCATGTATGATTCCTGGAGCCATGTATGGGCAGTATGGATGGGAGGTGAATGGATTATGGTATTTTGGATATGGTTTTGGATCTGCGTATTTTGGTCTTCAAACTGAAGAGGCTAATATAAATCCATCTTTTAGGATAGATAAAGCCGGAGGGGTTATCAATTTTAGTTCCGGAGTTAAGAATCAATTGGTAGTATTAGAATTTATCTCCGATGGTATGTATAATGGAGATGATACACAGATAACCATTAACAAGTTAGCCGAAGAATATTTATATAGTTATATAAAATGGGCAATACTCGACAACAAACTTGGCATTCCCGAATATACTGTGAGGAGAGCGCAGAAAGATAAGATGTCTAACCTGCGAAATGCAAAAATTAGATTAAGTAATCTTCATCCCGGTAGGCTTTTACAAAATTTACGGGGAAGAGCCAAATGGTTGAAGTAGATGCCTAAAATTATACGGAACTTTATAGCGGGAATAATGAACAAGGATTTGGATGAACGCCTTATCCCTAAAAGTCAATATCGCCACGCTCTTAATGTAAGCATCGGAACCTCCCAATCGTCTGATGTGGGAGCCGTAGAAAATACCAAAGGAAATATAAATTTAAGTAGCTTGTTTAGTTCTGGTGATAATGCTCTAGCAATTGGAGCAGTACCAGATGAGGCTAATAATAAGATCTATTGGTTCGTAGCCTCAGATAATTCCGATTATGTTCTAGAGTATAGTGCAATAACTGGAAGTACAACTATTGTCCTACAATGTAACAAGCCTAGTCCTACCACCCCTAGTATTTTAGGATTCGATAAAGGCTATGTTATAACTGGAGTAAACACCATTAGAGGATTAATGTACTGGACCGACAATTTAAATGAACCTCGTGGCATTAATATCGATACGTGTATTTCTAAGACCACCACGCTCGGAGCTGATTGGGGAGGTGCATTAAGGGAGAGTGATATTCTGGTAATAAAAAAGCCACCTTTACATTCTCCTACTATCGCCTTGAGTGATAACGGAACGGCACAGAACAACCTATCAGAGAAATTCCTTTATTTCTCCTATCGATTTAAGTATGCCGATAATGAATATAGTGCTATGGCTCCATTTTCGGCAGTCTGTTTCGCTCCTCTTATTTATTTTTATGACTATGGAGTAGGCAATAACCCATCTATGGTTAACAAGTATAACCAAGTAAAATTAACTTTTGGCTGTGGTGATGATAGCGTAGAGGAAGTACAACTATTATTTAGGGACACACGAAATATAAATGTAAACGTAATAGAGTCTTTTAAACGAGAGAGCCTAGTTAGTAATCCTACATATAACTATAATGGAGGGGATAATACGGCTCAATTTGATTTCAATAACAACAAAGTATATACTTACTTGTCTCCAGATCAGTTAGGAAGATTATTTGATAATGTTCCATTAGCCGCCTTGGCCCAAGAACTAGTGGGTAGCCGATTGCTCTATGGCAATTACCTACAATTCCGAGACTTAACTTTATGTGATGGCAATAAGATAAACTTAAATTATGTCGTGGACTTTACTCCTACGGCAGGGACTTTCCCTGATCCACAGCAAAGTTTTCGTAGCGATAGAGATTATGAGATTGGCATCGCCTATCTCGATGATTATGGGCGTATGACTACCGTCCTTACCTCTGATGAGAATACGGCATATGTAAGTCCCGACTTTTCCGATTTTAGCAATGATTTGACCGTAACCTTTCCTGCCGGAAGTCAAGCCCCATGTTGGGCTACCTCATATAGATTCTTTGTAAAGCAAGATAAGGGTGATTATTACAATATATTCCCTATCACTTTCTTTGAAGACGGAATCTACAGATGGTTCTTATTGCCGTATCCAGAGAAAGATAAAGTTCCTGTCGATGGCTATGTTATTGCCAAGAGCAATTTAGCCGGACCAACGCATAGCAATCAACAATATAATGTATTAGAACTCACGGTTAAAGGGAAAGATTTTATTAATAATGGCAACTATCAACCCCCTGGTCTATATATGAAGATAAAGCCAGATGCCCACCAATTTTTACTTGCCAACACTTTTCAATATACCTCATTAGGGCGTGGCTTTTCTGCTACGGCATACAAAGGAGGGTGTAGTGAAAATTCGGTTGATTATTATGGGGCAGCAAGTGCGGGTAATCTTTATGCTAGTGACCCTATATATTATGGAGGACCACTAGGTTCGGCTCAAGGTACGTTAATTACTTTACAAAATACATTTTGCGGTGGCAATTGCAATTATGGGGAACCTACCCGAGATCAACGATTCATTATAGAGATTGAGCCTAAAGTGATGGTGGCAAATGTTCTACAACCCCATACATTTAAATATTCGGTATTTAGAGATGGGGGCTTAACTACGGTGGCATCTAATCAAACTATAACTCCTCAAGTGCCGTATGCTCTATTAAATGCTCCGAGTGGTTCTCATGTTGCTACGATAAAATGGGTAACGCCCACAGCCGATCCCGATGCAGGAATGACCACAGGAGACTCGTGGAGGATAAATTGTTACGGCAATGGCATCATAGGGCCGTTTGGTGGCGATATGGCGTGGCATGGCTCTACTCAAGGCAAAGACGATACTGCCGGAGGCTTTGCTATTATCCCAGGGAGTGGATGGGCAAGTACTACGGATAGGGCGATTGAGGCAGGAGCCATCATTAGCCTAAAAATTAATGAGTCCTATACTAGTAGTGGTAACAATTCTGCCGCCCAAGCGACCCAAGATTTTATGTCTACGGCACGATATAAAAATATAGAAGAATGGTTTTATGAAGATAAGATATATCTCCAATATGTGCAGTACGATGATACCTCCAATATGGGAGCAAAAAATGTGATATTCCGACACGGACAGAACTGGCATTGGGTAACGCAAGGAGGACAGATGGCAAACCAAATAGATTGGACATCTGCGACTGGACCATCACTACCAGCTTTTATGATCATAGGAGGATTTGGGCAGTCACCAGGAAATAATTGGACTAAGAAAGGGGCGTGTACCCGTAATTTTATATCAGTAGATTTTACTATCCAACAATCGGATACTCCAACTATATTTGAGACGGTTCCCAAGGAAGTGGATAATGATATTTTCTATGAGATGGTAGACACTTATCCTATAGATGTAAATCACTATCATGGAGATACAAGTGGCGTATTCCAAACGGCAGTTGCTCCCTTAACGATATCTTTAAATGATGCTAGTGATCCTAATGGTAATTTCAATTCCTTTTCTTTTGGAAATGGACTGGAAAGCAATAGGATAAAAGATGCATTTAATCAGACCACTCTACAATATAGCCCTAGAGCCAATACTATTATTGAAGATTATAGGCAGGAAAGGGTAGAAGAGGGGCTTACCTATAGTGGTGTATATAGAGATTCTTCGGGCATAAATCAATTGAATGAGTTCAATCTTTCTAATAGCAACTACAAATATCTAGATATCTTTTTTGGTAGTGTACAAAAACTTCACGCCAGAGACACAGATGTAGTGGTATTCCAAGAACATAAGGTATCTAAAATCCTTTATGGGAAAAATCTTATTAGTAATGCAGTAGGAGGGGGTAGCATCACTACCAATCCTGAAGTCTTGGGTACACAGATAACGTATGCCGGAGAATATGGTATAAGTGAAAATCCCGAAAGCTTTGCTTATTGGGGCAATACGATGTTCTTTTCCGATGCCAAGCGAGGCGTTACCTTACGATTAGGACTAGAGGGCATCTTTGAGATTTCCTCGCAGGGTATGCGAGATTGGTTTAAAGACCTATATACCACCAATATAAATACCCTCAAATTGGGATGTATGGATCCTTACCATGAGCGATATATATTATATTCATCCAATAGAGATGCCAAGCCCTGTATATTAGAGGTGAGCAGAACTTTTATTGGAGTTGACAACAATCAACATCTATCTTATTTAGCTTTTACTATCACATCAAATACTAGTTGGGATTTAGTTGCCACAGATGATGGCTTTGGAACGGGATGGATCAATGGGTATCCGGCATCAGGGAATGATAACCATGATATTATAATAAATATTGATGCCAATGTGACCGGAGCTGACCGTAGTCTTACTTTTGAATTAACAGGATGTGGGCAGGGAGACGAGGCTACCACTATCATTATAAATCTATTTCAAGCAGGACATAAAGAATTAACCTTATGGGCCATTGTTGTTAATAACCCCGGCGATGTAGGTCTAACCTCTAGTCAGGGATATACTTATACCAGTAATACTTCCCCACCGTGGTCATCTATTGACACTCCTTTTCTAGCATCGGGATTGTCTTTATATAGTAATTTCTATAACTACCCTGGGATATTCCCTCTACCCGTGCCGGGAGATACTATTACCATGACGGCTTATGCCGATACTGGAGGGGGAACCAAAAAACCTTTTGTTCCTACTGCCAATAATAGGCTACGATATTTAGTTTCCAGTACTTCTTATACCCCTACTAACTCTAATGACCTTGCCGATATTTTACTTCTTAGCACTCCTATTGCTGCTATTCTAAGCCCGCCTTTGGAGTATAATGGCACATTCACTTATCTGCGACCTGCTAATGAAGAGTATCTATATTTAGTGTGGGACTATAGAGATACCTTATTTTGTGATGAGGGAGCCTCATGGAGAAATACTACTGGAGAATTAGGAATCCATCATCTTCTGGTAAATTATGGCTTGGATATTGGGCCAGTTGGCATCTCGTATGATGCGAACACAAATCCTACACGATTTACCGTACATTGGAATAATATATTGTGTATAGATACTGGATATGTAGGCTTGAATACGGCTGCAAATGTGACTGATTTATTAGCAGCGGGAATCCCTCAAAGTGAAATAAATTTAGTCTTTCCATATGATGGTTTGGTTGATAATGGCACAGGGACTGCCACTTTCGTTAAAAGTCTCACTATCCCTGAAGAGGCATCCGTAACTATTTACAATCCTATTCCTAGCACAGGATGGACCGTAACGGCAATCTGTCCTGAACTGACTCCTTTTTGTATTAATACCCATAATGCTACTGCTCCATCTACTTCCGATCAAGTATGTGAATATACTTGTAACACCACCTATTATCACGATGGAAGTGGAGCGTTGCCTACTATTGGGGATAGGGTCTATAGCGACACTAAAGGACTACACCCTTATAATGGAGCGAATGCCTATCATGCAACGAGTGTTACCCCTGGACCATTACAAACATGGATAGTGGTAGATGTTAATGGAATGGTCATTGATGAGGGCGATTGCGTGTGTAATGAAATCGCTCCTCCCGTTATTAGTCAAGGGGATTTATCTTTTACTATTGGAGATATCGTGGGGCAAGTTATAACCGTGGCTACGGGAAATCCTTTTCTATTTACCTTACAAAGCAATTGCCGTATATATAATGTACAAGGAGGGGCTAATGGAGGAACAATTGAGGGGGTATCATGCACCACTAATGCTTATGCTACTTATCCTGTGATCGCAGCTAGTTCTGGCCCCATGTGTTTTGATTCTTCCCAACCTATAAATCTTACAGGAACGGTATCCTCCAGTAGTAGCGGTCAAGTGTGTGTAGATGAGGTGTTCCCTCCCGGAATCACATTTGATCCTGCCACCGGATACTTTTCGGGTTCTCCTACTCAAACAGGAACGTGGACGATAACCTTAACGGCAGAGAATTGTTTTGGGGTGAGTACGGCTCATGTATTTACCATTACAATTTACGATACTGGAGTCATACAACCTACTAACATGACCCCAGAGGGGGCGATTAATGGGGGCGATGCGTGTGACCTAACAGACATATTTAAGCTATTTTATTTTATCCATAATGGCTCCTCGATGATGGGGTATCCTCAAATTAATGATGTTATATATATCGATTCCCTTTGTACGCAGACCTTTAATGGGCAAAACTTATGGTATAAATTGGATAATGATACCGTTATTCAAGTAGACTTTAATGGGGTGGTAATAAATGTCCATAATTGTGCCGAAAACACTACAACGACTACTAGCACTACCACTACAACGACTACTAGCACCTTTCCTCTAGGTTGTTATTGGGATGCCCGCCTATGTGGAACCACCTATGAGGCAGTAGTATTTGACCCTGATCCTTGTAGTGGGGCTATAGCGCCAGGGGATATAATAAAAACCACCGATGGTAATTGTTGGGAACTTATTGCACTACGCCTAACCGAGTACTATCCTTTCTATACCATGATTACCCCCATAGTAATATATGCCTCATGCGTATTATGTACGGGAACTACCTCAACTACAACTACGACCACAACTACTACCACGAGTGCGCCTCTAGTAGATATCGATCTCTCAGATTTAGGATTTAGTGATCAATGGGAGGCGTGTGAATATGTAGGGACATACACGGGATATTGGCATAATGGAGATACTCCACTTCCAGAAGTGGGAGATTTTATATATACTGGTCCTCTTCCATCGTCATTACTATTTAATGGACTAGGAAAATGGTATGATGTTCAAGGTGAAGATTATTCAATTGAAATAGGGGTAACGGGTCAAGTCCTTGAAGTGCATAACTGTAGCGACACTACCACTACCACCACAACTACGACCACTACGACCACTACGACAACCAGTACTAGCACTACTACCACTACCGCTGCTCCAGTATTTGTACCTATACTGGCTACTTATGGCTTATCATCGGAGACTGCGTGTGAATCAACCTCTTATGATACTTACAATGAAACAGGTGACTGGGGTCTTCCTGGTAACTATCTATATGAATCGATAGCCCCAGACTTAATTTTAGCTACCGCAGGATGGTATAGAAAAGATGAGACATCACTAGCCTTTGCATGGGATGGGACACAATGGACTGGAGATATAAATGAATGTCCAGATATTGATTTAGATAAAACAACTGAAGCCGGACTTACCAAAACAATGGAAGATGGCTCCGATAAAACATTAGAATAAAAAATCTTAACTTTGTAATATGAGTAAAACTAGGACAAAACAAAAAAATGGGGGTAAAGGTGGCTTTAGGGAAACATTTGCAAGTGCCAGACAAGCAGGGAAAAAAAACTTTGCGTGGAGAGGTAAAAGATATACTACTGAAACTGCGGAAGAAAAAGGAAAAACAATGAAGCCTAGCAAATTAGTAGAAGCTGCTACTAAATCTGATGTTACATATGGCAAAAACCCCACTAAGTCTAATAAAGAAATAAAAGATTCTTATGAAAAATCTATGAAGAGTAGGTTCAATAAAGACTACGATTCTGTAAATAAATCCGTTTTGCTAGGATCAAAGGAGTTAGATAAAAAATATGGAAAAAAATAAGCTATGACTAAAATAAGCCAATATGCATCGATGATTACCCTTTCTCCGGATGACCTTATAGATGTGTCAGAATGGGATGCGATAGGGTCTGTATTTAACACCCGATCATTATCGTATACTAATTTACTAGCCAGTTTAACTAGCGACTTGCCATTAACTGATAATAGCATCTATGATACTGATGGAACGCTTACGGGACCAAGGGCCGTAAATGGAGGAGGGTTTAATCTAGAATTTTCGAATCTTCCCCTCTTTTCAATTGGAAGTGACCTAGCCGTGGACACGAACACTTTATATGTCCATAGTGGCACTAATAGAGTAGGAATAGGAACTGCTACTCCCGGATCTAATTTAGATGTTCAACTCCCTGGAGCAGGGTCATTTATAGTAGATAGGATAGCATCCTTTACTCGAACATTGTTGACAGGCTCTGATGATAGGCTCATAGAACTCCAAGTCCAAGATACCACTTCCAAAACATTAAGCATTGGCATTCGAGGTACTAACGATGCCGTAGGAGGAGTTGCCTATGGCAATCTTGGTGACTCATTTATGTATAGTGGTGCTAGTGCTAATGCTTTAAATATCATCTCCCAAATTGGAGGCAGTACCGATAATATAGGCTTATATGCCGGAGGAGATGTGAGTAGCTTACCTAATGCCGATCTTCATATACACGGAAATGGGGCAACACGAGGGTATGTAGGAGTTAACACCGATGCTCCCACGGAGCAACTAGAGGTAGCAGGGCAAGTAAAAATAACTGGAGGCGCACCCGGAACAGGCAAGGTTTTAACAAGCGATGCCGTAGGGGTGGGTAGTTGGGGAACGGCAGAATACGCACCTACTATTGCCGTACAAACGATTAGTGCAAGTGCATCTATAGGGATTAATACTTTATATTTAGTAGATACTTCAGGACAAACTTTCACCACTCCCACCGCTGATCTTTCTCTGACGGGGAAATCATTATGGGTAAAATTTATTGTAGCAGGAACGTGTAGTGTAGCACCGGGGGGAGGAGGGAACATAGATGGATTAGCCTCATACCCTATAAACATTCAATATCAATGCTTTCAATTTATTTGTAGTGGAACGGCATGGTGGGTTGCCTCAAGTAATACATAAAATATGTTATACCTATCTGCTCAACCTGCGACTGATTATTATGCGTGGCAGGTAGAAGTATACCTCACCAACTTTATTAGTTGTGGTATCAATCCCTCTGATATTCTGGTGGTAGCAAGTTTTGAAGATGCCATCCCCCAATCGTGGCTACGCCTACAATCTCATTACGGGGCGAAGTTTTATTTTTATAAAGATACTCGGCTTGAAAAACGATATATACCATCCATTCAACCTCACATCCTTGCTAAACACTTTGAAATATTTCCTCATTTGGGTAAAGAAAATATTTTCTATCACGACTGCGATTTTATTTTTACTCGCCCTTTTGATTTTAGTCCTTTCCTTAATGATGATGTGTGGTATTTTTCTGATACCATATCTTATATTGGAGCATCATATATCAAAAGTAAAGGCGAAGATGTCTTCTTAAAGATGTGTGAGCTGGTGGATATCGACCCTAAAATAGTTGAAGATAACCAGATGAACTCTGGAGGAGCGCAGAAGTTGATAAAGAATGTCAACGCCAAATACTGGCGTGATGTAGAGCGTGATGCCAACAACTTATATATGGGACTGGGAGATTTAAGGAATAAAAAAAAGGAGGATGACATATATGCCATTCAAATCTGGTGTGCCAGTATGTGGTCAGAACTATGGAATGCGTGGAAGAGGGGTGATCAAGTACGAGTCCCCAAGGAATTTGACTTTGCCTGGGCAACGTGTCCTACCTCCAAATGGCAAAAAGTAAACTTTTACCACAATGCCGGAGTAGTTGGCCCCAACCATAGAATGTTTTATAAAGGTAAATATGTGGATAAGTTGCCCTATAGCGACAATGTGGATATTGAGGAAAGTCGATGTTCAATATACTATTATGATTGGGTAAAGAAGACAGGTAATAAAACTTGTCTGGAAAAATCGTTAACTTTGTGATATGGCATTAAAATTTGGAAGAAAAAAATCTATGGGTCCAGGCGATCCAACTATTAAGGTAGGAACTAGTCTAAAAATAAGGGGTACAGTATCTTATGCTACAGGCAAGTTACCTCAAAGACCTAGCAGTCAGCCTCCCCGTGATTACACAAAACCTAAAAATTGGATGTTTAGCACAACGAAACCTAAAGCAAAAACTACCCTTAAAAAGGGGTTGGGTGCTGCCGTTGTAAGTGGTGCAACTATGGCGAGACCCCGTAAGCCTAAAAAACATATTAAATACAAAAAAGATGGCAAAGTGATAGGTACATCGAAGTATAAACAAGGAGAGGGGAAAGTTGGTGTAAGAGAAAGATTTAAAAGAGATAAATAATATGGCACAATATACCCTAACATATTCTCCCCGAGCGAAAGGATGGACATCATTCTTCTCTTACTATCCAGACTGGATGGTAGGACTTAACACTTTCCTATACTCCTTTAAAGAGGGAGATATATATAAGCATAATGTTAATCCTATAAGAAATAACTTTTATGGAGTGCAGTACAACTCCACTATCCAGACTATCTTCAATGAAGCACCGATCCAAGCGAAGATGTTTAAAACCATTGAGATTGAGGGGAGTAGTCCTTGGGAGGCAGATATGCAGACAGATTTAGGAACCGGATACATTGACCCAGCATATTATAGTGAAAAAGAGGGGGCGTGGTATTCATATATCCGTAGATATGAAAACGAATTTAATGTAGACCTTATATCGGCACAAGGTATTGGTCCGGCACTAACGGTAAGTGTAGGCTTTCCCATGATCGTCACCTTTGCCGATCCTATTGATAGCATATTAAGTGATGGAGATATCTTATTTATTGGTAATAGCACTACTGCCGATCCTTTGATAGTAGGCATCATAAACTCTCATACCACTACTAGTGTGACGGTCAACGCATTAGCACCACCACCAGTAGGTCTTGTGGGTACGGTTCCTGTAGGAGCAGTTCCGGGACCACCCGACTTTATGATGTATATGAAAAATAGTCTTGCCGAATCTTATGGGATACGAGGATATTATTTAGACATCTTACTAACCAACACCCAGTCTACCCAAGTAGAAATGTTCGCTGTTAGTACCGATGTGTTTAAAAGTTATCCGTAATTTTGTATCTTTGTTTTAATGAAATTCAACGCACGACTCTTAGAAGATGGGGATTACGAAAACATTTTGTGCGATTGGTGGAAAGATTGGAAGTGGGATGCCCCATCAAAAGATTTTCTTCCTGAAGAGGGAAGAGGAGGCATGATGGTATCTAAAGATGGTGTAAACATCTGTGCAGGCTTTATGTATTTCACCAATTCTAATGTAGCGTGGTGCGAATGGGTTGTCTCTAATAAACAATATAGAGATAAAGATAGAAAGGAGGCTATGTACTTCTTAATAAATATTATTGCAGAAATATGTAAGGGCAAAGGAGCAAAATATATTTTTACTAGCTTGAACAATAAAGCTTTAATACAAAAATATGAAGACTGCAAGTATGTAGAAACAGATAAAAATTGTACACAAATGGTTAAATTCTTATGATATGGCAGCAGTAACATCAGTAGTAGTAGCCGCAGGAGGCTTGGCTTTAAGTGGGATGCAGTATGTAAAGCAAAGGCAAGATATGAACGATGCCGAGGAGGCAGCATCAACTGCGGCCCAAAATTTTTTAGCTACAAAAACCGAAAATAAGCTTAAAGGACTTCAAGTCCCCAAGTTGGGAACGGAACTCGCTCAACAAGGGAAAGATAGAATGGTTAAAGAATCTATGAATGTCTTGAAACAGCAAGGACCAGAGGGAGCATTCCAGGTTACCGATGTGGTAGATAGTTCTAACACTCAAGACCTAAAGATAGCCGCCAACATCCAAGATGAAGAATCGAAGATAAACAAACTCATCGCCAACCAAGATCAGGAGATAGAGACACAAAGAACTAAAGACATTAAAGACCTCGAAGCAGCACGACTAGAGGGGGCAGGATTGGCACGAAATCAAGCCCTAGAGGGTAGTCAACAAGCGGCCACGGATTTTGCAAGTGGAGTAGGGGGACTCGGAACTTCACTCTATGCACAACAAGAGTTATATAATGACGATGGTTCTCAAATTATAGTATAAATGGAATACGCAGGGTTTAAAGCATCAGATACTGGCCCCGTTAAATGGGGAGAGATAGCCACCAAGATAACGGGGGATCTAGCTAAAATTGATAAAGACCGTCAAACACAACGGGACAAAGTACAACAGTCCTTTACGACTGCCTCAGATAAACTTGATGATATCCCTAAAGGGCAAAATAAGGGCTTTAACCAATTCGTAGTTGATGGAGCGAGTGGTCAGCGTGACTTTCAGCAGTCCCTAGCTAAAAGAGTCCAAGCAGGAGGATATTGGGAGGGGGGTCAAGGAACGACCAAGAAAGAACGAAAGAAGAGTGGTGGCAACTGGGTGAAACTTAATCCTAGTACTGCCACGCAGATGCTCCAAAATGGGTCGCAAGACTGGGCAGCCTTTGCAAGGGAGGCGAAAGACTATAACAAATCTTTTGGTGAAATGATGAAACGCCAACAACCGGGAAAGGCAGGAGTGCCATCCCAAGCCGGAGCATATGAATTATTGCTGTGGGAGGAGAAAGTCGATCTCACCGATATGCGTAATAAAAAGATAATTAGTGACCCCAATACGGGAAGAATGTCTTTAGTGACCTATGATGATCAAGGAAGAGAACTATCTAAAAAATCCCTTAATAGCATCAATAACAACGAGAATCAACTAGCCGATAGAGTGGATGTGGCAAAGATCATAAAAACGCAGTTTGGCAATGCCGGAGACTTTCAGATGTGGGATGGAGAGAAACTGGTAGCCTCCCAGACCCAACGTACCGATTATGGGAAACTAAAAACCGGGATAATGAATAGCGTACTGAGTAATGAGAGAAATATCTATAGTGTGTTAACAGATAACAAAGATAGCAACTACACCGGATATCTAGGCGATGAGGGAGGTAAGGACTATACAAAGAAATTAGAGGGATTAGCCAAGAAACTTCAAGACCAAGTTGGCCCCGGCAATGCTCCCCTCACCGATGCTGAAGCCGAGGAGAAAGCTAAAAAACTAATGATAGAGACAGAGATAGATGAGATGGGAAATAGGCAACCTAAATTTACGGCAGAGCAGAGAGAAGATGCCAAAGACTATGTCTCTGGTCTTATCGATGCCCAGGCAGGATATAAGGAAACTGCCCCTAAAGATAAAGCTACTGCGAGTGGTATTAAAGAGGCTAATCTTGACAAGTTGGCACTTTCTATAGCCGAAGATTCCAAAGCAGCAGTCAATAATTTTGATTTCAAGAACTTTAATCCTAAATATAAATATAGTGCTGGTAGTGGAACAGGTGAGATAAAGGTAATGGTGTGGGATGCCGGAGAAGATAAATGGCGTACGCAGACAACAATTAAAAAGGGTGACCATGAGGGCTTATCCAGATATCATAACGATTATGGTACTACTGGAATGACGGGACTACGATACAAAAATAAGATGGGTCAGACCACAGGGGCTACATCTTATAAGCGACCTGTTAAGAAATTGAAATATAGTCCTGATGCCAAAAAATATATTGCTACTCTTCATACCACCGATGACAATGCCGACATTGGTCTAAAAATCACGGAGTTTATAAAAGAATCTGATCCCGGAGGCAATCCAGATGTCAAGGTAGCAAAAGCCACCAAAGGCGATTATGGAACCCTAGATGATTCGTATGATCGTGTAGTAACCGTGGGCAATCTTACTGCTGGAACACTAATAACGGACTATGGAAGTCCTAATAAATCCGAGGAGGCAGAAATATTAGCCCATAATGAAAAGGTAATGAAGAAAGCTTTGAAACTGTATGAAGACTCGCAAGAGAAAGGGAAAAAAGCGGACGATAAAGCTAAAGCTAAAGCTATAGCTATAGCTAAAGCTAAAGCTAAATCCCCCAAATATGGTACTAAACCAATTAGCAGATAGATATGGAGGGACTAGAAACCATCTTACAAGAATATGTAGCTACGGCTAACAACCCAGAATATGATGGGGACTGGGAGATTATTAATTCCAAATTCCCCGAATTAAGTGAATACGATAGCCACGCCCTACAAGAATATGTGGCTACCGCCAACAACCCAGACTATAACGAAGATTGGGGCATCATAAATTCTAAATTTCCCGAGTTTTTTTTTACCCAAGAGGACGAGATACCAGAGCAAGAAACATCGGAGTCGGATTCAAACTTGGAAGATACTACTACTTCTGGGGATACAAGTGTTCAAGAGATGGACGAACAAGCGGATTCGGATTCTTTAGACACCGCAGTTGAACAAGAACAAGAACAAGAGCAACAACTCCAACAAGACCCTGAAGAAGATAAGAGTCTACACGAAGAATTTGACCCAGAGGAACAAGAACTTAAAGACAAATTTAGTCGTGCTGTAAGAACTCTACAAGAAGATTATAGCCTTAACCTACGTCACTCTGGAATAGAGGGATATGACGAAGACATGAAAGACTATATTGGTCTTCAAGGCGAAACGGAACAGATTCAAGGCACATCAACCGTGCCTGTAAAGGGATTAGTAGGAGCATACCTCATCGGTAAAGAGGAGGAAGAAGTGGTTCCTATCTTACAGGATATGTATGGAGGATGGGGATTTACCTTTGATGTGAGCGGAGCTGGAGATAATGTAACCGTAACCCATCCGGATTATAAAGGCGAAGAGCCATTTGAAGTTTCCCTCGACAACTGGACTGACTCTGGCGATAAAGCCGAAGCTAAGAAATTGGCAGAATTTCTAACAACACATGGCAAGAAAAAAGAAAAAGTAGATGCCGAGAGATTATATCAGGAGGCACGAAAGGACAAGGAAGAATTTAAGAGGCTCTATGATCAAGGTATCGTAGATGATGAGATAACCGATATCAATCAAACTATGGGTTATATTGTCAAGGAAAACAAATACCTTGGGGCGCAATATGCGGCCCACAAACAAAAGATTGCCGAGTTCCAAGTTCGATGGGATGCCGCAGTTCAGGTGGGAAATATAACCGATGAACTCAAAGCCGAATACAATGAAATCGTTGCCGAGGAAGTAGCATTGAAAGATAGGCTAGAAGAATTTGAGAACGAAAGATTAGATTTCGAACGTAGAGGCAATAAGCTAAATCAAATAATGGGCGCTCATGCGGAGCATCTAGCCGACCAAGGCAATTTACTTGGCTTTTCATGGAATATGTTTATGAATGGAGTGGGACAGATAGCCTCTGGAGCCATAGATGTAGGCATCGATATTGGAGTAGAGGGATGGGCAAACAGCAAGGCTTTTGTGGATGCCGCCTCAATAGGGCTAACAGGCGATGCCCTAATTGGCACAAAGGAGTATGAGGGTAAGGAATACAAAGACAAATTGAAAAAAGACCTAAAGAAAATAGAAGTACAGGGGGAGGATGATTTAGATCGTTTAGCAGAAGTAAGAGGATTCTATACTAAATATCTGGGACATGATAAGACCACCGCACAATATTCCCAGAAACAAATGGAAACATTTTTTGGAGGAGCATGGGGTGGATTACTGCAAAGTGTTCCGGCAATGATAGGAGCAGGAGTTCTATCATCGGCAACAGGAGGAGCAAGTGTCGAGGCAGGAGCCGGGATTGTAGCCAGAATATGGGCTGGAGTGGGATCAGCAATCCCTGGTGCTACCATCTTTGGATTGCAAAGTGTGGATTTTGTTAATCAGGAAATGTCGAAACTTCCTTATTTTGATGATATCTCCGAGAACGAAAAGTGGCTCGTGAAAGGACCAATAGCCATAGCCGTAGGAATATTAGAGAATATAGGCTTTAGAAATGTCCTTAAAGGAAAGAGTGGAGTGGTTGGAGGCATAGTACAAAGAGTATTAAACCGAGCGCCAAGAGGAGCCACCTATGAGACTCTTGAAACTTTAACGCAACAACAAATAAAAAGAGATATCCGATCGGGACTACTTAAACGTACGGGAGGAGGTATTCTAGCCGCAGGGGCAGCAGAGGCAGAGACAGGAGGGTCGCAGCACCTAGCCGAAGTGGGGGTAAAAAACATATATAATCTTGCCAAAGAGAAAGAGATATTCCATGATGCCGAATTCTTTAGCACCAAAACTTTGATGCAATCAATTAGGGCAGCCGGGCAAGAGATGATAGGGGGACATATTATGCACGGAGTATTTGCCATCCCTAAAGGGGTAAAGGATTATAGCTATGGCAAGATGGCTACTAATGAGCAGTATGCCCTATTAGAGGCAATAAGTATGGACCCTATCGCCAGATCGCTAATGATAAGCGACCTAAAAAATAAAATCATTGGAGGGACAATAAAATATGGAGATGCCAAACAACGACTCGCATTATTCAATAAAGGACTCGCTACGGCAGTAGAAATTATACAGACGGCTCCCGGTCTGAGTATGGAGGGAAAAAAGAAAGCCTTTGATCTTATTAATGAAAAGAAAACCCTACAAAATATTATCGCTCGTGCTGATGACAAAAGCCTTGTTAAGAAAGAAATGGATAGAATCACGGAGATAAATAAAGACCTAGAAACACTTAGTTTAACTCAAACCGATAGCATTGATCTACAAATCGCTAAACTCAAGGAACAACGTGCTAAGTTTTTCGAAGTAGACAATCTTCTTGGAGTAGGAATTGCTCGGACAAAAGAAGATACTCAAAAGATAGCCGAAATAGATGCTAAAATTTCTTCACTTAATTCACAGAAAGATGCCGTTCAAAAGCAAAAAACAGGAGACTTGGCTACAGATCAACAAGCCGGAGATTTACAAACGATGGAAGAGGGTGTACGGAAGCCTAAAGGGAAAGAAACCCGTCCGAAATCCAAGAAGTCAAAAGAGGCAGGGATATTAAGCCCCAATACTGAAGCCATCATGGATAATGTCAACTCTAACGAAACTATATCAGAGCAAGATGTGATCGATGCACAGAACGATTTAATAACACAACTCGATCTTATAGACAATGATGCCACCCTTAATGAGGGACAAAAGGAAAGTTTAAGAGATTCGATGAATGAATTTTTTGATAAAATAGAAAGCTATGAAAACACGACATCAGTTATATCTGGCAAAGCTACCCAAGGCAGACCAACTAGGGTTGTTAAACCGGGCGAAAGAACTCCAACAGAAAAGCAAACGGGTAAAACCCCTAAAGAGCAAATTGTCGGGCAAGAACTTACCACAGAGACAGGCAAAGCAACCATTGTCGAAGAAGATGGGAAATTAGTCCTTAAAGAGGGAGACACCTCTACCGATCTGGAGATACAAAATATCAACGAACTGGAGTTGGTGGAAACCCAAAAGGATGAAAATGGTAATGTCATCGGAGCAACATTTAAAACTCCGGATAAGAAAAACAAATTCGGAGTAGTAGAATATGGCAAGGAGTTTACTCTCAATAATCCCGAAGTGGCTTTAGACCTCGCTCTGGAGGAGACACGAGCCGAAGTGGGAGAGATGACCGAGGCATTAGACGAGGCTATTGAAGAGCATAAAACGGCTACTGAACAGCAAGTCGAAGATGTCACTAAAGAAGTAGATGAACATATCCAAAAGAAAGCGGCCGAACTTAAAGAGGAGGTAGGATTAACACCCAAGAAGACCCCTCCCAAAAAGCCCAAGGCTACTAAACCTCCACCTAAAAAGACCAAGCCCAAGCCTCAACCGAGTAAGAAGAAAGCCCCCAAGCCTATACAGAAAGCTATTGACCTTGCTAAACGAGCTTTGAAAAAGATATCTCGCACAGCCGACATCATCGAAACGGATAGCCGAGAGGAGATGATAGCCTACTATGAGATGGAGATGGGCATCAAGCTAACTCCGGAACAACGCAAACTAGCGATGGAGAGTAATGCTATGGTAAGCTTTGATAAAAATGGTAAGGTAGAATTTATCTTTGTGACCCAAGATGCTACTGCCCAGGACTTGGCCCACGAGATGTGGCACGTTATATTGAATGAGGCTTTTGGTATTAACCCTAAAAGGTTCGCCAAGTTCCAGAGCAGTATCGATAATCTCCTCCGGCAGAACGGCATGAAAGAGGTTGCTGATAAGTTAACTAACTTCACTAAAACCTATACTGGGGAAATAAAAGCCGAGGAATATCTTGCCGAACTGGGGAACCTATTGGTAACAGGGGGTATTGATATCAACAATCTTACGGCTAGTAATAAGACCATCTTACAGCAACTGGCTGCTCTGATCAATAAGTTCACGCAGAATATGTTAGGAGAGAAAATCTTCCTTGAAGATGCCACTCCAGAAAATATCTTATCCTTTATGACTGAAGTCTCCCAGGCATATGCCCAAGGTCAGGACATCTCGGCTATGATATCCAAGCAGAAAGCCGAGCAAGTGAAGATCGATGCTAAAAATAAAGTACAGAAACAACGGCAACGAAAAAGACAACATGAGGGGAGGCAGAGAGAAAGGAAAACAGAGGGTAAACAGAGTGTAGCTGCCAAACTTATTGAAACTAAAAATAAGTTAGCGGCCAAAGTAGATGAGTTAAGTGACAAACTAAATAATTTCCCTACTCGAAAAGATGGTAGTGTATCCGAAAAAGTTAGGTTCAGTCCTCAATTTAAAAAAGCTAAAAAGGAATTCAACAAAGCTAAAAAGGAATTTGCTGATTTTATGAAAGCGATGCGTTCCACCAAAGAGGGGAAAGAGATCTTGGCAAAAGAAAGACAAGAAATAAAAAAGGAACGAGAAAAGAATTACTTGGATAATCAAAAGAAGACTCCTACTACCCCCAAGAAAGTGGTCAAGCCAGTAGTCAAACCAACCACCCCTAAAGAGGGCGTTACCAAGGAGGAGCAGGAGACACTTAATAAGATTGATAAGAAGAGAGACGATTGGCAAAAGAAAAAGAAAGAATCTGATTCTAGAAATAAAGCGGCCAGAAAAAATAGTCCTATAGCTAAAGCTTTTAAAAAGGCAGCTACCGATCTCTTTAATAAGGTAATAACGATAAAGGATTATCTTAATATGATAAAAGAGAAATTCCCCCATAAGCCCAAGACTAAAGCACAGATACCCACGCCTACGAGTTCTATCGTGGTGGGGCTATCGATTCCTAAAAAAGATGCTGACAAAGGGATTATAGGATTAACAAAAAAGATTAAGACTGGAATGGAAGTGCTAACTCGATTGGCTATTGATCCTCTCGATAAGTATGGTACGCTAGTAGTCCCCGTAGCTAATGCCAAGGGAGGAAAAATAGAGGGGTATGGCTCAACGGCAGTATTAAATAATGTGTCTTGGAGTGTGACAGAGAAAGCCCAAGAGAAAAGACAATCGGCATTAGATATAGCGAAAGGAGCAGGGAAAACCCCAATGGGATGGCTTAAAGGGAGTTGGCAGAATGTCACCCCGGAACAAGCCCATAAGATGGCCCAAGAGAAAATCAATCAGAAAGGATGGACACAGATAGGGATGAACCCTAGTAGGCATAGCTATCCTTATCAGATAAGTGAAACGGGTCTTGAACTGCCGATGGTACACGCTGACCAGATAATACAGATAGGGAATTTTGTCATCGCCAAGAACGCAGAATTTGGTGACCCCACCAGTTCGCTTTATTCCGTGCGTAGTTCCAAACAGAAAAAGGGAGAGAAAGGAGACATTAGATTCCGTGCTACCCCTAAAGATGAAAACTTCGAGGGTAAAGATGGAGAGAAGAATTTTGATAGATGGAAAGGCGAGAACACCTTGGTGGAGGGCAATGAGATTGCCGATGTGAAAACGGGGGAGCCTATTGTAGCACAAGTCTATCACGGCACAACCAAAGATTTTACTGTCTTTGATGCCGACACCCACGGCACACCAGAGGCACATCTCGGACAAACTAATTATTTCACTTCAAGCCAAGATGATGCTAATGCCAATTATAGTAGCCAAGAGGGACCAGACCTAAAAAATAAAATCGAGAGAAGAACAGAAGAACTGGAAGAGAATCTCTATGAGGAGGGCATCGAAGCCGAGGAGGGAACCACAGACTTTACCAAAGAGGTAGAACAATTGTATGGGGTCGAATTAGATGGTAACACCATCGAAGAGGTATCCAAAGAGATGGCACGACAGGAATTGCTAGGTGAGGAATCCAAGGTGGATGAGTTTTATGTCAAACTCAACAATCCAGTAGTAATAGGGAGTCCCATTAACAGAAACAACTATGCCGAATTAAGGGATGTCCAGGAGATGGAGAATATTACCGAAGAGGTGGTAGAAGAAATAATGGATGAAGAAAATGTCACCAGAGAGGAGGCAGAAGAAAATTTTAGCGAGGACATAACAGATAGGATAAATGAGAGGTTTGATCCTAGCGAGAGAGTCGTAGATGCTTTAGATAAGGCTATCTATGAACACGCCTATGACCCCGGAATGGGACCAAGTAGCAGACAGCTATTAGAGGGAGTAGAATTATATGATGAAGTAAACCTAACAGAGTTAGAGTCTACCCTACGAGAGAGTCTATCCCAGAATGGAGATGTATTTAGTGGTGAGATGGGAGAGTATACGACAGGGGGTATTATCAATTCATTCTTTAAAAATTTAGGTTTTGATGGCATCATCTTAGCCGATGTCCACAAACGCTTTGGTCCTGCCATGATAAACGGATTTCCCCGACAAGGGATGGAGGGACTCTATGAGGGAGACTCCCATGTTCATGTCTTCCCAGAGAACAAGAATCAGATTAAACTTTCTGATGGGCAGAATGTAGAGTTTGGCGAAACGGCAGATGTAAGATTCCGAGCCACGCCAGAGCAAACGGCTAAAGTGAGGGAGAGTTTAGAGGACCAACGGGAGGATCTAGGGAATGAGCGTAATGCTCTGATCGATGAACTAAATGACAAATATGATGCACCTTTATGGAAGAGACTATTTTCTGGGAAGAAGAATCCTATTTCCGAGATGGAGAAAAAAATTGATGCACTAGAGGATCAAATTAATAAAGTAAATGCTCGGTTAGCCGGAGTGAATATGGGCATTACCAATCCCACCGAACGACAACAAGTTATTCTGGAGGAATATAGGGATAATTATGATGCGGTATGGGACCAATGGAATGAAGAGAAAATTACTGATGAGCAACGTGATGAACAACTTCGTAGCTTATATGCCGAGTATTCGGATGTGCTTTTGGAGGGAGAGATACTGGAAGAAGAGAGCCAAAGACTGACAGAAGAGAACGCATCTCTACAACCCCCTACTACTACACCTCCTCCTACCGACCAACCGGGAGAGGGACAACAGACAGAGGGAGATAGGGCATCTATCCTAGAGAATATCTTTAATATGGTCAATACCGACTATACCACCGGGCAGGGACTCATTAAAGAAACTAAAATCACCAAAGAGTTTAAAGAGCAGATCCGTGCCAAGAAAGATTGGTTAATAGAAAATGCAGCTTATGTCGCTAATGATATGAGCATTCAGGAACTTCTCGATATGGAGACAGAATTAGACCTCATCATTGAAGAGGCAACAGAACACCGTAAACAATTAAATGCCCAGAGAGATGCCGAGAACAGAAAGTTATCAGCAGAGGCAACACAGCAAATAGATAATGCCACTAGTACTTCTATCTCATTCACACGAGACTTACAGACCGATGAGGACATCCTTAACTTCCTCGATGAGGCACAAAAGATGCCTAACGGAACCGTATTTTTTGTTGAGGGAAAGCCTTTTAAAAAGATAGACTTCATAAAGAATTTCGACAATCTGGTAACTGGTCCAACGGAGATAAAGGTAGCCCAGGAAGTAGATGTCAATACAGTTATACAAGCAGGAGAGAAAAAGAGTGCAAAATGGTCCGGCTTTCTCCCCTATACTGCTATGAACTTTAAGACCTTATTATTTAACCTCTATGGCAAAGGGAAAGCAGGAGCCGAGTTCTGGGGTCGCACCTTACTCAAGCCTCTGGAAACAGCATATCGGGGATGGGGAAATGATAAGATGGCTTTTGCCGATGCGTGGGGCAACCTAAAAAAGAAGTATAAAGTACGTAAGAAATTAAGTAAACTCTCTGGAATAAAGTCTAAAGGGATAGAGGGCATCACCCCTACCGGATTAGATATTACCAACAACCAAATAGTGTACCTATATAATGTCATCAAACAACCTCAACTATGGGGTAAATTAAACAAAGGAGGTATCGATAAGAAAGTCATTGATGAGATAGTAGAGTATATGGAGAACAACAGAGATCTTAAAGACTATGCCAATGAATTGCCTAGTATATTTGCTATGCACAGAAATAAGGTAGAGACAAAATTAGATGAACAAGGACTCGATACTTTCGGTAAGCCTGTGTATCGCAGAAACCTAGAAGATAATATTAACTTTTATATGTCTGAAAAGGGAGGGAGCATGACCCGTGAAGATGCGGAAACAAAAGCCAGAGAGAAATTAGATGTCTTAAATAAAATATATGATGGGAATATCCCCAGAGATATCCCTTACTTCCCCATACGAGTAGCCGGAGCCACCGATGGTAAGCTAACGGTTAATGATAACGTAGATGAAATCTTTGATGCCGATGGGGTACAACGACAACTAACAGTAATAACTGGGAACCTCATTACCAGAAAGGGAGGAGGTGCATTAAGGTGGGCAGATACCAATACCGATAATCTAGCCCAGCAGTACATGGATGGGGTTTTGAGAGCAGCCAATTTCATAGAGTGGTTCAAGCGAAGTAATCAAATGTTTAGCAAAGAAAACATGAAACGTATTGAACTCACGCAAGGGCAGTATTTTGCTCAAGAACTCCGACAAGCGGTAGCACGAATTATCACCAATAAGCGAAGACCGATGGCAGGAGGTAAGGGTGTAGGACAAGCTATTGATAACTGGGTAAACTCATCACAGGCATTGATCATGTTCTTAAATGTTAAGTCGGCTCTATTGCAGAATCTATCATCGATGAACTTTATGCTTAAAGACCCTTTCGCCTATATGGCGGCCATGAAGAATCCGTGGACCACACTAAAAACCATGAAAGAGATATGGAATAGTGACTACTTGAGAAATAGGAAAGGGACTGGAGCTGGAGATCAGCTAATGGATGAACTGATAGAAATGAAAAATCGCCAAGGCTCCAGAGGAGGAGTCAAGGGGTTTGTCGCTAATTTTATGTATAAGGCGTTTAAGTTTGGATATACTCCTACCAGAACGATGGATGCCTTTGCCATTATGTTTGGAGGCACACCATTTTATATAGCCCAGAAGAAAAAGTATTTAGCCCAGGGAATGTCCGAGCAACAAGCTAAAGATAAAGCGATGTTAGACCTACAGGAAGAGGCAGAAGATGTACAACAATCTTCACGGATGGACCAGATAAGTTCTCAACAAGCCTCCTCTGCCGGACGATTTGTATTAGCATTCGCCAACACTCCGATGCAATACAATAGAAAGATATATCAGGCGTTTAGTAATCTCAAAAATAACCGAGGTGATGTTAAAAAGAACTTGGGTACTCTGACTTATTATATGATAGCCCAGAATGTTCTGTTCTCCGCACTTCAACAAGCCGCACAGATGGCCCTTGGAGATAGCGATGAGGAAGACCAAAAGAGAAAAGTTACCAATACTATCAATGCGATGGTGGGCAACCTTATGCGAGGAGCAGGGATGGCAGGAGTAGGAGCAGCGGTACTCAAAGATGTCCTCCTTAAAGGCTATGAAGTGATGCAAGACCCACGCCCAGAGGCATGGGAGGTAGCCTTTCAGAGTTTAAATGCCGCACCAGGAATTAGCTATAAGGTAGGTCAAATCATCAAAGCTATGAACTATCTGATATGGGCAGAGAAAAATGAACCGGAATCAGTTCTTCAAAATCCTTATTTTAGGGCTACTACTGTTCTGGCAGGAGCATCAGTAAATTTCCCGGCAGAAGAGGCGATTCAATTCCTTGAGCAATACCAAGATGCCTTTCTTAATCCCAACCTCGATATGTTGCAGAAGACCAACCGAGCATTAGGATATAGTCGATATGCCGTGGACTATAAGCCTTGGGAGGAAGAGGCTAAAAGGAAAGAAGAAGAAAAAGCCTCTAAAAAACCACAAGGAGATTACGAAGATGCGGACTTCGAAGATGCGGACTACGAAGATGCCGATTACGAGGAGGCTGATTACCAAGACTAGACCTCATAAATCCATCATCGCAAAGAACATGGCTAATACTATTCTCCCCTCCTGGAACGTGTGGCCCCAACCTTGATTCGGATATTTGGAATGAAAGGCATTGCATGGATAAACCACCAACCTATTAGCCTTATGACCTATCACCGATCGGAGTTCCCATTGAGTCTTAATATTAGCTTGTACTTCCACCATCTCATTATATTTTTCATCACTTATGTGAGAGGGCAAATAAGCCCCATAGAGGCGATGCTCCCAAAAGGCAGTGCCAGTCAAGGGGAAGTCTTCATTAGGCTCCGAGATGTACAATACGGCTGCATGAGTAGGCTTTTGCCCTAATACATTGGTGTCGGCATGGATATTCCACTCCAGACCTGTTGACTCCGTATCACTCCGGATAAAAGATAAGAGGTTCTGACACTTAACTCCACGCCTCTCAATCTTATTATATATATGGGTGAGGAGGTAGGTGGGACAAGGCATAGCATTAAAAGTTTTATTGCCTGCCGTATAGGTCATAAACTTCTCTTTAAATATTTCCTGCTTTAGCTGGGCGAACATGGTCACCTCCATAAAGCTATCTTCAATGCTTACTCTTGGCATATTCTTCTACATTTAAGAGTTTAGAGATATCTAAAAATTGTTGCTTGGTATTAGGCTCAGTCTCACAATAGGCTTTAAGCTTTGTTAAACCATTTATAATAGTAGAATGATCTCTGTTGAACATCATTCCAATAGATTTTAGCGACTGCTTGGCAGAGTAATTGTAAATAAAATACCACATCATATATCTGGGTACTACATACATCGCCTTACGACTACGCCCTAAAAGAATAGCCCTATTGATAGGAACGCCTTTAGATTCATAGTATATCGAGACTATCTCTATAATAGAGGATGGGTTTATAACTCGTTGGTAATTATTTTTGTTGGAGGATACCCTCCATACATAGACCCACGGATGTATAAGTGGGGTAGCTTGTGTTGAATTTTCCATAGTTAATTTGATTTGATTTATAATACATTTCTTACTTTTTGTTCTAATATTTTAGATATCTTTTTCTCATCTAATACCATATCTAGAAATCTGTCCATAGAGATACTCTTGATGTTAACTACTTCTATGGTATCAGCTCGGCTCCAATAAAAGGTTTTGAAGTACAACTCGAAGTAGAGAGGGTCTGGAACTTGGGGTCTGTCCTGCACCTCTACCATGTCGGGATGGATCACCATCCCCAAGGATATATCGTGAGTGAAATTATTGGTCATCTTTTCTAGTTCATACAATACGGCTTTGGCTACCACAAAGGGGTAACGCTCCAACTCATAGATGAACCTACGGGTTATGTTCAGTTGATTATTCTCCCCTATAAATTTCAGTATCAAGTCCATGTTTTTTTAGTTCTTCGATTCGGTATTTCTGCAATTCGCTCACTCTTCCCTTTTTTGTTTTGATTTCTGAAAAGAGAACGGGAGCATCCCTGGGTATAGCGATCAAGTCGGGAATTCCATTCTTGTTGGTCTTCATCAGTTTCAAAACGTAGAACCCCTCTGCCTCCAGTTGCTTTATCCTTTTTGCTTGTATTTTCGATTCGGTCATTCCTCAATTTAGTAAAATAATTTGGTTTGATTATAATTTATTTCGTTCTCTGTGGGATTTGGTTCCTCCAAATCATTGGTGGTGCAAAAGCCATTACACTCCATTAAGGGGCGTGGCTCCCGTCCCTCCATCATAGATAAATCTTTCATGTGAGGATACTTGGGATGGGGCTTTAAGAACACTAATACATTGCCAGAGGCTTGAGCATCGGCACTCTGATCTTTGAGCATAGTAACTGGTTCCCCTTTGAGATCGGTAAGCTTATGTTCAATCTCCGACATAGCATCTACCTTTTCAGGGTATTCTCTTTGCAATTTCTGCCAGTACCCCAAACCACCTTGGACGCATCCGGTCCGAAAACAATTGTTGTTCAGATATCCCAGAGCATAAGTGCGAGGAGGATCAATCTTATTGGCTATCAACATATCAATGCAATCCTTTTTAGTAAGACCATTATATAATAAGGGATATATAGGTTTAGTGGTAGGGTGATTCATCTTCAGAGACTTGGCTCGTTTATTTTCATCAATGTCAAAGCCAAAGGCTTGATGGGTATACTCATTTTTCTTTTCCCATCGCTCCCTTACCTTGCGTTTTAATTCCGCAGAACAGATAGCTCCAGTAGCTACATTTAAAGATTTACGTTTCATCCATACATCTTGGATCGACTCATACTTGCCATCACCAATACCGCTAATGGTCTTAATCTTTTTCCCATACCATTTCTCGCAGTCGATTTTAAAGCGATAGGTATCTTCATCTTCATTGTGGGTGTCGATGAATATCAACTCTGTATTTTTTATTCCATACATCTCTACGCACATATGACAAGTGATGGCAGAAGTAACACCTCCGGACCACCATCCTACTATCTTTTTATTCTTTTTCATAAGCTTAAAATTACTTTACCCCCCTTTACCGTCAAGTAGGGTCTATTGTTTTTCTAATAATATTTATTTAAGTCCTCGGTAAAATGTTTTAAGGTATAGTTTTTTTTACTATTAACCACCTTATATATCTTTTCCTCGATACCCCCATCAGAGAATATCCAATATATCTTGTTGTCGCACCGAGTTTTGGTAGACATCCGGTCACGGCTCTGCCAGTAACTGGTAGCACTAAAGTCGATATTATAATATACCAGAAAATCAGCCTCTTTGAGGGAGATGCCCTCACGCCCACTAACTATCTGGAGAGCGATATTCTTATGGGTCTTGTCAAATTCCTCTACATCTTGCGTGATATTATCCTTACCAAACACCTCCTTAATAGCCTCTAACTCCGAGGTGAACTTGTAAAAGATAGCTATCTTATCCCCCCAAAACTTTTTAGCGATGAATTCTGCCTTGGAATAGTCGATGATCTTATGATCTCCAGACTCTAAAATAATGGTCCCACTATATAGTTGATGCAGTTTACTCATTAGCTTTACTCCAGTATCGGCAAGAATCACATCCTCTCGCCCTTTAAACACCTTGTCCAGGCGTAGGCGTTGACAGATTTTGTGGGTCATATTGCTCATGCTACAGGTCAAAACCTCCTCTTCAATACGTGACACCCATCCTGCCTGCTTTTGAGTGTAGGAGAGCATATAAGGTTGCATAGCATCAAGGATTTTTTGTTCCTTGCCACTACTATAATCATTTACCCAGTTCCCTCGGATGCGTTTCTGTTTTATGTTTACATAGTCTTTAGCCCATGCATAGAAATTCTTATAGTGGCTAAAGGGATTCTGGGGGTGGCCCCAGACTTGATGGTATATCTGCGAGAAACTCTCTGGCGTTGGAGTGCCGGACAAGAGGATAAGTGCCGATTGGTGTCGAGCGAGGAGGTCTTTAACCTGCTTGGATCTTTTATTGTACTTGGCGAATGCCCCCAAGCAATGAGCCTCATCACAGATAATGATATCAAATTTTTGAAAGGGGATTTCTCCGGCACTAACAGTCTGAGGGGATTCCACTTTGTGGAGGCTTTCATAGTTAATAATGGTGAGTCTAAAGTCTTTGCCCAACATTTCAAAATCGCTTTGGATACTAGGGATGGCTCTTTTCTTGGTGATAAAAAGGACATTCGTAGCATTGCTTTCGCTACAAATACCTAATGCCGTTAAGGTTTTGCCAGTACGGACTTCCATAGCCAAGTATACTAATCCTTTTTTCCATAGGATATCGGTTCCCATTTCTATTATTTCTAATTGGTAGTTTCTAAATTTCATCTTCTAATAGTTTTGTTATTAATTCATACTCATATTCGGTTGGGGGTTTAATCACACGAAAGTTTTTCATATCATTAGTATGCCATTTATTATATTTAGGACGATGTTTTCTAATAAAAGCCATTTCCGTAGCGAACAATAAATCTTCTTCACAGGGGCGAAAATAAGCATGGGTAAACTCTTTGTCACAGCCATTTAAATTAGAAAGGTGTTCACAGATACGCATAGGTATCCGTTTTGAGTGACCAATATATACCAACTCTTCATTGTCATAGAGAAAATAGATGCCGCAGAGTGGGGATAATGGTGATAAGTTTAAAGGAATAAGGTTGTTAATCATTATCATTCTTTTCTAAAGGGTGATGAATACGTTTCCAACTGATGCCATCAATACCTCGTTGCCTCCTCCATTCCACTCGGTGGGAGGCTCGTGCGCATTTACCACACCACTTGCATATCATTCTCTTAATCCATTTCCAAGGGGTCATTGGCTTTTTTTTTAGGCTTTACATCGCAATTGGTCTTTACTACCTGTAGAGCAGATTTTAATCCCTTGACCCACTCCGGCATCGAGCCTTGGAGTTCTTCAATAGGTTCTACCTCATCACCGGGGTCAGAGACAATAATTCTTTTTTGTATCTCCTTGAGAGAGGTAGCAATACTTTCTAGTGACTTCCGTATTCCGGGAAGATCACGCTCATACATTGTTTGTTCATAACGAGTCATCTCTATTTAGTTTTATGGTCAGTAGTAAAAAAAATTGCCTTGGTAATCATGCGTTTGCCCTTATCATTGATAATAGCTATAAATTTTCCATAGGGAGTACAAGTCAATCTATATTTTTCTCCCACGCGCAAGTGCTTACTGGTGCTATCACCCCTACTATTTCCTTTATATATAGCATAGTCATTTCGTTTTAAAGAATAAACGGGTCGGTGCATTTCCAGTATCACCCTCTGTTGAGCCTCATAACCAAGTTTTATGCGAATAGCATTTTGATATTGCTCATAGGTAATAATTGTAGTGTAGTCTAAATCTATTTTATCTTCTTGGATATTCATAACATTTAAATTGGGGGTTCTTCAAATAATTTATCCCATTCGGCAGGGGTCTTGCCACTCTTAATAAGTTCTCGCTGATCGGCTGAAAGATGAGGGAGAATTTGTTGTATGCTTTCATTGGAACTACGGAGCCTCACAAACTCCAATAAAGTTACCTCGACTTCATATAATTTTTTTGTAATAGAACATTTCTTTTGATAGAAGACTTTTCCATCAGACATTTTTATGGTCATAATTTTAGTTTTTTTATAATATTAAATAATACAGAACAGGTGATACTATTCCCTGCCTGCTTGTATGTTTGCGAGTCGCTACATGGCAATTTAAAGGTGTCTGGAAAGTCCTGTAGGCGAAAGCATTCTCTGGGAGTTAATTTGCGAATGGCACCAGCATTATACAACCTCAAGCTATTGTGAGGAGGAGGAGTAGGAGTAGAATCGAAGTCTAGGCGTTGTTGTCGAGGGTCTTTGTCCTCTTGGTTGGCATAGTAATTCGTTTCGCCAGTATGAAGAGTTTGGGCCAGTCCATCGGTGGAGTAGAGCCTCATAGCACTCTCAAAGGTATATGCCTCTTTATATATTGCCGTAACCTGTTCATCATACTGTTCATCAAATCCTAATAGCTTTTTGAGCTTGTCCCATACTTCTGGAGGAGGGATGGCTCTAAAGTTATCACTACGAAAATAATGCTCCACTTGAGTTATAGGTAGATCAAGCTTTTTAGCTATAGATTTTATGGTTCCTTTTTTGTGCTTACGCAGATAATCATTTATCTCTGGAGGGGTATTATGAACCCTCTTTTCGGCTACTAGCTTTAAGTCGGGGAGTCGGACCAGTTCGGGATTGAGAATCAGAGGTTGCCTCCATCCTCCCTGCCCAGTATCCAAAGCAGGACTGATATGATCTTTATCCCACACACTTCCGGCTTGGTGAGGGTCATCTTTTTTATCGAATAACCCAAATAGTTTCTTGGGACCAACATTCACACACTTGGGGTCTTTATAGTCTCGGGATAAGAGGGTAGCACAAGTGCCTTGGGTATCTTGGATAATATTCTGCTGTTGGTTGAAATCAGAATTCATAAACCCCTTTAAGGCTCTTTCACTAACGAAATACTTTTTAGGGACTTTGGGTTCAAGGATATCTTTAAGACGATACTCTAAAGGGACTCCTTTAGGGAAATTAAATCCATTATCCTCATCATCACGGATGCCTATTATAAATACTCGTTCACGATTCTGGGGGACTCCAAAATTTTTGCTATTAAGCACTTGCCAATAGACATGGTATCCTACCGATTCGGGGTGAGGAAAGAGCATGGCATTACCATTAATAGACTTGGCTAAATAGTCGAGCCATCGCTGAAAGGTCTTCCCCTCATCATCACTCAACAGACCTTTTACATTTTCGAAGATGAAAAAACGTGGTCGGTTCTGTTTAATAAAGGCATGAGAGTTATAAAACAATACCCCCCTATCATCTGACTCGCCCCCTCGCTTTCCGGCTAGGGAAAAGCTTTGGCAGGGGGGACTTGTCATCAGTAAATCAAGAGGTTCTTTAGGGATGTCCCTATCGTAAACATCGTGGGGAAAATACTCTGGAGCTGGATGGTTAGCAAGATAGGTCTGCCGGGCATACTTATCTATATCACACGCAAAGACCACTTTATAGTCTATTCCTAATCTGCCAAGGGCAACTTCAAATGCCCCCACTCCACTAAAATCACTTCCTACTTTCAACATTGTCTATTATTTTAAATATCTCATAAGCTATTTGAGGAACGATAGCGTTCCCTAATCCTTTAAGTCGGTCCACCCTATTGGGTATCCCATGAGCCATTCTACCCACATCGGGTTCAACTTCCCATTGGCTGCTCCACTCGATGGGGTCATCGGCTCCCGAAAGTCCACGTTTGCCTCCAGATAACTCATGGCTCTGGCATGACCTTGTCTTTTTCTTCGAGTCTCGTACCCCTCTTGTCCCCCCACTCTTGGTGTGGGCCACATCTTCGGATGGCTTACTTGCTCTCGGAGATTTCCTGACCGACTTCTCCCCTTTCGGTTTTTTTGATTTGTACTGCACTCGTCTTCGGGTCGGCTTGGGAGATGGTCCATTGTGTTGGGCGTTGCCCACATTGTAGCCAATGATCCAGACTCTGTCTCTTCGATGTCGTGCATCTTTACCGACAGCTGGAATAATAACCGCTTGAACTTCGTACCCTTGAGTTTCCAGATCAAGGCAGACCTGCTCGAATACCATCCCCCCATCAATATTAAGGATTCCGTATACGTTTTCAGCAACGACCCATGATGGTTTGCACTCTTGAATGATGCGTAACATCTGCGGCCAGAGATAGCGATTGTCTCTTGCCCCCTCTCTTTTTCCTGCAACGGAGAAAGGTTGGCATGGGAATCCCCCAGAAATAATGTCAATTTTGTTTTCATATTTTTTAGCCTTTAAGTCATAAATATCGCTATAGCGTTTCACTTTAGGAAAATTCTTCTCTAATACCCTAGTGGCATAGGAATCTATCTCCACCTGGAACACGTTCTTCCATCCTACTTGCCGAGCAGCGAGGTCAAAGCCTCCAATACCAGAAAATAAACTAGCGTGTCTCATTAGAATGGTAATTTTTGTTCTGTCTCCTCCGGCACTACGCCATTGGAATGAAAAATAATATATCTGCCATCACCATTTCTGCCCTCCTCCGGATCCTGTCCTGTGCTAAAGATGGAATAAGCACGGAGCCACTTATAAAATTTGATTAAGGTAATGCTCATTTTAGAGCGAGGAGCGAAGTCTGGGTATTCATTGGTGAAACCATTATACAAATCATATTTAAGGAGAGGTTCATCAAATTTTAGGAGTTGATTGTCTTCAGTAACCCACTCCCAGAAATTGTGGTCAGTCTCTTGAATGAATTTTCGAGTCTTGAGGTTCTTAAAGGCAGACTTCACAAAGCCAGACTTCAAATAGTTCTGAAGATTATTAATCATATAGTTGTCAAAAGAACACCACTCCCCCTCATCCCACTCACTAAATAGTAACCTACCGAATTCTTGAAGAGGGGTGAAATCTTTGGTGTAGTGCTGTTTGAATTCCAGTTCCCACTTCCTCCGCTCAAAGCTATTGCCCTTACCTTTGATGGCATAATTCGTGGTGATAACAATCTTGGGACTCTTTCTAAAGGGAATCTTGATGGCATCTTTATTTTTCTTTTCTAATGTGATGCCCTCGGATACGATACTGAAGAGGCGTTCGAAGTCAAAACTCTTCCTTACATCATCAAAGGTGAGTATTTGGGAATCTGCCGATACAAGTTGATAAGGGAAACTTTTTTCGAAAAAAAAGGATTTCCCATCAATTATGACCGTTTTTTTTAATTGCCCTATACCATTCACAAAAAGACCTTTCCCAGTTCCTCCCTCTGGATGATCTGATATTACCTCATCGTTAATAATTATAGCCGGACAATAGCCTAGACTTTTATATCCGTGGAGCAAAAACCCTATAGTGCTTTCTACGGAGGCAATATGCATAGGATCATCTCCGGCAATATTGGAGATGAATTTTTTGTAGTCACAAGCATCGGACTTACAGGTCTTAAACTCTCGGTCGATTACTTGGTTGACCCAACAATAACCGCCCAAATCGATGTAGTCAATCTGCTTGATGCTCTCCTTGGTGACTTGAACAGCACAATTCTTATAATATATATATGCCGAATCTTTAGTGTCTTCAACAAAATATACATCTACAGAGGATATCATGGATAAAAAGTCTTCTTTGAAGTAGCGAGTCTTATCGGCAAAATGGTTGTATATAGAGAGGTCTTCTTGCTGTTGCAAATAAGTGAGGACAAAGTCTTTGATCTCTTCCTCCGAGGTATTATCAATTAAATTGTTGGTGACCTTGACGAAGATGTGATTCTTGCTGCCATCCGGAGCGAACTTGTAAAAGCCATTGTCTTCAAGGAACTTCTTAAACTTCCAATGGACTATGCTTACCACTCCCTTTTGGGACTTGCACCAAAAGGTGCGTTCATTGGTGTCCTCTTCTACTCTATTGATTACGGAGTCAACGATCTCGCCCTCGACCCCCGTATCCTTTAGCCTAGAGCGAACCTCCTTTTTTGGTACTCCTCTGTTGAGGTCTTGTTGGATTTTGTCTACCACCTCCGTGTTTTCAAAGAACTTGGTTAGGTGAGCAGCACTATTCTGGTAGGCACTTTTTACGATGCTATCAATCTCCTTGGAACTAAAGTCTTTAGACTCATACTGCGATAATATATATTTGCATAAGGATTCAGATACCCCAAACTCATTGAAAGCACTCGCCAGGATGAATAGATTATTATTCCTCTCTCCCTCTACAAAGCCATATTTATTCTCCCACCAGAGCATGAGCCTACGCACAATTTCATTCTCATCATCAATCTTAATAGTAGGCAATGAACTCCTCACATCGTGATGGTGGTGAGCCTCCTCTTCCATCTTGGTCCACGTAATGGAGTTCTCATTGATAAATATTAAAGGATCATATGATTCATAGCAAACTCTGGATAAATTTTTACTGGTGCGATCGAAGTGTGGGGAGTCATAAAATTTCTGGAGGGCCAGAAAGTAATTCTTATGGTTGTCAATGTCTGGGGGAATCTTCACTAAAGCTTTTAAGCCGTTGCCACTTGGACTAATGAATACCGAATAGGTGTGTTTATTTTTAGCTAACTCATCTTTTTTAGCCATCAGTTCACGCTTGAGATTAAAGCCATCGAAGTCCAAACAGATAAGACCACTATGAGATTTAATGGCATCATCATTGCGTTTAAGGAATTCACCAGAAAAACATATTGCTGGTAGCAATTGCTTTAAGGCGTTGCGTTTATCTTTATCTTTTTCTTTTCTTATTTCTTTAACCAGTTCCTTGGATTTTCCCTCTCGGATGCGAGAAAGGATAACATCAACTGGGCGAAGAAAGGGAGTGGAGGTATCTTTTATGCTCTGAAAAATTGTAATTAATGTCGATTCCATAGTTATGATGTCGGTGTTATGTCGAAAAAATGTCGGCTTAAAATTACTAAAGCCTTAAAAATCAATACTTTAATCCGTTCTGTCAACTTTACCCCCTACTATAGAGATTTAAAATAATACTATAAATATAAAAGAAATAGTAATAGTGATTGGGGAGGGTATAAAGCGACATAAAAAAAGGGAGAGGAAAAGAGTTTTCAGCCTTATTAATTGAAAATTTATAGCAATCGACAGACCATCCTAACCCCCCCCTCTTAATTAAAATGGCAAATCGTCCTCTTCCTCATCACTTATCGGTTCCGAGAGAACAGGTTTGGCAACCACTTCTGGTTCCTCCTTTTCGATTTTAACCACCACAGGCTCAATATCATTATACCAAAAAACTCTACCATTACCAAGGTAAATCTTTTTGTGACCAGCCTCCCTGTGTTCTTTACTCTGCTCTTCCCAAACTGATACGTTGGTATTATATTGGGATGGCTCATCATTAAGACTTGCCGTAAGCTTTAAATACTTGCCTTTCTCCAACTTTGTTTTACTGATCTTGGAGCAATCAATTGAAAATGTAATCATTGTAGCCATTTGGTTTCAATTTTAATTAGTGAATAATATTAAAGTTCTATTGTGTTGTAATATTGGGTAATGTCTCCCTTTGCTTTGGGAGCAAAATATTCATCGTATATTGCTAATGCTTTGGTAACCTTGTTGCGACCATCAATATAGAATTGGTCAGAGCAGGTAAACTTATTCATCCGGCATGAGCCTTTCTCGATAGCCAAGAAAATCATGGGTCTACCAAAGATCTGATTGTAGATGTAGGCTTGAGAATCATAATTATAATCTCTTGCCGAATAGTGAAATTTGTCGATATTTTGACAGGTCTTAATATCGATGATGAGTTCATCACCAATAACATCACACTTGCCTTTCCAGAGATGATCTTGAATTTCCAATATTCCTGGTACTTCAAATTTATTGCTATCCTCTAATAAGAGTTCGGCAAAGTCTTCATTGGCCAGAAATGCATCACTCAAGACATCTAGTTCCTGTGCCTCTTTCAATAGGAGCATACGTTCACCCCCATTTTCCTCCTCTGCCTCTTTATACAATTTAGTATTGCGAGTCGATGCCTCCACAATTTTAAAATCAGTAAGACGATGAGGTTCCAGAATGGATGTATGGAGATAACTTCCTTGGAGCATAGCCAAGGTAGTGTCTCGTGGCTCAAGGAACTTTTTAGGCTCACGCAGTAATCTATAGATATCGGAATTGCTTAAATACTTCTTACCGACCTCTCCATAATAATGCTTGGCATCATTAAGGAAAATTAAATCTTTGTTTATGTTCATCCTTTCAAAATTTTAGTGAGTTCTTTTTTAACAGCAGCACTCACCTTATATTTAGTGGAGGCTTTTTTACATATCTCATCAATAGAGAGTTTGGTCTTTTTCGTTTTAGCGTAGATTACAAACTTCGCCCAGTTCTCATCTCCCACTATAAGAGTAGGCAATGGAGTCTTTGCGGATTTTTTAACCTCACCATTGCTAGGTTTAGGAGGAGATTTTTTAGCCTGAGCTGGAGATTTTACGGCTCCCTCCGGCAAGTCATCTTTTTCGTAGATGTATAGTCCCAATCCATGAAAGGCTAAACTCTTGACCAAGCATCTTTGCAGAGCCGTATTAATGTCTTGAGAGGTAAGCTTTTCTAATGGGATGGAACGATAGTTATAATCCATTATTGGTAAGGTCTTAACATACTCAACACCATCCTTGTCTATGCGAGTACCCACCTTGACCCACGCAGTCTTCTTATCATGGAAATATGAAAGCACCAAATTGGTTTCTGGATCAACGCACTCATATTCCGTAAAGGTGGCATGGGGATGTTGCTGTTTAATAATGGCCCACGCACTCGCCCATGCGAGATAAGTAAGATTTTTGGGGCCTTTAGTGTCTGTCTTTGAGTTTACATTGATAGCATATAGCTTATCAAATGTAGAGGGGTTATTTTTTTCCATTGGTTTTTATTTAGTTATTAAAATATTTTGATTCTGATCTGTTAACAATATGTATTTTAGTATTTTCTCTCCAATGACCATGTTCTCCGACCGAAGAGGTAAGGAGGCTATAGTCAGTAAGCTTTTTATAATTACATATAAGATTGGCTCTAACCATTATTAGTCTTTTACCATTCTTTTGATATTCGTCTGGCAATAACTCAAGCACTTCCATCTCACTAACATCGTTACTCACTATCATTCCTACATTTATATCTTTAGCGGAGATTCTCATGCGAATATTTATTTAAAAATGCGAATATTAATGTGGTCTATATCTATTAAGCCATCGACTTTTTCGATGCCGTGTTTGATGGTGGCATGATGAACCTCATGTCCGTGGTCATGCATATACCGTTTGATGTATACCAAGGGCATTCCGTGGCGTTTTTTACATAGATAAAATAAGATATGTCTGGCATCAACAATAGGTTTTTCCCTTGAACGAGAAAAAATGGCATCTTCAGTTATCTGAAGTACCTTTGAGACAGACTTTAGGGATTGGTCAAAGAGTTCCGGAGTCATAGGTTACTGGGTTTAATGAGATAATAAATTGCCTGGGCAAATAATAGATAGGAGTAGAAAGTCTCCTCGATTTTGGGGATCAAGTTTTCCATAATAGTGTGCTAATAGTGTAAAACTAGACAAAAACTTTTATAAAACAAACTTATTGCTCAACTAAATCTTTAGCCTCATTTAAACTTCCGCAAAGCCGGCAAGTCTGGTGAGCTCCACGCCAAATCAACATACAACTTTTGTTAATTTTATGCGACCACACAACGATCGTTGCAATGTGAGCTTTGCCTTTAAAGGCTTTATATTGAATGCTTACATCATCCTTTACTTCCTGGTAGCTGATCTCCTCTTGGAGTTCTTGCCATCTGCGATATGAATTTTCCATTTTATTTGGTGTGGTCCGGTGTTAGTCAGAAATTTCAAATTTAAGCTTTATTTGTAAAGGATGGGTATCTATGCGTGGTCTTTCTTTCCGTGACCAAGACCCACCACCACACTCGCCTACACATTTCCACCCTACTGCCTTGAGGGAGGAGCCAGTTTCCGACTTCAATATATATGTAATGAGTTTTTTATATCCCAGAGATTTGGTGACTCGCCAAGCTGCAGAGTACAATATGCTACACGCATTTTTGGTTCCATCGGTACAACACCGAGTTACCTCTAAAGTCCAACCATTGTCAAGATTTCTGGATACTGGTCTACCAACCATGATGACACCGACCACGGCATCATCTTTGGAACAAGCAATTTGAAATATGGAACCTACTGGAGCCTTGTGATGCCTATGGTGGGTGTTAATAAAAAATTGAGCCTCTGCTTGTTTGATCGGAGTGAGTTCAAGCCTACTCATCTTGGAAGTCTCTAAACCAGAAATATCCAAGCAACATCACTATGCCCAAAAAAAATAATATGAACGATGCGATGCAGTCTGCCGTTAGTACTTCTGGATTCATATAGCACAATATTCTCTATACAAACAAGCCTCTAGCACTTCCTCACATAAGGTCTGGGGTAATTTACTTCTCTCATAGGCATCTTTAAGACCTTGGGTTCCAGTCTGGGAGCCTCTAGGAGCCGAGACATGGCACTTCATACCATTCTTACACGCTCTCCTTGACCTCCAGTTACGATTGTTAGTCCAGATGTCCGTAGGTTTCATATTGCATTCCCCATACTGACAATAGGTCACGCAATGGTGGTAAGGCAGAGCCACCATAAAGGGAGCCTTGCGTAGCTTACCTCTGGGGTTCTCTATATAATATATAAGGTTAGGATTAAGGCTTTGATAGTATCGGATTATCTCCAGAGTCTTTTGTACCAGTTCGATGCCTAGTCTGGCACTAAAGGTTTTGGGTAAAAAGGTCTGTCCCTTAACCCAGTTTCTGCCTATGGCACTAACTGAAAAGCCTTGGCATGGGGGTGAGGCCCAGATGACATCTGGGACAAAAGGAACTACCTTGGGGTCGAAGTTACGGATGTCCTCGACATAGTCGATGCCCTCAAAGGCATTGATGTCAGAGGAGAAAACATTGTAGCCTTTGGCATCGCAAACTTTACCGATGCTACGGCTACCAGAAAAGAGTTCTAGTACATTCATAGTTGATTTAATTTAGGGTGTGTGATTTGAATAATGATATTCTCTCGTAGGATGTAATGGTCTGTGCCATCGGAGAGGATTTGAGTATCCCTCGCCTCAAGCTTTTCCCTCAATATGGTCATATCGATTTCGCTTATGCGAATGGAGTCGATGGTGTGAATTTCATCACGCATCTGGGCATCCAGTTGAATGCGACCAATGGGGAATAGCTTACTGGTTTTAATTTCCATATACAAAACTACTACTTCTTTAGGAATTTTTTAATCTGTGCCATCAATTCCGTTAACTCGGTAGTAGTCTCTGGATACAGAATGTCACAACCAAACAAGGTATCTACCTCATCGTATAAGTCAGAGAGTAAGATATTGGGTATGTCCAATTCGCTCATGTCTGTCTGGAGAGTGGAGTTTTCTACAATATCACCCACTTTGCCATACCATCCCCAGAGGTCTTTGGGATTAAAATTATCCCACATTACTTTGTGGTTATGCATCATAATATCCAGAACTTGAGTAGAGGGCAAAACAGACCATCTGATGTCCTTAATATCATCATCGAGATGATAATTATATGGAGATGCAAATAACTTCTCCAGATAGTCTTTCATGTCTTCCTTTTTAGGGGACTCCTCAAGGTAAGTAAAATGATAAGCATAGGGAATCGTAGGTTTATCATCACCCCAGACTGCATCTTCGACTGCATCTTTAATGTCCTCGCCATCCACCTTAACGATTCTCAAGTCCTCATCCAGACTATCCTTATCCATGAATCCCTCTTTGATAGCATCCTTGATGGAGGCATGGTGTTCTTTAATATCTGCCTCTGCCTCTTCTCTGGTATCAAACAATACGCTAACCTCTCCGTTGAAAAAAGCATCATCCCAATTAGAGCCATAAAGCCTCTGGACTTTATAAAATGCTTTAGGAGCTTTGGGGAGGTCATTGCCTTTCTCATCAACACTATCCCATGTGGGGGTTGACTCTCCATTAAAAGTTTTTGCGACCTCTTGTTTCGCTTGGTCGAGCGAGTAATCACCATTGTCCAGTAGGTCAAGGATGAAATCAATTTGTTTAATGTGACTCATAATAAATTTGTTTAGTTTAAAAATAAATAGTTTTCCTACCCAGAAAGCCTCCCATCGAACTAACAATGGGAGGCTTTTTTTGGTGTGATCAAACTCACCATCCATAAAAATACCCTTGATATTTGCAGTTCTTGGGAGCAAGTTTTGAGTCCCATTTGACCGAATCATCTTCCACCAGTATGGGGAACTTAACAACCATGTTGCGTAAGGTCTTACGTTTCTTCCTAACACTCTTGTTGTAGTCTGCTATTAAATACCAGATTCGCTCACCATCCTCTTGTAACATACCTATCTTGTGACCCTCTGGATACTCATTAGCTTTGATTAGCCGTGGGGGATGGGCAAGGAGTAATCCCTTATCCCTATCACCATCACCACCATTCATCTCATCCAGAAGTTCATAATAGTCCTTGCCTCCAAATTCACCATACCCCTCGTATTGCGTTTCAAGGTATTTGTTGCCTTTGTCATCAAGCATTGTTACATCAAAAGTTTCACGTTTTGAATAAGTATTCGGTATACTCTTGTTTGTATCCGAAGTCTTCCAACTAAAAAATCCCATAATAATATTGTTTAAATTAAAAAATAGTTTTCCTACCTCAAAACCCCACCTCGACCGAAGTCAAGAGTGGGGCATCAAGGAACTAAACTAAACTATACTAACACTTAATTACGGCACTCACGCAAGGGGTTTGGCATCCGATGTTATCAACGTACTCTACGATAGCTTTATAGGAGCCATCCTTATCACCCTCGGCTACGGCAATGAACCCATAATCATAAAGCATGGTCGCAGTATCGATATCCAAGTTGGTGGAATGCTCCCAACATTGTTCTACCACGGCTTGTATCCACCTCCAATCGCAATGGAACCGAAGATGGTCATCATCCTTACTCCCCTCTACCCATCCCTCAATGAGGTTATCCTTATTCCACCACAAGCGAATGTCGGTGGTCTGATTCTCCAATCCTAACCACTCGGCAAGAGCAATGTTCTGCTCCGTGATTGTGGGGGCATTTTGACCTAGTGGAATTTGTGCCGGATTGTGTCTGGACTCATCGAAATCACTCCAGTATGCCTTGCCCAGATGCATAGGTTGAATCCATGCACCAAAGTAGTCGAAAAACTCCTCTTTGCTCTTCTGGCCGTGCCGATTTCCACCCTCGGATTTATTCCTAGAATCGGCAATGTCTTTGTACTCTTTATAAAGGAGGTCTTTTATGTTCTCCTCACTCGTGCCAAAGGCTATCAATACCTCACCATGAACCTCATCGCATCGACCGACCCAGATGGTTCCTAAAATTTCACTTGCCTTGTTACACGCATCAATCATTTCTTGATGATGCTCTTCAAGGTTGCTCGTGCCAATTATCTCATCGATGTAATTAGCAGATTCACATACACCACTAATGATGGTGTTAATGTCTTGTACTTGTTTTGGTATTTTCATAATAATTCAATTTAATTTAGTTTAAAAAATGACTTCTACCCAAAATCCCCCACTACCAATTAAGATAGTGAGGGTGTGGTCTGGAGTTAGAGGGTATCTTACACCTTAATGCCTAGACTCGCAAGGTGGGGTTTGTTGAGTACATCTTCACCATCGGCAATCATCTCATCATAACCTCCTTGGAGGACTGCAAGACCTTTATCACCAAATAAAGATAGGGTCTTCGCCAGATTGATACTTCGGCTCGTTCTCCCCTTTTTAACTCGTGGTTTCCAGATAGCATATCCATCCTCTCTGGCTATGATGATGCCCTCCTTATCTCTCTTTTTATTCTCCATGATTTGCAGAACATCATTCAACACACAATCCCAATCCTTATTCAAAGGGGTGTCATTATAGATGTAAGCCGTATCGTACTCCTTGAGTATCTTCCAGTCGAATTGGGACATAATGGGCATCCCTTTTTTGTCTTGACCCATGCATTGGTCATACTGGTTACCACCACCCCATGCATCATCAAATACATGGGCAATGAATTTGCCATCAAAGTAGAAGTCGCAATTTAACCCACTCATGCCATCGTGTCCACGATGATACTTAACTTTTTTAAGGGTTATTCTGTCTACTAATTCCGTAAGATCTTTTAGTTCACTCATAATAATTTCATTTAATTTAGTTAATAATAATTACCCAAAATGCCCCCCTACGAACTAACATAGGGAGGCTTGGGGTCAATAGAGGCTCTGTATTAGCTTATCATCTGTTTAATGATAGATATCAGTTGAGCATTACTGAAGTCTCCATACTCCCCACTTGGAGGGGGTGTAAGGGTCAAAGTGTTAGGCTCTTGTTTCAACGCAGATAGTTCATCTCTAACCTCACCATATTTCACTTGAATCGTATAAAGGTCATCCATCTCATTCTTCAACTCAACACATCGTGCCTCATACTCATCCAGTTTGAAGTCTTTCTCATTCTCCAGTTCCTTGATGCACACATCGGAAAGGACTATGTTATTCTTCAACTGGGCAACCTCTTTCTCCAGTAGCCTCTCATTGTTTATAGAGGTGCTTAATTGATGTTCAAGCGTTTGGATACAAGCATAGTGACCACAATCATTCTTGGAGGATTCCGTAGTTAACCTATCAACCTCCGACTCCAGATATTGAATAGTCTGCTTTTTAAGATTCACGGCATTGTTCATGGCATCAATGGTTACATAGTTTAAAGGTAAGTTCTCCTCTCGGTTATGAATGATGTCCTTGAGCCTCTTAATTTCCCACTCCAATCTACCTACCCTCGGCAATTTGTTAGCCAGAACCGAGTTCATTAAGTATACTTCACCCCTAGCCGTGACCACATATTTGCCATCCTGTTTTTTAAAGTATCCCCTATCTGACAAGACACCTAACTGGACACTCCAGTATCCCTCTTGGTATGCCTTACCATTTAACTCCTCACATATAAAGGTCACTATCTCCTTTCTGGTCTTGGGAGTGTTAGCCTTAATGTAGGCTAGTACTTTCTGCGACTTGTTTAAGGTAACTTTCTGGCTATTGATGTAGCCACCACATCCCATCGCATTAATCTCATCAGTCGCACCCTCCAGAGTGTCATGCTCACCAACAAAAGTGTTGCTTTCATGGATGTCCATTGTTGTTACTGAAAAGTCTGTAGGGTCGGTATGAAATTCTTCAACCATTGCCCAAATTTTGAATTTTGTTTCCATAGTACTTTTAATTTAGTTTAGTTAATAATACCCACAAATCCCCCCATCGAACTAACAATGGGGGGCATGGGTCTGGGGTTATTACTTGTCAGAGGCTCTTATCCCAATTTGAGTATGCCCACTCCTCCAGAATCTCTTCGATGTCCTCCCAACAATCTGACATACAATCTGGAACCTCTTGCCAATCGATATCATTAGGCTCTCTGGAGCCATCTGTTACGAGTTTAAGTGTACCCTCAATCTCTACCAGATGGGGAGAGGTTCTCCCATCAGTATATCTCAACTCCATATTCCATAGGGTATCCCTATTGGATATATGGATGTGATAGTCTGGATAGTATATGCCTCGGTTATCACATTTCCATGTCCACATATGTGGCTCTTCAATTCCAGAGGTATCATGTACCTTGGTCTTCGCATAATTCCATAGTCTTTTCTTCATTATCTTCTGTATTTAATTTGAGTTAAATGCTCATGCTTTACCCAGTATCCAATGCTCATTTTAGCCATCGATACTGCGTGGTTTATATCCTCTCCGAAGATATAGCCATAAGACTTCTTTTCCTTGATTACGTGATACATTTTCATAGGCTTATGCTTTTAAAGCTTTGGGGGTAGAATCATCTGTCTTGAACTCCGTTCCATCACCCTCACCAATGCCAACATAAAACTTGCATTTCTTACAACATAAATCAATGTCGTAATAGCTTGAGTATGTACCACAACAATCGGTCATCCTTTCACCCTCGGCATTGTACTTCTTGGTGATTAATTTATGCTCCCAGATTAAGCCGTTTGAGATGTCAACGACAAAGATTTTATTGGTGGGGTGTAGTGTTAGAATCTCGGCTATATATGGCTCACCCTCCCATGTGGGGTCAACGTACTCAAGTCCTACGATTTGTTTAGTAGCTATAGACAAGAGGGAATCTGAACTATAATGAATCTTAAAACTCCACTCATCACCCTCTTTAAGGCATCCCTCTTCATTCCAGAGTTTAACGAACTCTACGATGTCCTCAACTGGGAGATAGGGTAAACTCCACCCATTCCATCTCTTATGATGGTCGAGGTAGCAAATAGGAAATTTGGCATCTATGCCATCTATTGAAATTTGTGCTTTTTGATAAGTCATAATATTAAATTTAGTTTAGTTAATAATACCCACAAAGCCTCGACCGATTAGGGTACGAGGCGAGGGGTCTGGGGTTATTGGTTTAAGCTTTATTGTCGGCTCTGTTTACCAATTAATAGGATGCATCCGACACATCCAAAAAAGAATAAAAATCCACTATAGATTGATGCCTCTGGTGAATTGAAATGAGGACTCGTTAAGCTTATCATTAAACCCATATAACAAAGCACCAAAGATACCAATGGTGATAATTGTTTAATGATGTAAATACTGGCATTGATTGTGCCTCTTGTCTCGATTAAATTTGCGATGTAATTTTTCATAATAATTCAATTTAGTTTAGTTAAAAATACCTACAAAGCCCCACAACCAATTAAGGATGTGAGGCGAGGGGTCTGGGGTTATTGGTTTTTACCACCTTTGAACTGGTGGTTTTTTCTTCAACTCTTCAAAGGTCTGTTCTTTAACTTTACGTAAGCCTTGGACACATCCCAGAGGTTGTTCATTCCACTTTCTGTCATATAGATATACTATCCAATCATTATAATATTTATGCGTTTGAATAACACAAGCAATTTTGGTCTTCTGTGGCTCATATTCATTGGTGCAAAGTATATGTTCCTCATTTGTCCATTTGACCCATTTTAAATCTTTAGTTTTTGTCATAATACTCTAGTTTTAGTTTAGTTTTTTTGATGACTGTTTTTTTGATCTAGCTTTTAAATTCGTGTAATGTAACGGCAATAATCATAAATATTAAAGGGAATAATATGGCTATTTGTAGCACCTCTACAATGCCCCAGAACGCAAAGCAAATCATTCCAGATGCAATAAGCACAAACATTAAAATAGCCATAAAATAAATGATGTAATCGATAATCTTGTTAGTCATAATAATTTAGTTTAGTTAGTAATACCTACAATGCCCCCTAACGAACTAACGCTAGGAGGCTTATAGGAGGCTTATAAGAGGCTTAATGTATGCCGATGGCTATAGCTACATTTTTTAATGCCATCAATCCACAAGCATGACCCTTGCCAGTACATGACCCACAAACAGATGGACAAACGAATACTTTATTATACCCTTGATTTTTTGCCGATTGTCGCACCTCATTAGCGTATTCTTTCCAGTTAGTTGAGGTCTGTTTTACCTTACTGGGAACGGCTATGAATTCACCTCTGGTACATGGTAATAATTCCATTAAAGGTTTTAAGTGAGTATACCTTGACCCAGAACTTAAATTCAATCGGTAGTTATCTGGAAATTTGCCTTTATACTCTAGGAAATAATTCCATGATTTGCTATAACCATATGACTGGATGTCTGGTCGAGTCTTCAACTGGTCAAACCAAAACTGGAGGTCTTCAACACTACTGAAGTCACCATCTACATATAACCTTAAATCGGCTCCAGTTTTGATGGTCTGGAATGCATCGGCTATAATGTCCTTACGTTCAATCATAAGGATAAAACTCATGAACTGGCGAAAGAATGCACTAGGATACCTCCATGCCTTTAATGAATAGCAAAATTTGGCACATTCGAACGCTCCGTTACAAGTGAATAAAGGGAGGCTTGAGAACGTGTAAAAAGGGAGTTTTTTATTTCCGTTTTTATTGAATAGAGTAAAAGGTAAATTGGTGTGGTCTGAAGTTATGCCATCTGATGTAAAAGCTTTGAATTTCTTGATGTTATAAAGCCATGTATTCGATTTGTGTTGACTAGGTATAAGAGTTAATTTGTCTTCAAGGGTCTGTAGGTCTGAAGTTAATCCTATTAAGCCTTTATGTCGGTAGGTATTCACTAGGAGCATTAAAGCCTTTTTATTCATTACTGGTGCGTTTTTCATATTGTTTAGTTTAGTTAATTAATAGTTAAAAACTAGTGTAAATATAGTGTAAAACTAGTTAGTAAACAATGGCATGATTTAATTATACCTAAATTGAAAGGTCAAAATGTATGTAATCTATTGCTGATCAGCGGCTTATGATGCATTTTTTAGGTGCATTTTGTTCTAATTTTTTTTAGGCTTACTGGGTATTGACCAGTTATAAACCGATAGTTCTCTATTCGGTTTAATTTCTTTAAGCCAGTCTTAAAGACCTCTTTAACCTAGTAGGCTCCTATCCATATCCTAATGACTCTTTTAAACTGGTGCGAACTGGTGCGACTTTCCGAGATTTTTAGCATATTGCAATGGCCCACTAGATGGGGAGCTTGTCCTATAATTATTATTATGTTAAGTAGGGAGGTCGATTTGACCCAGAACGAACGAGCCAAAAAGTCCAGATATTTCTGGAAAAAGACCCACCCCCCCCCTCGATTTCCAATCCGTTTCCCCAGAGCCGGGCCGCTTGTGTGCTATATAATAACCCTCGACTTCGGTATGTGTAATAAAAATTTTTACTATCTTTGTTAAATGGCAAAGTCAAAAAACACACCAGGGATCTACAAGGCTATCAAGAGTAGCTATCCAAAGAAAGGAACTCCGAAACACAAAGGTGATGACGAGTATAAAACTTTAGAGCATAAGAATCATTTCTACGACAACGACTACACTATCAAGAATGGTAGGTTAGTAAACAACGCACCGGACACAGAGACGGGCATCTTCAGGGCGGGACAGATAAAGAATTCTGCGAAGAACATGAAGAAGATCATGCAGGGCGTTGATGCTATCCGGATAGCCAAGATGATAGACAAGGACGAGGGTAGTTTATAAGCAATAACTAGTTTTCCATTAGTTACAAAAGGGGCAAAGACATTTGGGGGTCTAGCCCCTTTTTATTATCTTTATATTCAAGATGGATTACGTTCACGACCAAACTTTTTTCGTATTAGATTACTACAGCAGTTTCACTTTTTCTTTTGAGGAGTTAACTTTTGATTACATTTCTTAACAATTAGTGTCGGTTTATTCTTTTTAATGTCGGTTTAATGTCGACTTTATGTCGGTTTAGAAAACTATAAGTTATTGATTTATAATATATTAATATAGTTCAATGTCGGAATGTCGACTTTAGTACGTACTATAGAGATTTAAAAAAACCATATTATATTATAATAAAAAGTAAAAGGGAGTTGGACCGGTGTTAAGTTGACACTTCGACATTCAATTTTTGGAGAAGACTTCAAACTCAATAGAGAGTTTTTCTGTTAGGTATTTACAGTCTATTAGTTCCCAATCTCGTCCTGATCCCTCGTCCATAAAGTCTTCCATTTCCTGCTCGTCATAAAAGTAGAAGAAGATTTGTTTATTATTAAAAAGGAAGTCGATAGCATATTCATCGATAACGGTATGAGGGGGATTGGTAGCGACATAGACCACTTGTATATCGCCTTTAGTTTGTATCAATGCTCTATAGATTTTCATAATGTTTATATGTATATCCGGGATAAGCTATTAAAGTTCGACAAAAAATTTAACTTTGTATAAAATCAAATCAAATTAAATGATAGTTAAAGACATCAGTTTCGACTCTGACGGTCGAGACAAGTTACTTTCCGGCATCAACAAATTAGCCGATGCAGTTAAAAGCACCCTCGGAGCTGGAGGCGAAACCGTTCTGATAGAATCGGAGCAACACACGGGTGGACTAACGATTACAAAAGACGGGGTGACCGTTGCCAAGAGCATAACCTTAATGGATCCTATTGAGAACCTGGCGGTAACGATGATGAAAGAGGCCGCTGAAAATACTGCCATCACTGCTGGTGATGGAACGACTACGGCAATCGTGTTAACACAATCTATAATCAACACGGCATTAGATTATATTGCGAAGAGTAAGCCAGAGGATATTAACAAGATGGAGATGATAGGTGCTATTCGACAGATGAGCGATAAGATTGTTAAGGTATTATTAAAGTCGGCAAAAAAAATTACCACCAAGGGCATCTTAAATGTTGCCACGATAAGTTCTAATAATGATGATAAGTTAGGCTCGATCATTGCGGAGGCATACACTAAAGTAGGTCGTGGTGGCGTAGTCACATTGGAGGACTCAAAAAATTCTGATACCTACTGCGACATCATTGAGGGTGTTAAGATACACCGGGGATTCACCTCCAAGCATTTCATCAACGACATTCGCAAGGAGATGTGCGTATTAGACAAGCCGTACATTTTAGTTACCGATCAGGAGATTAATAGCATTAGTGCTATTGACAAGGCATTGACTCCGGTATTAAAAAAGGGTCGCTCTGTTCTTATCATCGGCAATGTTGGTGAGAACGCCATTAAGACATTAGCCGTGAATCACATGAAAGGCATCATCAACGTATGCAATATCATCCCTCCTCAGTTTGGATATAAGTCTCACGAGTTGTGCCAGGATATAGCCCAAGCTACGGGAGCGAAATTTTTCTCCGAGAGCATGGGTGATGACTTGAGTCTCATTGAGTTTGATGATTTAGGTGAAGCTAAGAAAGCCATCATTACGGCAGAGACAACGGTGTTGACCTTAACGGAGAATGCTCCTCTCATTGAAGACCACATCAAATCGCTATGGGAACTTCACGATGAAACAAAATTAAACCACGAAAAGGCGTTCATCAAAGAACGCATAGCCACTTTAACCGGAGGCATTGGCGTGGTTTATGTGGGGGCCAATTCCGATATTGAGTTAAAGGAAAAAAGGGATCGTGTAGATGATGCCATCTGTGCGACCCGTGCCGCCCTTGAGAATGGCATTCTTCCTGGTGGAGGGATAGCCTTAAAAAATATCGCCAATAATTATAAGACCAATGGCAGTACCAAGTCGGAGACATTAGGGCAAGTGATTTTAATGAAATCATTATCACAGCCGTTCGCCATTATCTGTCGCAATGCGGGAATTGATCCCAATGAGATATCAAAAAAATTCGATGCCAACGGCATAGGGGTCGATGTTCGCACCAAGGAGGTAGGAGATATGTATAAACTTGGCATCATTGATCCTGCCAAGGTTACTGCGTGTGCTATTGAGAATGCTGTTTCGGTAGCGACCACAATATTAAGCACTAATGCAATCATCACAAATGTAAGATTATGAAAGCAATAGGTAAACACATAGTCATCATGCCCATCAATGAGGAGACAACTACTCAGAGCGGGCTTATTATGTCTGGCGATGAGATGGATGAGATGCGCTATAAAAAAGGTAAAGTAATAAGTTCGGGAACTGAGTGCAATCACATTGACAATGAGAGCATTGTGTATTATGACAAGGCTGCCGGACACAAAGCCAGACTTAATGGTGACACTATTTATACCATTATCCAAGAGAGGGACATCGTAATATGTCTATAAAATTTATTACCTTTGTACAAAAGGAATAGATGAACCCAGAAAAATTTGATTTGAAATTTCTGCTAACTATTGCTATATTTATAGGCGGCATAGGAGGGTTTTATTATAACACCTCCTACAAGTTGGAACGGATGGAGCAGCGCATGGAGATATTAGAAGAGGACAGCAAGACCATCATACGTTTAGAGGAGAGGGTAAAATCTATACAAAACCAAACGAATGAGATATATGAACTTCTTAGGGATATTGTTCGTTCTTCTGCTAACGATTAGTTGCGAGACTAGTCATAGTAATGAGCGGATCGATGATGTTGACTCCGTAAAAGTCGATAGCGTAGATGCTCGTACTTATTTAGAGGAGGAGGAAAAAAAAAAGAATGTCAACAAAAGTTAGATGGGGTCGATGCACGTTTGGATAGCATTAAAATATTGTTGAAGAAACATAAACAACATTTACGTAAATTAAAAAAAGATGGCAAGAACAAGCGGAAAAGCATTTAAAGATCATTATAAGACTAAGATGGAGACTGTCGACTTAGGTGGCGATAAGTTTAAAATTAAAAAAGGTGGGTTCCACGAAACAACTGGAACACCCCCCGGCGATAAGATTCCAAAATCTAAATGGAGAGCGGCCCTTGCAGGGAAGTATGGCAAAAAGGGTGAGAAACAGGCTCGGACCGGTTTGGCGATGATGGGAAAAACTGCTGAAGAATACGGAGTATGAAAAAGCTTTATGAAAACATATTATATTTTATTAACTCTATTCTTATTAGGCTCGTGTGGTGGTGTTAAAGATGGATGCTATTATCCTGACCCTCCACCTACGTATAATAAAGATGGACAAATTATTAAACAATGACTTATAGAACTTCACAACCACTACATCCCACCGAGGGTGGCAAACCAAAAAGAAAAACCGTTACTAAAAAGAAACAAGTTTTAGTAGATAAAAGTTTTAGTCCCCCTTTGAGAGGCTCGGTTGAGACTCGCACTAAACAGATCAATAGGAAAGCAGGGTCAAAACGAAGAATCACTAAGACGAAAGAAAGGGTTATCAATGCCGCTAAAGATGGAGCGGAGTATAGAAACTATGAATTTCCGAAACGCCATGTTGTAAAGAAGAGCAAGGTCACCAGGGATCAATTTGGTCAAGGTCATATTAAAAAGAAAACTTCTGTTAGGAAAAAGGGAAAGATGGCCCCACAACATACTACAAAGGATAAGTACAGAGGTGCTAGAGGAATTGCCCGTGGAAGAAGAAAAGTATTAGGAAAAGAATAGTAGCCATGAGAAACAAGATGGATGGCCCCGGTAGGTCAAAGAAGAAACAGGCTAAAAGGATTATGACAACAAAGGAGAAGTTGCATGGTCATTGGCGGGCACCCGGACAGAAAGGATTCTTTAAGCAGTTCACGATGGATAACCTAAAGAAAGATTACAAGTGGGCCTATG